>Ga0209831_1000338_pt1 | contig 45035 bp, 38 predicted proteins | sample Maine_Asex4_meta_FD_187451 | JGI IMG/M metagenome (GOLD analysis project Ga0209831, IMG submission 187451) | Marine algal microbial communities from Maine, USA - Maine_Asex4_metaG (SPAdes) (version 2) | ecosystem: Host-associated > Algae > Red algae > Unclassified | place: Maine, USA | collected... | reverse complement strand
GCCGCAACACATCTCAAGCCTTTATTGTTGGACAAGATGACTCGACGCGCGTCACACTTTCTTCTGTTGCCTTCCAAGATCGGCGTGACCGCATCACAACGCTGAGCACGGGTCAGTTTAATTTTACCCAAACGGATGACGGAGCCTTGCCGATTATAGCCCCGCGCCTGGAGGTAGAGCATTATCTTACCGACCCTGTTTTAAACGGACGGTTAAAGGCCAGCGGAAATCTCACGGTATTAACCCGCGACACCGGGTCAGATTACACGCGCGCGACGGCAGGCCTGGACTATAGTAAAACTTGGATTGCCCCGATCGGGATTGAAGTGAAACCTTTCGGAAATGTGAGAGCCGATTTTTACAATATTAATCCGGATAACGATCTTTTTCCGACGGCCGATCAGAGCACGTTCAACCGCACAGTTGGCCAAGCGGGCGTGGATATTCGCTACCCTTTCTTGAAAGCAGGTAAAGACGTCACTTGGGTTCTGGAGCCCCGCGTTCAACTTACGCAGAGCTTTGGCGATGCAAAACTCAATGATTTCACAGATAGTGGAGCTTCAACTCTAATTTTGACTGAAGATGCAGGCAGTGCGGATTTGAGTGCGGGTTTGCTTTGGCAATCAAATAAATCTTCAGGCTTTGATTTCTGGCAGGAAGGTACGCGGCTTGACGTCGGAGGAAGCCTCAGAGCGGACTGGGGGCTGCGGAACTCGGCCAACTTGTTTATCGGACAATCTTTCGCCTCCGGAGGTAAAGGCAGCGCAATTACCGACTTATCCAGTGCAGATGGTGGCTACTTATTGGGCTCAGGTCTTGCAGGCGGTCAATCTGATGTTGTTGGTGAAGGTTCCCTGACCTGGGGAAGGGTGTTTAGTACACAAACCAGACTACGTTACAATCTGGATTCGAATGACTTCTCGCGAATTGACTCATCGGCCAGACTAAGAACTAAATGGGTCGAAGCGGGCGCACGCTATTTCCGTTTGAGTGATGCAAGTAGTGATTTGGTCGGCACCTTAAATGCCCCGAAAGAAGGGATCACGGGGACGACACGACTTCACCTAACAAAAAATTGGAGTACCAGCTACGCTATTTCACACGACTTGGAAAGTGACACGACACGGCGACAAGCATTTGGACTGCGATACAGAGATGACTGCACACTCATAGAGCTGATTTATACCAAGAACCACTTCAAAAATAATTCAACTCTGGACAAGTCTGAAATCGGTGTCAGGGTCTCGCTCCTGTCCCTCGGCGATTTCGGCGGCTAGTGTAACCTAAGAAATACGAGTAATCGGAGCGTGATCGGTATTTGTTTCGGACGCCTGAACATCTGGCCAGATGTGCCCCTAGCTTTATAGACACCTTGCTACTTCATTTTTCTGCCATCTCAAATTCAACGGGTGACAGCATCCCATTGTTAGCATGCCTGCGTTTTGGATTGTAAAATATTTCTATGTAATCGAACACGTCCGGCCGTGCTTCTCGACGGGTTTTGTTAGTTTTCCGCCTGACCCGCTCTGTTTTAAGCAGATGGAAGAAGCTCTCTGCAACGGCATTATCATAGCAGTTGCCGCGACGGCTCATGCTGGCTTCCAGATTGTGATCAGTCAGGAACTCTCGCCACTCATGACTTGTAAACTGTGAACCTTGATCCGAATGGACGATAAATTTGTCGTCAACTTCACCGCAAGGGAAAACTCGCCCAAAAGCGCGGAGTGATGGTAACGTCACGGCTAGATCGAGAACAAGTTGGTTCCCCATGCTCTGAAATAAAGGCAAAGTCATCACAAATCAGTGTTCAAGTTTCAATAGCACCGTCTGAAAATTGTACATCTCACCCCCTGTGCCTGTATTTTTACACGATAAGGTCGAATGATTTAGCTACTGGCTATAAATTCAAATTTTCAGGTTAGAAGTTCTATGCATGTTCCAATGATTGGTCGTTTTTGGGCAGAGTTGTTGCCACTAGGCCCAAAGCCACCAAAGACGGTTCATTGAAATAGGTCAGCATCCCACGCGCCGTTTCAAGTTCAAACCGAGTATCAATATCGATGGCAGGTCCGGTCTGAACGATAAACCCAGTTTTCCCAAAGAAAATTCCTCCGGGGCGTTGGGTTTTGTAACTCTCGACATTGAAAACATAGACGCCGCCGGTGAGTGCAAAAACAGCGTCATCTTTCTGGATAATACTCCAAGGCTCACTATCAGGGACTAGATATTGAGTTCCCCCGACATCGTCCTTTGTCAACAACCAGGTCGGATGAAAATTTAATTCTGCAAATGTGGCGACCGCGTCGAGTTTCTGGGTTTCCAAAATCTCAATGCACTTCAAAATTTCGGCAACGGTCCTGAAGGGAGACGTAGGCTCCAAATACACGACAATATCAGGCTCCTCGCCCTTTTCAGCAAATTCAGCTAAATGATAGTTAACCATGTCGACAACAGTAGATTGGTCCTGGGAAATTGATTCCGGGCGATACATAATTTTGGCACCGCAACGCCGACCTTCATTCGCAATCGATTCATAATCTGTCGAAACATAGACACCCATTGTATCCGGAACAGCGCGCCCGATTGTGATCGCCCATTCCAGCAACGTGGCGTTGCCTAGCTTTTTAATGTTCTTTCCGGGGATCCCTTTGCTGCCGCCGCGGGCGGGCACCAAAACCAGGATGCGCGGTTTTTTTGAATCCGTCTTAGACATGCACTTGTTCCATCCAGACTTTTGCCAACATCAGATCGAACGGCGTATCAATATCGATCGAACGTTGGTGGGGCATTTCATAACTAAATGTTGGTGGAAGCAGAAAACTATTCCCTTCCGAATTCAAGAATAGATCCCGCGTGCAAACGTAAACCGCTCCGTTGGGGCGGTAGGCAGTATCTTGATCCTGACGGCGACGAAACGGGTCCGCTTCCGCAAAGTAAGGTCTCATATTTCCTTTTTCTTTTATCCAAAATCGGCCGGGCGTGACTTCGCTTTCCGTAACGCTAACGACCGTATGACAGCTGTGCTGACAATAAAGATCGAGGCAGCTCCGAATGTCGCCTGTCTGGCGTAGAGGCGAGGTAGGTTGCAGGTATACGAAGGCCTCATAGTCTTCACCTAATGTCTCTAAGGCGTGAACAGCCACAGACTTTGCAGAAGCCGTTGATGTAGATAGCTCTGCCGGACGATCAATAATCTTCGCGCCGTGGCGCCTCGTTTCTGCTTTGATGTCCTCGCTGTCGGTCGATACAAAAATATTTTCGAGTCCAAGGACAGGCGCGGCCGCTTCAATCGCGATTTGGATTAATGAACGTCCCTGGATCTTAAGGATGTTCTTATTGGGTAATCGGACCGAGCCGCCCCGCGCTGGGATAATGCCTGGAGTCACGCTGCTGTCCCCACCTGCTTTTCATCTACCAGCACGAGAAGCCTCCATCGACAAAAAGATTGGTGCCGGTGATATAGGCTGCCGCAGGCGTTGCCAAAAAGACTGCGGGTCCGACGAGGTCCTCAACCGCCCCCATTCTACCCAATGGCGTGCGGCTCTCATAGCGTTGAACAAATTCGTCATTTTGACCCGAGCGCACGCCGCCTGGTGTTAGCGTATTAACGCGGATTCCATCTTTTCCCCAATAGCCAGCGAGATATCGACTAAGGGCCACAATACCTCCCTTGGAAGCTGAGTATATTGGCGGCGTATTAATTTGCGTCCCCATGTAGTGAGACCCTTCATAGAGAGATGGATTGGGCGCAATTGACCCGTAAATACTGGACGTGAAGGTCATCGATTTTGGGGCGTCATGCGTTCGCATATGCGCTGCAGCGGCCTGTGCAAGAAAGAAGGTGCCATTCAAGTTAACATCCATAACCTCGGCCCATGTCTCAGGTGTAAAATCATCGGGTCCCGCCATAAATTTAAGTACGTCGCTACCCTTCGATGCCGCATTATTCAAAATGTGATTCAAGGGCCCGAGGTCAGCCACAACTGTATCAATCAGCGCGCGAGGATTGCTGTCAAGACCAATAGTATAGGTATAGCCACGAACAGTCGGGCCTTCTGCATCGCCAAACACCTCTTTCGTCCGTTTCGCCGTGTCAGGGAGCATATCAACAACGGCGACTGAGGCCCCAGCCTCCCGAAAGCCACGCACCATACGTTGGCCGAGGATACCTAGCCCCCCAGTCACTAAGACACGTTGTTCATCGAGCCTAAAAGCGGGCTGAATCATTCGAATTTCCTGACGTTTGCGTCTATTCAGAAGCCTATGCGAGTCGCCTAGGGCATTCAAGTGAGCAATATGTTATGTATCTAGAGCTGCTCAATCGTCGTCACAACGCCGTCTTTTGCGTTTTTACCCGTCAATAACAGGGACAAAGATGCTACGGTTTGTTCGAGCGGCACCTGTGGCTCACCTGTCTCAATTTGGCGAACAAAGCGCTGCATTGTGCGTCGGAAAGCCGTGAAATTATCAGATATTTTGATCTGGCGGCCGCCTTCTCGTCCTAAAACTTGGATCGCAAACACCGGCGCGTTGTCGCCCAGACAGCTAATGGTCACCGACTGTCCGTTCGTACAACCGATTAGCCAGCTATCGCCATTACGCACTAGCCACTCTGGTGTCACATTCGGAAAAGCCCCTAAAACCGCGTCAATCATATGGATGCCGTAACGGTCCCAGCCTTTGATGACGCCGCATTGGACCGAAACAAGATCGCCGACAGCATTGGGGTTACCCCGAAACTCGTCCGTCTCTCGCGCGAATCGAAGACCCGAGCAGCTCATTAATAGTCCTGACGCCAAATAGGGCTTAAAGGCTGAGAACTCTGCCGCATCAACAGTCAGGGGTTTGTCAACGAAAACTGGGATTCCTGCCTCTAAGAAGGGCATCGCCATTTGTGCGTGTGTGTCTGCATCATCCCGCGCAATGATGAGACCATCCACAATTCCGATTAAGTCCGAGAGCTCATTTGCAATTATATCGACCTTACAGGCCCGCGCGATTTTTGCTGAAATTTCCGCGTCTTGAGTCCACACATGTGTGATTCTCGCGTTTGGAAATCCAATATCTGCCGGATCCTGTTTGTCGAGATAACGATGAATGCCGTCCCAGCCCGCATCAGCCATACCGACCGAGTCATATCCATTAATAATGGCAGAGAATGAGAAAGGATGACCATTGCCGGGACTTGCGCCGACAATGCCCAAACGTAATGGTTTATTCTGGTTCACCAAGCTGTCCACCCGCCGTCGATCGAAATATTTTGACCGGTGATATAAGTTGAAGCGTCTGTACAGAGCATGACTGCCGCAGCCTTAACTTCGTGCGGATGGCCGATCCGGCCAATCATCGTCTTCTCGCCTAAGCGCTTGATAAAGGCCGGGTTTTCTTTCTGCGTTGACTCATATGGGAAAGGTCCGGGGCTGACTGAGTTTACCCGGATGCCCTTTGGCGACAGGAAGCTCGCAAGATAGCGGTTCAACTGAACGACGCCGCCTTTCGCCGCATTATAGCTTGGCGGGTTCGCATATTTGTCGCCATCATACATACGATAATCTGGGGCGACGAGGCCATACATGGACGCGACATTCAAAATCACGCCCCCAGGAGACCGCAGCATAGGCTCGAACGCCTTTGTCATGCGGAAAACGCCGTTCAATGAAATATTGATATCGAACAGCCAATCCTCTTCCGAGATAGATTCCCATGTATTTTTCTTACCAAAACCAGAGCAATTAATCAGACCGTCTAGTGTTTCAAACTGGCTGCTGACTTCTGCCTTTAACCGAGCAACAGCTTCGCTATCGCCAATGTCAACTATATATCCATGACATTCTACCCCGTAGGCTTTGGTCAGCTCTGCCGCGAAAGCCTTACAGTTCTCGCCATTGCGGCTTGCCACCATTACCGTGCCGCCCAGTTCAGCCAGACCGTGACTGATCTGGGATCCGAGAAGCCCGGCCCCGCCAGAAACTAAGAATGTGCGGCCGGTAAGGTCCATCAAGGCTTTGAGTGTCGTGTCCATAGTCTTTGTCTCACTGCATGAAAGATTAGAAGTGGTTAGCTATATGAGGGTTATCCCTTACGAAGGGTCGGTTCAAGGTCGGGATAGACACTGAAAATGAGTCGCTAATTCATGGTCTCCCTCTACAACAATTTGTAGAGTTTCGTAAATAGCACGCTCGGCGTTCCGACCATCCACTTCACCAAAATAGGCTTTCAATCCATCGCGCAATGACTTTGTTTCTTTGGCTCTTGCTTTGGCGTTTCCAAGGTAATGCTGTACCGCTTTAATCATCTCAGGAATAGAATTTACCGTAACAGCCATCGCGTCAAACATTTCGCGCCGATCACTTTCGTAAAGATAATTTACGTCATCAAGCCAGAGGCTAATGGGCAAACAATCTGAAACGAGGGCCTCAGAAAACATAGAGGTAACTGATGAGACAAAAATATCGGAATCAGCCAGAATGTTACTATTGTGCAAACCGGACGCATTTGTCACCAAACGCACGCGATCACTCAAGCTGTCTACAAAAGCCTCAATTCGCGGGATATCGTCGGAAGGATGTGGCTTGACGACAACATAGAGATCAGACTGTTGAGCCGCGCAGTTTTCGAGCCCCTTCAACGCTTCGCAATATGACACCCAGCTGAGGCAGCATATTCCATCGGCGTCTCCAGCATCGCGTGCATAGAACGTGCGATGGTTCGCCCCAAACAAAATTATTTTCGATTTTTTGGGCACCTCCAAAAAAGCCTTCATCTGATTTTCTGTTCCCTCGGCGCGATTTTGGGTTTCGACAAAACTATCATTTCGTGTGCGTCCCACGGGCACCCAATGTGAGGGATGGCCTTCAAAGCGCCGGTCCAACATGTCGCTCTGGCGAGTCCCCCATAGGAGATGTAGATCCGGCATGATAGTCTTATCATATTCACCATACTCGTCCCGAAGGTAAAATGGGGCCAGCATTTCCTCACCGATACCAAGTTTAATGTTCGAAGTGAGTACGCCCTCTTCTTCTGCCGCTTTCAGCAGCGGAGAATTCGTATCTAAGCGGCCTCCCCAAACGGCTTTCGGGTTCAAAACTTGAAACACAGCTTTCCATCTCGCGTACTCTGCAACAAAGGTTGAGGATAAGGGCGCGATAACGCTGTCCAACATAGGTTCGAGCTGGTCATGAAACCCCACACCGCGATAGGAAAAAACGTCTTGCCATCCTGCATCACCGGCCATTTGTTCCCATTGGCCATTGAAATAGTTTCGACATTCAGAGCGTAGGACCCCGGGGGCGGATCCCATCATTCGGTAGTCGAGCTCAAAGGCCGTGCCCGGATATAGCGTTTCAAAACTTGGTTTTGTGTCATCGAATTCTGGCATTCGGCCGGCATATACAACGATGCCCGACCAACCCAAGGTTTGCGCGGCATCAAGCATCGCCTGGGGAACGTTCTCTGCATATTCATCTTTTTGAACCTGATGGCCCTTCGTTGGATCCGGGAACCACCGTAATTTCCCTTGTCCTCGAGATAAAAATAAAAGTCTATTTTCTTTTAGTGTTTTAGGAAGGACAGCCCTTATTTCTTCTGCAACAGCATCGATTGTACTCTGCAAACTCTGTCCTAAAAGGTTGTTGGCATTGAGACCCGTCAAACCTAATTCAATGAACTCTTCCGCAGCATCCAGAGCTGAGAATGCAACCGGAGACTCATCTGAGCTCGGTCGCGCAATTCCCGAAGCCTCGTCTAATTGCACATCCTCACTGGAGGCCAGATCGGGTTGATTATCTACCTGCCGAAATATCCGTGACCATCCTCGTCTTTTGTTCATGATGAGGCCTTGCTTAATCTACAGGCAGACGCATTTATATAGCGGTCACGTTTCCGCGCCAAGCGTTCCTTTTCGAGCCTATTTGCCCGCTCAATACGCTTGGCCTGCGCCGCCGCTCGCGTTGCATTCTCAGCTCTAAACTGACCCCAACGCTTTGCAGAGAACATCGACTTCAACAACTTACCGCGCGATTTCCCGGGAGAGTCTCCACGCGTCGCACGCAAGGCCGCCACAGCGTCTCGGGCCGCTTTTTCTTCTGCCGCCCGATCCGCTCGTGCATCTGCAAACCTTTCTCGAATTACCGCGCGCTCTGCACGAACCAATGCAACCGCATAACGCTTCGCCTGGGACTCTGCAGCGCGATCAGCCGCGCGCTGCGCCGCCAACTCTGCTCGTGTTTTGCTCTCAGCAATATTCGCTTTGCGAAGCTGCGCACGCTCTGCCAGTTTTTTGGCGCGAAGTTCCGCCATTGCATCTCGTTTGGCAATCGCCGCATGCGCGCGCTCTAAAGCGGCAACAGAGCGCGCATCGCGCTCGGCTAACCGTTGGGCCTTTACAACATTCTTCGCGGTTACCAAACGACTCTTGAGCTCAGGCTTTAAAGCCCCCGCGGCGCTCAACAAGCTTTGTTGCTCCTTCAGGGCGGCTTGAATCATCGATAGATTCTCAAAGGTTGAAACATCAGGCTCGGTTGCCTCTTCAGACATATCGATCATCTTGTTCAAGAGATCTGTGTCGGGCTCCATTCCCTGAATCATTTCAGCCCGTGCAAGATTTTGATCTACAGTGGAGCGTAGACGCGCATGGGTAGAAAGGACCCGTTTTGTCGTGTTCAAAAGCCGCGCATTCAATCTCTCAACACGCGCCCGCTCACGAGACAAAACCGCGTCTGCAAATTGATCTCGACGATCATGAACGTCCTCTTCAATCTCGTCGATGTGGAGGGCATAGTCCGCCATGAGCGTGTCAGGCAGGAATTCGTTGACTGGCACAAGCTGCACGCCACGAGATATCACCGCTCGTTTTGCGAGAGGAACAATCCACGCCTGCTGACGCGGTAAACCAAACACACAAACACGATCCGGGTTAAATTTTCCGCAGGCCGTCAAAACTGTCTCGATTACAGCATAGCGGGCCTGGATATTCGGCATAACGCGAGTCATCCAGAGACCGTGAGTGGCTATGTCGCCATCCGGATATGTATAGACATCTGCAACGTTTTCACCTGTTGAAAGTTCGCGTGACGGAAGGCTGGCTTGCCATTCATAGGCTTGACGGTGAAACCCATCAAAAACCTTCGCATCAACAATATCTAACGGAGCCTTCAAGCCATCAACGGCCCGGCCTTCCGAATTATAGGTCAAAAAAATCTCTTCGAGAGTCCCCTCGACACCAGCAACGGCCGTGCGGAAACCATCCAATGCAGGCCCATCCAAATCTGCGTAGACAACTAGGAGGCGGTCTCCCGCTGCCTTTTGGGCAGAAATGTTCATTCTTGATCCCTTCAGCCAAAAGCCTATGGCCTTAATCGCTTGGGGCTGATAACATTCGGGTCAAACGCATGCAAGGGAATGACAGGGGAAGGTGGGTCCTTATTCACATGCCGCCCACACTTATCGGAGTGTTTTACCTATGGTTTTTACTGATTTAAATGCGAAAGTAACCCCTACAGACCTAGTCCATTTTGTGAAAAAACATGGATATTTTAAAATATCGGATTTCTTCCCGCGCGCCCGAATCGAAGCCGTGCGCACCGAACTTGTAGCGCTCCTTGACCGTGACCTCAAACGCAGAGACAAGGCTGACGAAAACACGAGGCCCCCTGTCAAACGCATGGATGAGGGCCTTTATTTGACGACTTTGACTCGCGTTATGCACACGCGATTTTTTCCAAGCTTCGAGTGCAATGCTTTTGCGGACCTTATTGGCGACATGATGGAAGATCCGCGATTAGAGGGTTTGGTCAATGAAATATTGGGCCAAGATTATAAACTACGAAGCGACCTCATTCGAAGATCGTCAGGTATAAATGACTCTATTGACACGGTGCAACTCCCTCATGAATGGCATCGCGACACTCTCGCAGAATTCACATTTGGTGTTTTTTTTGATGACGTCATTGCCCCTAACTCCGGCGGAACATCTGTCATACCCGGAACACATACGAGCGTTTTAGACCCTCGATGGGACCTGATTTTGACACGAAAAGCCCGTCCGGATTACACGCGCTTCCAGGCCGGCCATCACTGGATAGATCCTCACCTTTATAAGCTGACCAAACACAATCGGCGAGTGCGTTGGGAACTCGCACGTCGTCGCAAGGAGCTTTTGGGCGAAATGGGTGATATCTACTTCTTCTTTAACCAAACTTGGCATGGCCGAGCGCCAAATATGAGCGGCCAAGCCCTCGCCATTGCACGGGTTGGTGGACATGCAGCAGGACATCCGGCGTCTGTTGTCGAAACCCCAAAAGGCTGTCGCCCTCTTAATCAGACGTTAAAATACCACTATACGCCACCGACAGAGCGCGGGCGGGAACTAAGTGCCAACCAACCCTATATCGTCACATTTAGTGAACACCGAGATAGCAAACCCCTTTTCACACGCGCCGCTCAAGAAAAACGTCGTCTCATTTCAACGGCCGAACAGCTTAGCAACGCCAGAGAATGAGACCTGATAGATGGACATGACATGCCCTTTCTTTTTACGCTATGGACAGAGAAACTGGTCGAAAAGCGATTTAAAACATGATGTTTAACAACAAAACACCTGCGGAAAAGCTACGTGTCATAAAATTGCGCGACATGATTGCTGATGTCGCATCCCACACACAAGAACCAGAGGAAGTTGTCCGGATCATTGTGAATTCTTTCATGGACCGCTTTGCCGATGAACTTGCTGATGGCAGAAAATTGCGTCTGGAAGATCATGGGGTATTTACAGCCTCAGTCTTAGAAAGCGGAATGTTGAGGATCAAAGTCCGCCCTTCAACGACATTCGTGGATTAGTCTCATCCTCCTAGAATCTCGACACCAAACTTCGTGCCCTCACCCCTCGATAGGGTCAAAAATTTATGACCGAAACTAACCCAAGAACGCTCGGCTATTTTGGGATGATAAAGCTGGTTATCAGCTTATCATTTCGTCATTACAAACGGTTCATGTTTGGACTCTTGGCCGCAGGGCTGGCCGCCGTCACATTCGAAATCGCCGCCTATGGTGTTGTGTTTGGTGCGGTTGCTATCATTGAAGACGGCGAGCTGCCCGCCGCATTAAAATCGCTATTTTTCGGCACGTCGGGCCAGGTCCAAATCATCACGGCGGTCGCTGTTTTTTTTGCACTCATGTTATTTTCCGCTAGCCTGCACTATCTTAGCGGATGGTTAGGCGCCAGATGCCGTAAGACAACCTTTGGCGACAATATCACTCGTACACTGCAGGGGCTGTCTCGTTTGCCCGAACATAAATTCGTTAGAGGGCGCACACCTAAAGACATTAGTCGCGCACTCCGTCGGGACTGCCGCTATTCATCGCTTGCGTTGACGGAATTCATCTCATTGCCCCGTCCGGTTATCGTCGTGTTTCTGTGCATCGTGATTGGTTTCATCTATCAGCCCGTCATCGCCGGGATTGCGCTAACGATTCTAGCTTTGAGCCTACCCATACACTTACGGACGGGACGCTACGGAATTTCGGTAATGGAGCGTCTTATCACAGACGGTGCGCGCAAGGGCAAGGCGGACCGCGAAGCGGTTCAAGCTCTTCTTACTTCGCCTTGGAGTGTCACGGAAGCCATAGAAAATAACCACGTTGAATCTGAGCCAGTCCAAGCTTTCCTTAACGCCTATCGTGACCGTGTGGCGTTGGCTCCTGTCACCCAACTGACAACCAGGATCATTTCAACAGTCGTTTTTGCGGGTGTTGGCGCGTATTTATTTTGGCTGTATATACAAGGCAGATTGCAAATTACAGAAATCGCAGCCATTTTTATCGCTTTCAGAATTTTTAATGCGGCCTCAAGTGAGATCGTTCAGCAGCTTGTTGTGATCGTTTCATACAGCCCGATTATGAAGTCCCTCTTCGAGTTCTTCTCGGACAGTGAAGCCACCATTTCTAAGACAGGCGAGTCCTTGCCCTCAACGCAGAACTCCCTGACTTGGGCTTCATCAGATGAGCCTCACCCATACTTTATATCACTCATCCATGAAGCAGGCCTAACCCGACATCTTTCGCAACAAGTTTCGGATGTTTACGGCCTTACAACGACCTTTAGCCTTGGCGTAGCGGCCCCCTTGCCGCAGAATATAATACTTGACCTCGCAGAGCTCGAGCGAATGATGGCAGAGAAATGGTCAAGCCTTAGCCCAGCCCTTCTGAGTGAGTTGCGTCAGGCCGCAACGGGCGATCAGAATACTCCGCAACGCGCCTTGGCCTTGCTCCCTATCATACTTTCTAAATCCGAGAACACAGCGCGCCTCACCCTGATGGAAGCCCGTGCCTTTTTAGAACTCACACCACCGGACCAACAAATTATCCACGATATTTTTGCCAACTCCGGGCCCTTCGCTCTCGTCTATGGGACATTCCCAAAACGTTACCCGCAGCGTTTTGATGGCAATATCTATGTCATTGATAAAAACACTCTAAGACTTGTAAATGACGAAGAGCATTTTCATGCCCTACGTCAAAACAGCATCAACAACCGGGCGCAAATCGCCCTTTCCGGCGGCGGGCAAGAAATGGATGAGTTGTACTAAGTGCCAACGTCGAACGATGCTTCCAGTACAGCATTCAATGTCGCAGTAGACGTGCCCTCTACCATATGTGGATTATTTGCCTCGAAGCGATCCAGCCGCGCGGCGTGGGCGGCTTGAAAGTCCTCATCCTCAAAAAATCGAACTATCGATGGAACTAAATCGTCAGCTCTGGTTACCACATGACCAATATCAAATTCGTCCATTGGTAAAGGAATGGGATCCCCTGAAACATTCGCGATAATAAGGTTTTTTCGCAGAACAGCCGCTTCCGTTCCAACATTTGAAAAGAGCGTGATGGCAACATCGCACGCCGCCAGATAAGTAGAAATTCGCGTGTCTGATACGACCTCAACCAGATGCGATTTATGCGCTTTTTCTGCGATACTTCGGTACATTGCAATGTTTTCAGTTGGGGTTCTGGGGTGAAGCTTCGCAATGATTTTTACTGAACGGTCACCTATTTTCGTCAACGGGGCTAAAGCTTTAATAATGACCTTTGCGTCCGCCTCGAAACCCTCTTGCAGGGCATAGAGTATGACGATGTCTTTTTTTACAAACCCAGCTTCAGCTCGCGCTTTAATAGGGTTCATTGTCTTCAGCTCTGCCAGATAATCAAAGCGTGGGCTAGAGGTGACGTGAACCTGCTCTTCCGGCAGTCCAAAGGAGGACACAAGAAGATCGCGCGACCAGGCGTCGATCGCCGTCAAATACCGGCCTGTGGGTTGGGTATATGTATAGCCACCCGTCATATAACTATTTTGGATAGTCATTGACATCCGCGCGGCGGACTCAGCGGCGTCATGAGCCGTTTGCGCATGCCATTGGCGACCGGGACATGCGACAGACGCGACCTGACCCTGTCGGCAAAATGCGCTGCAATATCGATCCCACAACAACGTTTCAACTAAGCGAGTTCTAACAAAAACGTCTGCCATGCGAGACGCTAACAAAGCGAGTTCGGGATCAATATCGACCATCGTCGAATCGGACAAAAGCTCATGTTGCGCGTGTACCGCGCATCTTTTTAAAACTCTCCCCGCCGGCGTGGCCGCAAGTTTAGAAATTCGCGAAGGCGACGTAACCTCTATGGCGCCCGATGTGCCGAAATACGCGTCTATCGAGGTTCCGATATCATTCCGAATTCGGTCATCAATATTCGCCAGAACGACGCGTGTTCCCAATGCTCGTTGAGCCTTTAAAACAGGAAGTAGGGTTGGCGGAACAGTTTTAAGTTTCCAATCAGTTGTCACTAACAAGCGCTTACCGCTAAAGGTCTCAATTGGTTTTTTCTTCTGCCCTGCCCACCAGTTCTCGAGATTGCTCAACGCATGGGCAGCATGTTTATCCGTCAATTTCGGTAGGCGTGATTTCACGTTGAGTGGCGGAATTTCCAGCAATAAGTCTTCCGCGCGAATAAAGTCATAACTAAGATCATCATTTACGCGAAGTGCATAGGTTGGTTCTCCATTTTTTCGAACTAACAAAGCCTTTTCAACTAGGCTTCTCAAAACCAATGAGTCATTCGAATGTAAAATGAGCGGCACATCGCCGGCTCTCGCGATCCCCCGTTCGGTAGTCATTATTGAACGGAAAGACCGGATCGCCAAAGGCCGCATTTGCAACCAAACAGAGTATCTCAAACGAGCGATATCATCGCTGACACCACCGCAAGCCTTAGACCAATTAATAATTGCACTACAGATCTCTTCGGTAAATTTGTTTGCGCTTTTAACAAAAGCCCGCGTATGTGCCTCTTCACCGGCACTATATGCGCCCGTACTGACCGATGCTTGAGCTGGTATCAAACCTCTGAAATCGGAATTATCGCTTGCACTTATAAACAAGGGTTTGTTGATGGGAAATATCCCTGGAACTGACCGGAGTTTGACATCAGCGCCGCAGACCAAATGAAGTTCGGTTGCGTCTTTGAGAACTGGTAAGTCAATACTTGGAGCCTTGGTTCTCCCAGGTAATTCTAAAGCCTTGGGACCGCCGGCAAGCCCTATAGCATAGTTCAAAATTCTGGCCCCAGCGGCGAGATCAGCTAAATGTGGATTTGCTTGAAGATAGGCATTTTGCGGGACATGCCTTGCCTTTAATGAAAGCTGAGTTTTTATATTCTCTACCAACTCAGAAGGGGAATGTGCCGCTTGCGCTAATCCTTGCTCCGACAAAGAAAAAGGTGGTGTCCAATCCGGATATGCAATGCTCATCACCGGTATTCCCAACAATGCGGCCTCTCGGGCCATATTCGAGTAAATCGTCACGCAAACATTACTTATAGACAAGATTTGTTCAGGGGTCTCGGTCAGCGATAGGATTAAGCGATCTTCGAGTCCCAACTCCGAAAAGAGCGCGCGATAAGATTCGGCACGCCCATCATCCTCACGGGGGTGGAGACGAATAATGACCGTTATATCGCTTTCCTTCATCAGATCTGCTAATGGCTGCGCGATTTGAAGCATGCGCTCGATAGGCTGTAGTTGACTGATGAGAGTCACAACGGATTTTCCGTCCGCGATCCCGAGTTGCGATCTAAAGGCTTGCTGATCAACCTTCTCCACTCTCTGACTTAGTAAGTCGTTAGGAGGGGCACCTACAAGTTCAATTGCGGTTTCTGGAAACCCTAGCCCCTTAACATGGATGTCTTTAGCAGAGCGATCTATCACGGTTAAATGACTCGCCATTGGACGCTTGTATTTTGGATGATCGAGAATGTTCATTGTTTGAATATCAACCAATGGATTCAGATTTTCGGTTTGTTCTCCCGCCTCTAAAAAGCCTGAACAAATTGCGCGAGACATCCAATGCCGAGATGTTGACGCAAACGAAATAATCGGGTCGACGCCACCATTTAGGCGCTCGCCCAAAAAGTGAGCCATGACAATCAAAGGCATACGGCGCCGCAAAAATTGTTCGAACGGAATCGCAAGGAAATCCACATAATTCGCATCGTCAAACACATATTCATTCGACTCTTGGAGCAGTCCTGATGCAAAGGAACCGAGGTCCCGCGATTTTCGTAAATACGTTCTGGTTAAAATACCAAGTTCGCCCAAATCGATCGCAAAAGCCGTTGAAACTACCCCCCGCCTGCCTTTGGCCCAAGACCTCAAAAACCTCGGAAGAACCCGCTCTTCAGGGGTCAAGGCAGCATGTAAAAATACGACATTCTTGAAGGGTGCCGCCGCTTCGCCCTGGAATGTTTCTGCCATAACTTGTAGCGTCTGCTGATAGGGCTTGGCCGACTCTGCATGGATCAGCAAAGCTGTTGGACCCTCCTCCAATCTATGCGTGATACTTTTAGAAAATTGGACCACACCAGACCTTGCAGTCTCTAAAAAATCGACCCAACGCGGTCGGATATCTGGAATAGCAGATGTGCTATTCATGACATCTCGACCTCGAGCCTTGTCGTACAAGGAGACCATGAAATCTTCCACGATCGAGAGGTTCGGCGCAGAATATGTTACGGCGAAATTCTCAACAGGATGCAGGGCTTCCAACGTCGGCCAGCCCGCAAGAATATATTGCGGAGAATTTGCGCAAAATAGAACGCCCTCTCCAGGCTCAACCGCCGCAATTGCGCGGGCAAAACACTGCAGCAAAGACATTTTAGTCGACACCAAAGAATCCAAACCATTCTGCATCGCATCCTTCAAACCTTCAGACACTTGCCCGTCTGCCTTAGCGGGGAAGGGAAGCTTTTCTGAAAGCGCCGCGATAATTTGATCCGAAAACGTCGTCGAACGCTGAAATAGGGCTTCGCCCTTATCTGAAATATCATTAAACTGGTCTCGCAAGGATGCCTGGCGAGCCCGTAACTCCAAGCCGAAGTCTCGAATCTCAGCTGACACGTCTCCGAAAGCATATATTACAATATCGGTAGCAGTGAATGCCGGTTCCGCGAGCCAGTTCGGTAATTCCCCTCCAGGCTCCAAAAAGATGTTTAAAGTAGAGTAAGAAGATAGAGCTTTGTGCAAATTCGCGTTAGTTCGAACTCGAGATTTGCCAACAAATATATCCCCTATAATGATAGTGCGGCTTACACTTTCTAGACGTGAACCTTCATCACTGTCGAACACGCGTTCATATAGCGACCGAACTTGAATTGGTGACATACCAAAACTGGCTGTGACCTTAAGAATAAGGTCCGCGAAGCCGCCGAGCCCAATCCGGTTAAACCCACGTAGGACAGCAATGCCGACATCGATTATAACTTGGCAGAAACTTCGCCTTTGTTTTATTCCTGCTTGTCGTAAGCGCTTTGCTCTAAGACGGCGCGACGCCTTTGGCGCTTTTAGCCGGCTCCAGTCGCGAAACTGCAAGTCAGTCGACAAAAGGTCAAGATCCCGTTCGAGAAAAACATAGCTATACAGACGGCTTCGCTGCCCTGCCTCGATAGGCAGGCTTTCCAATCCCTTGAAGATAAAATAGCAAAGCCATCTAATCTGCGCGAGAACGCGAGTAAGATAAATTAAAGCTGTTTTGATTAACTTCATAGACGTCAGACCATTCCTAAATCACGGCAAAATTGCTGTAAATAAATATTTGGCGGACACATTGATAACTCACACGCCAAACCTCTAGTCTATATAGCCTATATCTTTGCCATAATCGAATAGACGTCTCGAATGTGGGCGAGCTGGATTTGGATTGTAAGTAAGTCAGCAGAAGGTTTCTCAGATAAGAAGGCCTCGACTTGCTTCAAAATGCCGGGTTTGAAAGCCTTGTCATCCTTTGCACCGGGGCAATCAATTTCTTCAATCTTAAAGCCTTCACTTGTTCTAATTTTCAAACTTTCGAGGGGTTGGAACATATAGGTTTTGCCCTTTGAACAAATCTCTACCATCCAACGCGGAGCAGCATTCCAATCGGCATGATAAGAGAATAATGCGCCCGCGTCACTTTTGCCATGGCCAACGAATATCGCCGGGTCGTGCCATCCCGTTGTGCCGCCAGCTTGTGCAGAAATGGAGGTAGGAAACCCGCCCATGAAGAAGGCCATATCGGCAACATGCGTGCTATTTGCGAGGAACCATGTCGACTTTACGGCATTTGGTTGCGCGGACGACCCGATTCGGTCGGACCATTCAGAAATTTCGAACCGGAAAGATGTTGGCCCCCCATCAGCAGCGATACGTTTTCGTGCCTCTATGACGGCCGCATAAAAGCGGCGATTATAGGCAACATAAACATCACTTCCTGTTGCTTGTGCAGTTGACACAACGGTTTCAATTTCAGCTGCGTCCAATCCAGCGGGTTTTTCGACAAGTAATTTGCGGACGCCGGCTTCCATCAAAACGATTGACTGGCTAGCAAGCACATGAACGGGCAGCGCGACGATCGCATGCGTGATATCTGTAAGCGCGGCCGTATTTGCGTCCAGCCCTCCTATCAGAACGGGCAAGCCGACAGCTTCGGTGAATTTATCAGCCGACGCTTGTCCGCGCCCGATGACAATACAATCTACCTCAGTCGCTTTGAGAACATGGCCATAGGCCTGGGCCATTGGGCCCGCACCGATGAGAGCAATTTTCGTCATAGAATTATCCTTATGTAACCATGCATAGTTCGCCCTCAGGCGACTGCGGATGAATATGTGGCCGAAAGGCGTCTAGGTAGAGTTTATGTAGACGTGTTGATTCCGCCAAGGTTGGTAGGCCCGATGCTCGGTCAGTCAACATTTCCTTCAAGGCAAAGCCCAACTGGCTGGTATATAGAATTTTGAAAGGCTCGCCATTGAGCGTCCCTTTACCCTCATTTAGCGCATAAACTGTTCTGCCTTGCTTGAGGGTGACCTCCATAGCACGGCCCTCATCCTCCCCGGAGGCGAGGATTGCTTTTGAGCCATCACTGAGTGTCGCCGACAGAACGCCCGTCAGGTCGCGATAGTCAGCACGTTTACTGTCCCGTGCAATCGGATCAGTAATTTCAATTGAAGTGACTTCAGCTTCGGCCAACATCTCAATCAAAGACAAGAAATGTATCCCGTTTGAACCAAGGCCCCAATCAGACCCGTCGACGGATAATTCCAATTCGCCCTTAGGTAGGGCCGCTTTCAAATCAACGTATCCCGGCCAAATATTCCGAGTTGTGTTCACCCAAGTTGGAATGCCGTCCAATAAATCGCGCGCAACCGCATAATCAGAGCTGCGGGTGAACAAGACCTTCTCTAGCAAGACCGCTCGCGGCGTTGTTTTGGAGAGGGCAGATTTAAGTGCATCCATCCGCTGATGCGCGGAACAGGCAACAATGAGCAGGTCAACAGTTTCAGGAATAGCGTCGACAGACGCTACCATTTTAAGCCTATGCGGCGCGCCTGTTGGGCTATCGATTTGCGCGAACCGCTCCGCACTTAACTGCAGGGCGGCTTCAAACGGCTCTACGCCGTAAACTGTCAAACCCCGCAAACCGACTGCGGCGGCAGATTGCAATAACCGCGAACCGATGTTTCCGCAGCCAATAACGGCAAGTGTTTTTGGTGTCGAAGATGTCATTATATTTCTCTAAAAGTGAGTGCTTCAGTCTCTCGCCCAGAATCTCTGGACTTCCTTATTTTTCTTCAGCCTTGGCGGACTTAAACCGTGATTGCGCCGCTTCAAATTCTGCAGGCGAGCCAATGTCTATCCAAGTGTCCCGCATCAAATGCACAGAGCAGTCATATTTGCCCTCAATGAGATCAGAAAACATGGTTGGCATATCATAAAATTTTTCAGTCGGCACAACGCGCAAAGCCTCGCGAGAAATACAGTAAATGCCTGCATTGATATGATGGGTTAACGTCGGCTTTTCCTTAGTTTCGACATAGCGATTACCCTCGTTCTCGACGACACCAAATGCGATGTTCGTCCGGTGTTCCCGAATACACATGGTTGCGGCTGCGCCGGTTTTTACATGGGTGGAGATAAGATCATCAAAGTCCATATCCGTCAAAAGGTCGCCATTCATAACGATAAAAGGCATCGCCATATTTTCCGGAAGAAGTGAAAGTGCGCCGCCCGTTCCCAAGCGTTTATCTTCACGCAAATAGGAAATCTGGACCCCCAAATGATCACCATCCCCAAAATAGTCCTCAATCATATGACCAAGATATCCGATTGAAATGTGAAAGCGGCGAAAGCCTTGTTCTTTGAATCTCAGAATAATGTGCTCAAGCATTGGTTTGTCGCCAAGCGCCAGTAAAGGTTTGGGGCAATTCTCTGTCAAAGGCATCAAACGGCGTCCGAGTCCGCCAGCCATAAGGACGATAGGCGACACCTTATCAGATGTACGCGGTAAATGCTTTTGGCCGACCAGCCCTAAAAGTCGTCCTTCCTTATCCACGACAGGGGCATAATCAATATCGCGCTGGAGCAATTCGGAGTCGACGTCTATGAGGGCGCCAGATTCAATGACAAAAGGCGAGCGGTTGGCGATAGATCCAATTGTGTCATTGAGCTCGGCACCACGAATAATCGCACGGCGAAAATCGCCATCCGTGCAGGTCCCGACGAGCTTCCCATCCTCGTCAGTAACCAACATAATTTTCGTGATGGACTCCTCCAATTGCTCCAGGCCTTCGCGCAATGTGCGCTCCTGAGCAATCTGGCTGGAAGTGCCGTCCTGAATATCCATCAAACTAAATCCCTTCAATCTTGACTTAATGTCAGACTGCGACGCATGTGTGAGCAACCTGATTATGTTATTTACCGCAGGCTTACGACCCTGAACCTGTCCATGGCATGAATTTGCGTTTTAAAGCGCCCGCTCGACGAAGCCTGTCATCAACCTGCTCGACAAATCGCGCATGCGGTCGATGGACCAAGCTGCCTAAACCAACACGCCCTGCCTCAAGATCATCTCGCAAGTAGGCATTTAAAAGCCGAATACGCGCCTCTTCATGTTCAATCACACGGGAATTTCTGAGAGCCGGCGCGGCGGTTTCAATTCGAATATATTGGCGGGCAACAACGTCAGAAATGACGTCAATATCGCCTTTCACCATCATTCGTAGCCACAAATCCCAATCCTCCAGTGCATCCATATCCGTTCTCAGTCCGCCGATCGCCTCATAAGTTTCGCGGCGGAAAAGCGTCGAAATCGTTAAAAGAGTATTTCGCTCTGCCAGCGCGTAAAACTTTATCGGCAATGCGGACTGATAGGTCGACACTTTCTCAGGCTCGCCCTCGCCTTCGTGCCAAACCTCGTGCCCGCCGCTCACCCCGACCGCATGGGGATGTGCGTCTAAATATTCCGCCAGTCTCCTAAGCGCGCCAGGTTCCAACATATCATCATCATCATGAAGTAAAATATATTGCCCTTTAACCGCGGCCATCCCGATAATCCCAGCTTGGCCACGACCCTTTGGTCTCGCGTCCGCTGAAGGCGCCGTCTTTAGGATCACAGGCGTCACGCCGGAGCGTTTCACGTTGCCGAGATCAACGTCGGATTGACCGTCGTTTACAATAATCCAGTCGAACTGAATATCTTGAGCCGAAAGCCCTTGCGCCGCCCTCGCCAACATATCCGGTCGGTCGCAGGTACGCGTGACAACAGTGATGCGCACCCCGGACATAATCAGGCCTTAGTGTTTAGAATGCTACGAAGGGCAATGTTCACGCGGTCCTGCTCGGCTTCGGTCAGATGCGTTGAACACGGTAACGTCACGATACGCGTCCAAACATCCTCGCCCACAGAATGGTCTTCCGAGGGTACGTTCACATATGGCTTTTGCAAATGCACCGGCTTCCAAAATGTTCGCGCCTCAATCCGTTGTTCCATGAGCGCATCGCAAATCGCTTGAGCGGTTGGCTGTTTATCCGCATCAATGACAATACCTGAGAACCAACAGGTGGAACTGCGGTCTTGCGGCGAGGGGAACGGATGCACGCCCGAAATATTCCCGAGAACTGTATCATAAGTTTGGCGAATTCGGCGTTTCGCCTCCAAAAAACTCGGTAGCCGGTTGAGCTGAGCGCAGCCCACCGCAGCCTCCAAATTGGTCATCCGGTAATTATATCCGACCTCATCATGATCATATGCTTTGGAGACGCGCGCTGTTGTCGAAACATGCTTTATGCGTGCCATAACAGCCTCATTATTTCCAACGACCATTCCGCCGCCGCCACTTGTTATCGTTTTATTTCCATTAAAAGAATAACACGTCAGATCCGCGCATTGACCAATTGGCCTGCCTTTATAATCCACGCCAATTGCTGCGGCCGCATCGGCCACCACAGGCAGCCCATACTCTTTCGCGATCGCATTGACTGCATCCATATCAGCAGGCGTTCCGAGCGTGTAAACAGGCATGATGGCAGCAATACGCTCACCCGTTTCCTTGTGGAACCACGCCTCACCTCGCTTTTCAGCTTTGGCCTCAAGTCCTGCTCGCACTTTCACTGCATCCAAAGTCCAGCTGTCAGCCTCGATATCAAACAACCACGGACGCGCACCGGAATGAGCGATGCTATTGGCCGAAGCAATGAATGTAAAGCTTGGCAGGATAACCAAATCACCCCGGCCGATATTCAATGCATGAAGCGCCATGTGCAACGCCATCGTGCCCGCGCCCATGGCCGCCGCATGTTCTGTTCCCGATAATTTTGCTACACCTGATTCAAGTTCGCCAACGAATGCGCCAACTGTCGACACAAATGTCGAGCGAATACACTCTTGAAGATTATCGCCTTCCGCTTGAGTAATATTCGGGATCGCGAGAGGGATGTAGGGAAGATCGCTCATGCGCGTTGATCCAAATTTGCTTTACTGTCGATATGATCGCTCAAGAACCGCGGCTCAAGCTGTGCGATCATTGCCTTGACCTCATCTTTATCCGCTACCGTTTTACCCGAAACAACGTCCGTCATAATGGCTACCAACTCGGGCACTGACTTTCCATTTTGGGGTAGGCGGTACCCAACAGCGCCGAGGCCGGACAAACCAATTTCAGAGTAGACCTCATCGTGACCGACAAATTCTTCATAAGGTTTTTCACCTGCCGTATCCGACGGCGTGATAAGGAGTGGCCACTCCCCTTGAGCCCGACAAGCTTCTACCGCCCGGATCGCCGCATCTTCATCATCAAAGAGACGGGGTTTGAGATCATGTGCCGCCAAGAAGCGCTCTCCAATCGATTGAAGGGTTATGAGGTGCTCTTCTGGGTCCAACTTTGGAACGGCGATGTGGGCATGTTCAGGGATAATAGACGCGAGCGTGCAAATTTGACCCGATTCTTTAAGGCTCACAAAATAGCGACGAATACCCTCTGGCGCCGCCAGCGCCTGTCCGCGCGCCAGACGATTTTGAAAACTCTGCAACAAGGACCCGTTCGAATAGGCAACATTGGCAAAACGCGCCGTCGTAACCTTGCCGGTGAGTCCGGATTCACGCGCGCCGTCGAACAACACATGTTCCATAATCCGCTTTGTGGCCCCCATGAATGATACAGGGTTCGCAGCCTTATCGGTGGAAACAGAGAAATAATCGACATTCGGATTTGTCTCCGCAATGAAGTCACGGAACCTCGCCTGTTTGACAATGTTGGTGTCCAGCATTTGCAAGACGGAAAACACGTCTTTCTCAGACCTTACATGCTTGATCGCCGCAAAGTTCAAAATACGGTCATAACTTTCTTGTTCCATCAAGCGGCGCATCGCCGCACTACCGAAATCTAGCGGCAAAGTACGAAAGTCTGGCGTTTGCAGTGCGTCAGGCTCTGACCTGAATTGACGGACAAGCTCCGCTAAGGCGTTTTCATTTTGGTCGATAATATGAAGTGCGGCAGGGGCGTAACTCGCGAGCACTTTGACAGTTTCCGAACCAATAGAGCCCGCAGCCCCCACTGCAAGAATTCGCTTGCCGGTAACAGCGGCGCGAATAACTGAATCCTGCGAAGCCATGTCGGGGGCGAAGAACGAGTCAACTCGGTGAGTCGCTGTCTGTGAAATTATCATAAGGTACTCAGCAAAAAGATATGAGCGAAAATGCTCCCAGGAAGTCTTGTGAGTAGCAAACTCATACCCTTGCGACAATGACTTAAGCTGCAAAAACCAAGATCTTAAGGACGGCGCTAGACCGTTGCATATGACCTATTTTTGCGGCATAGGCGCACTAATTCTTAGCCGAGGCCAGCCTTTATGCCGGACACATTACACCGCGCTTTCCAACCCGATGGAAAATCTTGCTTCGTCATTGGCGAAATTGGCGTAAATCATAATGGTGACCTTGACCTTGCGAAGCAAATGATTGACGTCGCAGTAAAAGCGGGTGCCGACGCGGTAAAATTTCAAACCTTTGCCGCAGAACGGCTCGTGACGCGAACCGCACAGAAAGCAGACTACCAATCACGCAATCACAAAGTCGACGAAAGTCAGTTCGACATGCTGAAGAAATTAGAGCTCTCGGAAGCAGACCTTCGCGGTTGCAAAACTTATTGCGATACAGTCGGCATGATTTTTTTATCGACTCCTTTCGACGAACAAGCGGCTGATCTCCTTGAGAAGGTCGGCGTACAAGGCTTCAAATTATCGTCCGGAGACCTCACGAACCTTCCACTCTTGCGCCACATAGCCGCTAAGGGAAAACCTATGATTATTTCGACAGGCATGGCAAATATGTCGGAAATCGAGGACGCGGTTACTGCAATACAGCGAGCCGGAGACCCTGAACTTGCCATTCTTCATTGCGTCAGTGACTACCCGGCCAAGGCGTCGGAAGCGAATTTGGCCGCGATGGACACGATCTCCAAAGCCTTTGGAAAGATCGCGGGATGGTCCGACCACACTTTGGGGGACGCAATCAGCGTTGCGGCAGTAGCGCGCGGCGCGCGACTAATAGAAAAACACTTCACCCTGGACGTGAACATGGAAGGGCCCGACCACAAAGCCTCGCTCTCGCCGAAGGAATTTTCAGACCTTGTGGCCAAGATCAGGCGCGTTGAGGTGGCGATTGGGGACGGCGTCAAACGTCCACAGCCTTCAGAAATCCCGACAGCCGCTGTTGCGCGCCGGTCCATTGTTTCGGCGCGTGATATCAAAACGGGTGAGACCATCTCTGAAAATGATTTGATTATGAAACGTCCCGGAACCGGCCTCGCTCCAAAGTATATTTCCTGGGTAACAGGTCGAAAAGCGGCGATCGACATTGCCGCCGACACACTCATTAGTCTTACAGACCTTGGTTAGTTTTAAAGATGACATTTCATGTCCAAGTTCTAACAACCTCTCGAGCTGACTTCGGAATTTACGCCTCAGCACTAGCTGCTATGGCAAGTCATCCCGACCTCACTCCAAAGCTCGTTGTGACTGGCATGCACATGTCCAAGCGGCACGGCATATCCTTGGCCGCTATCGAAGCCAGCCCCTACCCCATCGCAGCAAAATTTAAGTGTCTAAGCGAGGCAGATACGCCAGTTGAAATTGCACGCGGCATGGCACGTGTAACGGCTGGCATGTCCGAGGTATTGGAGCAGAATAGGCCAGACCTTTTGCTGACTTTGGGCGACCGTTTTGAAATGCTGGCAGCCGCGCTAGCTGCAGTGCCATTCGCCGTTCCTATCGCCCACATTCATGGCGGCGAAGAAACGGAAGGCGCAATTGATAATGTATTCCGACATATGCTGACCAAAATGAGTCATTTGCATTTCCCTGCCACGCAAACATCTGCTGACCGCATTCGGCAGATGGGCGAGGCAGAAGATCGCATTATTTTGGCAGGGGCGCCCGCACTTGATAGTATCGCAGAGATAGCTCGCGTTAGCGCAAATGACATTAAGGCACGGTTCGGGCTCGACATCACCAAGCCGTTCCATTTGGTGACCTATCATCCTGTGACTTTAGAGCCGGAGGTCTCAATGTCAGAGCTCCGGAACATGCTGACCGTTTTGGACGGTATAGACGACCAAATCGTTATCTCCGGAACGAACGCAGACACCGGCGGATTAAGCGTTGCCAAAGAGATAGAAGATTTTGCCGCCAAAAAAGACAATGTGATTTTGGTCGACAGTTTCGGCGCAGCTGCCTATTACACTGTGATGCATTATGCTCAGTCCATGATTGGGAACAGCAGCTCCGGCATTATTGAAGCCGCGTCAGCGGGGCTTCCAGTGGTCAATATTGGGGCTCGCCAAGATGGACGCGAGCGATCTGCTAATGTCGTGGATACGGTTGGAACAGTTGCAGACATTCACGCTGCGCTAAATACAGCGGTGGCTATGCGTGGGCAAACGTTTCTAAATGTTTACGGGCAAGGCAATGCCGGAAGGTGTATCGCAGAGGGCATTTCAAACTTTTTAAAATCCTCGCCCACCGCACGGAAACGATTTGCGGATCTGGCGATATGAGAACGCTTATCATTGGTGCTGGAGGGCACGGGCAGGTTATCGCTGACATATTGGAATGCCTCAAAACGCCGGCCATTGGATTTATAGACCAAGACCCTGATCAATCGGGCGTTCTGGGTACTGACGCTGAGGTTTCCAAAATCATCTCAACTGAAAACATAGATAGTTTTATCATCGGCGTTGGTTCAATTCGCGGTGGCGCGGGCCTACGGTCTCGCCTCTTTGATCAGTATGCTGGGTTTGGGATAGCACCCCGCACAGCAATTCACCCGTCTGCTGTCGTCGCGAAATCCGTAAGACTTGGGAATGGAACAGTCGTCATGGCAGGGGCTATCTTAAACCCTGGTGTCAAATCGGGAGAGAACGTCATCATAAATACAGGCGCTATTTTGGACCACGACTGTGACATTGGCGCGCATAGTCATATCGCGCCGGGCTGTGTGCTTTCAGGTGACACCCAAATCGGACTCCATTGTCTGCTTGGCACAAGCACAACTGCGCGCAATGGCGCTGAAGTGGGAGACAATGCGACTGTCGGTGCAGGTAGCCTTTTGCTCGGTAAATACGCCCCTGATGGAACCTATATTGGCGTGCCCGCAAGAGCCATTTAGATGACGGTAGAATATCTTTTAGCCTACCCAACTCCCGAAACTGACGAGGATCGGGCGTATTTAGAAACCATAATTTCGGGACCGTTAGCGCCATGGATACATCAAGCAGGTGGCCGGGTTAAATTTTTCAATCCTAACAAAATTTTGCGCAAACAATTTCAAGAGGCTGGAGCAATTTTGGCTTGGAACCAAGGCGCAATAATAGGCGTACCCCGAAAATTTCGCGATAAAATTATCGACGTCGATCCCTTTATGGACATCAGCGCAACCGATTCGCTTTGCCGATGGGTTGGCTGTGCCCTTAATGACTCTGAGGACTTAAACGCAAATTGGGCGTCTTCCTTAAAGATCCTACGAACCATAAAAGAAAATCGGCCGGTGGTCGTAATAGGATCGGGGCCTCACACCCTTGAAGCGCGACATAGGCTTGCCGCTAAAAATCCATTTTCACTATATCTTGGCACAAGCCTGCATGACCAAAACTTATGTAGCGCGCTGCCCCCAGACGTTATCATAGCCGCAGACGGCCCCGGTCAATTCGGCACAAGTCGAACGGCGCGCGTTATCCGATCGAAGTTCGGCGATGCATTGGCAAAAGGCTCACATTTGGTTGTGACGGAGAAGTTAGGACCAATAGCCAAACATCTTTTTTCGGATTTTGAATCCCAAGTTCATATCGTGCCTATTGGAGATCAAGATGATCGCCTTTGGAAGACCAATCGGTCGCGGCCTCTGGGGAATGTTCTCACAACGCTTGGTCTTCCCGTCGCCGCCGTTTTGGCGAAGGGCAGTAGAAAGGGGGCGGGCGAAATCGAGACACTCGGCATTACGTTGGAGGCCGATAAGCAAAACGCCCATTGGAAACATAGTGCGCAAAGCGCGATGTCCAAAACCGCTTTGGATATGCTAATTCACGAGCCCGGCTCGGTTTTACCTGATCATAACTACCGGGAAAATCACCTGCGCAGATTAGGCGAAATGATCAAAGAATTGCGCGAGGCAGGAATAATTATTGCAAATAGCGCCCCCGCCAACCCGTTCAAAAACACTTCATCTCCGGCTTCATCGCCCAGAAGACCTAGTTTTGAGCAAACAATTTTAGCCTTTCTTGTTCGCTCGCTTGATTATGCGGAAAATGGACGGCATGAAGGCATGGCTATGTCTATGGGTCTCTCAATTTTTAGTCTTTTGGCTCTGGCCACAGGCCAGATATCTTTTGCGACAACAGCTTTTGGTATTTCAATCGCCGCCCTTCTGGCCGTCGCTTTTTTAGGCTTGTTTTTGCGACTGCGGATGAGACGATGGACGTTAATGTTCGAGCGGCGGCGACGGCAGATTGCGGCCGCAGAGCTCGCGGCTCTGACAGCACGTTTAGACCAAATTGAAGCCAAGTTTGATAAATAATAGTAGGTAATTATTAGCGCGCCCGGACCGCTGTCTCCGCTTCGGTAAGGTCCGCCCTGACCGGGTTGACCCGATATGTAAATATCTCCTCCACTTGCGGCCCCGCCTGCCTCGCGCGAAAACGCCCAACTTCCAGATATTGCAGGACGACTGAGCGCACCATATCCGCCCCCTGTTTTTAGATAGAGTAACCCCGCACAAAATGTCGTGGCGTCGCCTGGACATAACCGCCCGCGCCGGCCTCGCCGCCGCCTTAAGTCTCGACCTTCAACGAAACGCCACCGTCAGGCTCAATATGGACATCGGCTCCGGGGCCGAAAACTCAAAACTCTGGAGCGCCGCTGGGTTTCGCGCCTGCCAGTCCCGCTTGGAAACGTTTGTAGATGCTTTCTGATTGGTCCCATAGCTGCCACCCTCTTTGGGGACTGGGAATGACCACCCCGCTTCTCCAAACATCGCGATATTACCTTCACGTCCGATAAACGCGCCCTCCAGCGTGTCTCCAACTAGGAGCCACATACCGATTTCAGGCGGCACTTCGGTTACACCGGATACCGAGATTTGAGCTGCCGCATCCAAGCGCTCTAAGCTTGTATTCATAGTGATGTATTTGAGGCCCTGTCCGGGAATAAGAAGCGGAAGGTCGAACTGCGACTCTTGCATAAGTAATACAAATGATAGCAAGTGAGGCCGTTAGAATATCACGCCTCGCCATCCTGAGGATACGAATCCGGTTTAGGTGCCTAAGTGCGTCATTTTAAACGCATTCATTTGCGCATTTGTGAGGATCGATTTGCTTTTACCGACGATTCAAAATTCGCAGAGGCCGAGCTTTCACCTCTTCGATGGACCAACTGAGAGCCTGTCCAATCCGAAAAGACGCTCCGATTGGATATGGTCGACGTCTTAAGCGCGCACGGAGAGATCGCGCAAGATTGCGCAGGCCCCGTCTGAACCCGATTATTCGAATCGCGGCCTGCGCCGTTCCGCGATTACGGAATTGAAAGCGGGAATGTGCCACCAAATGACATACGAGCATGATGGGAAGCAAAAAGACGGGCGCGCTTTTAATAATCATACCTAAGCCATTACAAACCGATTGTTCGAGCGCGAAGCCGGGTATTGCGTCGCTAGAATGTCCGCCAATATGCACGCCTGTTGCCGTGGGGATTAACAAACATATCTGGCCGCGCGCACGCAATCGCAGAGCGAGGTCAACATCTTCCAGATAGCAGAAAAAATCCGAGTCAAATCCGCCTTCCCTTTCAAATTCATATCTTCGATAAAGTGCCGCAGCCCCCGTTGGACCAAACACCTCAACCGGGTTTTGTATATCGGCTTCATACTCGCCGCAGCGCCGCCCCGCGCCATTACGCCAACCCAACCCAAAAATGGACAGGCTATCACCCGCCCCGTCTAATATATCTTGCCCATTTGTGCTGTATAGAATCGGACTAAACATTGCTGAATTTGGGAAGTTATCGGCCGCAGTGCGAAGTTCTGCCAAACAGGTTTTTTCTAGGGTCGTATCGGGATTTAGCGTCATGACGAAAGTGGTTGTTCCGTCTTGTAGCCCCAAATTTGACCCCCTGGCGAACCCTGTATTCAAATTCGATCGCTTTATTGTAAATCTCGCGTCAGGTAATATCAGGGACTCAATTGCCTCGTCGGTACTGAGGTTGTCGACAATAATCGCTTCGAAGTCAGAGTCCGTCTGAGATGCCAAAGCATTAACACAAGCTTGTGTAAAGTTACCGCTGTTGTATGTCACGATAACAATTCGGACCCAGGGTTCTGTCATCATTTTTCAATATCCTATCCACGCGAGAAGTCTAGCTTTACATAGTGCCTTTTGCCTCTCAAGGATTTATTCAAAATGCCCGAAGTTAGGCATTTAAACCAAGACAGCAGGCTGCTATAGCGGGGACTTACTATTTTGCGACAGGGCAAACCAACACCGTCATGACACAGCAAACGCAAACCACTCGGATCGAGTCCGATGCCGCCAAACGAGCCCGAAACGTCATTCAAATTGAAGCAGATGGACTGCTCGCATTAGCTGAAGGCCTTATTGACGAACGAGCAGAAGCCTTTGAGCGCGCCGTCTCGCTCCTGACACACTGCGAGCGCCATCTCATCGTTGTCGGTGTTGGTAAGTCAGGTCACATCGGCCAAAAATTAGCTGCAAGCTTCGCCTCTACCGGCACTCCGGCCTTTTTTATGCACCCCTCTGAAGCCAGCCATGGCGATCTGGGTATGGTGTCTAAAGGATGTATTGTTCTGGCGATTTCAAACTCGGGCGAGAGTAGAGAGTTAAAGGACGTCCTTAACTTTTGTCAACGCTCCGATATTGCAGTGATTGGCATTACCTGCACCGCCGAATCGACACTCGGACGCGAAAGCAACATTATCTTGGAAATGCCAAATCGCCCCGAAGCCTGCCTTAATCGGCTTGCCCCAACAACGTCAACAACGATGACTTTAGCTCTGGGTGACGCGCTCGTAGTTGCAACTATGGAACGCCGAGGCTTCACGTCAACAGATTTCGGGCAACGCCATCCAGGTGGAAAACTTGGACGACGGCTCCAAACGGCCGAAGAATGGCTCGCAGCAAATCCACATGATATTCCCTCAGTCACACCAGACACGCCCGCAAGGGATGTTGTCATGGCTATCACAGAAGGGCAAAATGGATGTGTCGCAGTCGTATTTGGGGCATCGGAAGCTCCGGAACTTTTGGGCATCATTACGGACGGTGACCTCCGCAGGGCCATGGGTGCAAACTTCTTTGAAAAGGTCGCTAGCGATATTATGACTTCCAACCCTCTGTCTCTTCAGCCCGAACAAACGATGGGGCAGATTGTCGAACTCCTGCTGTTTCGCCGGGTTGCAACCGCCTATATTATCAGGGACAATCGTCCGATCGGACTAATAAATACGAAAACTCTGGCTACACAAGGCTACTTATAGCCGCCTTTAGGATTACCTAACCCATGACCAAAATTCCTGTATTTATTGGCTATGATCGGCGCATGCCCGTCACCTTCAATGTGGCGGCGCACAGTATTATCGCGCGATCTAGCCAACCTGTTTCAATATCGCCGCTCCATATTTCGAGCCTGCAAGCTTCAAAACTGCTCACTCGACGCCTACAACCCAATCAATCGACCGAGTTCTCGTTCTCTCGATTCTTGGTTCCGCATATGATGGATTTTGAGGGGTGGGTCATTTTCATGGACAATGATGTCATCCTCCGAGAGGACATCGCTAAATTATGGGCGCTCCGCGATGACCGTTACGCCGTGATGTGTGTTAAACATGACCACGTGCCGGAAAACGACGAGAAATTCCTCGGTGAACAACAATCCAAATATGAAAAGAAGAACTGGTCGAGCGTCATGCTCCTAAACACAGCGCGTTGCAAAGCCCTGACACCGGACTATGTAAACAGCGCATCAGGTCTGGATCTCCACCGCTTTCACTGGTTGGACGGTGATCATGAAATCGGGGCAATTCCGAGCACATGGAACTTCTTAGTGGATTTCAGCCCAGGAGAACCAGAAGAACAAAATCTCCTGCATTACACAGATGGCGGCCCATATTACGACACCTATCAGGACTGCCAGGCAGCCGACCTTTGGAATGCCGAGCGCGACGCCATGCTGTTTACAGACGCGCGGAGTTTGGGAAATGTCTTCCCTGAAGAATTTTCCTGACGCCGATTGCGCCCGCTGCCAAGGCGGTCAGCCGGATTGGGCTTCTGGGTTGAATATAATTTTATTGGTTTTGTCACTCCTAATGCGAATGGGTTCAGGTCACTCGCTCGTGTTCATTTAGAAAAGCTCTTTCGCAATATCGGCGATATTATCGCCTACACGTTCAATGTTCTGCACCGTGCACATGACGTGCAAACAGCGGGAAAGGTTCCGAAAATATTCCATCATAAAGGTCAGCATTTCGCGAATAGCGTATTGTGTGATGTATCCATCGCCTTCAGCACACTCGTTCAAGTAAATTTACTCGGCAAAAGCAAGCATTGACTCGATCTTAGTTTTTATGAATCTTTGAATCGCCCGGGTTTGCTGAAGACTCCAAATATTTAGTAACAAGAGCGATTATGTGTAATACGAGGATCAGGTTTTCAGCTAGCTTTTCGCGCGTGCAGCAAACGTGGTAAGCCAGAGCGCACAACGGTCAACAATAGGCAAATGTTTGTCCGTTGAACTTGGTCAGTCGGCATTTCAAGGCTCTGACGCCCAATGTCATATGAGCTTCTGATTTTTTATTTATGTCTCGATTAAATTAACCGAAAGCCTAGCGGCGGCGAGCATTGAACCGTCCGTCGGAAGTGTTGATGACAGTTACAAGAACGCTTTCCCAAAAGACTATCAATGGACAATCGCTCTATGGACTGGACTTAGATCTCGGAATTCCTATTTTCGTGAACGCGCGAAAATCAAACAAAATTCGCACATCAAATCTCAACCTATCAATCGAGAAAAGTAATTTTGTAAAACTGCAAAGAAAATGGTAAAACCTTTCACATCGCTACTACATACAGTTCATTCCGTAATGTTTAAGTGTAAATTCCAGAATTCTTAAAGAAATTCAGCTATTCATCTTTCAAATTTGAGGAAAAAAAGCATGAAGCGTCTTCCGCGATCAAATATTGCAGCCAATACATTAGAATTTGAAACCCTTCAGCTCGTTAAACCAACGGGCTTTCGAGAATATGATGCCAGATGGTGGTTCGGGCTGCCGACGGACAAAAAGCCGTCAGAGCTCAACCTTTACGGCGTTCAGGCCCTTGGAGAAGGTCTCGGGACACTGATGCATGAGCGCGGCGTCGATCCAAACATTGCGGTCGGTCATGATTTCCGTCATTACTCGCTGAGCATCAAAATGGCGCTCATGAACGGCCTGATGAATGCCGGGGTCAATGTTCATGATATCGGTCTGGCTATTTCGCCAATGGCCTATTTCGCTCAGTTCCATTTGGACTGTGCAGGCGTGGCAATGGTCACGGCGAGCCATAACTCTAATGGTTGGACTGGCGTGAAAATGGGCATCGAAGCCCCCCTCACCTTTGGCCCCGACGAGATGGCGCGCCTGAAGGCTATTGTTTTGAACGGCGAGTCAAAACCCCGCAGCGGCGGAAGCTATCGCTATGTTGAAGGCGTGCGTGAGGCTTACATCGAGGATTTGACGAAAAATGTGAAACTATCCCGCCCGATACGGATTGTTGCCGCTTGCGGAAACGGCACGGCCGGCGCGTTCGCCGAGGAGGCCTTAAAGCGCATTGGCGCGGATGTTGTGCCTGTTGAGTGTGAGTTGGATTGGAGCTTCCCGAATTATAATCCCAACCCCGAAAGTATGGAGATGTTGCACGCCATGCGCGATGCGTGCCTTGAGAATAAAGCCGAAGTCGCTTTAGGCTTCGACGGCGACGGCGATCGCTGCGGCGTTGTCGATAATGAGGGCGAAGAGATTTTTGCGGATAAAGTCGGCGTTATGCTTGCCCGTGACCTCTCCGCGCAATATGAAAACGCCCAATTCGTTGTCGATGTGAAATCGACGGGGCTTTATCATACAGACCCCGTTTTGCAGGCGAATGGCGCAAAGACCGATTATTACAAGACTGGGCATTCCTACATCAAACGTCGTGTTCATGATTTAAAAGCTTTGGTTGGGTTTGAGAAATCCGGACATTATTTCTTCAATGCGCCCATCGGTCGGGGCTATGATGACGGTCTCGTCTCCGCAATCGCCATTTTGCAAATGCTGGACCGTAACCCGGATAAGAGCATGGCAGACTTGCGCAAAGCGCTCCCTAAAACCTGGGGCAGCCCGACAATGAGCCCTTATTGCGCGGATGAAGAAAAATACGGCGTCATTGAACGCATAATCGCCGAGGTTCAGTCTGACGCTGATGCAGGCATGAAAATTTTGGGACAGTCGATTATCGACGTAAACACCGTCAACGGGGTACGCTTCACATTGGAAGACGGGACTTGGGGCCTGATGCGGGCCAGCTCCAATACACCAAATTTGGTCGTCGTTGTTGAGAGCCCGGCGTCTGAGGAGAACATGATCGGCATGTTCCGCGAAATTGAACGCCGATTGTCCGCCTATTCAGAAATTGGCGAATTTGACCAAAAGATATGATATGAGTGCTGGGGCGTGTTAACCTTACCTGACTCAACGATCGGAAACTGAATATGAAGCCTGTCACAAAAGCCGTCCTTCCTGTCGCAGGATTTGGCACGCGTATTCTGCCGGCCACGAAAACCGTGCCGAAAGAAATGCTGACCGTCGTGGACCGCCCCGCCCTGCAATATGTGGTGGATGAGGCGGTTGAGGCCGGAATTGAGCATTTCGTTTTCATCACAGCGCGCGGTAAAATGGCGATCTCAGACTATTTCGATACGGCCTATGAGCTGGAAGATGCCCTAAAACGCAAAGGTAAAATCGATATTTATGATAGGCTGAAGGCCAAACAACCCCGTGAAGGCACGATGAGTTTTGTACGCCAGCAAGAGGCCAAAGGCCTGGGCCATGCCGTCTGGTGCGCCCGCGATATCATCGGTGATGACCCATTTGCCGTTCTGCTGCCCGATGTCTTGATCCAGACCGACGTAAAGTCCTGCCTTGCCCAGATGATGGACGCTTATCATGAGGTTGGCGGGAATATTATCGCGGTTGACCCTGTACCGGATGAGCGCGTGTCAAGCTACGGCGTTATTAAGCCGAAAAATCCGAAAGCCACGCAGAATAGCTCCCTCATTCAAATGGACGGTATGGTCGAGAAACCGGCGCTAAAGGATGCGCCGACCAATCTGAAAATCACAGGCCGTTATATTCTTCAGCCTGAGCTAATGGGTATATTAAAAGACCAAGCCGTGGGTGCGGGCGGGGAAATCCAGCTCACGGATGCAATGGCGCGTCTCATGCAAACACAAGATTTCCACGCCTTTGTTTATGACGGGCAGGATTATGACTGCGGGTCAAAACTGGGCTATTTCGAAGCCGTGATGGCCTTTGCTCAGACTCATCCGGATATTGGCGAAGGCGCGCGGGCGCTGATCAAAAACTCTAAACTGCGAAACTAGTGGACGCTCTCCAGCAAAGCGCGGCGCGATTACGCGCGTGGTGCGTAAACCGCGCCCTGCCCGTCTGGGCGGACCGCGCGCAAAATCCTGACAGTAGCTGGGTCGAACATCTATATTTAGACGGCAGCGCTGACAAAGCCGTCGAGAGGCGCTGGCGCGTCTTGGCCCGGCAGGTCTATGTATATGCCAAAGCGAACGCTTTAGGGTGGTTCAAGGGACGAGGCGTCGCTGTCTCTACCTATGAAAAAATGATCGAGGTCGGATATGTCCACCGCGTTAGCTCTGATGGGCAAGTCACTGATTCTATGGGGGATCTTTATGATCATGCCTTTTACATACTCGCGGCGAGCAGTCTTTACGCGTTGACGCGGGACCGAAAATATCTGGACGACGCAGAGGCGCTCCTAGCCTGGATCGATACCGCCCTCACCCATCCCTCCGGCGGTTGGCGTGAAACTGACCAAGCCGACGATCAAGCCCCCCGGCGCCAAAATCCCCATATGCACCTTTTCGAAGCCAGCTTGTGTTTATATGGCGTGACGCAAAACAAAAAGCACCTGCGTTACGCGGAGTCTGTCTTCGACCTATTCGAGGCACATTTTATCGATGACAATACGATCAGCGAATTCTTTAATGCAAATTGGACTTTAGAGAACGGCAAGAAGGGTCAAACGGCCGAACCCGGTCATGCGGTCGAGTGGATCTGGCTACTAGGGCAATATCAAACCGCGACAGGCCGAGACATCAGCGCCTATCAATCCGCCCTATACGGCAAAGCGCTGCGCGGTCGAGGTTGGTTCTTGAATGACGAAGAAGACAAATCGGGTAAAATCCGTAGTGAAACCAAACGTTTATGGGTCCAAACTGAAGTTATAAAAGCCCATCTCGCTATGGCGGAGCGGGGAACCCCGGGTGCGCGCGACATGGCCGCAGCGACGATAGACGCGCTTTTCCCGACCTATCTCACAGAAGACGGATTGTGGAACGATCAAATCAACACTTGCGGAGCCAATATAGCCGCCACCATCCCGGTCAGCACCTTCTACCATATCCTCTGTATGGCAGCAGAAAGCGAACGGATCGCCAATCTTTCCTAATAAAGACTGGGGCTTACAAGGAAGTCTTATTGAAATTCCAAACGCTCTTTCGATGCGAAGAATAGAGAGGCTACTTCCTCGTCATCTGTTGACGCATCAGGGGCAAGGTCGAGAATTTTTTCGATCGTATCTTTTCGTTGACCCAAAGCCGTCTCAAAATCGCGCTCGATCTTATCCCACGTTCCTCTGAGTTTCAAATGCCGCATGAGCGTCTGATAAATATCCACGCGCCCCATCAAAAAGTAGCTTTCATATAAGATTTTACTCGCGATTTTCTGGTGAATATCGCCATATTCTAACTGTCCCAGCATAGTGTCGATGGGCTTGACGATAAAATCCAGTTCCTCGCGAATATCCGGAGTCATGAGATAGATCTTCTTGATCGTGAGGAGCTGGCTTTCAATTTTCGCAATCTTGTTAGGCGGAGCGCCCCGGTTCGTTACAATGACAATATCAATATCCGAACCATTGACCTCGACGCCCAGCTGGGAATGCGTCCGCTTCGTCTCATGCGCCAGATAATAAGCTATATCGCCGGAGAGAAAAACGACGCAATGGTCATAGAGCACCTCTTGCAAGTCCTCATCCAGTTGAAGGAGCGCTTCTCGCGCCCAGCTGAGTTTCTGCAAGCTTATTGTCCGGAACCGATTGGCCAGCATAGTCCCGCCTTCAACAATATCGACCATCTGGTCAGTCAGATAGACCAGACTGAACGTCAAGAAATCGCGGAGTATGGACGGAGACAAGCGAAGCTCATTTCCGCGAGTAATATCATAGCGAAGATAATAGCGGGCACAGTTACTGACCCGAATTTCGCTGGATCCGTAACACGCCCTCCAGATCGCAATATCTGTAATGTGTGACAATTTCTCAGAAAGCTCATACCCTGTCTTTGGGCCGCCCGCTTGTAAAATTTCTTGAATCTCACTATCAATGACGTCGCTTTCAGAGGTCATGAGGACTCTCCGAGGCTTTCAATCAATTCAATAAATTCCTCAACTACAGCTTCGACTTTATCTGAATCGTCCCCTTCCGCCATGACGCGAATAAGAGGTTCTGTGCCGGACGCCCGAATGAGAACCCGCCCCTGCCCGGCAAAATCGGCTTGCGCCGCTTCAATCGCCGCGGCTAGCTTTGGATGGCTCATCGGGCTTTCCCTTGCGTATCTTACATTTTTTAGAAATTGCGGGACAGGCTCAAAAACGTTCAAGACTTCGCTTGCCGGACGCCCTTGTCGTTTGATCTCCGCCAGAATTTGAATCGCAGCCATGGTGCCGTCGCCGGTTGGGCTATAGTCTGTCATCAATAAATGCCCGGATTGCTCTCCGCCGACATTATACCCGTCTTGGCGCATGCGAGCCGCGACATGACGGTCGCCGACTTGCGTGCGCACCAAACGTAATTCATTTCCTTCCAGATATCGCTCCAGGCCCAAATTAGACATGACTGTCGCGACGATGCCGTTTCCGCACAAGCGGTCTTGCGCCTTCCAGCTGGTTGCGATGAGGCCTAATAATTGATCCCCGTCGATGATTTTTCCGGTCTCGTCGCACATGATGAGACGGTCGGCATCACCGTCCAATGCCACGCCAACATCAGCGCCCTTGGCCACAACCGTTTTGGACAGCAGGTCAGTTTCTGTGGAGCCGCACCCTGCATTAATATTGTCGCCTGTAGGCGCGCAGCCGATTGAAATCACGTCGTCTGCGCCCATCGCCTGCAATGTCGCGGCCGCAGTTGCGAAAGCCGCTCCATGCGCGGCGTCAATAACGATTTTTAATCCGCTTAAATCTTGCCCGGCAGGAAGGGTCGCTTTGCAAAGCTCAATATATCGGGCTTGAAGCCCTTCTATGCGGCTTACCCGGCCTAACTCAGCGGACGGGACAGCGCCCTCTCCGCCCCCAGCCAAAAGCGCCTCGATATCGGCTTCGACCTGGTCCGAGAGTTTACATCCATCGGGGCCAAAAACCTTCACCCCATTGTCAGGGTATTTATTGTGGGAAGCTGTAATCATCACGCCCAAATCCGCGCCCAGAGCCTTCGTCATCAGCGCTGTGCCCGACGTTGGCAAGACGCCTGCCCGTTTCACATCCATACCTGCGGACGTCAGGCCCGCAATCAAGGCGGACTCGATCATGTCTCCGGACAGGCGCGTATCCTTGCCGATAATGGCAGATGACCGGCCGCCGGACTTAGAGGCGAAATATTGCCCCGCAATTCGGCCTAAGCGCAACATGCTGTTCGGTGTCATTTTTCCGGTATTTGCTAGGCCACGCACGCCGTCCGTTCCGAAAAATTTTGCCATTATAGATACCTCATTCGTTCGGTCGAAATTTAGGGGTCCCCCTTAGCCTGCGCCCATCACGCTGGGTAGAGGCAATGTTCCTGTGGCCCTTTGATGATAACAGGATTTAAATTGGATATATCCACGCGAAGGGGCTATCGCGCCTTGATGGAGATTCTACTAACAGGCGCGGCAGGATTTATCGGCTTTCATGCCGCAAAGCGTCTCTTGGCGGACGGTCACCGCGTGATCGGCGTCGACAATCTGAATGATTATTATACGCCAGCTTTAAAGCGCGCCCGATTAGCCCAGTTGGAATCCCATCCTAATTTCACCTTTCACACCCTCGACATTTCGGAAAAAGGCGCATTAGAGGCGGCGCTTGACGGTCCGCAAATCACCCATATTCTCCACCTCGCCGCGCAGGCGGGCGTTCGCTACAGCCTCGAAAATCCGCATAGCTATATTCAATCCAATGTGACGGGGCATTTGAATGTCTTGGAATATGCCCGCCATTGCAAAAGCCTAAAGCATCTCGCCTATGCCAGTAGTTCCTCTGTCTACGGGGAGCGGGAAGCGACAACCGGTTTCAAAGAGTCCGACCGCGTGCGGGAGCCCGCCTCGCTTTACGCCGCGACAAAGCTGAGCGGTGAGATGCTGTCTGAAAGCTACGCGAGGCTATACGGAATTCCTCAAACAGGCCTTCGGTTTTTCACCGTCTACGGCCCATGGGGACGGCCGGATATGGCCTATTGGATTTTCACGGAGAAGATACTGGCAGGAGAGCCTATCACCCTTTTTGCGCCGGAATTGATGAAACGCGACTTCACATTTGTGGACGATATTGTCGGTGTTCTGCCGACCTTGCTCAAAACACCTCCGAAGCGTCACTCAATCTATAATTTGGGAAACTCCTCGCCCAACACATTGCATGAGCTGGTCGAGGCGGTTGAGGAGGCCTGCGGTCAAAAGGCTGAGACAATCATCCTGCCTCAACAACCCGGCGACGTGCGGAGTACATTTGCAGATGTATCAGCGGCAAAGCGGGATTTCGGATTTGCCCCAGCGACCCGGCTTCAAACCGGGATTTCAGAATTCGTGCAGTGGTGCCGAGACTGGACCAAACCCTAAGGTGACCTAAGCCGTTTCTTCCGGGGTCGCGATGATTTTGCTGGTTTTATCTTTCTTTATCCGGCTGCTTTCAGGCCATTCGCCCGTCACCATATAGATAAGCTCTTCGGCAATATCGGCGACATTGTCGCCCATGCGCTCAATATTTTTCGCCATGAACATGACATGCATACAGCCTGAAATATTGCGCGGGTCCTCCATCATATATGTTAGCATTTCGCGGAACAAAGAATTGTGGAGCCTGTCCACGGTTTCGTCCTGCGCCCTCACCTCCTCAGCCAGCTCATCATCCAATCGCTCATAGGCTGTCAGGATGGAATTCGTCATGACTTGGACCGTCTCGCTCATCCGTACCAAAGTCTCTATCGAGCCCGTCTCAGCCTCCGCCTTGGTGATCGTATTCGTGCGCTGAGCGATATTGCGCGCGAGATCCCCCATCCGTTCAAAATGGCCGGCGCTTTTCAACGTCGCGACAACTTTCCGCAAATCTTTCGCGAAGGGCTGACGCAGGGCCAAAATCTTTATCGCGAGCTCATTCAACTCAGATTCAAGCCTGTTTAGTTCCGTGTCGCCTGCGATAACTTGCTTGGCGAGCGCACGGTCTTCTTTACGCAACGCGCGGGTCGCAGCTTGCAGCTGCGATGACACGATATGCCCCATCTCAAGAACCATGTCCCGCAGACGGGTCATGTCCGCGTCAAAAGAGGAGACAATGTGCTCGTCACTCATACCCTATCCAATCCGGCCGGAGATATAGTTTTGCGTGCGCTCTTTTTCCGGGTTGGTGAAGATCGACTGTGTATCGCCGCTCTCAACCAATTCTCCCAAATGGAAGAAGGCCGTTTGTTGGGACACCCGCGCAGCTTGCTGCATGGAATGCGTCACAATAACGATTGTGTATTTTTCTTTCATTGAATCCATCAGCTCTTCGATGATCGCGGTTGCAATCGGATCGAGGGCTGAGCAGGGCTCGTCCATCAGGATAATTTGCGGATCCACAGCGATGGCGCGGGCGATACAAAGCCGCTGCTGCTGCCCGCCAGATAGGCTCGTTCCAGGTTCATCCAAACGGTCCGAGACTTCATCATAGAGACCTGCCCGCTTCAGAGAAGTAATCACGATGTCTTCCAGATGGTCTTTGGACTCGGACAGGCTGTGAATGCGCGGGCCATAGGCGATATTGTCGAAGATGGATTTTGGGAATGGGTTGGCTTTTTGAAATACCATGCCGATACGCGACCTTAGTGCGACAACATCAACTTTCGGGTCATAAATATCCTGACCGGCAAATCGAATATCGCCTTTGACACGGCAGATTTGAATCGTGTCATTCATGCGGTTAAAACAGCGCAAAAACGTAGATTTTCCGCAACCCGACGGTCCAATCAGGGCTGTGATCTGGTTTTCCGGGATGTCGAGACTGACATTATCGATCGCTTGCTTTTTGCCATAAAAAACATCGACATTGCGCGCCGTCATGATCGGCTTTGCGCCAGAGTCTAAACTTGGGGCGTCTGTGTTCATTGTTGTTTCCATTACCAACGCCGCTCTAATTTTCTACGTAAATAGACCGCGAATACATTCATCAAAATCAAAAAGACTAACAGGACCATGATGGCAGCTGATGTCAATTCAACAAAGCCTTTTTCAGGACTGTCCGCCCAAAGAAAGATCTGTACAGGCAAAGCCGTCGCAACATCCGTTACGCCTTTTGGCACATCGACGATGAAGGCGACCATGCCGATCATTAGCAGGGGCGCTGTTTCGCCCAGAGCGCGGGCCATGCCCAAAATTGTGCCTGTCAACATGCCGGGCATGGCGAGCGGGACGACATGGTGGAAGGTCGTCTGCGTCTTGCTCGCACCCAAACCGAGTGCGGCGTCACGGGTCGCTTGCGGGACGGAGCGCAGAATGGAGCGCGACGCAATTATGATCGTCGGCAATGTCATCAGGGCCAGAACCATGCCGCCCACCAAAGGCGTCGAGCGCGGAAGCTGGAAGAAGTTCAAGAAAATAGCCAAACCCAAGAGGCCGAACACAATTGAAGGCACTGCGGCGAGATTATTGATATTGACCTCAATAATGTCGGTCAGGCGACTTTTCTTGGCATATTCCTCAAGATAGACAGCCGTCAAAATACCGAGCGGGAACGCGATGATGAAACATATCAGCAGGCTGAAAAACGAACCGAGCGCGGCGCTTAAAATACCGGCCATTTCAGGTTGGCGTGAATCCCCGCTGGTGAAGAAAGTCGTGTTGAACTTTCTCTTAAGTTGCCCAGCTTCGCGCAGTTTTTCGATCCACGCAATATCCTGATTTTTCAGGCGGCGGCGGTCTTCAGGAACCTCTGGATCAATCTTTCCTTTAACATAAAGATCTACTTCGGATGACGCGGCAACCCAGACGCGTTTCGAGGTTCCAATAAGATCGGGATTCTTTGCGACGCGTTCCCCGAGATCAAAGGCGGCCCCATTACTCAATATCTTATAGAGTTGATTTCTATCGCGGCGGTCCGTCGCCTCAGGGACGACCTGTTGCAGACCTTGCAACAATATCGGTTTATAATTGGCTTGTTTGAGGGACACATCTTCGCGCTTGCCTGATGGATCTATCTGGCTTTCCGTGAACTGCACATCCACGGCGACCATTGTTTTCTGGAACGCACCGATACCGCGAAAGAAAATCGCCGTAAACATCAGCACCATAAAGGAAATGGAGATCGCAATGGCGATCCGCCCATACCACTGGAAACGTCTGTGGCGCGCATGGCGCTTGGCCATTTGCGGCGAGGTTGTCAGCAAATAATCAGGCATATTTTTTCTTGTATTTATCGACAAGCTTTAGCGCGATTATGTTTAAGCCCAAAGTCAAAACCAGCAAGAAAAGCGCAATCGCAAAAGCAGCCAATGTCTTGGCACTGTCAAATTCCTGATCCCCTGTGAGCAAGGTCACGATTTGCACTGTCATAGTCGTGACGGCTTCAAACGGATTGGCCGTGAGATTCGCAGCCAGGCCTGCGGCCATTACAACAATCATAGTTTCGCCAATCGCGCGAGAAATCGCCAGCAGCAGGCTACCGATAATGCCCGGCGTGGCGGCGGGCAGAACAACTTGCGTCACCGTCTCCGTGTGGGTTGCCCCCATACCGTAGGAGGCGTCGCGCAAGGCCTGCGGGACCGCATTAATGACGTCATCAGACAGGGACGAAATAAATGGCACAAGCATGATGCCCATAACCGATCCGGCGGCCAGCGCGCTCTCAGAAGAAATTTGCAGTCCGACCCCTTCCCCGGCCCCGCGGATAAGAGGCGCGACAACGAGCGCGGCAAAAAAACCATAAACAACTGTCGGAATACCCGCCAATAGTTCAAGCATTGGTTTGACGAGATTACGAGTTTTCGTATTCGCGAATTCCGCCAAATAAACGGCAGATAACAGGCCCAAAGGCGTCGCCACCATCATGGCGATGAAACTGATAAGCAGCGTTCCTGTCAAAAGCGGCAACACGCCGAAAGCTCCGCTTGCGCCGACTTGGTCAGACCGGATCGCGGTTTGCGGGCTCCACTCCAAGCCGAATAAAAAGCTAGATATCGGAATTTTGCCAAAGAACCGGATAGCCTCAAAGGCCAGGGAAGCCACAATCCCTATGGTCGTAAATATCGCGACTAAAGAGCATGCTATCAGGGCACCCTGAATAGCATACTCTCTAATTTGACTGGCCCGGCTCGACCGCCTCAGCGTAAGATCTTGGGATTGCTCCATTTAGTGCAATCCCTCTTTCATATGGCGGTTCGGCACATGCATTAGTTGAGACTTAGAGGCTCAAGGCTAAGAACACTGGCTTCCCACTGCTTGTGTTCTGCGGAAGTCATAGGAATCAAACCTTTCTCGGCCAAATACCCGTCCTCGCCACTCGCACGGTCACTCATGAACTCTGCCAGAAATTCCTCAATGCCCGGCACGACGCCAATATTGTCTTTCTTCACATAGAAGAAAAGTGACCGGGAGACGGGATAAGACCCGTCTGAGATATTTTCGAATGTCGGCGGAACGCCGTCAATAATCGTGCCTTGAACAGAATCTGCATTTTGGTCGAGGAAGCCAAAGCCAAAAATGCCTAAAGCATTCGGATTGGCGTTAAGCTTATTCACGATCAAATTGTCATTTTCGCCGGCCTCAATGAAATTATCATCTTCGCGGATCGAATGGCATAAAGATTTATACATATCACTGTTCGTGGATTTCATATCTTTGATGAAATCAAATGTCTTGCAGCCGCCTTCCATGGCAAGCTCGACAAAGGCGTCACGCGTACCGGATGTTGGAGGCGGTCCCAGGATTTCGATTTTCGTATCCGGAAGTGACGGATCGATGTCGCTCCATTTATCATAATCATTCGGCTTTGTTCCGCCATTGCCGTTCGGAACGTCTTTCGCGAGGGCTAAATAAAGCTGGCGTAGACTAATCGCATACTGCTCAGTCTTGCGTGAATTTGCCAAAACAATCCCATCATAGCCGACTTTCACTTCAACAATATCGTCAATGCCATTGTCAGCACAGCGCTTAACCTCAGACGCCTTAATACGGCGAGACGCGTTTGTGATGTCAGGGTGATTTTCACCAACGCCGGAACAGAACAGCTTCAAACCGCCGCCCGAGCCTGTGCTCTCAACGATCGGAGTCTTAAACGAAGTGCTGCGCCCAAAATTCTCAGCCACTGTGGTCGAGAATGGATAGACGGTGGAAGAGCCCACAATTTTAATTTGGTCACGTCCATTGGATGTAACCGGTGTGTCGGTTGCGGAAGGTGTGTCCGTGGGCGCGCTATCGCCGCCCCCGCAAGCCGTTAGGCCAAATGCAACCACGCCGCATAACAATAGTTTCTTCATCATTTTCATATTCCTCATGAATAATCAGTCTAAAAATCGAATGAGAGCCGTCCGACGACCCCATTCCCACTCTCGGCCGTGCCGTTTTCGGCATCGACATTAAAATAGTTCAAAGCAAAGCGCATTTGCTTCGTTGCCCACCAGTCCGCCCCCAGGACGATTGTATCCATCTTGCCCAAATATGGACCGTCTTGAACATCAAGCGTGTCATAGCGTGCGACGAGCGCAATCGCGCCCATGCCGCCTGCTCCGACAGGATTATCAACTTTGGGCCGGTTAAACTTACCGCTCTTATAAGTGCGTTTTCCGCCAAACATAATGCCCGCTTCGAGATATCCACCAGAAAAGTCAGCATCCTCATTCCCCGTAGAACCATTTGCACTGAGGACGGCATATTCACCGGCAGCCCACACATTATCCTTTAGGAAGGCGACTTCTCCGATAATAACGTTATCGCTATCCGCAAATCGGCCTGTATTCACAATGCGGTCAGGGGCTGAGTGGGTGTAAGGGCGCTGACGATAGCGCAGGTCCGATTGCGAATCGCCCTGTTTGCGGTAGCGCCAAGACACACCAACATGTGCAAGCGCGTCATCCGTTTT
>Ga0209831_1000336_pt1 | contig 45199 bp, 37 predicted proteins | sample Maine_Asex4_meta_FD_187451 | JGI IMG/M metagenome (GOLD analysis project Ga0209831, IMG submission 187451) | Marine algal microbial communities from Maine, USA - Maine_Asex4_metaG (SPAdes) (version 2) | ecosystem: Host-associated > Algae > Red algae > Unclassified | place: Maine, USA | collected... | reverse complement strand
TGGATTGGTACAAATATGCACTCGCTGTCCTAGTTCCTTTCTCCCAGTGTGGGTATGACACTTGCAGCACTCCTGGCTTGTACCATTCTTATCTACCTTTAGATAAAATTTACCCTGTTTCCAAGCAACATAAGGTAAGACAGTATTAATAAAACCACCAATACCAGAATCGAGGGATTGTTTACAAAACAAGCCTTTTGACCAAGATTTGAAATTGATATTTTCTACAAAAATATTGTCTACATCTTTGGTAAATTGGTAAGCCAATTTAAAATGCCAATCACGTCTAGTATTAGCTACTTTTTCGTGTAGTCGGGCTATTTTGTTTTGTAGTTTCAACCAATTATTTGAGCCTTTAGCTTTATGCTTCAATCTTCGCTGGAGCAATTTCAGCTTCCTAGCAGAGTGAGCCAAAAACTTAGGACTTTTAATTAACTGAGTTGGCGTAGCTACAAAACTTTCAATTCCCGCATCGAGTCCGATACTTCTTTTCCCAGGCAGTGCATCTGGTACTGTCTCAAGTGACTCAAAATAAATCACCAAGTAGTAACCACTTGCTTTTCTAACAACCTGAAGTTGCTTGGGAATAAAGCCTTTAGGGTAAAGTCTAGACTGCCTGATTCTAATCCAACCAATACTAGGCAGCTTTACTCTGCCAGCATCCAAACAGACTTTATTTGGTTTGGGAAATTTGAAGCTGCGATACCGATTGTGATTCCTGAATTTAGGAAATCCACGACTCGGCATCTTGAAGAAATCGCTCCACGCTTTATCTAGTCGCTTCAACACCTGTTGTAGACATTGAGCATTGACTAACTTGAGATGGGGCAATTTTGTTTTAGCAATTGTTAGTGCTGCTGACTGTTGGTGATAGCCAGGAAAAGGAGTATTGGCAGAAATTATATACTCACTATTTATCGAACAACGATCTACCATGCACTTTCGAGACTCAAGCCAAGCTTTACGCTCTGAATGAGCAAAATTGTAGACACTACGACAGATATTTAAATACTGTTCAAACTGTCTTGTTTGCTGTTGTGTTGGCTTAATTTTATATCGGTATGCGTAGGTAATCATTGCTCGAACTGTAATGATATTATGATAACAATACAACTTACTGCTATTTTATGTCAAGCATGTTTAATAAAGGGTTTAGGTCGGTATATAAGCTTACCGCTCATATTGTTCTAGTTACAAAATACCGCAAAAAAGCAATCAACAAAGAACGGTTAATTAGGCTGAAAGAAATATTTGAGCAAACTCTTTTAAAATGGGATTGTTTGCTGGTCGATTTTAATTCAGAAAGTGACCATTGCCATTTGATTGTGGAGTTTAAGCCAGATATTGAGTTGTCCAAACTAATTGCCAATTTAAAAACTGTAAGCTCAAGATTAATTCGTAAAGAATATCCTGATATTAGTCAACAGTATTTTTATGGCAAGCCTTATTTTTGGACAGGAGCTTACTTTGTTGCTTCTTGTGGTGGCGTTACGATCGAGCAACTAAAAACTTATGTTGAAAATCAGTCTGCACCTAAGAAATGATGATGCTACGCAGTTCGTTTATTGGACAAAATTCATCTCGTCGCTAACCCTAACGGGTTTAACGGGAGTCCTCTTTTGTCAATTAAGATAGAGGCAATAATTGAGTCGGCTTCGTCTCCAGAAACAACCTGGGTATCGAATAGCAGAGGATGGCGATAGTTACTACCGAGACGAGGAATGGCATCAATTATTGCTGCTTTAAGTCGCCATAGCTGTTGTAGAGACAAGTAATAGTTGTTGCTGCGATTACGCTCCGCGTACCTTTCAGGATCGCGATGGAGGATTATATTATCAACCTGAAAGCGGTCATAGTCAGTAAGAGAATCGACTGTTCTGACTTCAATAATAAGAAGGCGTTGGGATTGGCTCATGATTATTCGACCTGTGTTGAAGGTTAATGTGTTTGCTGTTCGAGTTGTTTACATTCGATCGCTAGTACTGAAAAGTCCTCGAAATATGCAACAGCTAGTTGTGCTGCCTCTTCTAAATGTTTTTCTAGATAACGCTTCAGCCGTTCTGTGTCGAATGCAGCGCGCAGCGCAGATCTTCGTTTTCAATGGCTGGGAGGCGAAAGCTTCCGCACCATAGCGGAAGTGATACTCGTTTGGGCATATTTTCCATGTTTATTATTCGGGAATGATTTATTCAGAAAGGAGAATTGTTCGCTGAGTCAGCAACTTCATCCCGATATTTATAGATAAAATTCTGCTGCTGCCAATGGTTTAAAATATCTGTTCCCGTAGCTGAGGCTTTAGGAATAATCAGTGATTCGAGAGGTTGATGAATCAGATCGACAGTTCGATTTCTGTGAGGTTTAATTCATACCGATTCGACTCTCGAACCCATCCAAACACCACCGTTATTCCAAGTCCTGATGACCGTGTAGCGCTCGTCATCAGAATTAACTGTCTCTTGTCTGTTATGGCGCAGAATTGGTTTTGGTTTGACCGTTTTTGCTTCTTTTGTCTGAATTAGCTTAATGTCTTTAATACCAATTAGATGGGACTGCTCAAGACGACGATTGTACAAGCTGCTTTCCGCGCAGCGTACCTCGTCGTCGAAATGACATATCTCATCTTCTCGAATCCACAATGATTCATTGATAGTGCTAGCATCATCACGGCTAGCAAGTCTGAAGAAGCGCGACACTGCGTTACGGGGGTTCCCCCCGTTGAGCAAGTGTCGTAAGAACCATGAGGCTTCGGTTAGACAAGACTCTGTGTGGCGATGGAGACTTCTATTCTGCTTGCACTCAATTACCTCAAATACGCCCCATTCTTCGTGGTGTTCGTCGCGATCGATCGCTTTAACGATACTACCCACTTCATACTCTGTATAAGGTTCATCTAAATCATCATCTTCTTCTTCTAAAAATGCGTCCAAACCTATATTTGGAGAAAATTCTAGGTTATCTTCTAACTCATGAGTAACTTCTCTATCTGAAGTGTTGATGCAATTTTGGGTTTGTTCGTGGTGTTCTTTACAGAAACAATTAAATAGTCTGCACCACCCTGCAGCATGTCTGCTATTGGGAATTCTTTGTCCGCCTTCTGTTGCTATGTATCTCGGTTCGTCGTGACTCTGAAAATACGGGCAATCGGCACAGGTTTTCGCCTCGACTGCTGGCGTAGCCACTGTCGTGTGTGTCATTATATTTACTACCTTAGTTTAAAGAATTGGGGTTAGGGAGAGCAGAACTTTGGACGGTGAAGCTCTCCTTTTTAGTTTTTTTGTTTTCTTACTAATAGTATAGCCTATAAAGCTATATTGTTAGCTCATTAAGCTTTATCGTTTGTTATATGAGTATTATATTAAATAAGATTAGCTTATTAGTAAGTAAAAATAGCTTTACAAGCTATACTTTAGAAACGATTCGATTTTAAAGGATACTTATGGATGTAGTTTTATACAAATCGCGTGTGGCAAAAGTTTATTGGAAGCTTCGAGCAGTAATGGCAGACCGTAAAATCACTAATAAAGCTCTTGCGGAAAAGCTGGAGATGAATCCAGTAAGTATTTCTAAGTTGAAGAGTAATGATTTGCTGCCTGAGATTGGTGGTGAGGCGCTGGCAAACATATGTCAGGCAATCTCTGAACTTAGTTCTAAAAAATGTACACCTAGCGATCTAATAGAATATACATCTGAGTAATCCTGCTATTTCGGAAGTATAACCGATCAAAAATAGTTGAAAGCTAAAAATAATCGATTTAATTATTTTTTTGAATCAACCAGAAACGCAAAAGCGATCGCCGTCCTGAGAAAACTTGCGATCGCTTTTAAACCAATATCCGTATTAGGAATTAGTAACTATGTATATTTTACGTGGTGTAGCGCGAAACTGCACCTGCAATTTGACACAGTATCAAACAAACTGTTTAAATTCGGAGGGTAAGAGTAATGATTGAAGCTCTCAACTCTCCCGTAATTCAGGTAGAAAGTCTTAGAACGAAGTTCGATACAACAGTAGTATCCAACTCCTTGATAGCATTGCTCGACTACAGCTACGAAGAAGCGCGATTTCTTCAGCAGCTTCATTACTGGAGTCATTCTAAATACGGCGTAGTAATTGATGGGATCAGATGGATCTACAAATCAGTTCGTGAATGGCTGGTAGAAGTTCTGGCAGGAATGAGCGAATGGAAACTCAGAAAAGCAATCGCTTCACTGCTCTCTAAGGGGTTAATAAGAAGAGAAAAGCTGTTTGCCAAACACCAGCAGCAAGAGTACAAGAGTTTTTGGTGGCAACCGAGAAATCAGACTTATTACTACAGTATTGACTACGAGGAGTTGGAGAAATTAATCGCTACGACTGAGGTAGATAAAATCCCTCAAAACGCTGAAATTGTCCGTTTTGAGAATTCCACAGAACTTAGTGTTGAGGAAATCAAAAGTACTAAGTTTTGTGATCTGTCTCAAAACAGATCAAAGAATATTAATCAGAAAAAAATAACGACAAGGCAAAGCGATCGTGAAATTAAAGATCGAGATAATATTGCTGCTGCCTTTTCTGAAACAACTTTGGAAAAAGAAGAACCTTCAAAAAATAGTGATACATCCAGTTCTCAACTATCTACTTTCCCAGACCGAACAGATAGCAACCTTTCTTCTCCCCCACAGAGCAATCGCCGAAATAAAAACGCCAGCAAGGTTGAACATATAATCAATAAAAGATGGAAAGAATCTATTTTCGATTTGGATGGTGTTGGAATACCGATAAACAAGACTTTGAAGGATTTTCTGAAGCGCGCAAAGCGAAAGCTTTGCCAGTCGCCGCGAAGCGCGACGATCTGCGCGTACGCGCTGCTTCGAGAGAGAAGGTAGATAGTGCAATCGCTTTATACCGAACTAGGAAGAGAGAGCAGCACATACCAAATCCTGCGGGTTACTTCACTTCGGCATTGAAAGGGGATTGGGCAAGTAGTTCGACAGACGGTGAAGATGGTGAAATAGACGCGCAGACAATGTTCCGTCATTGGTACAACCTAGCTCGTGAGCTTGGTCACTGTTCGGGACAGGATGTAAGAGACGGTGAACAATGGGTCTGTCTTTCTGGCAGTTGGGAAAAGTGGAGTAACGCCGTCGAACGTGGTTTCAGCTTGAGTTACCTCAAGAAGATATTGAAGAGAAGCAAGTCATAAACAGGTTTTTAGTCTATTAATCCATTTTATTTCTACGAAAAATGATGATTTCAATTGATGTTGTTCGTGATGAGCTTTCACGACAAAATAATTTTATTTCTGTAGTCGAATTATCGATGGTTCTTGAGGCAAATGTTTCCGAGGTTAGACAAAGACTTTATGAACTTGGCGATCGCGTTCAACGAAATGAGCATGATGAATGGCGGACGGCTGGCGAACTGATTCATAAGCTGGAGTTGCCGCCTCTGTCTGAAGCCGAATTACAAGAACGCAACGAGCTTGAAAATACAGTACAGCAAGCGTTTTTCGTGGCGGGTCAGGCTCTCAAAACACTTCAAGATAAGAAACTCTACCGTGAGACGCATAATCGTTTTGAAGATTATCTTCGCGATCGCTTTGATTTTACTAAACGCAAAGCTTATTACTTGATTGATGCTTATAAAGTGGTGAACAATTTAAAAAGTGAACCATTGGTTCACTTTTTGCCTACTAATGAAAGGCAGTGTCGAGAAGTAGGTAAGCTACCAACCGAACAACAGCCACAGGCTTGGCTGACTTCGGTTGAGAAAGCGGGTGGAAAGACTCCACCCACTAGAATAATTAAGCAGGTAGTTAATGAAATTAAAGGAGTAGAGCCAGTGTTCGACCCGAAGAAGAAAGATGGACCAGTTTTAGTGCCAGGAATCGGCATTGAATATACAGCTGTGCTAGACGAAGAGACGTATTGGATGCTCAAGGAATACATGGAACGAGCTGGTAAGGCTACGTTCAACGGAGCAGTAAGAAAGTTGTTGGATGAAAGTAAAGAAAGAAACGAGGAGAATCAGAACTGAAAGAAACACGACATCCGAATCCGAGTGTAATAATTTGGCTTTTACGCGAACCTATAGCGATGGCATTTTTCCTGGGAGGTTCGCGTTTGCTTACACTACATAGATTTCATTGCTCTGATATGCTCTTCTTAACTGTTTTATTCAAATACTTATTAGGAGGTTCGCGCTTTCCTACCCCAGAAGCCTTTTCACTACTGGAGTTAAAATAATGGCGTAGCGATTGCCCCTCGCGGCGATCGAGGATTGAAACCAGCTACGGCTGCACTTAGAGCAATTATTTCAAGTAGCGATTGCCCCTCGCGGCGATCGAGGATTGAAACTCTGGGGAGTCGGATTAAAGTTTGTTATACAAAAGTAGCGATTGCCCCTCGCGGCGATCGAGGATTGAAACAGTTCTTCAATAAACGCAGCAACATAAGGATTAAGGTAGCGATTGCCCCTCGCGGCGATCGAGGATTGAAACTGCCCATAAGCAAGTTTCTTAGCAAAGGGCAATAGTAGCGATTGCCCCTCGCGGCGATCGAGGATTGAAACTGTGCTACGACAATCACAGCGATTGTCAGAACTATAGTAGCGATTGCCCTTCGGGGCGATCGAGGATTGAAACTGGTCAAAGTCTGCCCCAGTGGATTGAGAATCCAGTAGCGATTGCCCTTCGGGGCGATCGAGGATTGAAACTTGTGCTAAATAAGCTGTGAAATATACCCTGTGCCAGTAGCGATCGTCCTTTGGGGCGATTGAAGATTAAAATATATTTAAGATAAACCCCATCCAGTTTGAAAACTGGAGTTTTGCGTAAAGAAGCAATAAAGTAAATGAAAGAGGTGATAGAGCAAACTAATGTTGAAGGTAAAGTGCGAATTGTGGAATCAAAGCAAAGAGATTCTAAGACAAGAAGCATTAAAAGCTAAACATCCTCGAACGAGAGAGACTAATGGCATTGTACGAAATTAGTGAAGGAAAAAGTGCCACAAGCGTAGGAAAACAAAGTAAGAAAAACCCGCAAACAGTAATGGAATGAGTACATAAGTACAATCAAGAAGGTCTAAAAGCCCTGAAATATCAACGTTCAGGAGGTAGACCTCCTTTTTTGACGAAACAGTCCGAAAAGAAATAGGAAATCAGATTATTGATGCTCTTAATGTAGCAGCGATAGCACCTCAAAAAAGAGAGATAAAGCCAAAACCTCGATGGACATTGAAAAGATTTGTTCAATGGGTCAAACAAAAATGGAAAATTAATTGTTGTCGAGAGACAATTAGAAAGACTCTCAAGCAAATGGGTTTTTCATGGAAGAAAGCCAAAAAATTGTTAAACAAGGGTGATACATCCAAGAGAGAGAAGTTTATTTTCACAATCACAGAGTTATTGAATGATGCACTTCATCAAAATCAACTATTAATTTATATTGATGAAGCCCACATACATTTAGATACAGATGAAGGCTATGGTTGGTCAATTGAAGGCGAAAGATTTTGGGTGAGTTCTAGTTCACCAGGAAGAAAAAAAGTCTCTTTTTACGGTGTCTACATCTATAACCAAGCTACTACGAGGATTTTTCACTACGACAAAACAGAGAAAACGAACACTATCGATGTCCTTAAAAAGCTCAGAATTGAATTTCCTGATGTGAAGATGACTATTGTTTGGGATGGCGCACCGTATCGCCGTGCAAAATTAGTCCAGAAAGCAGCATCAGCTTTAAATATTAATCTTCAAGCATTACCTGGCTACAGTCCTGATTTTATGCCTGTAGAACATCTTTGGCAATGGTTAAGAGAGGACATTACTTATCATATTTGCTATGACCAAGAGCAGGAATTAATTGATGCCGTGACTAATTTCCAAAATCAAATCAATACTAATCCTGTTACTGTTAGCGATCGCCTTTGGGTCAAAAAACATCTTGAATCCAAAGAAGAAAAACTACGGTTTTCAAAGTAGACGGGGTTTATATTTCGCATGATTTGAAAAATCGTAGAGATCGCTTTCTGAGCAACAGAGGATCTAACATCACTACCATAGACAAGCTAAATAAATTCATGTTTTTTAACGCTCATACCCCGCCTCAAAACAGTACAAAATGGCATCCCCTCAAATGTCATTTATTCAAGGTAGCCAAATTATCTAAGAAATTTGCCCATAAATTTGGTGCAGGAGAATTGGCTTATTATGCTGGACTTTGGCATGATTTGGGTAAGTATAACCCTAAGTTTCAAAAGTATTTAGAACAATGCGATCAAGCGACTAAGCAAGGAGAAGCCGCACCCAGAACAAAAATTCCTCATGCAGTCTATGGTGCAAAATTAGCGGCAGAAAAATTTCAACCTGTTGCACCTCTAATATATGGACATCATGCTGGATTACCCAAAAGAGCATATCTGAAGGATCGCTTAGCTGAAATCGCAATCGACACGTATCAAAAAATTCTAGAAAATGCACATTCAGAATCTTTAGCTTTAGAAATTAGCGATTCAAGAATAGAACAGCAGCTAGCTGCATTAGCAACAGATGAATACAGCTTTGAATTACTGATTAGAATTTTATTTTCTTGTCTCGTAGACGCAGATTATCTCGATACGGAAACTCATTTCGATCTCGAACAGGCAAAAATTAGAGAGGAAAATCAAGAAAGAGAAGATTGGAAAATCGATCGCCTGTGGCAAACTTTAGCAGAATCGCAGCAAGATTTATTAGCAAAAGCCGATCTTACTAAAGTCAATCAAGTACGATCGCAAGTCTATGATGCTTGTCTCGATGCAGCAAAATTAGAACCTGGTATCTTTCGTTTAGCCGTACCCACAGGAGGCGGTAAAACTCGCAGCGGTTTAGGTTTTGCTTTATCTCATGCAGTAGAACACAATTTAGATCGAGTAATCATCGCCGTACCATATACCAGCATTATCGAACAGACGGTCAAGGTATATCGTGAGATCTTAGGAGAAGATGCCGTATTAGAACATCACAGTGCGGTACAACCAGATAAAGGTAACGAAGAGGATGCGCGATCTCGTCAAGCTATAGCCAGATTAGCCACTCAAAATTGGGATGCATCTTTAATTGTCACCACTACAGTACAGCTATTTGAAAGTCTGTTTGCCAATCGTCCTAGTAAATGTCGCAAGCTACATAATATTGTCAACAGCGTAATTATCCTCGATGAAGTTCAGACATTACCTGTACGGCTTTTAGAACCTATTTTAAATGTCCTCAAAGACTTGTGCGGTCGCTATAAAGTGAGTATAGTTCTCTGTACTGCTACCCAACCAGCTTTTGAACTTAACAACCCTTATCTCGAAGGTTTTGCGGCTGGTAGTATTCGAGATATAGTTCCTCAAGAGTTAGCTCAAGAACATTTTTCTGTACTACGAAGAGTTAACTATCATCTTCCCGAAACAGCTTGGAGTTGGCAAGATTTAGCCGAAGATCTACAGCAGCGTCAAACTTCTCAGGCGTTAATTATTCTGAATACCCGCAAAGACGCTTTAGCTGCCTTAGATGCGATCGCCAATGAAAACAATAAAGATTATTTATTTCATCTCTCTACCTTACTATGTGGTCAGCATCGCCGAGAAATTCTAGCACGAGTACGCGATCGCCTGAAGAATAATCAACCCTGTATCTTAGTCTCTACCCAGGTAGTAGAAGCAGGAGTAGACTTAAATTTTCCTTTAGTCTATCGAGCGATCGCGCCATTAGATCGGATCGTCCAAGCAGCAGGAAGATGTAACCGCGAAGGTAGATTAGATAAAGGTGACGTAGTTATCTTCGATCCTCAAGAGGGCAAAGTTCCTCCAGGGGAATATGAAAAAGCTGTAGAACAAACTAAAATTCTACTAACAAGGAAAAATATAGATTTACACGATCCAAATATTTTTACTAAATACTTTGAGCTTTTATATCAAACAAGAGATAGAAAAAAAGAAAAAGAAATTCAAGATGCTCGAAAGAGTTTTGACTATCCAAAAGTAGCCAAAAACTTCAAACTAATTCCTGATGATACTACTCCAGTTGTAATTAACTATAACGATAGCGCCTCAGAAATCATTCAAAGAATTAAAAAACGCGGATTGCGATCGCAGGATTTACGAGCATTGCAACCTTATCTAGTAAACCTTAGAGACAGAGAATTTAAACAAACAGAAGCTCTACAAGAGCCTATTACTCAAGGTGTTTGGCTATGGCAAGGAACGTATAACGACATCAAAGGTATTTCGATCGGCAAAGAACCTATTTTGTACGATCCAGCAGACTTATTTTTATAAGTTCTACATTTCCAAATAATGTTTAAATAATTTGTGCTAACATTAGACCAAGCACAACAAATTTGTTGTGCCTTATAAAAGTAATGCGATCGCCTATTTATGCTCCCTCCATTTAATGAAAGGGGTTTTCTTCCACCTGGAATTTATGAAATAATCTGGATTGAATTAATCGATCGCTTTGGTTTTAACAGTCATAGGCAAGATATGTTGAAAGGATTACGGGCTGTTCTTCAACTTTTGGGACAAGCCAACTGTCAGAGAGTTTATCTGGGTGGTAGTTTTATTAGTGATAAAAAATATCCTAACGATTTTGATGGTTGTTACGACGACATGAGTATAGATTACGATCTGCTAGATCCTATCTTTGATGAAGATTTGAATGTTCAACGAGACAGGTTCGGCGGAGAGTTATTAGCAGATCCAACTTTTCAGGGTTTCTTGCAAACAGATAGAGACGGTAATTCTAGAGGAGTTGTCGCAATTGATCCCAGGAAATTGCTTTAGTAACAAAAAAAATATCATGATTCAAAATCAGCATCAATATCAGGTAACTCAGAATAAGCTAAAGAATTTGGAACGAGGTTTGATTGAACTCGAAAAAAACAAGAACAGTTTGCATCCAAGACAGTATAGTGGGCGCAGAAATAGTTTGGTCGATAAAATTGCAATTTTAGATCGAGAAATTGTTGATTATGAAAGTTTAACGCAGTCAAAAACATCAATCGAGATCGAATCAATCCAAGATCTGCCATTAGCATTAATCAAAGTAAGAATTGCTCGGGGAGTGACTCAAAAAGAGCTAGCCGAAAAAATGGGAGTCAAAGAGCAACAAGTCCAGCGAGACGAAGCAAATCAATATAATTCCGCAGGATTCCATCGCCTATCAGCAGTAGCAACAGCGTTAAATATTAAAATTCAAAAGACTAGTATTGTATGGTAAGAATATCATTTGAGTCCGCTGAGTCTTTTTGATTAACTGCGATTGCAATGGTAACAAATTCTCTTGACTATAGTCGATCGATCTTCAATTCGTCGATAATTGCAGGGGCTTGTTTTGGGAGATAGGATAAAACCAGCGTTTGGTTAATACCGAATGAGGATTGAAACGAGTTAGATGATGCTTCTTAACTAGGATCATACTTACTGAGTGGCTTTAATTTATGACTGCTCAGTAAGTTTTTTAAAACTCGCAAAAGCACTTCGAGTTATATGACGCTTAAAATGAAGTACTATAAAGCAGTAGTTTAGGTTTTTTCCCATGAGCAAATATTCTCGATGGATCGATACAGAAACGTTAATTCAAGAAGTTGAGTATCTAAAAGAAAAAATTAAAGACATAGAGCATCAAATTTACTTTGCTATAGACAAGTTCGATAACCGAATTATCGAACTCGAAAGCCTTGCTAATCCTTATTCCGACTCTGGAGAAGCCATCTGTAATTACGATGTGGATTAAATAATACAGAACGGGAACAATAAATTTGTAGCAACAATAGCAATTGTCAATGACCACGAACACACCACTAAGGGTAAAAGTTTGGGGAGATTTTGCTTGTTTTACTCGTCCCGAATTTGGTGCAGAGAGAGTCAGCTATGACGTAATGACTCCCAGTGCAGCTAAAGGGATATTAGAAGCAATCTTTTGGAAACCTGAATTTGTCTGGAAAATACTACGGATAAAAATACTCAAACCAATTAAACATTTTTCTATCTTTCGCAATGAAGTTAACAACATACAGAGCGATCGCTCGGCAAAAAATCCCGAATATCATTATTATGCCGACGAAGATCGCGCTCAACGCCATACTCTGGGTTTAAAGGATGTAGCTTATATCATCGAAGCGGATATCAAGCTTAAACCTCATGCAAATGCTCATCCAGCAAAATACCGCGATCAGTTTCGTCGTCGGGTAAAAAAAGGCAGGTGTCACCATCAACCCTATTTGGGTACAAGGGAATTTAGTGCTTTTTTTGGCGAACCTGAAGCAAAAGACGAAATAGAAAAATTAACTGACGAACTGGGTTTAATGCTGCTAGATGTGGAATTTAGCGCCACCGATAAAGGTTCGACTATCCAATACTTCTCCCACGATGAAACAGGGGCAAAAGTCACTAAAGGACAAGCCCAACCCCAGTTTTTTCGAGCGAGTTTGCACGATGGCATACTGGAGATACCAAAATGATTTTGACCAAATTAAAGGAATACGCCGAGAATCGAATAGAATTACCGCCAACGATGTATGGCGAAAACAAAATTGCTTGGTATATCGATCTTACAGCAGAAGGAAAGTTTGAAGGCTTTATTCCCCTGAAATCAAAAGAAGCCAAACGAGGAATAGCGATGATAACTCCTCATATTGGACGTTCTTCGGGAGTAAAACCAAAGCTTTTAACGGATACGGCAGAGTATATTCTAGGCATTGGAAGAGAAACATCTAAACCCGAAAGAGTTAAAGAATGTCACAAACAGTTTAAAGCCTTAATTCAACAGTGTGCGGCAGAAACAGGAGAAGCTGAGTTACAAGCGATTCTGCACTTTCTCAATGACTCAGAAATAAAACAAGCCAAGAAAGAACTACCTGATGGTTTCGATCCTGGTGATGTTCTAACTTTTCGCGTTGGGGGCAAAATTCCTGCTAATGCGGCGGAAAATTGGCACAACATACAGCAGTTTTGGGCGAATTACACTTCTGGGAGTACTAAAGATAGTTCGGACAAAAACAAGCCAGAAATGACTTGTCTGATTACGGGAGAAACTACCGCCGTCGAACAGCGACTACCTTTCAAAATCAAAGGTATTATTGGCGGACAGGCTTCTGGCACTGCTTTAGTTTCGGCTAATTCCAAAGCATTTGAATCCTACGGGTTGAAAAACTCCTTAACCTCGCCTATTTCTAAAGATGCAGCCGAAAAATTTGCCAAGGCTTTAAATTCTCTCATCGCCAACGAACAGAACCAATCTCGTATTTATCTTGGTTCGACAGTTTATCTCTTCTGGACAAAAGAAAAAACTGGTTTCAATCCTTTAGCTTGCTTGGATAAACCAGATCCTGAAGCGGTAGGTAATCTTTTGACATCGCCTCAGACTGCTAAACAGGCTTCTAGTCTACAAGCCAATCAATTTTACGGTTTATCTTTAACTGCCAATAATGCCCGTGCGGTAGTCAGAGATTGGTTAGAAACGACCGTTCCTAATGTAGAAGCCAATCTCAAAACTTGGTTTCAGAGACAGCAAATAGTCGATGCTGTGGGTGCAGAATATCGACCTCTTTCAGTTTATGTCTTGGCAGCTAGTATCTATCGCGATGCAGCCAAAGAAATGCAGCCTAGTGTACCTACAGCCTTAATGCGTAATGCCTTAAAAAGCGATCGCTTGCCCTATGACTTACTTAATAAACTAGTACGGCGCAATCGGGTAGAAAGAAACGTTACCTATCCCCGCGCCATGCTGACTAAATTAATTTTTTCTAGTGATTCCCAAACCCAAACCATGATGACAAATATGGAACAGTTAAACCTCAATCCCGATCTCGCAGGGAGCGATCGCTCTGCTTACTATTGTGGACGTTTATTAGCGGTATTAGAAGCAATTCAACGTGCAGCTATACAAAAAATTAATACTTCTTTAACAGATCGCTACTATGGTGCAGCCTCTAGTACTCCTGCTAATGCTTTTTCTTCTTTAATGCGTAATGCGAGACATCACTTAGCAAAATTACGCAATGATAAAAAGACAAGAGGTGCTTGCATAGCCCTAGAAAAAAGATTAGAAGAAGTTGTCGTTAATCTACCAACCTTCCCCAAAACCCTAAATCTACAACAACAGGGTTTATTTGCCCTGGGCTATTACCACCAACGGGCAAGCGATCGCGCCGCTGCTGAAGCCAGTAAAAAACGCCAGTCTACGTAGGGGCGAACGGCAGTTCGACCTCACAAAACAATTATGTCCTAAACAAAAATCTCAAAAAATATTAACTATGACTAATCATCTAAACCCCAACTATCGCCACGACTTTGTATTATTATTTGACGTTAAAGACGGCAACCCCAATGGCGATCCAGATGGCGGAAATATGCCCCGTACCGATGCGGAAACATCTCATGGGTTAGTTACCGATGTTTGTTTGAAACGCAAAATTCGTAATTATGTTGCTACCTATAACGAATACGAAGCAACAGCGGCAGAAAAAAGCCGCCTAAAAATATTTGTCGAACACCATAGCGTCCTCAACGATAAAATTCGCGATGCTTATATTGCTGAAGGCATTCCTGTTGGCAAATCAGCCAAAGATGTAATTCAGGAAGAGAAAATATTGGCGGGAATTAGAGAATTACAAGTGTATCTACCTTCTGCATTTACCTTTATCGATAATGATGAAGACTCGGGGGAAGTAGATGCGACCTTAGAATACAGTGGCGAACTCTCTAATGATGAAATAAAAGAGTTTTACGATCGCGAAGAAGTAGCCGAACTATTTAAGCAGAATAGCAAACTCAGTAGGTTTATCAAGGCTTTAGTTAAAAAAGCCGACAAACCAGATAAAAATCGCGCTAATGCGGAAAAAGCCCAGAAATGGATGTGTGCTAACTTTTATGACATTCGGATGTTTGGTGCAGTTTTGAGTACGGGGCTAAATGCTGGACAGGTGAGAGGGGCAATGCAGCTTACCTTCGGGCGGACTTTCGATCCCGTGCAGCCGCAAGACTTAGCCGTAACTAGAGTAGCTGTAACCGATGCTAAGGATCGCGAAAAACTACAAACCATCGGACGTAAAACTTTAATTCCTTACGGACTATATAAATCTCACGGATTTTATTCTCCTGCTTTTGCTGCTAAGACAGGCGTAACGGAAGCAGATTTAGATTTGTTTTGGCAAGCTTTGATTCAAATGTGGGATTTAGATCGTTCTGCTAGTCGTGGCATGATGTCACCCCAGGGACTATATGTATTTAGTCATGAATCAAAACTTGGCAATGCCCCCGCCCACAAGCTATTTGAGAGAGTTAAGGTAGAGCTGAAACCAGATGTAGCGACACCGCGTAAATTTAGTGACTATCAGGTAACTGTCGATGAAGAAAGTTTACCCGATCGAGTTCATCTGACTAAACTGATTGTTTAGATTCTGCCACTGCTATGCAATTGGAAGCAGTTTGTTGAACATTGATTTAACTCTTTTATTCTCAAAATACAATTAAAGCAGAACTATGTACGCTACAGACGAATACGTTATGCTGAGTGCGCTTCAGCATTTTGCCTTTTGTCCCCGACAGTGTGCCTTAATTCACATCGAGCAAGCCTGGAGTGAAAATATCTACACCTTGCGCGGTTCACGAGTCCATGAAAAGGCACACACACCAGGGGATGAATTGATTGAGGCAGGAATTAGAGTAGAGCGATCGCTCTATCTGTCTTCTAGTCAATTAGGCATTAGGGGTATTGCCGATGTGGTGGAGTTTGATCGCGAAGGGAATCCCTATCCTGTTGAATACAAATCGGGCAGCAAAAAGTCTCAGACGGCAGATAAAATTCAGCTTTGCGCCCAGGCTTTATGTTTAGAAGAAATGTTAGAGCGTCATATACCCGCAGGGGCGATTTTTTATCATAAGTCTCGTTCCCGCAAAGAGATTGAATTTAGCGCCAAATTGCGATCGCTAACAGTCCAAACTATCGAAAAAACCCGCTCTCTCCTCCAGCAGAATAAATTACCGCCACCAGTCAAAGACAAACGCTGCGACAACTGTTCTCTGATCCAAACTTGTATGCCCGATCCAATTAATAATTTTGCCAACTCGGCAGCCAAAAATAGCCCTTTTAGGTTGAATGAACTATGAAACAAATTCTCAATACACTATACGTGCAGACTCAGGGGGCATACCTCCGACTCGAACGAGAAACTTTAAAAGTAGAAATAGATAAAGAGCTTAAACTACAAATTCCGCTGCATCATCTAGGAGGAATTTTTGCTTTTGGCAATGTACTGTTCAGTCCTTTTCTAATCCATAAGTGTGCCGAAGATGGTAAAAACCTAGTCTGGTTGAATGAATATGGCAAATTTAAAGCTAGAGTTTCCTCTGCAACGACAGGTAACGTCTTCTTGCGTCAGGCTCAACACCGAGCCGTAAACTGCTCTGAAATAACTTTGGCGATCGCCTGTCAGATAACTGCGGCGAAAATCCAAAATGCTCATGTAGTTCTTAAAAGAGCTAGTCGAGAAGCTAACAGCAAAGAGGACAAAGAAACTCTCAGTAAAACCGCACAGGCTCATACTGATAGCATCGCTAACATAGAGGACGTTTCCAACCTTGAAAAGTTGAGGGGAATCGAAGGCTACGCTGCCAAAACCTACTTCGGCAGTTTCACTAAAATGGTAAGACAGAATCGAGATACCTTTGCTTTTACCCAAAGAACCAGAAAACCACCCCGCGATCCAGTCAATGCCTTGTTATCTTTTACCTACACCCTATTACTCAACGACTGTATTTCAGCCTGTGAAGGTATCGGATTAGATCCCCAACTGGGTTTTATTCATGCTATTCGTCCTGGCAAGCCATCTTTAGCTTTAGATCTGATGGAAGAATTGCGATCTCCTTTGGCAGATAGACTAGTCCTGACTCTAATTAACCAAAAGCAAATCAAACCCAATAACTTTGTCGAACGTCCTGGAGGGGCTATTTATCTTAACGAAGCAGGCAAAAAAACATTGCTCACCGCATACCAAAAACGCAAACAGGAAGAAATAAAACACACTATCCTTGATTCTAAAATTCCTTTTGGTCTAGTACCTCATATTCAAGCTCGATTGCTTGCTAGATATCTACGGGAAGATGTTTCTAGCTATCAACCTTTTGTTCTGCGGGGGTAACATAATTATAGATATTCTAGTTACCTATGACGTAAACACAGAAACCAAACAGGGGCGAAGAAGATTGCGAAAGGTGGCAGAAGCCTGCAAAGATTATGGACAACGAGTTCAAAACTCTGTTTTTGAATGCCGAGTTAACAATATGCAGTATGAAACCTTTCAGGCTCGTTTGCTAAAGATTATCAATCGGCAAACTGATAGCATCAGATTTTATCGTTTGCGATCGCCTAGAGAGAAATATGTAGAATCTTTTGGTATCGACAACTATACTGATTTTGACGACCCTCTTGTTATTTAACTTTTACGCGAACCTATAGCGATGGTATTTTTCCTAAGAGGTTCGCTAATGCTTGTACTACATAGGTTTCATTGCTCTAATATGTTCTTATTAACTGTTTTATTCAAATACTTATTCGGAGGTTCGCGCTTTCTTACCCCAGAAGCCTTGCCACTACTGGAGTTAAAATAATGGCGGTAGCGATTGCCCTTCGGGGCGATCGAGGATTGAAACGTGCATACACATTATCAGCTATCCAAGTTTTGAGTAGCGATTGCCCTTCGGGGCGATCGAGGATTGAAACTGAATTAAAGAATTGCTCTATTTTTATAAGCTTTAGAGTAGCGATTGCCCTTCGGGGCGATCGAGGATTGAAACCTCGCTCAACTGCTCTAATTAAAGCAGCAACTAAGTAGCGATTGCCCTTCGGGGCGATCGAGGATTGAAACAGGTTGGAGCTAGCCTTGGTGTTTTGGAAATAGACTCGTAGCGATTGCCCTTCGGGGCGATCGAGGATTGAAACTAGCTAATAACTTCTAGCTTCCAGTCTGCCCAAAGGTAGCGATTGCCCTTCGGGGCGATCGAGGATTGAAACCTGACTGGGACACGGCGAGAGCTGAGTACAAAGCCAGTAGCGATTGCCCTTCGGGGCGATCGAGGATTGAAACGAGGTAGTGGGAGGTGGTGAGTAATGGTATTTCCAGTAGCGATTGCCCTTCGGGGCGATCGAGGATTGAAACTCCAGAGCAAAGCGATTTTGAACCAAAGTTAATTGACGTAGCGATTGCCCTTCGGGGCGATCGAGGATTGAAACAACGAAGATGCCAGAACTAACCCTCAGACTCATTGTAGCGATTGCCCTTCGGGGCGATCGAGGATTGAAACCGGATAGAACTACCTCGCCTTTGTGCAGCACTGCGGGGTAGCGATTGCCCTTCGGGGCGATCGAGGATTGAAACCTGACTTATAAATGCCTTTTGGCTGGCGTACCTCTTGTAGCGATTGCCCTTCGGGGCGATCGAGGATTGAAACACACCAAAGGTACGCTATGATTCCTGCTGGCTATCCTAGTAGCGATTGCCCTTCGGGGCGATCGAGGATTGAAACTTTATTAAGCCATTTGGCTAGCTTTCCCCCAAGGAGGTAGCGATTGCCCTTCGGGGCGATCGAGGATTGAAACTCGCGCCCCTCACATAATTTGGAGAGGGAGGGAGAGTAGCGATTGCCCTTCGGGGCGATCGAGGATTGAAACAGAAGGGATGTAAGTAAAAGCAATTCGTAAGCTCTAAGTAGCGATTGCCCTTCGGGGCGATCGAGGATTGAAACATTCCTGGTCGACGACGCTTTGCGCCATTTATGAGTAGCGATTGCCCTTCGGGGCGATCGAGGATTGAAACTTGCGTTTAACAGACTTACCAGATTCAAAATCAGTAGCGATTGCCCTTCGGGGCGATCGAGGATTGAAACATCTAGTAACCAAGTATTGATAGCGATCTCATACCAAAGTAGCGATTGCCCTTCGGGGCGATCGAGGATTGAAACCTGGTATCGCTGATATCTCTGGGGCTGTTGACAATTTCGTAGCGATTGCCCTTCGGGGCGATCGAGGATTGAAACAGATTGAGCGACCGCGATAAAGCACTTGTACTCGTAGCGATTGCCCTTCGGGGCGATCGAGGATTGAAACGTAAATCTTACAAAGCTGGTAGAGATTGGCATCGATATCAGTAGCGATTGCCCTTCGGGGCGATCGAGGATTGAAACTTGTGAGTGGGAGGATAGACAATAGTTTTTTGTGGAAAAGTAGCGATTGCCCTTCGGGGCGATCGAGGATTGAAACACCCTAGAAAATGTCTCCAATTACGCTAAATCCGAAAGTAGCGATTGCCCTTCGGGGCGATCGAGGATTGAAACCGTTGAGAATTAAATCTGTTGTCTTATTGCTTATGTAGCGATTGCCCTTCGGGGCGATCGAGGATTGAAACGAGGTGATGAACCAGATGACGTTTGAGGTTAGCGAGTAGCGATTGCCCTTCGGGGCGATCGAGGATTGAAACAGGCTAGCGCAGCCGATATGTATCAGGCTAGATAGTAGCGATTGCCCTTCGAGACGATCGAGGATTGAAACACAGATACTCCCTCGATCCCGAAAACCCAACTGAGGGTAGCGATCGCCCTTCGGGGCAATCGAGGATTGAGATTAGGAAGGCTCTAATCCTTCTAAAACTACGATAGTCGTGAGTAATGGTAGTCTTAGAAGGCGATCTCGTAACCAAAAATAATAATGAAGAAAAACAAAGAAATGAACAAGGTAAGAATTGAAAGCATTACAGGAATAGAAAATCGTACTTTGTTAGTTCACTACGGGATTGTAAAATGAACTGTGTCAAAGGTTAAAACAAGATCAATTGAACTAGTTAACTGAGGCACCAAAGCATGACAAAATTTAGACCAGAATTAATCGATGAACTTCTGAAAGAGTATCAAAATCCAGAAGACCTAATGGGAGAAGGTGGAATTCTCAAAGAATTAACCAAAGCTCTGGTAGAAAGGTGTTTGAATGCAGAAATAGAAACACATCTCCAAGAAGAGCAAGAAGCCAAAATCGTTCAAGATAAACCTAGAAACCGTCGAAATGGTACCAGTAGGAAGAAGATCAAAGGAGAGTTTGGCGAAGCAGAAATATCGATACCCCGTGATCGAAATAGCGAATTTGAGCCAGTAATAGTCCAGAAAGGACAAAGCAGATTCAATGGCTTTGATGACAAGATTCTATCTCTCTATGCTCGTGGAATGACAACTCGTGATATCAGGGAGCAATTACAAGAACTATATGGTGTAGAGGTCTCCCACGCCCTAATTTCTAATGTAACTGAAGCAGTGGAAGCAGAACGAAAAGAGTGGCAGAACCGAGCATTAGATGAGATATATCCGATAGTTTTTCTAGATGCTTTGGTAGTTAAAGTACGTCACGAAGGTAGGGTAATTAACAAGGCTGTACATATGGCATTAGGCGTAAATCTAGAAGGCAAAAAAGAGCTGTTGGGCATTTGGATGACCCAGAATGAATCATCCAAATTCTGGCTAAGTGTGATGACGGAATTACAGAATCGAGGAGTCAAAGACATCTTTATTGCTTGTGTAGATGGACTCACTGGATTTCCTGATGCGATTGAGACAGTCTTTCCACAAACCAGAGTTCAATTGTGTATTGTGCATCTAATTCGTAATTCACTAAGCTATGTTTCTTACAAAGACAGAAAAGCTGTAGCTGCTGGCTTGAAACAGGTGTATGGTGCTGCTACTGAATCTGAAGCCGAACAAGCTCTGGTAGAATTTGGTGAGCTTTGGGATAAGCAATACCCCACCATTAGCAGATCCTGGCTCAAACACTGGGAGAGAGTAATTCCATTTTTTGCTTTTCCTCATGATATTCGTAAGGCAATTTATACCACCAATGCCATTGAATCAATGAATATGACTCTGAGAAAAGTTCTACGCAATCATCGTTCATTTCCGACGGATGAATCAGTGATGAAAGTAATTTTTCTCGCAATCAATAATATTTCTAAGAAATGGACTATGCCAATTAGAAATTGGAAGAGTGCGTTAAATCGATTTGCGATTGAATTTGAAGGTCGATTTCCTCTCTAGGTATTTACTCCTGACACAGAATATTTGACATACCCTTCACTACTGCGATCGCTATTGCTACCAATTTTCTATCATTGACGAATTTTGCTGTGATAGATGATTTCCCCAATATCTTCTATACTTCTCATGCAGCAGAAATGAGCGAAAGAGCAGCTTTTTAAACTCTATCTTTGTAATAAAAATTCTGATTTCAAACGAGTTGTCATGCGAAGTATGTCAAATTCTCTATCTACGAAGCTTTCTAGATTTACTTTTAGAATTAGTAGTAGCATTTTTACTAATAGCTGGAGCAACCTTGTGTAAAAAATAAGATTCTTTCTCGGCACTTATGCTACTACCGAGATCGAACCACTTGCCGTCTCGCTTTTGTGCTTTAAGCTGTTCGGACAGATTCTTCTTATCTTTGTAAATGAGCGTTTTTGTCTCTAGATTATATTCAACGAATGTGTTATCTGTTTCTATCTTGTGAGCTTTCTTCGATAGTAAATAGTCGATCAAAATTGGCGCAATTTTATCAACTCTCTGCTGTTGTTGCTGCTTCGGAACGAGTATGTCTTTCTGGTAATCCCAAAGCTGAATCTCAATTTTGGCTGTTTTCGTAATCCTCTCCAGCAAAACTGCCATTTGAGTAGGACCTACTCCACCAGGAACAGGAGTAATAAATTGCGGAATATCATAACCATCTTTGTTAATATCACCCAAAACTGTACCGTCTGCCTGCGGAATAAAAGCAGCATCAACCACTAGCTTATGTTCTGGCTTGAGAAAATCAGGCTGGATTAAATTGGCTTTGCCTGTAGCACTAACTACTATGTTTGAATCTAGTAATTGTTGCTTAATATCAATCTGAGTATTTCTCTTACCCTTATCTAATTCGATTAATTGCAGGTTCTTGTCTTTTATAAGTTCGATAACTCCTCCTCCAACGAAGCCCATACTGCCGACCACGGCAACGCGATCGCCTGGTTTTGAAAAGTTTAATACAAGTCGAGATATTGCTTCGCTTGTAGCAGAAGCTTTGAAGACAGAGGTTTTATTAATGCCATCGATATCTAATTGAGGGGGAATCTTGTCTATTTCTACTTTGAGCTTTCGTCCAGGAATTGGATTCTGGATGATAATTCCCACATTGTTGTGATTATCGACCGTACTTTTGATTATCTCTCTAAGTTGTCTCGATGAAGTATCTGCTGGTAATTGAATACGGTTCACATCACAGCCTAAAAAACCAAAGGTTTTGACCTTTTGATTCGTAGAAGTAACTGCTGCTACGTATTGTGCGAGCATTTGTGGGTCTTTAAGCTGTTTGGGAGGCTCAAATAATATTATTGCTACTTGTTTATCTTTGAAAAAATTCAGATGAGGCGAACATCTATCTTTGACTAGCCTGACTATTTTACTGCCATATATTTTCTCGCTCATTCAACTACCGACCGATCGACTTAATTTCCTCAAACCGATCGGCAACAATACCATTCTCTAGTTCCCAGCAAGCCTTTACCTGGTGTTCATCGACTATTCCATTCCAACCATTATTATGTTCCAATTGCTGTAGTACAACTACGGCTGATTCTAGCGGCATAAAATTAATCAGCTTTTCTACTTGCTTTAGACTAATTTCAACTTCGTCCGCACTGATTTTCACCTCGTTGCGCTCATCAAAAGAAATTGACATGAGATCGAATTGGTCTTTGTGAAATGTTTCTGACCATGATAGTGGATAGCTAAACTGTCCTGAGTGGGCTATCCAATCTATATTGACTAATCTATTGGCTAGTTTTGGATAAAGCTCTACCACAGGAGCAATTAGATTAGCATAGACTTCCCAAATGTCATAATTGCCATCGTTACTCCAAAGTGAAGATGCAATTACAACAGCTCGGTTTTGCGACTCAAAATCATAAATTCTGAGCAGACAATGACACTTTGTACCGATCTGAGGATGGTATTCCAAGGGCGCTGCTTGCCAATTGAGAATATGTTTAATGATTTTGACGTTAATAGACTGAGTGATAACCTTTGTAGTGTTACCCTGGGGTAATTGTGTCTCAGTTGAGATGTTAGTCATCACAGTTTTCCTCCAAATGCAGGTATATTGAGCTGTTGCTCGTACTTTATTCGAAACTTCTTTTCCAAGCCCTGCAAACATGTCAAATACTCGCTGCTGCTGTTGAGAATTTGGTAGGCGCTAGCGTTGGCTATGATTTGTTTTAGTTCCTTTGCCCAGTCTCCATAATTTGAACGACCGATAATTCCCTGGCTACTTTGGACATAATTGACCAGAATTTCAGGATTAAGCTTAAAACAACCTTGCCCCCATGAACTTAGGCATTGTAAGAAGTATTCGTAATCGCAGTAGATTCGATGCTTCACATTCCAAGAAGGCGCATTTTGACGGCGATGCGTGAAACCATTGCTATCGAAGAGTTCTCGATGGCAAACTAAGTCTTCAATCGTTGAATCTACCTGTGGAGAAGTGAACGTTTTACCTCGAACAACTGTTTCTCCATCTTGCCACACCTGACGACTTCTTCTTTGTAAAGGCAAACTAAATTTTGGATTAGGTCTAGCAGATATAAAATCAGTCATCCTGATTATGAAGTCAGGACTGAAGGTATTATCATCATCTAAATAAACAATGTGGTCATTACTAGCTAAACTTATTCCTAAATTTCTACCGTAACAGAGAGCAAATCCGATTTCTGGATGAATGATTTCTTTGTAGATTACTTCAAAGCTAAACTGAGTCTGTTCAATTAGATTCCTAGTTGCAATATCGCCCCCATCATTAATTAGAATCCATTCAAAGTCAAAACAAGTTTGTTTCAATAAAGATGATAAAGCATTATCAGCCAGCAATATGCATCTATTCCTAGTGACTGTAATTATCGATATAAGACTCATATTATCCTCCTTAACTTTATTATAAAGAGTTACCTGGTTGGCTAACGATTGCGGGTTTGCTTATTAGTTGCAGGATTAGAGATCCAGGCAATCATCAACCAACAGGTTAATGTCATTATTAATATTGCCTTGATGATAGTTGCTTGAGGTTTGGAGAGCATTTACCGTCCAGAGTTAAATGCTCTCTCTTTTAATACATTTATTATATCACTGGCGCGCTATAAAGACAATAGTTATTACGATATAAAAGCAAAGTTATTTTTTGTTGTTGCTAGCGCAATAGTGTTATACATTAAGGTGTAAATAAAGAAAACGCTAATGAACTCTAAAGTTTTACAAAATAGGCTTAAATCTCTTGAATGGACTGAATACCGTCTTGCTCAAGAAATCGACAAGCTTCGTGGAACTAATAAAGGCGCAGGTAATTACACTAGTACCGTCAACAAAGTATTGAAATCTCCAGAAAACAGTCAATCTAAAACATTAGAAGATTTGGTCAAAGCTATGGGAGGCGAGCTATTTATTAAGTGGCAAAAGACCAAATTAGTAGTAGTAGATCACGAGGAGGTAAAGTTTAGTGATTGATCTAGGTCAAGCTAGATTGATCTCGGATATCTATTAGCGCTGATTAGTTCCGATAATTTACAAATACCAAAAACGACCGCACTCCCTGACAAGAACCGCGATCGCCTTGATTTAAATAATTCCCGAAGGAGGGAAATACCTGTTGTGTACATTCTATATGGTGTAGTGAGAAACTGCATCCAAACTTTTCGTACCTATGCTTTAAGACTAGTAGAGGTGGAATCGTGAGTATCCTATCTACCTCCCCAACTAATACTCGCGCATTCGATGTAGAAATTGCAGCAGCGTTAGGAGATGTCAATGCAGCCATTATTGTTCAACAGCTCAACTATTGGCTCAACAAGAAGAGAGTTGGTGTGACAGTAAACGGAACCAAATACGTCTACAACACTTTCGTCGAGTGGGTAAATCAGCAATTTCCCTGGCGGGAAAGGCAAAGCCTTTCGTGTCGCATTTTGTGCGAACAGGCGCGAATGCGCCCCGTCTGGCAATTTAGAAAAGCAATGGGTCTTCTGCGATCGCTGGGCATCGTTAAGGTCATCCGCCATAAAGCCAAAGAGTGGAATCAGACAAATTACTACTCTTTAGACTGCGATCGCCTGGTCAATTTTCTGAACAGCGTAAAGGCTACAACCACTGAAACGGTAGAGTTGCGTGTAACCTCACCTCAAGCTGCTGAAAAGTGATCGCTTGAAATAAGTGATACTAAACTCTCATATATAGAGTCAAAAAATACAACTAAAGAAAAAACAGCAAAGCAAGGCGATTGCATAATTGGAAATCCAGACAATATTGCTGCTGCTCCTTCTAAAACGGTCTTAGAAGAGAAAAAATGCCTATAAGACAATAGTCTTGCCTTTCTAGTAACTGCTGTCCAAGAACAGACAAATGACAATTTATCTTCTTCTTTGCAAAGCAAACGGCAAGATAAAAGTATCGCCAGAGTTGATGAAGTAATCAACTCTGGTTGGAAAGAGTCAATTTCAGATCTCGATGCTGCTGGAATCCCGATAAATAAGACTTTGAAGGATTTTCTGAAGCGCGCAAAGCGAAAGCTTTGCCAGTCGCCGCGAAGCGCGACGATCTGCGCGTACGCGCTGCTTCGAGAGAGAAGATAGATAATGCGATCGCTTTGTACCGAACTAGAAAGAGAGAGCAGCATATACCAAATCCTGCGGGTTACTTTACTTCGGCGTTGAAGGGAGATTGGGCGAACCAGAGCTTAGTATATACAGAAGACGGAGAGATAGACACTGCCTCAGTGTTCCGTCATTGGTATAACCTAGCTCGTGAGCTTGATTATTGTTCGGGTCAGGATATAAGAGATGAGGAGCAGTGGATTTATTTATCTGGGGCTTGGGAAAAGTGAAGTAACGCCGTAGATCGGGGTTATTCACTGGACTATCTCAAAAAGATATTGAAGAGAAACAAGTCATAAATAGGTTTTCAGTCTATATAATCCACATTTTATTTCTACGAAAAATGATTATTTCAATTGATGTAGTTCGCGATGAGCTTTCGCGACATAATAATTTTATTTCGGTAGTAGAACTGGCAATGATTTTAGAGGCTAATGCTTCAGAAGTCAGACACAGGCTTCATGAACTTGGCGATCGCGTAACCAAAAATGATGATGATGAATGGCGAGTAGTAAGCAATCTGGTTCATAAACTGGAGTTGTCGCCTCTGTCCGAAGCAGAAATACAAGAACGAGATGATTTAGAAAATACGGTACAGCAAGCGTTTCTTTTAGCGGGTCAGGCTCTCAAAACACTTCGAGAAAAAAAGCTGTATCGAGAAACTCATTCTAGTTTTATCTCTTACGTAAAGGAAAGATTCGACTTTACTCGTCGCGCTGCTGATTATCTAATTTCCGCATGTGAGGTAATCGAGAACCTAAAACGAGAACAAATTGTTCTCGGTATAAATGTACTACCTTCAAATGAATCTCAGTGTAGAGAGTTAGCAAGATTACCCATCCCGCAACAAGCACCTGCTTGGGTTTCGGCTTTAGAAGAAGCTGGTGAAGGAAAAGCACCACCCGCTAGAATCGTTAAGCAGATAGTTAGCAAAATAAAAGGAGTAGAGCCAGTGTTTAATCGAAAGAAGAAAGACGGACCAGTTTTAGTGCCAGGAATCGGCATTGAGTATACAGCCGTGCTAGACGAAGAGACTTATTGGCTGCTCAAGAAATATATGGAACAAAATGGTAAGGCTACGCTCAACGGAGCAGTAAGGAAGCTGTTGGACGAGAGGCATGACGCAAGTCAAGATTAAAACTGCTGTATTTATCGGCGATCGCCTTTCAATAATCTATTATTTTCATCGCTATTGCTGTCGATTTTCCACTATTGATGAATTCTGCTGTATCTGTGATTTTCCTGAAATCTCTCACACTTCCCAAGCAGCGGAAACGAGCGGACGAGAAGTATTTTAATCCCTATTTATACTAATAATCATGATTTTGACAGCTTATTGGGCGTAGGAAGATATTGATAAACATAGTTATTAGCTTATCGAGCCATCGTAGCCCGATAAGCTGTAATTGTTTTCTACTTATATTGAAAAATATTAATCGGGTAAAAAAATGTTGAAGAGTAAAATAGGAATAACAGAAGTTATTTTAAGTGCGATTGCCTTACTAATGCTCTTACTGTTATTTTTTAAAGCAGTAATAAATATAGATACTGGCTACGATGCGGGATGGTATCACTTGCCATTTGCAGCTAGGATTTGGGGAATCATACCGAAAGAATCATTCTTGACCGAAAAATCGATTGAATATCGTTATCAAGGCTTCCCTCTACTAGCGCATTTCTTCCAAGGTTTACTTTGGAAGGTTACTGGAAGAATTCAATCAACTAATTTAGTTGGATATTTCAGCGTTATAGGCTACCTATTTTTCTTGCGAACGTTTTTTCAAATCCCGCTTTACCTATCTACCATCGCAATTCTCGCAATTCCTGCTGTATTAACCCATTCCACTACTAGCTTTGTAGATTTACCAGGAAACATTGGAGTTGCTATTTCGGTAATGATGCTGTGGAAATTTAGCTGCAAGTCAGATTTACCTAATAGAAATGAGCTGCTTGTAGCCTTTTTAGGTGCTGTCGTTGCTGCAAATGTAAAACCCCAGCTAACCGTATCAATGCTTTTTATCTGGTTTGCAAGCATGGGCGTACTTGCCAGATTATGGCTGAGAAATTCGGGTAATTTTAAGGGCAACCGCCTATCAACTATTATTTTTAGTCTAATTGCCTCAATTCTTATATTCGCTACGTCAATTAAAAACGTAGCTTTATATCAAAACCCTGTGTATCCAATAAAAGTAGAGGTAGCAGGTGTAGTCCTCAACCATAAAGCCGTTCCCCAAACCTACAAAGAAGGAAACAGACCTCAGAAATGGCTGCGTTCTATCCTAGAAATCAATACTCCTGAATGGACCGCAGAGCAATACAATCATAGTGGCAACCCCAAAAATTTAGACAGAGCGGGTGGATTTTTCGGCGCTTATGTAGTATTCAATTTGCTACTGTTAACTCTCTTAAATATCTACTCGCAAAGGCGGAGCGTAAAAATAGCCAGTAGAAATGCTAAGCGGTCGGCTATTGCGCTAGCAATAATAACTATTGCTTCTATATTCGTGGCAAATTTTCCTCAATCTCACGAACTAAGATACTTTATGTTCTGGATGATCGTATTGGTATCTTTCAATCTACATATCATTTCTACTTCAGAATTTAAGATATTTAAATGGCTAAAGTCAAAATATCTCACCCTGGTTTATTTGGGATTTTTGATCTTAATGTCTATCAAGATTGATAGCTATTTTTTGAAACCAGTATTTAAATCTATGCCCACTTTGCACAGAGGGTATTCATCGGTCGAAGAATACGTAAAAGATGCGGTTAAACCAGCTTTAATCGAGCAGATGATACCCAATGAACGTGTTTGCCTGATAAGTCGCCATGCTATCCCCAATCCTGATGCTATTCCTTATGCATCAATTGCTAACGCCATTTTTTACGCATCGTATTTCCATCCAGAAGTAGATTTTGACTATAGTATTCAGGCTGTGACTAGTAAAAATGGTTGTGGAGATTTACCTAAGATACCTTAGAATAATCTTCAAATATTACATTGGCAAAATGTTTTATAAAGGCAGCCTCCTCAATCGAGCATTTTAGTATATTGAATTTGATGTCTAAACCATTTAAGCTTGTCTCGCCGATATTACTAAGTATTATTTTATGGGCTTTTAAAACAAACGCTCAGACAATACCTGACAGTACATTGGGGACTGAAAATTCTACAGTTCGTTCTGTCAACCAACTACGCGACCGTATTGAGGGTGGAGCGACTAGAGGAGCAAATCTATTTCATAGCTTTGAACAATTCATCATTCAGGAAGGAATAAATGTAGGTTTTGCAAATCCAGAAGGAATTGAAAATATTTTCAGTCGGGTAACAGGTACTAATGCATCGGAGATTCTAGGCACTTTGAGCGTAGAAGGAAATGCCAATCTATTCTTGCTCAATCCTAATGGTATTGTTTTTGGCGAAAATGCTGTTGTGGACGTTGGCGGTTCTTTTATGGCAACTACGGCTGAAGAGATAAATTTTAATAACGGAGATCGCTTCAGTTCAGTAGAACCAGGTGTTCCGACCGTAACGATTGATTTTCCGATTGGGTTGGGGTTGGGTAGTAATCCTGGCGATATAAAAATTAGTGGCGAGCAAAATAATGCCCTAATCGAAATACCTAGCTTCAAGATATTGGCTGATAATCTACCCCCTGGTATCGAAGTTAATTCGGGTAATAACATTACGCTCGTTGGCGGAAACATTAATCTTAATGGTGGTGGGGTCAAAGCCCCTGGAGGAAATATTGAAATTTTTAGCATCGGCAGCAGTCAAGATATAGATCTATTGCAGAATAATGATTGGTTTGCTTTGAGTAGCGAGAGAGCGACTATATTTGGCGATATAGGACTAAACGGAGCTTATGTTGATGTAAGTGCAGAAGAAGCAGGGAATATAAGCATTGATGGTAATAACATTACAATCGACGGCGGATCGTCAATACTGTCAAATACCACTAGGTCTAGCGATGGAAGAATAGATATTAATGCTACTGGAGTATTGGAGTTAAAAGGTAGTTCGGGTGAAAATCAAATAAGTGTAATTGTTCCTTCGGGTTCAGTGCCTTTTAGAGCTTTTGAAGGTGAAAGCAATCTATATAGTATCAGCGTAATTGGAGCGGATATTGAGAATGTAGGAAGTGGCTCAAACAGTGTCGGTAACGGAGTAAATATAAACGCTCAAAAAATAGAAATCTTTGATGCTGGACAAATTCGCACGGTTAGCTTCTCTGATTCTGCAGACAACAAAGCGGGAGATATTAACATTCTATCCAATGATATTTTGGTAGAGGGCAATAATAATATTGATGGTTTTATCGGCTCTGTAATTAACTCCACTTCTGGAATTGGAACTTTTGGAAATAGTGGAGACGTAAATATTAATACATCATCGTTGCGAGTACGAAATGGAGGAAGAATTAAAGCAGATACTTTTGGTAGGGGTTTAGGAGGAAAACTGACTATAGAAGCTAATGATATTGTCTTAGAAAGCATCTTAGACGAATCTTCTGTCACCAGTCGCTTTAGAACTGGTTTATCTGTGTCTCCTGGTCGGGGTAACGGTACTGGTGGCGCAATCAATATAAAATCTAAGAATCTGTCTCTTTCGCGAGCAGAGATTATTAGTAGCAATTTTAAACAAGGGGTTTCAGGAAACATTAATATTGACAGCGAACAGCTAAACATATCGGGTGGTGCTGATATTGTTGCGGAAACTACGGCTGGAAATTCAGGAAACATCGATATTAATGCTCAGAACATCGAATTAGATGGAACCAGAAGTGACAATCCTTTTTCTCCAGGAGGAATATCGACTTCAACTTTGAGAAGGTCTTTTGGCAAGGGTGGCGACGTAAACATTCAAACTGAATCACTCAAAATAAAAAATGGAGCTATTGTTCGGGCAATTAGTCTCGGCCGAGGTGATGCAGGAAACATCAATATTGATGCTGAGACGGTAGAAATATCTGGAGTTGATAGTTTTGCTGAGAATCCAGCTCAGTCAAAACGAGTAAGTAAAATAAATACTGGAGCAGCAGGTGGAAATGGTGGCAGTATCAAAATAAGCTCAGATTCAATCAAATTAGATGAATTTGGAATTGTTAGTGCATCATCAACTGCAGGCGATCGCGGAGGCAACATCAATCTCGACACTTCAAATCTAACCGTCAGAGGTCAATCGCGAATCGCAGCCAGTGCGGGCGCGCAGGGTGATGGCGGTAACATCGAAATCAACTCTGATACCATTCTTGGTATTGAAAATAGCGATATTGTTGCTAACGCAGCTGGCGGTAGGGGAGGAAATATTGCGATCGACTCAAATTCTGTACTTGGTTTAGAGGCGCGATCGCAAGCCACACCATTTAGCGACATTACGGCGAGTTCTGAACTAGGTATTGATGGAACTGTAATTATCAATTCTCCTGACGGATTTATCAATGAAGAATCGCTGACTGCATTTGAGGAGATTAGCTTTGATTCGGCGAAGATTTTAGTCGATGGTAGCTGTATTAACCCTTATCGCAGGTCGGCTGCAGGAACGATAATCGATCGCGGTCGAGGCGGAATCCCTGAAAGTCCCGACAGTTATTTCGACGAATCCGAATCAATGCGATCGCAACCAAAGCCAACAGATACCACTAGCAAAGAGATTATTGAGGCTAATCGAGTGGTAAAGCTTCCTAACGGTAGCGTAGAGCTGGTAGCTCAAACACCAGAACAAAGCTTTGCGAATCGGCTTTGCATGGTTCGATCTCGAGAAAAGTAAACTTCTGTTCTAAAATCAACCAGGGTTCGATCGAATAGATGACTCTACTTGGGAATTTTTAACTTGAAACTGCTGCCTTTTCCCAGTTGACTTTCTAGTTTGATCGAGCCAGCTCTTTGCTGGACAATTTGCTGGACTAGAAACAAGCCTATTCCCTGACCATTTTTACGAAAGGACTTAAAGGGTTGGAAAACTATCTTCTGTTGAGCCTCCGTCATGCCGATACCGTTGTCGGCAACTGTTATCTCGATAAATCGAGGATAGTTTTTGGTCGCTATTTCAATCCAGGGGTCTGACTCTTCAACATTGACTGCTTCCATAGCATTAAAGACCAAATTTTCAGTTATAATCGCCAAATCCTCTGAATGTATCTTAATTTTGCCAATCGATCGATCGAGGTTGTAAATTAGTCTTGCTCGACTATCTTGTCGCTCAATACAGGTTTTGGCAGTTGGTAAAATAGTCTGATTGATGTCTATATATTCCAATCGGTCAAAATCTTTTTTAGTATAGGTATATCTTAAAAAACCAGAAGTTCTCTCTTGATAGACCTTGATTCGTGCCAATTCTCGTTTAATATTCGCCGCTCGTAATTCAATTGCATTAAACTGCTTTGCCAGACTGCTAGAGGCAAAATCTATCTCATCCATCCCGCTCGCAAGCGATTCATTTTTTAGCTCTTCCTTAATATGATTGCTATAACGAACTATATTTCTATTGCTCGACCCGACGCGGGCGCTAACGCTGCCAATACTATGCTTGAAATCTTTGATCAACAGCCGTAGATAGTTGAAATCCCTCTTCTCCTTTTTTAGGGGAATATAGATCAGTAAAAAGATCCAGCTCATTGCGGTCGCCAAACAGATAGGAACGATGTCAAACCACATTCTAGAAGAATTAAATAAAGCAACGCTAAAAATCAGCAGAGAAAGAATTAGTCCCGAAGTATAGGCAAAAGTGGCAAGGCGCATTCCTACTAGAGTATTTCTCTTGAGGTAGTAATAACGGGCCACTCGAACCAAACCAATTATTGAGGCGATCGACACGAGCATCTCAACTATCTGGGGAACCACGGATATCATATTCCGCTCTTGCTTAACGGCACTGATAATTGAGCTGGCTACATGGGCTACGATCTCTAAGCCCGTCGTCCATGAAATTATGTTCCAGCGAGCAATAGAAGTGCGATGAATATCTCCGCTATAGCTAGTAACGTTACCAATTATCACTAGGCGATCCTTAAATGTCTCAAGAGGGACATTTCCGTCGAGCAAATCAATTACAGAAACCCGCTCAAAATTATTCCTTGATTTAACGTTACGCCAACTAATTAGAAAATCTAGTCCTTGAGGGTCGAACAGGTATTTATGGTCGCTTAATTCTTTTAGCTCTACACGGGCATCTTGGTGAAAAAAACTGATTCCCGAAAATATGTTGTCTGCTTGCCAACCTTCTGATTCGAGAAATTTATATCCTAATACGACACCAATATAAGGGACATTAGCACCAGTTCCCATATCGGCAGAGGGAAACATATATGCTCTACGCACCCTGAAGTCCGAATCTGCTGGCAAATCTGCTGCTGCTGCTCTCTGCTCCTGCTGTAGTACGGCAGAAGGTCTGACTTTAGGAGGAATGATTTTCTGAATCCCAATAATCTTAGTGTTTTGAGCAAAAATTTCTTCTAACAAACGGTTAGCTTTTTTATTATCCGCAACGTCATAATCAAAATTTGCAACAGGTAAATCGCGGTATAGATCTAAGCCAACTAGCCTCGGATTCTGAATAAAAATTTTGTCTAGGCTCTCGAGCAAGGTGCGATCGCTAATTGTTGATTCTTTTAAAGCTCGGATGCTCTGCTCATCCCACTCGACTAAAACAATATTTGTATCTATCGCCTCTTCGTTTCCAATTCGAAACAGCGCATCATAGTGAGCCATCTCAAACGGTACTAAACAGCCTGTGTTCTGCAACAAAAAAGTGGAGCCTAGGATAGCTGCTAGAACGAGAATCTGAAAATTATCCTTTAGCCACCTGCTGTAGAGTCTTCTGATTTTGAGCAATCTTTCCAAAAGCAATTTTTTATATCATCATAATCTTCTACTAGCATACTATTGAGCAAGTCTCTTTCGGAATTGGTTGCTCTCAAAATGAGATCGACGCTTTCATACCAAATACCGTGACTCATGTAGCTTTCGATAAGCTGCAGCTTAGATTGCAAAGGCTTCTTAGGTAAATTTGCTGGCTCAATTTTTTGAATTCCAGCATTTAAAACGGTTTGACGATCGGTTACATCGTTCTTACAGGGAATAACCACATTCCAAATGTATACTTCCCGATTTTTCAAAGCCACCTCTGGGGACAGTTCGATCTTATTTACGCCTTCGTTTAAATTTAGCCTCTGCACGTCTTCAGTAACAGAATTTTTGGCATCAACTAAGGTAAACTCTACATTGACTAACTTTGTATTTTTAGAGTAGACGTATAGAGGAGGACGAGTTGTCAGGGTTCTATGAGCAACTTCTTCGTCGGGAACGAGCAGTTCTACCGACTCAGATTTTACCGACGGTTGGCATGAAGAACGCGAGCCACTGCCAACAACACGCCTTTGATCTACCTTGACTGATTTTTTTTGTATTTTATAGTTTCCAAGTAAGTTTGCATTAGATTTATTTTGATATAAAAAAACACCAAAAAGCGATGCAGATATTAGTAATACAATATATCTTCTCATGTCATTAGTATTTATTGCATAAATGCTATTAAACTAGCTTGGCAGTCGGCTAATTTGTTTTCAAAGACTACCTTAAAAGATACTACCTTACAATCTATATAAAACCGCATGTTATTCCCAGAGCTAAGATAATTTATGTTAATAAACAACCCTTTTAAACCTCTTATAATAAGCGTTTTAACTGCTTTTATTTATCTCTTAGTATTGAGTAATAATACAGGTTCCTGGGCATCTCCTGAAGCTGTTAGACCGAGTAATACTCAGCTCGTTCGGGCTATAAATTTGGTTAAGAGTGGAGACTTTAAAAAGGCTGAGGAGATAGTTAATAATATAATTGAATCAGAGCCAAAAAATCAGCAAACAGTAGCCTTATCGTGGCAAGTATTAGGAAATGCTTTAAACGGTAGCGGACAGTATCCAAAAGCAATTGCTGCCTATCGACAAAGCCTAAGTTTAAGAAGCTCCTTGCCCGTATACAACAATTTAGTAAAAGCATCAATTTCTTACAGACTTGAAAATAGCGCCAGTCCAAAAACTATCAAACCAAGCTCCCAGATTTGGCGCGATGCTATTAAAACCGTAGAGATGGGCGACCGTCAAAATACTATTTCAAGTATATATGCGTACACGAACTGGGTCGATTTGACTGGAAATAAAATTAGTAGTAAGCGTCTCAAACATGCTCGTAAGATACTCGACCGCGCATCACCTTCTAGATCGTTAATCTACGCCTCGATCAACTGGGGAAGTAAAGTAGAGCCAGAGCGTCAGCTAAAATGGCTTACTCGGGCGAAATCGACGGCTTTTTTCCTCGACGACAAATTGGCTCAAGCTCAAGTTCTATTAGAGCTTGGAAACTTTTATAGCCATCAAGGAAATTTAAGTCTGGCTCTTCGATATGCTAATCAGACTATAAATTTGGCTGCGGCGAATGCTTACTACAGTATTTCCTACCGCGCCGAATTTCTTGCTGGGCAAACCTATCAGCAGCAGCGAAAATTTCGGGCTGCCCTTCGAGCTTACAAAAATGCAATTGTATCTTTAGAGGCAATTGATAAGGACCTATACGTTTCAAAAAGTTCAGTTCAAATTGCTAGGTTCAAAACAGAATCAGCTATTGTTTATAAAAGAGCAATAGAGCTGTTATTAGAGAATAATCCGACATCCAGTCAATTAGAAGAGGTACTTGATATTTCTGGAAAGCTTCGTATTACAGAGCTACAGAGCTTTTTCGGTGATGACTGTTTGGAAATTTCTAGTAAAACGGTGGATAATGTTGATTCTCAAGCTGTTGTCAGCTCGATTATTTTAGAAGATCGGACTGTCGTGATTCTTCGTCTTCCAGATGGAAATTTGATTTCTCATACTGCCGAAATAAATAGTTCCGATTTGAGAGCTTTGGCTACTAACTGGCGTTTGGAATTAGTTAAGCAGCAAACACGAAACTATCAATCGGCAGGAAAAACTCTGTATAATTTGCTGATTAGACCAATCGAATTACACCTGATCGATGCAAAGATTAAAACCATTGTTTTTGTTCATGATGGAGTTTTGCGTAATATTCCTATGAGCGCCCTTTTTGACGGTGAAAAGTATCTCGTGGAGAAGTGGTCTAGTATCTCCTCATTAGGCGTAGATGCATCATTTAGTTCTAAATCTAAAGATCTAAAAGGAAAGTCTAAAGCTTTAATCTTTGCCTTAAGTAAACCCATCCAAGCAGGATGGACCGAACTCGCGGGAGTAGAAACCGAAATTGAGGCTGTAGACAGCTTATTAGACAGCAACGAATATCTCAACGAAAAATTTACCAACGATAATTTTTACGAGCAGCTAGCACGCAATACGTTCTACAATATAATTCACATTGCCAGTCATGGAAGTTTTGGCAGCAGTATTGAAAGTTCATTTATCTTGAGCTACGATAACAAAATATCGATGAGCGGTTTGGAAAACTCATTGAGGAATCAGACAGATATCGATCTTTTGGTTCTCAGTGCCTGTGAAACGGCAGTGGGAAGCGATCTATCTTCCTTAAGCATAGCTGGCGTAGCTGCCAGAAGTGGAGTTAGAACCACATTAGGAAGTCTCTGGCAGGTTGATGACGACGATCAAAGCGAAGTAATTGCAAATTTTTACCAGCACTGGTTAAATTCTGGTTCTAGTAAAGCTGAAGCATTACAAAAAATACAAATAGAATATATCAAGAAATTTGCTCATCCTAATAAATGGGCCACCCTTAATTTAATCGGTGAAGATAGTTAATCTGATAGCTATTTATCTCCCTTTGGCTTTAGCTTGTAAACGCCACAATATATCAAAAGCAAATTTATGTCTTTTAACGCAAATATTTTTTTTGAAAATTGGAAATGTTGGATGGGATTAGAGGTTATAAACCAAGTATTAAATGAATACCCCGTTCGACTCGACCTGAAATCAATCGCTAAAGAGCTAAATATTGATAGCAAAAGGAATAAGCTGTTGGAAAGTTCATGTTATTGCATTCAAGAACGGCTACTGTTAAACAAAGAAATAGTAATTTCTCCTGAGATAATCAGCCATCTACAAATTAAAATTGAACATTACTGGCAGACAGAACTATGTAACACTATTGGTGAAGAGTTCAAAAGTATCAAAGACGGTCAAACAGTGGCCTTGAAAAGTTTATTAAGTTCGAATATAAAGCATTCTAGCCCGCTAAAGCTGATGATATTTATGCAAGAACTGTGTTTGTGCCTAATGCAGCAAAAGCATCTATATAGTCGAAAAAAAGAAGATGCTATATTAAGAGAAATAGCCGTTCAAAAATCGCTCTTTAATTTATGTACGGATACTGATAGCGAGTACGCAAACGCAAAGCTTAATGCTATAAATCTTATGTATCGAGCTAAGATAGAATGCGAGCTGTATACTCAAAGCACCCTGTATTTTGACAGTCTTTATACAGTAGGACAAGCTTATTTAGACTCTCTTAGCCGCACGGTAACAGTGTTAGAACAGGTAGCTAAGATTATCAAAGCAAAATGCTCGCTGAGAATTATTACCCTGCCAGTGTTCAGCCTGTTAGATAAGCTGGACACAGACAAACAAAAGCAGCTATTAGAAGTCTGGGCTGGACATCAGATTTCAAGCTTTGGTAATGCACCCATTTCACCCCAGCAAATAGAATCAAAGCTGATGCAAAATCTAGACCCAGCGATTCAGGATTTAGGGCGAGACTTTCAAATTGTATATGAGGAGCATTTCGTTTTTAGTAAACGTATGGCCAGAGGCAATAACTAGGTTGTCTGGCAGATGATTTCTGCTAATATTCGGGATTATTAATATCGCCACAGCTTTTTGACAAAGAGGGAAAATTTTAAAAATGGGTTGGCATTTGGCTTACTAAGACAGAATGTATCATCTGTATCTGGCATATTTTCCTCTATTTGCTCGAACCCATCTTCATAAACAAATAAGCAGCTTGACCCCAAGCTAAACCATTCACTACAGATAGGAAGACTAGATATTGTATACACTTGCCCTGGGACGATCTCCTTTCCAGAACAGTGAATTAAACTTCCCGAATACAAGATCAAAAATTTGTACTTACTTAGAAATTTTCCATCTATCAAACCAGAATTAAACAGTATTTGGTTTAAGTCTTCTAAATAAGGAACTAGATCGACGCGATTAATCAAGCTGCAGGCTGTAATCGCAAAATGTAGCAACAGCAAGTTCAACTCTTTAACCTGATGGTAAAAATTAGCCGACAGGACAGGATAGCGATCTAGCAGCTGTACGAGATGATCGGTATCGAAGGCGAATCCTAAAACTTCTGTATTGCATTGTAATCTACAGCGATACCAGTGCTGATACTGACAGTCCAAAAATAAATTGTGTAGTCCAATAAAGCCATTATAAAATGTCTTTATTACTTCGTTATTCTCATTAATAACTGAGATAGAACCATTTACTATAAGTAAAACTTTATCAATTCCCAGACAATCGCCACATTCATAATTTTCGTATGCAATATGCTTGTCAAGGGCTTCAGTTAGGTCTTCATTACTTATTATGCCGTTAAAAGATGCATGGATTAGCTTCTTTATAGTATTAAAATTAAACATTTAATCAAGAAATTATAAAAATACCCATCAAAAAAGATGATGAGTATCAAAAAAGTTGCCGTAATGTTAGCTATTAGGTAATAAATTAGATGCTAGAGGTAATGCTGCTAGAAGAAGAAGAAAAACTTGCACCTTTGCTAGAACTGCTAGAAGAAAAAGAACTAATAAAATCTCTACCTCGAACAATGTTTACCTCATCTCCGACAGCTCTAGCAGAAAAGCCAAAATTGCTAAACTCAACGGTTTGACCACCTTTTATATTAGACAGTTCTGCCCAAGAAACATCGTTTAAATTATCAGACATGGCTTTGTATACTCCGTATTAAAATATTGGTTATATCCATATTTATTGTAAATCAATGTAGTTATGATTATCAAATTAACTACATAATCTGTGATACAAATTAGGTGCTATTAACAATTGCTTCTAATAGCATTTTTCGACTTCTATTTAACAGCTCTTTAGCTATATTTGATGTATCCCGTAGAATTTTATGCTCGAAGTCTTCTAAGGATTTATTGGTGTTATCTCCCCAAAATATTATATTTCTATTTAGCCAAACATCAATTAAAAGCTGCTGATAGTTGATATCTATGTTCAAATCTACGCAGTTTATCATAAGAAAAGCTTCTTTTGAGGAGAAAGACTGGCTGCTTAATGATATTTCTAATCTAGTTAATAGCTTAAATGACTTTTGAGAGCTGACATAGTAATGGTTTATAGTTCTTAGTAAATCTGGAATAACTTTGCTGAGAGCCAAATTGTGTTCTTTTTCAAACTTGGTCCTGTAATAAAATCTAAGCGCATTAATAGTGCTATTTCTATCCGAATCGCCGCTAGAAATATTACAAAGTTTTATATAAGCCCTATCAATAGAATCTATTTTTTCTTTTAGAGCAAATATTGATTCTAATAGGTTTTGGCGCTGACGTAATAAAGTTTTGGATATATCCTTAAGAAAAAACATGGCATATTTTGGACTAGCTTTTTGCAGGTTATCATCGATAAACTGTTTTATAAGTCTCTTATACTTTTTACTAACAGAAGAAGATTTACTTTCTATGTTTAAAGTTATTGTCTTTAAATATGCCTTGTTGAGAATTTCTTTTTGAGAGCCTATATCCTCTAATTCGGTATTTTGGACTATAGTTTCAAATTTTAACCATAGGGTCTGAAAATCATTAGAACCCTCAATATTCAACAGTTTACAGAATTTTGGTAGGCTAACATTTGCCGACATTCTGTTGTTCAATTCTTTTACTACTTCTTTAGCAATATATGCTTGCCACTTATCAACAAAGCTATTTGATGAATCTAATATAATATTATTCATGGGTTGCTCTCTATAATTTTAATTCTCGTCTGGCAGTTTTTTGGGCGATTTTAATTTATAGTTGGCAATAGGTACTAGACCAACTTTACTAATAAAGTTTTGACCTTCAGCCGATGTTAAATATGACCCATAAAGTTTTCCTGCTTCTTGGTCTAAAGTATCGTCTTCTCGATAGACTAAGAAAATGCGTCGGGTTAAGGGGTAAGCTCCACTTTTAACAGCATCAATATTTGCCTTTCCATCAACTACTGGTCGAATATGACCTGAATTTCCGTCTGCAAGAGCAAACATTTTTATTAACTGCTGATTTTTGACTATTGATATTGAGGAGAAGGAGACAGACCCAGGAGTAGCAATAACTTTTCTCAAAGCTAAAGTATAGTTATCTACCATTTCAGTCTTATCTGATAGGCTTTGATTTTGATTTGTTAAACCTAGTAATTGCAAATCCTCGTTCGTTACTATTACTGGCACTATTGGCAAATCCTCGATCTTGGGATTAATATCGTTCCAGTTAGTTATTTCGCCCAAAAATATTTTCCGCAGCTGCTCTCTATTTAGCTTTGTAATTTCTAGCTGTTGATTACCGTATACTACTACTCCATCGAGAGCTATGGGAATTTGCTTGAGATTAACATTACGTAATTTGGCAGATTTGTATTCTTCTTCAGTCAAAGAACGTTCGTTATACGCAAAGCTAAGCTCTCCATCAAGCAGCATTTTAATACCATTAAAAGAACTATAGTCTCTATTGATGGGTTTGGCATATCTCAGTTCGTAGCCTGGATATTTTTTTTCAATCCGACCATTTATTCCAGATGCAACCAGAGGAGCGAAAATAGGTGCGCCTCCATAGTTAAATAAGCCTTGGGGTATCTCATATTCATCTTCCTTCTCTAATTTTTGAACCTGTATTCGCGTAACATTCTGAGTTTTAGTCACAAAAATATAGTTTACCCATAGCATAATTCCTAGAGAGACAAAGAATAGTCCTAGCAAATTTACTGGTTTTTGAAGCTTTTCTAAATTCTGGTTTAAGCTTTTTTTATCCTGAAATTTAGAGAGATTATTTTTCAGCTTTTGGGAAGTTTGTTCTATAACAGAATTAAAGGCAGCTTTTTTTGGTATGCGCTTGATTTTTGAGGGGGGGCGGTGAGTGTTTCTGAGTATTCGAGCTTCATCTTGCTGGGGGGCTTTTGCTTTTAAAGAAGTCTGACAAATTTCACATAGCTCGGCATTAGCTGGATTGAGATTGTAGGCGCATTTAGGACAGGCTTTCGCATGTTTTACTTTACTATTATTCATTCTCAATTGATTCGGAAATTAATTGGATATTAATGGCATCTGGCTTTGTTAAAGCAAGTTTCGAGTTTTAGAACTATTAGAACCATTAACTAAGTGGATTTTATAAATAGTAGCTGCAGGAGGCACAGCCAATTTTATAATTTTTCTCGGTTGGTTTTGTTAGAGCGTCTGACAATACGAGTACTATAGACCCTACTTCTATCGCATATTACCTAAATTCTTAACTCGATAGGCACATTGCAACTATGTACCTATATTAAGCTGTTTACAGTCGAATATTTGTAAGATTTTAAGCTGCAATGAACCGACTTCGACGATAGCTAAATCTGTTTGGGAACAAAGTAAATATGATTTTATATATGTGCAATTTAGCATAAATATTGCCGCGCGAGTAAAGTTTGTTTTTATCTACTCTGATTAAAGTATCTATATAGAATAGGGTGTGAACGCTCAACACCTTACTTTTTTTGATAATTACGTAGCTTTGCCCGCCTCAGCGTCTTTAGATAGCCAATATTCGAAGACCATAGAATGAGAGGCGCAGCTCAGCTGACATCCTGAGTAGATTCGCTGCTTACTCGTTCGCCCACCGCGCCAGCACTTAAACTTTAACTTAAGCCCCAGCTTTTTGAGAATTCTCTGCGCTATGGCGATCGCCGAATCTTTTTCTGGATTTATTGTAATTCCCAGTATCGCTTTAATATCGAACCTCATCTGTATAGCTCGATCTAAAAAATCAGCAAGGCTAGCTTTACTAAACTCAGCGTTGGGATCGAAAAATTGCTCGATGCCAATTGCTCGTAATGCCAAAATCTGTATAGATAAACCTTGCTTGACGAGATCGGGGGCAAAAACCTTATTATTTGAACTGCATAATTTGGTAAGCGATCGCCGCTCTCGTCGAGCTAGATACTTGTTTCCTACGGTTGAATAATAGAGAAGCCGCAGCTGGGTGTACCAGCCTCGATCGTCTTTTTCTAATACTTCAGGAGTAACTTCAATCCCGTAGCGCCTGGCGACTAAACCTCTCTTCTCAGATAGTCGTTCGGCTTGAGTTTTTGCTTTTTTATGTTTGAGTTCCTCTAGCTGCCGATCTGAAACTTTCTTGGCACTAGATACATTACAGCGAAAATTAAGATAGTTGTCCGCACAAACCTCGTAGACCTCCTTGCGAATAATCGTTCCATTCTCAATATCTGCCTCTTGGTAATCTTGCAAATAATAGCCTTCGGATTGAAGCTTAATTAATACTGACTCGCGATAGCTGTTTTTGCCTTCGTTGACAATACAGGCTCTTTTTCCCCAGCTAAGAATTGATTCGGGAGAGAAACTAACTTCAAGCTCGTCAAAGTCGTTAATTGAAGCCTGCTGGAGCAGCAAAATATTAGCTTTTGTCAACTTATGTTGGGACCTAAGTAACGCTTTAACGCTGGTCGAACCATTGCCAATTCGATTGCCCTTAGCGGTAGCCGCAATCCAGATATGACGGGGTATGTCATCTCTCAATCGTTCTACAGTTTGGCAGACTGCATCGACGGTTTGAACTCCTTGGGCGATCGCCCATACAGAAGTAAAGTGATTTTTTAAGTCAATCGATACTCCCGTTTCGATTATGGGTGATGCGATCGCAATATCGTAATCAACAAGAACGCGGTCTAGATTGGCCATACATCCTACTGCAGGGTGTCCTGGTTCGGCTACAGAATCGCGATCGATTCTAATAATTCGCAGATGCGGAAATTTTTGAGCGAGTAAAATTTCAAGATTGATCGATCCCCATTTGCTTCTGGCTTTTTGACCAGTGGTGTGGATAAAAACTTTTTCCCCCCGTTCGATTGCCTTAATCAAAGCTGCAATTAAATCACGGGGATCGCTTTTTGAATAACAAATTAGCTTGCGTTTTTGTTTTGGCTGATAAACGTTTTGAGCTACCCAAATTTTGATTTCCGAACCAATTAGGCTGCTAATGTAGTCGAGAGAAATTGCCGATAGGTCGGCATCGCTGAGGTATATTTGACCTCCAGAGGCGACTACATTTTTTAGCAATCTTTGAAAATTTTCAATAATTTCTACTCGATTATCTTGGCATGTAGCGCTGTCAAGCAGATGCCAAATTACCTGTTCGGCTTCATCTAGTATAATCGCTGCAGACGACCAGCATTCGGGATCGAAGCGTGCCTGAGATTTTAAATGTAGCGAATCAATACAGAGTCCATAGCCGAGTATTCCCTTTGTTGTAGAGGTTTTAACTTCTTCAATGTGATCGACTCCAAATCTAGCACATAGCGCTTTGGCTAGCTGAATTCGATGGGTAATAATTAAAACTGGCTTTCCCTCAAAAAGCAGCTGCTGCACAATTCTTGCTAGCCACTCAGTCTTGCCAGTATTTTTTGGCGACTTGATCCCGATTAGCTGAACCTGTTCTGGAGGAGTAAGGCTTTCTGCTAAGTACTTTTGATTGACTGTTAATGGCTGGTATTTAGCAATGTCCAATAGAGCTGAAAGCTTAAAGTTGGAAAGAGAACTCCTAGCCTGATAACAGGCTCTAAATTCCTCGCTTCCTCTAGAAACGATCAGGTCGTCTACCCCTTTTTCCGAACCCTTCCAGTGAATGACGCTGACAGCAGCACCTTGGAGCTTTAAAAGAGTTCCCGTTTTCGCGATCGCCGTACGAACATTTTTAACCGTCGTAGGTTTGATATCATTATCAAAGCAAAAAGCTATTTCTCTGCCGCCCTGAGCCAATAATTTGAGCGGGGGAATAAGATAGGGAGAACCAAGTCTGTTACCCCATTTATCTTTTGGCTGGCGATAGCCATTGTAAATTCCTGGTAAAGCGATCGTTGTATAGCCCGCGCTTATTAATGCCCCAGCTTTTTTAGCTCCCTCGGTGATAATCAGGGGAATTTTAGGAGTTTTAACCAGCCAAGACCAGAATTTTCGGTCTTCGCTAGTCATGAGATACTTTATTCCTTTGCCGATCTTATCGTTCGACTGTTTATAGCTATTTTGATTTGGATGAAGTAATGTCTCAATCCGATCGTATCTCCTAGCTGTGCAGGCTTCTCTTAGCTCGCTAAAAAATTCTGTTTGATGTTGGACGCTTGCTAGGCAATATTTTTGAATTCTTTCAATCCACGAATTCTTAGCTGCCTCACTTTGCTGTCTTATAATGTTCCATGTGTCTATAAAGCTGAGCTTAAGAGCGATTATTTCTGTCGGTACGTTTTTAGGAGTTTCGTACTTAATGAGCTGTCGCCTTAACTGATTGGGGTCAAATCCCTTAGAAGTGTCTTCTACGTAGCAGTAAGGGTTATCTGCCTTAAACTGTCCCCACTGAGAATCTTCTCCAGTTAAGAGGTCTATTCCAGAAATCCACCACCCACCAGACTCCATATGCTGATATCTTCTTAGCAATTTGGTCCTAATTCTGCCATCATTACGGCGATCGCTATTTGAAATTCCGTATAAAATTCGGTCGTAGGGGTCAAAATCTTGAAGAGATACAACATTGAGGTCGATGATACTTTGTTTGACGGCCGAGGCAAGCCATTCCTGAGTATGTTTTTGAGCGGGCATGAAAAGTCTCCAGATAACTTCAGTAAAGTGTTTCTGGCTGTTTAACTGCACATCCTAAGGGGGGTAATTGCATTAAGTTCACTCAGAACCCATAAATTGAGTCATAATAAAAACTCAATTTGTATGTTTTTGGGTTGAGCTATTTCTCGATTGCCGTCGAGAATAATGCGAACTTTAATTCGGATAACAGCTAACAACCTATTTCTTAATTTCCTAAGCTAAATAATTCTTAATCCAGCCTAGTCTCGGCTAATCCTTATGCTGACTACCTTCTGAGTTCGCACATTTTTGCCATGCGAAAATTGTCTGTCAAAACTTGTCAAACAGGCGATTTGATTGATACAATCAAGTTGAAGGCAGCAAAAAAGTTCGGCAACTTATTTTAATAATTTGCTCTTTAGCTGACTGGTTGTTTAGTTTAGAACGTTGATTGTTACATGTTAACTTTCCTCCTGTTTCTACTTCTGCTCACTCCTACTCCTTCTTCTATTACGTCCCCTTTTAGGGAGCTGCTTATATAGAACGCCGATAATACCTCCTAAGGCATTGTGTAAAAATAACTTGAACAATTTGTCGCAGGGTTAGATGATAAGAATGTAACTAAATAAAGGCCTTAGATGTCTGATAATCAGGTAATTGAAAAGATTCAAAACAAGTACGAAAAGTTA
>Ga0209831_1000335_pt1 | contig 45210 bp, 39 predicted proteins | sample Maine_Asex4_meta_FD_187451 | JGI IMG/M metagenome (GOLD analysis project Ga0209831, IMG submission 187451) | Marine algal microbial communities from Maine, USA - Maine_Asex4_metaG (SPAdes) (version 2) | ecosystem: Host-associated > Algae > Red algae > Unclassified | place: Maine, USA | collected... | reverse complement strand
TCCGACCCCTCGCACCCGAAACTGACCGGTCAGGTGTGGATCGGTGGCCTGCTCGGCAAGGCGCCCGAGGTCAATGGCCAGCAGGTCGACGGCGCACCGCAGATGATCCAGCTGTCGCTGGACGGCAAGCGGCTGTACGTGACCACATCGCTGTTCAGCACCTGGGACAACCAGTTCTACCCGGGCATGAAGGAGAGGGGCGCCAAGATGTACGTCGTCAACTGCGACACCGGGAACGGCGGCATGGAGATCGAGGAGAACTTCCTGGTCGACTTCGGCGAGGAGCCCAACGGCCCGGCGCGTTGCCACGAGATGCGCTATCCCGGTGGCGACGTGACCTCCGACATCTGGATGTAGGGTCGTCCGATGTGGCGTGACGGATCGTCGTCATGACGCGGCACACCATCACTCTCGCCAATCGCGGCGGGCGCACGGTGGACTGTGCCGCGGACGAGCCGGTTTTCGACGCCTGCGAGGCGGCGGGGATCGCGTTGCCGATCGCCTGCCGCTACGGCGGTTGCATCACCTGCGCGGCGCGTCTCGTTTCGGGGCGCGTGCGCCAGCCGAACGCGACGGCGCTGAACGGCCGTCAGTCACGGGCCGGCTACGTGCTGCTGTGCGTGGCCCGGCCGAGTTCGGATTGCGTGCTGGAGGTCGGGGTGGAGAGTCACGATGCGCTCTACGAGAATCCGTTCGGCCGAGCCCGCGATTGAACGGGCTCGACCTCCGTCGGGCCTAGTCGTTGTCCGCGGCCCAGCTGTCGACCTGCTGCTCGGCCTCCATGCGCGTGGTGCCGTAGGCCTCCTGGACCTTGCCGACGAGGACGTCCTTGTTGCCGTCGACCTGCTCCATGTCGTCATCGGTCAGCTTGCCCCACTGCGCCTTCGCGTTGCCCTGCAGCTGCTTCCAGTTGCCGGCAATGCGGTCCCAGGTGGCGCTGTCGGTGACGGTATCGGCCGCACCCTTCGCACCGTCGACGATGCTGTCGATCACGCCTCCGGTCGTCTCCACCACGCTGTCCACCGGGTTCTCGTCCGCGAAGGAGGCGGCGGAGAGGGCGACGAGCGCACAGGTGGCCAGGGTGGTACCGAGTACCAGGGAAGGCATGCGTTTCATGACGGGAGGTTCCTGATGTGACGTGGGGGTGTTCCGGCGCTAATGTCGGGACGCCACGCCGCATTGGAAGAGGGTGGGAATACCTCTCGGATCAGGCCTTCTCGTCACCGGCATCGCGTGCGGCCGGATGCGTCGCCTCGACCGCGGTCAGCGCCTCGATGATGCGGTAGCTGCGCTTCGCCCCCCTGGGCACGTGCCAGGAATCTCCGGCTGCGAGCTCGACCGTCTCGCCGTCGATGTCCAGCTCGACCCGGCCGGACACCACGTAGCCGACCGTCTCGTAATCGCGGGCGTGCGGCGTACCGCTCTCGCCCGGCGCCTGTTCCTGCCACAGCCGCATGGCGACATCGGAGCCGGCGACGAGGTATTTCTGCCCCATCGCGCCGGTATCCGCCTCGCTCGCCTTGATCGTCTCGGTCTTGCTCATGAAGTGCTCCATCGGGTCGGTTGAGTGCGAGGCACGCTATCACCGGAACGAACGGGCCGGATGCGTCGAACGGCGGCCCTGCAGAATCGGGACAGCGGCCCCCTTCATCGCATCGCCATGCCGGGCACGGCGCGTATCGCGACACTCGTCCAGATCAACGCGGCACCTTGGCGATCATCATCCACATCGCCGCGGCCAGCGGTACCGTTGCCACGACACCCCAGAAGATCCAGTGACGGGAGAGTCGCCAGTAGCGTTCGGGCAGTGTCTTCCCGTCCGCGAGCGAGGCCGTGATGCGCGCCTGCTTCACCTGGATCGGCAGCAGCAGGGCGAGCCACAGCAGCCCGGAGAGCAACGTCATCACCTGGCTCCAGAACAGCCAGGGCGCTCCCGTGAGCGACAGGCCGGCGCTCAGCGCCATGCCGTAGCCACCGCCGATCATCAGCACGATGCCGCCGCCGGTGAAGGCCCAGTCGGTGCCCGTCACGAGCCGCTGCGCGAAGGCGATGGTGCGGGGTTCGCCGGTACGGTCGGCGAACACCTTCCAGACCGAGGTGACGGTGACGTTGCCGACCAGGAGCACGACACCGAGCACGTGGACGAACTTCCAGGCGGCGTAACTCATCACGTGCGGACCGGTCGGTGGCGGGGTGGCGGGAAGTCTATCCGTCCTGCACGCGCTCGCCATCACCGGCTGCAGGTACCGGGTCGGGTGGCCTGCTCCGGATGCCCATCGGATCAAGGGCTGTACGAATTACCAGCTACGTGTCGTGGGCACGCACCACCGCTACGGTGTCTCCCTTACGGTGTCTCTCTTGAAGGAGTCACCGTGCACCGCGGCACCGACCCATACCGGAGACAGGCGATGGCTACCGAAGATCTGAAGAAGAACGCGATGATGGCGCACCTGCTGGTGGCGCTGGAGGAAGGCCGGGACATCGGGCACTACGGGCGCCTCGTGTTCACCATCGTCGCGCGTCACTTCGTCGACGAGGACGAACTGGTCGAGCTGCTCCGCCAGGACAAGGACGTGGACGAGGAGAAGGCCCGGGGGCTGGTGCGTCAGGTGAGCGGGGCGGACTACAGCCCGCCGGCCGCCGGCACGATCCGCGGCTACGAGGAGAAGCAGGATTTCCCGATTCTCGCCAATCCGGACGATCCGGACGCGGGCAACGTCTACCGCGATCTCGACTTTCCCGAGTCGGTCTACGAGAGCATCGCGTCGTACCACGAGGACAAGTCGTCCGCGGACGCCTGAGGCCGACCGGCACGGGCACCGCTCCGGACACCGCTCCGGACACCGCCCAGGACATCGCCCAGGACATCGCCCAGGACATCGCTCAGGGCAGTGTCACCGCTCGGGGCGCGGGCAACGTGACCTCGAGCACGCGTACCGGTGTTGGCGGGTAGTCCTCGTCGACCCCTTCCCGATCCACCTGACCGACGCGTTGCAGGTACAGATGCAGCCGGGCGTGATCGCGCCACAGGCGCGAGTCGAACGAGGGTTCCCAACGATCGAGCGGGCCGCCCGGCAGCACCGAACGCGTCCAAGTCGGTGCCGGGACGGTGCGTTCGGAGGAGGCGAGCACCGCGCGGTCATCCTGCTCGGCGTCGCGGTAGACCACGTGCAGCCACCGCTGCCGGCCACGGGTCTCGTGCACGATCTGCGGACGGCTGAGGGGCAGGCTCTTCGTGCCCGGACCTGTCAGCTCGAAATCGCTCCCGCGCCGGCTGACCCTCTCGAGGCGCCAGGCGTCGGTGCCGGATTCGAGGCTCAGCACGTGAATGTCGGTGATCGCACCCTCGGCGGGGCGAAAGTAGAAGGCGATGGCGGGTGCGCCTTCCGGATCGGCCGTCAGGGATGTCTGGTTGATTAGGTTGCGGCCCGGCGGCACGGCCAGGATCGGTGGCGCGTTGCTCGCCGTGATCGGCAGCGTTGCCGGTACGTCGCGCACGTCGCTCCAGCTCGCCCCGCCGGTGGTGGAACGGGCGTAGTGCAGGTCGTGATTGGAGGTGACGTCCTCGGAGTCGCGCCACAGCCAGGACAGGTGCACCGTTCCGGCGGCATCGGCGTGCAGCTGCCAGTAGGCACTGCGCTCCCCCTGGCCGTCGAGCAGGGCATCCTGCACGCGCGACCACGTGCGGGTGGCGATCGCGTAGCGGTCGAGCACCAGCACGCCGTCGCCGGAGCGGCCATGGCGGTAGGCGAACAGCAGGTCGCCGCAGGGCAGCGCCAGGAACTCCGGGTAGGTGACCCGGTCCTCTTCGGTGCCGAGCATCGGCTCGGGCGGCGAGAAGACGAGCCCGCCCGGAGCGACGCTGCGCGCGTAGTGCAGCGGATCGTCATGATGGTCCCACGCCAGGTGCAGGTATCCGTCACCGTCCAGCATCAGGCTGATCGAGTTGTGCGCGTCCCGCGGTCGCCCGGAGAAGCCGGTCGCCTGACTCGTCCACGCATCGTCGTCGAGCCGGCGTCGCGCGACGATCACCTGCGCGTCGTCGTCGTACCACGCGGCGTACTGCTCGACGGCATCGCTCGTCAGGGCGTCCTTGCGGAAGATCGGCGCGTTGACGCTGGTGCGGGCCCAGCCGGCCCCGACCGTCGATAGCCGGTGCGGTGCCGGTACCGGCGGCGCGGCGGTTGCGCCCGTGCCCGCGTCCGAGCAGCCGCCCACGGCCAACGCCATTCCGGACGACAGCAGGCGCCGACGCGCGGCATCCTGCAGATTCGACTGCGATCGTGTGTTCATTGTCCCGGCAGATTCGCAACATCCGCACCATCGGCACGCTTCGGTGCCATCATCCCGCGGTTGGCTCGGCGATTGCTCGCGAGCGCCCATCGAGGTCGCACCTTCGCGGCCGGATCCGGATCGAGGAATCGACATGCGAACACTCTCCCGCGGCACCTGCGGTCTGGCCCTGTCGCTGCTCGTCACGAGCGGCTGCACGTTGCTCGAAGGACTGCCCGCGTTCGGCGGAGCCTCGCCCGAGCCGGTCCCGTCGCCATCGGAACGAACGGTCCCGCGTCCCGTCGCCCCCGAGCCGGCCCCGGACGCCTACACCGCCGCCGATCTCGAACCGATCAGTGATCCCGGCGTGGACGTCATCCGCAGCGTGCAGGCGGCGCTCAACGAGCGCGGCTTCGCGGTCGGTCGGCCCGACGGCATGATCGGCGCGCAGACCCTGCGCGGCCTGCGGCTGTTCAAGGTCGCCCGGCGGATGCCCGTCAACGATGCCATCACGCCGGTGCTGCTCACCGAGCTGGAGGTGCCGTAGCGCCGGCGCCCGGGCGCCACCGGGTGTCCCGAGCCTCGAGGAAGGCATCCAGAGCCGCATCGAACGAGCCCGGCTTCTCCAGCGGCGCCATGTGGTGCCCGTCGATCTCCACCAGCCGCGCATCGGGCAGGCGATCCGCGAGCGTGCGCTTCCACGCCATCGGGGTGAAGTCCTCCTGCGCCCCCAGCACCAGCACTGGCACGCCGATCCCGTCGAGCCGATGCTCGCGGTGCCAACCCAGCACGATGCCGAACTGGGCCAGGAAGTCGCGCTTCGACACCCGGTTCCAGCTCCGCAGGGACACCGCCTTCGAGGCCGCGTCCCGCGGATCCGGAAAGAGGCGTTCAGCCTGCATCCGTCCGATGCGCTGCATTCCCGCCAGCGCGAACAGCGGGCGGCGCAACGCCATCAGCAGGCGCACCCGCATGCCGCGCGGGCGCATGTCGGCACCCGAATTGGCCAGCGTCAGCGTGCGCACGCGCCCGGGAGCATCGAGTGCGAGCTGCAGCGCGACGCAGCCGCCCATCGACAGGCCGACGACGTGCGCCCGTTCCACGCCCAGGGCGTCCATCACCGCGACGGTGTCGGCGGCCAGGCGCTCCAGCGGCAGTCCGCCGTGGCCCTTGCTCGACTCGCCGTGGTTGCGAAAGTCCGGTGCGACGACATCGGCGTCGGTGCCGAAGCGTTCGATCTGATGGACCCAGTCCGCCGCACTCGAGCCGAGCCCGTGCAGGAACAGGATCGTGGCGGGCGCGGTGGCGGCGGGGGCGGCGCCGGCGCCGGCACCCGACACCGCCTCGAAGGACGGTCCGCGCGTCACCACGTGCAGGCGGGCACCATCGATGTCGATGCAGGGCATGGCGGACGGGGCAGGTGTCGGTCGAGGGCGCCATGGTGCCGCGTTCCGGGCACCGCAGGTGCTCAGCAGCTGCTTCGCGCCATGTAGCGGGGCGTGACGATGTGATGAGCGGCCTCGGATCGCCCCTCCAGTCGCGACAGGATGGTCGACGCCGCCAGGGCGCCCAGTCCGGGTCCGTCCTGATCGACGCTGTCGAGGTCGATCAACGGCAGTGCCGCCACCGGCGAGTCGTCGTAGCCGACGATGGCCAGATCCTCCGGTACGCGGACGCCGCGGGTGCGGGCGGCGTTGATGAGCGCGACGGCGTGCAGGTCGGACCAGCAGAAGACCGCCTCCGGCCGGTCGGCCCGATCGAGGAAGGCGGCGAGTTCCGAGGGGAGGGGGCCGACGGCGCTGCCCATGCGGATCACGCGCGCGTCCAGGCCGGCGTCGCGCATCGCGTCGCGGTGGCCCGCCTCGCGGCGCGACTGGGCGTTGTGGGCCTCGGTATCGTTGCGTGGCAGCGTCAGCATCTCGACGCGGCGATAGCCCCGTTCCAGCAAGGTCCGGGTGGCCAGCGCGCCCCCGGCACGGTCGTCGCCGTTCACGGTGTCGAACGCGGTGGCGCCGGGGTCGTGGTGGCCCACCGCCACCAGCGGGATCTGGCGCGAGAAGTCGGCCAGCATGTCGCCCGACAGGCTCGGGGCCACCAGGATCAGCCCGTCCATGGACATGTCGATCATCGATTCCATGACCGAGCTCTCGAGCCGCTCCCGGCCCTGTCCCACGGCTAGCAAGGGCTTGTAGTTCGCCGTCTCGAGCGTCTTGCCGATGGCGTTCACGACACCCGGCAGGAAGGGGTTTGACAGCTCCACCAGCAGCACGCCCACGGTGTAGGTCCGCCCGCGCATGCCGCGCGCCGCGGTCCTGGGGCGGTAGCCGAGCCGTTCGATCGACGCCGTCACGCGTGCGTGCAGCGAATCGCTCACGCCGTAGGCGTTCCTCAGCACCTTGGACACCGCCGACACGCTGACCTGGGCGTCGGCTGCCACCGTGCGGATGGTCGGTTTTCGTGCGGCCATCGGGTTCTCCTCGTCCTGCGTCGAGCGACCGCCGACGCAGACATTCCGGTGCGGGTGGAAAAGAGGTGTTGCCTCCGCGGACATTAGTGTAGGATGATTCGTAGAACGGTCTACGAAACCACCACGATGAACGCAGAGGCGGGAACGACCTGTTCGGCAAGCTCTGCCGGAGCCACCCCGGAACGCTCCGGCGGACGCGCCTGGCAGGCGCGCATGATCGCACCGCTCGCCGATGCCGGACAGGGGGGGCGGGCAAGCTTCGTGGCGACGACGTTCCGCGCAGCGGGGCCCTCCCGGTTGCACGTCTCGGCGCAGGGTCTCTACCGGGCGTACCTGAACCGCTGCCGGGTCGGCGCGGACGAGCTGACGCCGGGCTGGACCTGCTACGACGACCGCATCGCCTACCAGAGCTACGAGGTCACCGATCTGCTGGTCGAGGGCGACAACCGCCTGGAGATCTGGCTCGGCGACGGCTGGTTTCGCAGCCAGATGATGTGGGACGAGTCTCCGATCGTGGATTGCTGGGGGGGCCGGATCGGTGCCATCGCCGAGATCGAGGCGGCGGACGGCACGATCGTGGTCGGCAGCGGCGAAGGCTGGCGCAGCGGCACTCTGCCGATCACCCGCTCCGGCATCTACCACGGCGAGGATCACGACGCCCGGCACGCGGCCCTGGAGGCTGACCACGGCGTGGAGGTGCTGGCGTTCGACACCGCGCGGCTGGTCCCGCACGAGACGGCCGCGGTGACGGCGATGGCCCCGCTGCAACCGATCCGCACCTGGCAGGCGGACGGCGACCTGTTCGATTTCGGCCAGAACCTTGCCGGCTGGGTGCGCTACACCGTGCGCGGCAGCGAAGGTGCCACGGTGCGCGTCGAGCACAGCGAGGTGCTGGACGGCGAAGGCCGCTTCGACAACCGCAACTACCGCTCCGCCCGCGCCGAGACGCGCTACACCCTCGGCGACGAGGGCGAGGCGGTCTACGCGCCGCACTTCACCTTCATGGGCTTTCGCTATGCGCGCATCAGCGTGACCGGCGATGCGCGGGTGACGGATGTCGTCGCGGTGCCGATCAGCTCGGTGCCCGATCGGACCGGTGGCTTCACCTGCGGGGTGGAGTCGGTCGACCGGCTGGTGGAGAACACGGTCTGGTCGCAGCGCGGCAATTTCATCGAGGTGCCCACCGATTGCCCGCAGCGCGACGAACGCCTGGGCTGGACCGGCGATGCACAGGTGTTCGCGGGCACCGCCTGCTGGCTGGCCGACTGCGAGCGCTTCCTGGTCAAGTACCTGCGCGACGTGCGCCACGACCAGCGCGCCGACGGGGCAGTGCCGCACTTCTCGCCCGACCCGACCCGGCTGCACCCGGACCGGTTCGAGGGCGACTGGGCCGGATCGACCGGCTGGGGCGACGTCATCACCGTGATGCCCTGGCAGCTCTGGCTGCACTACGGCGACGAGACCGTGCTGCGCGAGTGCTACCCGGCCATGCGCCGCTGGGTGGACTACGTGTGGGCGCTCGGCGACGGGCCGCTGGTGCGCACCGAGACCGATCGGGACAGCAAGTGGTTCACGTTCGGCGACTGGCTGCAGCCCACCGGCGACAGCCGCCTGCCGCGTCCGACCATCGCGGCCGATTGCGCGGCGACGCTGTACCACTGCCTGTCCACCGACCTGGCAGCCGATGTGGCCGAGACGCTCGGCGAGCCGGCCGACGACCTGCGCGAGCGTGCGGCCAGGATCCGCGCAGCCTTCGCGCACGAGTACATCACCCCGTCCGGGCGGCTGGCGCACAACGACATGACCTCCTACGCGCTGGCCTTCCTGCACGATCTGATTCCCGCCGACCGGGCGCAGGCCGCGAGAGGCTACTTCGCCAAGGTGATCGCCGATGCGGACGGGCGGATCGGCACCGGCTTCATCGGCACGCCTGCCCTGCTGCCGGCGCTGTCGAGGCTCGGCATGACCGCGGAGGCCGAGCGAATCTTCCTGAACCGGCGCGTGCCTGGCTGGCTCTACCAGGTCGAGCGGGGGGCGACGACGATCTGGGAGCGCTGGGATGCGCTCGGGCCGAACGGCGAGATCCACGATCCGGAGATGAACAGCTACAACCACTACGCCTACGGTGCGGTGTGCCAGTGGTTGTTCGAGGACGTGGCGGGCGTCAAGCCGCGCGCCGATGCGCCCGGGTTCGACCGCGTGACGCTGTCGCCGCACATCCTGCCCGCGCTGGGCCACGCATCGATGTGGCACGACTGCCGTCACGGGCGCATCACCGCGCGCTGGTCGCTCGACGGTGCCCGCGTCGCCTACGAGGTCACGCTGCCGCCCGGCTGCGAGGGCCGGCTGGTCGCCCGCACCGGGCAGACCGGCTTCACGCTCGATGGCGCCGATGTCGGGCTGCCCGCGGACGGCATGGCCATGCCGTCGGGTACGCACACCATCACGTTCGGCCTCACCTGAATCCATGCCGGCACCGACCGGCCCACCGGGAGCAGAGAACATGACCAAGTCCACCAGGACCGCGACCGCCGTGGTGCTCGCGCTGAGCGCATCGGCGACCACGGCGCAGGAGCTGACCGTGCTGATCGACAACTCGCCCCAGTACGTGCAGGCGATGGAGGCGCTGATGGAGGCCTACACCCAGGCCCACCCCGAGGTGACGTTCAGCATGGAGACGCGCCCGGCGGGGGGCGAGGGCGACAACCTGATCAAGACCCGACTCGCCACCGGCGAGATGGAGGACATCTTCAACTACAACTCCGGTTCCCTGCTGCAGGCGCTGCGACCGGCCCGCACGCTGCTGGAGATCGGCGATCTGCCATCGATGGACATCACGCTCGACAGCTTCAAGCAGGCGGTGGCCGGACCCGAAGGCGGCCTCTACGGTGTGCCGATGGCGGCCGCCATGGGCGGCGGCATCCTGTACCACGTGCCGACCTACCAGGCGCTGGGTCTGGAGATCCCGATGACCTGGAACGACTTCATGGCCAACAACGCGCGCATCGCCGAGGAAACCGGTCAGGCACCGATCGCGCAGACCTACCGCGACACCTGGACCTCCCAGCTGCTGGTGCTGTCGGACTACTACAACGTGCAGGCCGCGAATCCGGGCTGGGACGAGGCGTTCACCGCCAACGAGGCCAAGTTCGCCACCACCCCCGCGGCGCTGCGCGGCTTCGAGCACCTGCAGCAGGCGTACGAGGCCGGCTACTTCAACGCCGACTTCGGCGCGGCCACCTACAACGACGGACTGGCGATGGTGGCCGGCGGCGAGGCGGTCCACTACCCGATGCTCAGCCACTCGATCGCCCTGCTGCAGCAGAACCATCCCGAGCAGGTGCAGGACGTCGGCTTCTTCGCCCAGCCCGGCGACCGTGCCGACAGCAACGGGCTGACGGTGTGGATGCCGGCGGCGCTGTACGCACCCAGGGCTACCGAGCACCCGGAGGTGGTGCGCGACTTTCTCGACTTCGCAGGCTCGGTCGAGGGCTGCGAGACGATCGTCGCCGCGATCGGCGCGTCGGGGCCGCACGTGACCCAGGGTTGCGAATTGCCGGACGATGTGCCGACCGCGATCGCCGACATGGTCCGCTACTTCGAGGAGGACGGACGCACCGCGCCGGCACTGGAGTACCTGTCGCCGGTGAAGGGACCGTCGCTGGAGCAGATCACGGTGGCGGTGGGCTCGGGCATCAACACCGCCGAGGAAGGCGCCGCGCTCTACGACCGGGACGTGGAGAAGCAGGCCAGGCAGCTCGGCCTGCCGAACTGGTAGCCCGCCCCGACCACCTGAGCCGAGGAGGTGCCGAACGTGCGACGCAAGACCCCGTACCCTTACTGGTTCGTCGCACCCGCCGGTGCGATCTTCACCGTCTTCTTCGTGGTGCCGACGCTCACCTCGTTCTACTTCGCGCTGACGCGCTGGGACCTGTTCGACCAGACCTTCATCGGCCTGGGCAACTTCGCCCAGTTCTTCTCCGAGCCGTTCCTGATCAAGGGCACCGTGAACACGCTGCTGTTCGCCGGCATCACCTCGGGCCTGAAGACCGTGCTGGGCCTGCTGCTCGCGGTGCTGCTCACCTCGGGCATCTGGGCGCAGGGCTTCCTGCGTTCGGTGGTGTTCTTCCCGGTGCTGGTGTCGACCATCGGGGTGGGCCTGGCCTTCACCGAACTCATGCACCCCACCCGGGGGGCGATCAATCTCACGCTGCAGGCGGTCGGCATCGCCGGGCCGGGATGGCTGACCGATCCCCAGCTGGCCCTGCTGTCGGTATCGCTGGTCGATGTCTGGCGCGGGGTGGGGCTGGCGACACTGATCTTCATCGCCGGGCTGGCCTCGATCAGCCCTGAATACTACGAGGCCGCGCGCATGGACGGCGCCAGCCGCTGGCAGCAGTTCTGGCGCGTGACGGTACCGCTGGTGCGCCCCGCGACCGTGACCGTGGTGCTGCTGTCGCTGATCGGCGGCATGCGCCTGTTCGACCTGATCTGGGCCATGACCCGCGGCGGGCCGGGGTTCAGCTCCGACGTGCTGGCCAGCGTCATCTACAAGCAGTACCAGGCCGGATTCTTCGGGCTGTCCACCGCCGGCAACGTCATCCTGTTCGTGCTGATCGCGGCGATCATCCTGCCGCTGGTCTGGTGGTTCGAGCGACGGAAGACCGACCTGTGAAGTGCCGGGACTCCGCGCTGCGGCGCTACGGCATCGGCACGGCGGCGCTGGCGGGCGCCTTCGTGGTGTTCGTGCTGCCGTTCATCTTCATCTTCCTCACGGCCGTGAAGTCACCGGCCGACGCGGCGGCCATGGACTTCACCTGGCCCGAGCGCTGGTTCTTCTGGCACAACCTGGTGGAGGTGGTGCAGGCCCGCGACTACCTGCTGCTGCTGGCCTACTGGAACTCCACCGTCATCACGGTGTTCGCGGTGGCGCTGCTGGTGGTGTTCGGCGCGATGGTGGGCTACGTCCTGGAGCGTCGGCAATCGCGCTGGAACAAGGTCATCATGGCCTTCGTGCTGGCGGGCCTGATGATCCCGCCCGCCGTGGTGCCGACCATCTGGGTGCTGCAGCAGCTCGGGCTGTTCAAGACGATCCACGGCATGATCCTGATCCAGTGCGCCTACGGGCTGGGCTTCTCGATCCTGCTGTTCAGCCAGTTCATCGCCGCGATCCCCCGCGATCTGGACGAGGCCGCGCGCATCGACGGCGCCACGCCGCTGCAGATCTTCTTCAAGGTGATCATGCCGCTGCTCAGACCGGTCACCGTGACCGTGATCGTGGTGCAGTCGATCTCGATCTTCAACGACTTCACGCACCCGTTGTACTACCTGCCCGGACGCGACAACGTCACCGTCCAGCTGACGCTCTACAACTTCCAGTCGCAGTTCGTTAGCCAGCTGAACCTGCTGTTCATGAACATCCTGCTGGTGACGATCCCGCCGCTGCTCGTGTTCGTGTTCTTCAACCGTCAGATCGTCGCCGGCATGACCGCCGGTGCGGTGAAGGGGTAACGTCATGGCCCGTGTGGAACTGAACGACCTGACCAAGAGCTTCGGTGACATCGATGTCATCAAGGGCATCGACCTGGTGGTGGAGAGCGGCGAGTTCTGCGTCTTCGTCGGACCGTCCGGCTGCGGCAAGTCGACGTTGCTGCGCATCATCGCCGGCCTCGAGGAGGAGAGCTCCGGGCAGATCCTGATCGATGGTGCGGACGTCGCCCCGCTCGAACCGGTGGATCGGGGCATCGCCATGGTGTTCCAGAGCTACGCGCTCTACCCGCACCTGACGGTGCGGGAGAACATCGGCTTCGGACTGAGCCTGACGAAGATGCCCAAGGCCGAGGTGCGTGCGCAGGTCGAGGCCGCGGCCGCCACGTTGCAGCTGAGCGCGCTGCTCGAGCGCAAGCCGAAGGCGCTGTCCGGCGGGCAGCGCCAGCGGGTCGCCATCGGTCGGGCCATCGTGCGCGACCCGAAGGTGTTCCTGTTCGACGAGCCGTTGTCGAACCTGGATGCGGCATTGCGCAGCCGGATGCGCCTCGAGCTGACGGAGCTGCACGCAGGCCTTGCGGCGACGATGATCTACGTCACCCACGATCAGGTCGAGGCCATGACCATGGCCGACCGGATCGTGGTGCTGAACGGCGGACGCATCGAACAGGCCGGCACGCCGATGGAGCTCTACGATCACCCTGCCACGCCGTTCGTGGCGGGATTCATCGGCAGTCCGACCATGAACCTCTACACCGGTGACACGGCACGCCGGATGGGCTGCGACACCTACGGCATCCGGCCCGAGCACATCGTCCTGGACGATGAGGGATGCTGGGCAGGCCGCATCCGCCACATCGAGCGGTTGGGGGCGGACACGATCCTGCACCTCGTCGTCGATGACATCGGCGAGATGATCGTGCGCACCGACGGACAGACCGATCACGTGCCCGGCGCGAGCGTACGGGCCGCTCCGGTACCGGGCAGGGAACACCGGTTCCGGCAAGGGGACGCGTTCCGGATCGCCTCGGGATAGGACCACGTGCCGGTCCGATGACGCTCGGGTGAACGGGGCGTCCGGCCTCGCGACACGAAAGCTTGTCGGGTGGCCCGCCCGCCGTACCGCTATGCTGTGCGTCCGCCCGTTCGCGCCGCAATGGAATGTTCCGGGGAATCAGGGTTCGTCTGCTCGTGTGGCTAGCGCTCGTCATCCTGCCGGCGGGAGCGGCGGCGTTGCTGGCGCTGAACGTGATCGAACAGCGCCTGGGCGAACACATCGGGGCCGACCTGGCCAACACGCTCCGGCTGGAGGCGGCTCGTATCGAGAGCGAGCTCGAGGGCTACCTTCTCGATGGCGACCGGATCGCGTCGGACCCGCGCGTGCGCAACGCCGTGGCCGGCATGCGTGTGCCGGGCCCCCCGGACGCCTGGTCCGCGTTCCCGTTCGGCGGGCACGACGGGCTCGGTGCCATCGATCCGGGCTCCGTCCTGCCGCTGCAGCGACTCGGCGATGCCCTGCAGGCGACCTCGCGATCCGCCGGGGCCGAGGTGGCGGAGCTGCGCATCGTGTCGAGCGGTGGCCGCGTGCTGGCGCAGACGAGCGGGTTCGGCTGGCACGACCCCTACGATCGCGCTCTTCTCGTCCGGGTCCTGTCCACCGGCGAGAGCGCCTTCGGCAACGCCTTCCGGACGGTGCGGGGCGAGGATCGCCTGGGCCTGGTCACGCCGGTGACGCGCGAGAGCGGCGAGGATGGTGAGGCCGGCGAGGTCATCGGTGCGCTGGTGCTGGAGATGCGGCTCGGTCCGGTGGTCGATCTGGTGGTCGAGCACGAAGGGTTCGGAGCATCGAGTGAGGCGCACATCGCGCAGCCGACCGCGACGGGGGATGCCGAGTTCATCACGTTGCTGCGTTTCAGGCGCGATGCCGCGTTCGCCCTCGTGGTGCCGAGATCGAGGGGGATGTCCATCAACACGGCGCTGGTGACGCCCGAGGGTGCGGTGATCCGTGCCGCGGACTACCGCGGGGTGGAGTCGATGCTCGCGATGCGCACCCTGCGCCGGACCGGCTGGGGGCTGGTGGTGAAGATCGACGCCGAGGAGGCGTTCGCACCGGTGGTCGAGATAGGCACCATCCTGACGATCGCCTTCGGCATCACGATCGCCCTGGCACTCGCGGGATGGTTGCTGTACCTGGATCCGCTGGCCCGGCGGCTGAAGCGCGCCTCCCGCGCCGCGGCGCGCGTGGCGGCTGGCGACTACACGCTCCGGCTGGCGGACCCGGGCGGCGACGAGATCGCCGAGATGGCGGGCTCCATCGATCGCCTGGCTGCCGACCTCACGGCCGATATCGTCCTGCGCGACGCGGCCGAGCGTCGCCTGCACCACCAGGCCGCGCACGACGATCTGACCGGGCTCTACAACCGCAAGCACGTCACCGAACGCATCGGCGCCCTCGAGCAAGCCGCCTCCGGGCCGCGGACCGGCATCCTCTTCATGGATCTCGATCGCTTCAAGTCGGTCAACGACGAATTCGGACACGCCAGCGGCGACGCCGTGCTGGCGGAGGTCGGCCGACGTCTTCGCCAGGTGGTGGGCGAGCGCGGGACGGTCGCGCGGTGGGGCGGTGACGAGTTCGTCGTCGTCCTGCCGCAGCACGATCTGCGCGACGCCGACACGATCGCGGAACGGATCGCCAGCGCCTTCATCGAGACGTTCCCGAGTCGCGACGGGCGCCACGATGTCGGCTGCAGCATCGGTGTCGCCTCCAGCGCCGAAGGGGGCACGCTGGCCCAGGCGCTGACACGGGCCGACGCGCGCATGTACGAGGCCAAGGCCGCTCACCACGACGAGCGGCGCGGAAGGGTCACCGATATCGCCGGCGCCGAACGGATCGACCTCCTCGGGTCGCAGGATCGACCGGCAAGCTCCACCGGAAAGGCAAGGCCTGCCGGACATCAGACGATACCGCCACCCGACCCGGTCGATGCCGGTCGCTCTGATGCCACCCGCCCACGGTAGTCCGCACCCCGATACACCGCCACCGGATCGATCGCACCGCCGTCCAGCTGCCGGGCCCGGGCCAGGATCGGCGAGACATCGGTGCGGAAGGCCGCCTTCAGCGTCTCGCCGGCCAGCAGCGCGTCGTTGTTCGCCCGGTGATGGGCGAGCGCCTCGCGATCCACCAGCGATGCCTGCACGCAGGCGCGCTGCACCTCGATCGCGCTGTTCATCAGGCTCTCGATCGGGTCGGTGACGTTGTGCGATTGATCCAGCATGCAGGCGGGCGAGGCGCCGCCGTCGTCCGCGCCGGTCAGCTCGTTGAACACCAGGAACAGCCGGTACGGATCGATCGATCCGCTGTCCAGGTCGTCGTCGCCGTACCGGGAGTCGTTGAAGTGGAAGCCGCCCAGCTTGCCGGCGCGCAGCAGTCGCGACACGATCATCTCGATGTTGACGTTCGGCGCGTGGTGACCCAGGTCGACCAGGCAGCTGGCCTGCGGGCCGAGCTCCTGCGCGATCATCAGGTTGGTGCCCCAGTCCTGCACCACGGTGGAATAGAACGCCGGTTCGTACATCTTGTGCTCGGTGAACAGCCGCCAGTCCCCGGGCAGGGCGGCGTACACCTCGCGCAACGAGGCCAGGTAGCGCTCGAACTGCGCGCCCATGTCGACCTGGCCGGGGACGTTCGAACCGTCCCCGACCCACACCGTCAACGCGCTCGAACCGATCCCCCGGCCCACCTCGATGCAGTGCCGGTTGTGCGCGATCGCCTGTTCGCGCGTGGCCGCGTCCACGTGCGACAGCGAGCCGAACTTGTACGAGTGCGCCTGGCCGGGCTGGTCCTGGAAGGTGTTGGAGTTCATCGCATCGAACCCCAGCCCGAGAGACGAGGCACGCTGGCGCAACTCGGCGGGATCCTCGTCGTCCCAGGGAATGTGCAGCGAGACGGTCGGCGTGGCACGGGTCAGCTGTTGTATCACCCCGCAGTCGTCGAGCTTGTCGAACACGTGGCGTGGCTCGCCCGGTCCCGGGAAGCGGGCGAAGCGGGTGCCGCCGGTGCCGACCCCCCAGGACGGGACGGCGATGGCGAACTCGCGCGCACGACGCAGGGCGGTGTCGATATCCGTACCGCGGCGCGACAGCGCGCCCGCCAGCGCGTCGTAGTCGGCATCGAGTGGTGCGGCAGCGGCCGCGTTGCGTTCGGCGATCAGGCCGGTGTCGATCGGTGCGCTCATCGGGTGAAGGCCTGCACGTTGCCGGCATCGACGTTGATGATGTTGCCGGTGGACTTGGAGGAGGCGTCGCTGATCAGGAAGTAGGTCGCCTCGGCGATGTCCTCGGGCAGCACGCTGCGCTTGAGCAACGAGCGTTCCCGGTAGTGCGCCTCCAGCTCGTCGGTGGACTTGCCGTAGGCGCCGGCGCGCTCCGTCAACCAGTCGCCGGACCAGATCTTCGAGCCGCGCAGCACGGCGTCCGGATTGACCACGTTGACGCGGATGCCCGCCGGGGCCCCTTCCAGCGCGAGACAACGGGCCAGGTGCACCTCGGAGGCCTTGGCCGTGCAGTAGGCCGACGCGCCCGGGGAGGCTGCCAGCGCGTTCTTGGAGGCGATGAACACGATCGCACCACCGGTATCCTGCACGCGCATCAGCCGGAACGCCTCGCGCGAGACCAGGAAATAGCCGGTCGACAGCACGCTCATGTTCAGGTTCCACAGCGCCAGGGAGGTGTCCTCGACCGGTGCCGAAGAGGCGATGCCGGCATTGGAGACCAGGATGTCGAGGCCGCCGAACTCGCGCGCGGTGTCGGCGAAGGCAGCCGCGACCGCCGCCTCGTCGGTCACGTCCATCCGCGCCACGCGCACCCTGTCGGCACCGAAGCGTTCGACCAGCCGCTCCTGCGTCCGGGTCAGCAGCTCCGCATCGATGTCGGCCAGCATGACGCAGGCGCCCTGGCCGAGCAGCCGCTCGGCCGTGGCCGAACCGATGCCGCCGGCGCCGCCGGTGACCAGCGCCACCCGGCCGGCCAGGCTCTTCGGCGGCGGCATGCGCTGCAGCTTGGCCTCCTCGAGCAGCCAGTACTCGATGTCGAAGGCCTCCTGTTCGGGCAGGCCCTGGTAGGTCGACACCGTCGAGGCACCGCGCATGACGTTGATCGCGTTGGTGTAGAACTCCGCGGAGATGCGGGCGGTGGCCTTGTCCCTGGCGAAGGTGATCATGCCGACACCGGGTACCAGGTACACGACGGCGTTCGGATCCCGCATCGGTGGGCTGTCATCGTGCCTGCAGCGCTCGTAGTACGCGGCGTAGTCCTCGCGATAGGCGGCGACGGAGGCGTCCAGCCCGCCCAGCGTCGCACCGATCGCCTGCTCCAGGGCCGTCTCGCGGTCGGGCGCGTCCGGCGGCAGCGTCAGTTCGATCACCAACGGCCGGATCTTGGTTCGCAGGAAGTGATCCGGGCAGCTGGTGCCCAGGGCTGCCAGCGCCGGCATGTCGACCGCGCCGACGAAGCTCAGCACCGCGTCGCTGTCGTCGAAGTGACCGATCTTGTATTCCTCCTGTCCGATCAGGCCGCGAATCGCGGGCATCAGCCGGGCCGCGGCCGTGCGGCGTTCGGCCGGATCGAGCGGTGCGATCCGCTCGCCGCCGAACGGTGCGCCACCGGCCGCCTCGGCGGCCAGCCAGTCGGCGGCGGTGTTGATGGTGTCGAGCGTCAGCGCGTAGCAGTCGCGCGCCGTGTCGGCCCAGGTGAACAGGCCGTGGCTGCCGAGCACGACGCCCTTCGCATCCGGATGATCGAGACAGAAGCGCTCCAGCCACAGGCCGAGTTCGTATCCGGGTCGCTTCCACGGCAACCAGCCGATGGTGTCGCCGAAGATCTGCCGGGTCAGCGCCTCGCCGTCCTCGGCCGCCGCGATCGCGATGATCGCGTCCGGGTGCACGTGGTCGACGTGCGGCCGGGGCACGTAGGCGTGCAGCGGGGTATCGATGGAGGAGGCACGCGCGTTCAGCGCGAAGGTGCAGTGCGGCAGGTAGCCGACCATCTCGTCCTCGTGCGCCTCGCCGCGGTACAGCGGCTTCAACGATTCGAGCTTGTCCTGGTAGAGGGTGGCGAAGCCGTCTCGCGCCATCGTGCCGATGTCTCCGCCCGAGCCCTTCACCCACAGCACCTCGACCGGTTCGCCCCCGAGGGGATCGGCCGCCATGACCTTGGCCGAGGTGTTGCCACCGCCGTAGTTCGTCACGCGCTTGTCGGCACCGAGCAGGTTGGAGCGGTAGAGCAGGCGGCCGGGCTCGTCGAGCGAGGCCGCATGCGCATCGTCCCAGCGGTTCTCGATGCGGTTCCCGGTGCGCAAAGGGGCGTGACGATCGGTCATGGATGATGGTCCGCTTGTGGGTGAATACCGAAGAATCGCTTGAAATGCCGCCTCAGTCAATCATGAACAGCCATCTAACGACGAGCAGTGATCGAATTTGACGAGAGTTGATTGACATGCGGGTGTTCGTGAGTATCATCTGCTGTGAACGAGGGGCGCCAATGCACGAACTCGAACGCCAACGCATCATCTTGTCGGCGGTGCAGGAAAAACCGGTCGTGACCGTCGCCGACGTGGTCGCGTTGACCGATGCGTCCGAGGCGACGGTGCGGCGCGACATCGCCGCGCTGCATCTGGCCGGACGGCTCAAGCGGGTGCGCGGCGGCGCCGAGTCGCTGCACCCGCTGCGCCAGCCCACGCTGGCCGGTCGGCCGTTCGCCGTCAACGCGACACGCGACCAGCTGCAGAAGCGCGCCATCGCCCGGGAGGCGGTCGCCCTGTGCGACGACGGTGACGACGTGATCATCAACGGCGGCACCACCACCTTCCAGATGGTGCACCCGCTGACCACGCGCCGGCTGCAGATCTTCACCAACTCGTTCCCGATCGCGGCCCACCTGCTCGGCCATTCCAAGAACGAGCTGGTGCTGCCCGGCGGTTCGATCTACCGCGAGCAGGACATCATCCTGAGCCCGTTCGAGAACGACGTGACGCGACACTTCTGCGCCTCGCGCATGTTCACCGGTGCCTACGGCATCGGTCGTCTGGGTGCGATGGAAGCCGATCCGCTGCTGATCCAGAGCGAGCAGCGCCTGATGAAGCAGGCCGACGAGCTGGTGGTGCTGGTCGATGCCGGCAAGTTCGAACGCCGCTCCAGCCTGTTGATGTGCGCACTCGAACGCATCGACGTGCTGATCACCGACGAGCGGATCACCGATACGGCCGTCGCCATGCTCGAATCGGCGGAGGTGCGCGTCATCGTCGCCGATGCCGATGTGCAGAACGTTACCGGGACCGGCTGACGCCGTGCCCGTCGCAGGACCGGTTCGGTGAACCGGACCACCCCGTTTCCACGACATAACAAGGAGCACGAACCCATGAATCCCATCAAGACACTGCTGGCCGGAGCCCTCGTGGCCGCCGGGCTGATCGCCGCCCCGGCCAGCGCCCAGGACATGCGCATCGCGGTCGTCGCCAAGGCGCTCGGCAACGGCTTCTTCGAGGCCGCCGGCAAGGGCGCCGAGGAGGCCGCCGCCGAGCTCGGCAACGTCGAGATCATCTACACCGGTCCGACCGATCCGACCGCCGAGGGCCAGATCGAGGTCATCAACTCGCTGATCGCGCAGAAGGTCGATGCGATCGTGATCTCGGCCAATGATCCCGATGCGCTCGTGCCCTCGCTCAAGAAGGCGATGCAGCGCGGCGTCACCGTGGTCTCGTTCGATTCGGGCGTTGCTCCCGAGGGCCGCCAGGTGCACCTGAACCCGTCCAGCGAGCCGCTGATCGGCAACATGATCGTCAAGCTCGCCGCCGACCACCTGCCCGACGGCGGTCAGGTCGCGGTCCTGTCCGGCACATCCACGGCGACCAACCAGAACGCCTGGATCGCCGAGATGGAGAAGGTGCTGCCCGACTACCCCGGCATCGAGGTGGTGGCGACCGTCTACGGCGACGACCTGGCCGACAAGTCCTACCGCGAGGCCGAAGGGCTCATGGCCTCCCACCCGGAGCTGAAGGCGATCATCGCGCCGACTTCGGTCGGGATCGTCGCCGCCGCGCAGGCCGTCGATGATGCCGGCAAGACGGGCGAGATCAACGTCACCGGGCTGGGCCTGCCCTCGGAGATGGCCGGCGCGATCGCGTCCGGTGCCTCGAAGTCGTTCGCGATCTGGAACCCGATCGACCTGGGGTACTCGGCGACGATGATCGCCCACCAGCTCGCCACGGGAGAGGCGACGGCCGAGCCCGGCGCCACGATCGGCATGGGACGGGTCGGCGAGATCACCCTCGACGACACCAACACCGCGGCGATGGCCGATCCGTTCGTCTACGACGCCTCGAACATCGACGACTTCAAGGATATTTTCTGAGCGACGGCTTCCAGGCGGCGAGGCGTTCCATGAGCCCGGACGAGCGCACGGCAGAGTGCCCGCTGCTAACGCTGGACGGGGTCACCAAGACCTTCCCCGGCGTGCGTGCGCTGTCGTCGGTGTCGCTGGCGTTGTACCCCGGCCAGGTGACCGCCCTGGTCGGGGAGAACGGCGCCGGCAAGTCGACGCTGGTCAAGATTCTCACCGGCATCCACCGGCCGGACGAGGGCCGGCTGAGCATCGACGGGCAGGCCCGGACCCTCGGCTCGCCGCACGATGCCGCCCGGGCCGGCATCACCGCCATCCATCAGGAGACGGTGCTGTTCGACGACCTGTCGGTTGCCGAGAACATCTTCATCGGGCACGCGCCGCGCACCCGCTTCGGTCTGATCGATACGCGTGCGATGCACCGCGAGGCGGCCCGGCTGCTGCGGCGCATCGGTGCCTCGCTCGATCCGGCGGCACGGCTGCGCGACCTGGGCATCGCCAGCAAGCACCTGGTGGCGATCGCGCGGGCGTTGTCCATCGACGCCCGCGTGGTCGTGATGGACGAACCCACCGCCGCCCTGTCCCACAAGGAGATCGAGGAGCTGTACGAGCTGGTCGAGACCCTGAAGGCGGACGGCAAGGCGATCCTGTTCATCAGTCACAAGTTCGACGAGATCTTCCGGATCGCCGACCGCTACACGGTGTTCCGGGACGGCGAGATGGCAGGCTCCGGGCTGATCACCGACACCGACAGCGATGCGCTGGTCAGGCTCATGGTGGGGCGGTCGGTGGAGGGCATCTTTCCCGCCGGCAGCGGACGCTTCGGCGAAACGGTCATGGAGGTGAGAGGCTACAGTCATCCGACCGAGTTCGACAGCATCGGTTTCTCGTTGCGCCGTGGCGAGATTCTCGGCTTCTACGGGCTGGTGGGGGCGGGGCGCAGCGAATGCATGCAGTCGCTGTTCGGTGTGTCCCGCCCGAGCGCCGGGCACGTCGAGATCGACGGACGCGAGCTGCGTGCCCGAAGCCCCGCAGACGCCATCGCGCAAGGCCTGGTGTACGTGCCGGAGGACCGCGGCGGGCAGGGGGCGATCACCGGTCTGCCGATCGTGGGCAACGTCTCGCTGCCCTCGCTGGGCGGGCTGTCGCGCCGTGGGTTCGTCGCCATGGCGGCCGAGTTCGCGCTGGCGCGCGAGTACACCGCAAGGCTGGACCTGCGCGCGTCGGCACTGGACCAGCCGGTCGGGACCCTGTCCGGCGGCAACCAGCAGAAGGTGGTGATCGCCAAGTGGCTGGCGACACGTCCGCTGGTCATCATCCTCGACGAACCGACCAAGGGGATCGACATCGGCTCCAAGGCCGCGGTGCACGCGTTCATGCGCGAGCTGGCCGACGATGGCCTGGCGGTCATCATGGTCTCCTCCGAGATTCCCGAGGTGCTGGGCATGAGTGACCGCGTGATCGTCATGCGCGAAGGCCGGCAAGTGGCGGAGTTCGACCGCGATGTGGCGTCTCCGGAGGCGCTGGTACGCGCCGCGGCCGGCATCGCCGTGGCCGCATGACGATGAACGCGAACGATGGAGATGACGCGATGGAGATGACGCGATGGGCGGCCTGATCACGCGTCGCGACGGGCTGCTCGCACTGGCGCTGGTGCTGCTGGTCGCACTGGTGGCCTGGCGCTTCCCCACCTTCGCCACGCCGGGCTTTCTCGGCGGCGTGTTCACCGACAGCTCGATGCTGATCATCCTGGCGCTCGGCCAGATGACCGTCATCCTGACGCGCTGCATCGATCTGTCGATGGCCTCCAACCTGGCGCTGACGGGCATGATCGTGGCGATGACCAACACGGCCGTGCCGGCGCTGCCGATACCGGTGCTGGTGGCGATGGCGGTCGGCATCGGTGCGGCACTCGGTGCGCTCAACGGCCTGCTGGTCTGGAAGGCCGGGATTCCGCCCATCGTGGTGACGCTCGGCACGCTGACGATCTTTCGCGGGCTGATCTTCGTGATCAGCGACGGGCAGTGGATCAACGCGCACGAGATGAGCGACGGCTTCAAGGCGCTGCCGCGGCTGGCCCCGCTCGGGGTGCCGCTGCTGGCCTGGTCGGCGATCGTGGTGGTGCTGGCCATGGCGCTGTTCACGACCCGCACCGGCACCGGACGCGCGCTGTACGCGGTAGGCGGCAATCCGGACGCCGCGGTCTATGCCGGCATCGATACCGGACGCACGCGCTGCATCGCGTTCGTGATCGCCGGCGGGCTGGCGGGGCTCACAGGCTACCTGTGGGTGGCCCGTTATGCGGTGGCCTACGTCGACATCGCCGGCGGTTTCGAGCTCGACGTGATCGCCGCCTGCGTGATCGGCGGCATCTCCATCGCCGGCGGCATCGGCACGGTGGTCGGTGCGCTGCTCGGAGCCTTGTTTCTGGGCGTGATCAAGAACGCCCTGCCGGTGGTCGACATCTCGCCGTTCTGGCAGCTCGCCATCTCGGGCGCCGCCATCATCGTCGCGGTGCTGTTCAACGCCCGTGCCGAGCGGCGGCCGGGCCGCATCATCCTGAAACGGGCCGAACGGGCCGGCAGTTCGACCGATTCGACGATGGTGTCCGGAGGGGCGTCATGAACGAGATCGGTGGCGTGCCCGGAACGCCCGGGCCGTCCGGATCACCGGGGCCACGAGCCTTGCCCGATCGCTCGCGCGGTTGGCTGGCCCGTGCCGGCACGAGCTGGGAGACGCTGCTGCTGGTGGTCGCGGTCGCGATCTTCCTGCTCAACGCCCAGCTGTCGCCGTACTTCCTCGACCCCTGGAACCTGTCCGACGCCACCTTCAACTTCACCGAGAAGGCGATGATCGCGTTCGCCATGGCGCTGCTGATCGTCGCCGGCGAGATCGATCTGTCGGTGGCCTCGATCATCGCGCTGGCCTCCACGGCGATGGGGTTCGCGGTGCAGCTCGGTGCGGGGACGCCGGTGCTGGTGGCCGTCGGGCTCGGCGTCGGGCTCGCCTGCGGTGCGTTCAACGGCCTGCTGGTGGCCCGGCTCGGACTGCCCTCGATCGTGGTCACGATCGGGACGCTGTCGCTGTTTCGCGGCATCGCCTACATCGTGCTCGGCGATCAGGCCTACTCGGGCTACCCGGCCTCCTTCGCCTGGTTCGGTCAGGGCTACGTGTTCTGGGTCATCACCGTGGAGATGGTGCTGTTCCTGATCACCGCCATCGCCTTCGGCGTGCTGCTGCACAAGACCTCGTTCGGGCGGGCGGTCTACGCGATCGGCAACAACCCGACCGCCGCCCTGTTCTCCGGCATCCGCGTGCCACGGGTGACGTTCATCCTGTTCCTGCTGACCGGACTCATGGCGGGCCTGGCGGCGGTGTGCCTGACCTCGCGGCTGGGGTCGACCCGACCGTCGATCGCGCTCGGCTGGGAGCTGGAGATCGTGACCATGGTGGTGCTCGGTGGCATCAGCATCCTCGGCGGATCGGGCACCGTGCCGGGCGTGGTGCTGGCCGCCATCATCATGGGCCTGGTGACCTTCGGCTTCGGGCTGATGAACGTGCCGGGCATCGTCATGTCGATCTTCATCGGCCTGCTGCTGATCGCGGTCATCGCGTTGCCGGTGCTGGGGCGCCGCCTGCTGCGCGCGCGCCGCTGATGCGCGTCGCCGTCATCGACCTGGGCAAGACCAACGCCAAGCTCGCCTGGGTCGACACGTGCGCCGCCGTCGAGCTGGCCGTGCGCACGATGCCTTCGCCGGTGCTGGGCGGGCCTCCGTATCCGCACCTGGACACCGTGGCTCTGGAGACTTTCATCGTCGATGCGCTGCGCGAAGGCGGTCCGGTGGAGGCGATCACGGTGACCACGCACGGGGCCACCGTCGCGTTGCTCGACAGCGAAGGCGAACTCGCGCTACCGGTGCTGGACTACGAGCACACCGGGCCGGACACCCTGGCGGACGCCTACGATGCGGCCCGCTCGCCGTTCGAGCGCACCGGCTCGCCGCGGCTGCCCGGCGGGCTGAACGTCGGTGCCCAGCTGTTCTGGCAACGGCACGCCTTTCCGGACGCGTTCGCGCGGGTTCGAACCGTGCTGACCTGGCCGCAGTACTGGGTCTTCCGCCTGTGCGGCGAGCGGGTCAACGACCCGAGTTCGCTGGGCGCGCACACCGACCTGCATGAGCCTGCGACCGGTGGACCGTCATCACTGGTCGAACAGCAAGGGTGGACTGCGCTGATGCCACCCGTCGGTCGATCCGGCGAGCGGCTGGGCACGCTCGGCGCGCGGATGGTCGAGCGCACCGGCCTGGCCGGCACCACAGCGGTGCACGTCGGCATCCACGACTCCAACGCATCGCTGGTACCGCACCTGCTGACACGTCCGGAGCCGTTCTCGGTCGTGTCCACCGGCACCTGGGTCATCGCGATGGTGGTCGGTGGCGAGCCGGTCGCGCTGGACGAGACGCGCGATACCCTGGTCAACGTCGACGCGTTCGGCCGCCCGGTCCCGTCGGCGCGCTTCATGGGGGGGCGCGAGTACGCGCTGCTGACCGGCCGGCGCGGGGAGGCGTCCCTGCGCTCGTCGACGCCCGCCTCGACCGACCTGCTGTCGCGTCTCGCCGATGCGTCGGCCTGGCTGCTACCGGCCACGGTACCGGGCACCGGGCCGTTCCCGGACGACGTCGCCGAGTGGACCGTCGAGCGGTCGGGGCTGGACGAGCGCTTCGGTGCAGGAGCAGTTGACTCGGTCATTGCCGGCTACCTGGCCGGCATGACGCTGATCGGCATGGGCCTGGCCGGTGCTGCCGGCGAGACGGTGGTGGAAGGTCCGTTCGCGCAGAACGAGAATTACCTGCAGGCGTTGGCGGCAGGCACCGGGCGTGCGCTGTTGCTCAGCAGCTCGCGCACCGGCACCAGCATCGGTGCCGCCATGCTGATCGGGTCACCAGCCGCACCGCTGCAGACGCGTACGCTCGATGCCGAACCGGAGCTCGCCGCTGCATGGCGGCGCTATCTGGGCGGGTGGCACGATGCGGTCGCCGCACGGCGGGAGCACTCGGTCCGGGTGGAACAGGGCCCGGACCCGTGACCATCCGCCCGGTTCAGGATGTCGCGACGATGCGCACCGGCGCCCCCTTGTAGGCCGGCGTCTTCGAGGCGATGTCGTGGTGGTCGAGCGGCACCAGCGGGTTGGTCTCCGGGTAGTAGGCACCGAGGCACCCGTCCGGCAGGTCGTAGGCGGTGACGGTCAGGTTCGCCACGCGCCGTTCCGGGCAGGGGTCGATGACGCTCGCAAGCGTCACGCGTTGACCCTCGACCAGGCCCGCTCGCTCGATCTCGGCCGGGTTCATCATGACGATGTCGCGCGAGCCCTCCAGCCCGCGCAGCCGGTCGGAGAACCCGTAGACGGTGGTGTTGAACTGATCGTTGGAACGCAGCGTCACCAGCGTGTACTCGCCATCGACCGGCTGGTGTCCCAGTGCGCTCAGCTGCGAGGGGTTGGTGAAGTGCGCCCGGCCGGTATCGGTCTTCCAGGTGCGCTCGCGGGCGGCGTTGCCGCGGTAGAAGCCGCCGGGGGTGAACTTGCGCGCATCGAAGTCGTGGAATTCCTCCGGGTAGGTCTCGGCGATCAGGTCGCGCACCAGCGCGTAGTCGCCGGTCCACGCGTCCCAGTGCACCTTCGGGTTCGGGGCGAGCGTCGCCTTCGCCATGCCGGCGACGATGGCGAGTTCGGACTTCAGGTGCTCGCTGGCGGGCTCGCGCTTGCCGATCGAGCCGTGCACGTGGCTCAGGCTGTCCTCCATCGTCACGCACTGCGCACCGCCGGCCTGCAGGTCCTGCTCGGCGCGTACCAGGCAGGGCAGCAGCCAGGTGGCACGTCCGGTCAGCAGGTGCGAGCGGTTGAGCTTGGTGGCGATCTGCACGTTCAGGGCAAGCTTCTGCCAGGCCGGATCGGTCCGTCCCTGGTCGGGGATGGCGCGGGCGAAGTTGCCGCCCAGGCTCACGAACCCGTCCACCGTGCCGTCCAGCACGCCCTGCACCGCCTCGACCGTGGTGTGGCCGGTGTCGCGCGGCGGCTCGAAATCGAACATCTCGGCCAGCTTGTCCAGCGGCACCAGTTCCGGCTTCTCGGAGATGCCCACGGTGCGCTGGCCCTGCACGTTGGAGTGCCCGCGCACCGGCGAGATACCGGTGCCGGTCCGACCGATGTTGCCGCGCATCAGCAGCAGGTTCACCAGCATGCCGATGCTCTGCGAGCCGTGCACGTGCTGGGTCAGGCCCATGCCGTAGATGCCGATGGTGCGCCCGGCGCCGGCGTACAGGCGCGCCACCTCCTGCAGGTCGTCGCGGGTCAGCCCGGAGGCCGCCTCGATCTCGGCCCACGACGTGCCGCGCATGGCGTCGGCGAACGCGTCGAAGCCGTCGGTGTGCGCCTGCACGAACGCCTCGTCAAGGATCGCACCGTCCGCGTCGTGGATCTCCAGCACATGCTTGCACAGCCCGGCGATGGCCGCGATGTCGCCGCCGGGCCTGACCTGCAGGTAGATCTCGGACAGGTCGGTGCCCGAGCCGGTGAGCATCTGCAGCGGGCTCTGCGGGTCGGCGAACTCGATCAGGCCGCGCTCGCGCACCGGGTTGAAGGTCACGATGCGGCAACCGCGCTTGACTGCCTCCTGCAGCGGGTGCAGGAAGCGCGGGCTGTTGGTACCGGTGTTCTGGCCGAAGAACAGCAGCAGGTCGCAATGGTCGAAGTCGTCCAGCACGCAGGTGCCCACCGGCGAGCCGATCACCTGCTTGAGCCCGACCGAGGTGGTCTCGTGGCACATGTTGGAGCTGTCCGGCAGGTTGTTGTGCCCGTACAGGCGTGCGAACAGGGCCCACAGGTAGGAGGTCTCCAGCGCTGCCCGGCCGGAGGCGTAGAACACCACCCGCTTCGGGTCGAGCGCCTGCAGCTCGCGGCCGATGCCCTCGAACGCCTCCTCCCAGGAGCAGGGCAGGTAGCGGTCGCTCTGGGCGTCGTGGCGCATCGGGTGGGTCAGCCGGCCGGTCATCTCCAGGTCGTGATCGGACCAGCCGCGCAGTTCGGTGAGCGTGTGCGTAGCGAAGAACTCGGGTGTGCAGCGGTCCCGGGTCAGGTCCCAGATCGTGGCCTTGGCGCCGTTCTCGCAGAATTCGAACCGGTTCGGATCGGCAGGTTTCGTCCAGGCGCACGCGGTGCACATGTGCCCGCCCGGCTGGTTCATGCGCAGCAGCGTCTCGAGCACCCCGGCATCCGGGCGCTCCTGCTTCATGATCCGCAGCATGCCCTTGAGCGAGCCCCAGCCGCCGGTCGGGGCGTCGTAGAACGGCGTGTCCGGATTCTGGGTGCGTTGTTCGTCGCTCATGCCGTGCGGGTTCCGTTCGTGTCGGCGGCCAGGCGCCAGGGATGGGTGAAGACGTCGAAGCGCTCGCCGCGCACGTTGCCGATCAGCGTGATGCCGGCGGCACGCGCGGCACGGACCGCCAGCGCCGTAGGGGCGGATACGGCAACGATGGCCCCGCTGCCCAGGGCCGCGCTCTTCTGCACCATCTCGATCGACACGCGGCTGGTCAGCACGACGGTGCTGTCGGTACCGCGCCACCCGCCGCGAACCGCGGCTCCGACCAGCTTGTCGAGCGCGTTGTGCCGACCGACGTCCTCGCGCACGGCGACCAGCCCCTGCCCCGGCAGCAGCAGCCCGGCCGCGTGCGTGGCACGGGTGCGATCGTGCAGCGGCTGGTGGTCGCGGAGCGCCTGCACGGATGCGCACACATCCCGGGCGCTCAGGCGCAACGAGGCGGCGTCGACGCTGGCCGGTGCCCGCACCGCCTCGGCCAGGCTGCGGACCCCGCACAGCCCGCACGAGGTGCCGCCGGTGGTCGCCCGGTGACGGCGCCGCACGGCCAGGGCGTCGATGCCGTCGAGCGTCATCCGGCACTCGATGCCGTTGGGGTGTTCCACCAGCACGACCTCGGGCGCCGCGTTCGCGATGCCCTCGGTCAGCGTGAAGCCGGTGGCGAAATCGACGAGATCGTGCGGGCTGGCGAGCATGACCGCCAGCGACTCGCCGTCGTAGACCAGCGCCACCGGCACCTCGTCGGCGAGCTCGCGGACCAGAGCGGGGGCGGGCGCGATCGGCGCGGCACGGGTGGCGTGGGTGGCGGGCATGCGGGCGGACGGCGAGGGGTGTTCCACCGACGGTACGACGTGGCACCCGGTGCCGCGCCGGCGAACGCGTCAGCGCCGCGATTTACACGCAGGGTTCGTCCCGCGCTCCGGCGGACGAACGGCCCGCCACCGTTCTGCGACACTGTGCGGCCGGCCTCGTCCGACCAATGGTTCCCACCGTGATCACCTGTTGCCTGCACTACAAGATCGATCCGTTCAAGCTCGACGAGTTCGAGACCTACGCGCGCATGTGGCTGCCGCTGGTGGAGCGCTACGGGGGCACCCACCGGGGCTACTTCCTGCCGCACGAGGGCGCCAACGACGTGGCGATCGCGCTGTTCGACTTCGCCTCGCTGGCAGCCTACGAGACCTATCGCCGGCAGGCGCTGGAGGACCCGGATTGCCGAGCCGCCTGGGACCACGCCGAGCGGACCCGCTGCATCCGCACGTTCGAGCGCACGTTCCTCAGGCCGATGGACCCGCTCGGGGTCGCCCTGCGCGCGACCGGCACCGGCAGCGCGGCCAACAGCGAGGGCCTGGCGCAGGTGATCGACATCAACGACGGCCCGGAGGGCTGACCGGCAGCGACCGCACGCCCTGCCCACCGCCGGTCTCGATCGTGGCCGGTGGCGGACTTGCATCGTCGTCGGTCGTTCCGGGCGTGCCGCCCAGCAGCTCGCGCAGCAGCGGGTTGGGAAAGCGACGCGCCAGGGTGAGTGCGTGGAAGGTCTCGCTGAGCGTGGGGAAGCGGCCGGCCTCCACCAGCGTGCCGGACGCGAGTTCCTCGCTGACCACGATCGGCGGCACGACCGCCAGGCCCGTCCCTTCGCGGGCGAGCAGCCGGATCATCGCCATGTCGTCCACCTCGGCGACGATGCGTGGCTCGATGCCGTGACGGTCCGCGAAGGCGTCGAAGCCGGCGCGGATGCCGCTGCCGGTGGCCGGCAGTATCACCCGCTGCTCGCGCAGCCGTTGCACCAGCGATGCCCGGCCGCCGACCCGGTCGGGCACGCCCACCAGGCTGACCGGCTGGGCCGCGATCGGGTGCGAGACCAGCGGTATCGACACGTCGCGCCCGGGTGCCACGTTGGCGAGCACGACATCGAGACGGTGCGCCTCCAGACCGGGCAGCAGGTCGTCGAGCGTGCCCGAGCGGATGACGATCTCGACGTCGTCGCGACCGAGCAGGGGGCGCAGGAACTCGATCTGGAAGTTGCGCGACAGCGTGGCGAGCGAGCCGACCCGCAGCAGTCGCTGCCCGGTCGTACCGCCGTGACCGAGCGTGTTCAGCAGTTCCTCGCCGGTGGCGAAGATCGCGTCCGCGTGATCCAGCGCGATCCGGCCGGCCTCGGTCAGGAACAGCCGCCGGCCGCGGCGCTCGAACAGCGCGTGACCGATCTGCTCCTCGAGCTTCCTGATCTGCGTGGACAGGGCCGACTGGGACACGGCCAGCCGCTCGGCGGTGCGCGTCAGGTGCCCGTCATGGGCCACGGCCCGGAAGTAGCGCAGGTGGTGGTAGTTGAGCGTCGGCATGATCGTTCTTCAAAAAGGAACAATATGTTCTGAACAATGAATTTTATAGATTGACCGGGTCTCGGTACAGTCCGCCACCTCGCCCTCCCGTGCCGGATCCCGCCGATGCCCTCGCTCGTCCCGTCATTGATGTTCCTGGCCCCGGCCGCGCTGGTCGGCGTCGCCGTGACCGCGTTCTCGCGCCCCGGCCAACGACCGGCGCAGGTGCTGCGGGCCAGCCGCCTGGTGACCGTCGGGGCGTTGCTGCTGGCCGTGGCGAGCGCCCTGTACGTCGCGCTGGCCGGACCGGCGACCAGCGCCACGATCGGCGTGGCGGGCTTCGGACTGTCGATCCGTCTCGATGCGCTCAGCGTCGTCATGTTCCTGCTGGTCTCCTTCGTCGGCGCGATCGTGGTGCGCTACAGCCACCACTATCTCGATGGCGACGAACGCCAGGGGGCCTTCACCGGCGGGCTGTGCCTGACGCTCGCAGCGGTGACGCTGCTGGTGCTGGCCGGCAACCTGGTGCAACTGGTGCTCGCCTGGATGGCCACCAGCCTGTCGCTGCACCGCCTGCTGCTGTTCTACCCGGAGCGGGTGTCGGCGGCGATCGCTGCGCGCAAGAAGTTCGTCACCGCCCGGGCGGGTGACGCCTGCCTGATCGGTGCGGCGCTGTTGCTGGGCTCGGCCTTCGGTACCGGTGACATCGCCTCGATCCTGGCCGCGGCGCGCGATGTCGGTGCGGGCCCGACGCCGTCGGGCGTGGTGCTGGCCACGCTGCTGATCACCATCGCCGCACTGCTCAAGTGTGCGCAGTTCCCCTTCCACGGCTGGTTGCCGGAGGTGATGGAGACGCCGACGCCGGTGTCGGCCCTGCTGCACGCGGGCATCATCAACGCCGGCGGCTTCCTGGTGATCCGCTTCGCCGACGTGATGCTGCTGTCGATGCCCTCGCTGCACCTGCTGGCGATCGTCGGCGGGTTCACGGCCCTGTTCGGTGGCGTCGTCATGCTCACGCAGACCAGCATCAAGGGGTCGCTGGCCTGGTCGACGGTGGCGCAGATGGGGTTCATGCTGCTGCAGTGCGGTCTGGGCGTGTTCGCGCTCGCCGTGCTGCACATCGTCGCCCATTCGCTCTACAAGGCGCACGCCTTCCTGAGTTCGGGCAGCGTGGTGGACATCGCCCGCAGCGCCTGGGTGCCCGATCTCGATGCGCCGGCCGATCCGGGCGCCCGGACCTTGCTCCGGGTCGGCGTCGCCTTCGGCCTGTCGCTGGCGCTGTATTTGGTCGTGGGCCGGGTGTCGATGGCGGTGTCCGGCTCCTCGGTACCCGAGGCGGCGGCCGTGCTGACGCAGGGCGCGATCCTGATCATGGGCCTGACGCTGCTCATCGCCCCGTCGCTGCAGGGCGCGCCCGCCGCGAGCGTGATCGGCAGGACGGTGCTGGCGGCAGGGCTCGTGACCGTGGCCTGGTTCGCGCTGCACGCCATGGCGGTGCGGCTGATGTCGTCGACCCTGCCGGCCACCCCGGCACCGGACGGGCTCGGGCTGGCGATCATGATGCTCGCCGTCGTCTCCTTCGCGCTGGTCACCGCGCTGCAGGTCATCGCTCCGGCCCGGTCGCGATCCCCCGCCTGGCAGGCGGCCCGCGTCCATCTGGCCAACGGCCTCTATGCCAATGCCCTGTTCGACCGCCTGGTCGGTTCGGCGCGGCGCGTACCGGTCGGCGCGCCGATGCACGGACAGGTGCCCGGACAGGTGCCCGGACAGGTGCACGGACCGATGAACGGACCGATGAACGGGCGGGTGAACCGGGCAGCGGCCCCGCCGGTGGATCGATCGTGAAGGGGCAGGCGACAACGGACACCTCAATGGACACCATGAACACCACCGAGACCATGACCACGCCGGCCATCGCGGCCGCGCAGGCCTGCGGGCGCATCGCACCGCTGTGGCCGCTGAAGCACTTCGTCGCCGTGAACCCCTGGCTCGGGCTGGGCGATCGGCACTTTCTGGAAGCGGCGCGCCTGGTGTCACGTGTCGCCGGGGCACGCATGACCCTGCCGCGCGCCTTCCACGCCGAGGCGATCGCTGCCGGTCGTGTCGGCGAGGCGGACCTGGCGGCGGCGCTGGCCGCCGGCGACGCGCCATCGATCGCCAACGTGCGGCAGCTGAAGGCGGCGGCCGAGCGGAACGATCCGGTGATCGATCGCCTGCCGAGCATCGCCGGCACCGCCTCCGGTCTCACCGGCACCGACTGGACGCGCTTCGTGGTGGACCGGATCTCCTTCTGGGCGGCGTCGCATTTCGACGAAGGGCAGTCGGCCTGGCGGCCATCGACCCATGGCGACGGCCCCTACGCAGCCTGGCGGGCGCAGGCCGTCATCGATCGGGCACCCGACATCGCCGGTCTGGCCGGATTTCGCCGGGCGGTCGACGGCCTGCCCGACACCGCGGCCGGTGTCATCGCCGAGAGTGCCGCCCGTTCCGGCGTCGCGCCGGACGCGCTCGCCGACTACTTCCACCGCGTGCTCGCCGACATCGGTGGCTGGGCCGGATACGCCCGCTACCGGGTGTGGCAAAGCGAGCTGCACGGCGCGTCGGACGACACGCTGATCGAACTGCTGGCCGTCAGGCTGGCCTGGGAGATGGCCCTGCTGGAGGTGTTCCGCGATGGGACGGACATCGCCGACGCCTGGGCCGCCGCACGCGAGCGCTACGCGATGCAGGAGCCGGACAGCGATGCCCTGGCGGTCGACGTGATCCTGCAGGACGCTCTGGAGCGGGCGTGGCAGCGCACGTTCCTGCGCGGACTGACCGGCGTCGCCGCGCCCCCGGACGAGCCCGTCCGCCCGACCCTTCAGGCCGCGTTCTGCATCGATGTCCGCTCGGAGGTCTACCGGCGTGCGCTGGAGAGCGTCTCGTCCGGCATCGAGACGGTCGGATTCGCCGGTTTCTTCGGTTTCGCGATCGAGTACGTGCCGCTCGGGCGCGAGCGCGGCGGCGCGCAATGTCCGGTCCTGCTGACACCGCGCTTCACGGTCCGCGAGGGCGTGGCGGCGGCGAGCGAGCGGGAGGAGGCCGCGATCGCCGGGCGGCGCGCACTGCGCCACCGTGCCTCCACGGCGTGGCGCTCGTTCAAGAATGCCGCGGTGTCCTCGTTCGGCTTCGTCGAGGCGGTGGGCTGGGTGCACGGTGGCAAGCTGGCGAGCGATGCGCTGGGCCTGACCCGGACCGTGCCCGTACCGCTGACGGACGGCATCGACGCCGGTGTTCGCCGACGTCTGGGGCCGCGCATAGAACCGGCCGCGGTGGACGGGCGGGACACCGGCTTCACCACCACCGACCGGCTCGACATGGCCGAGGCGGTGCTGGGCGCCATGTCGATGCGGACCGGGTTCGCACGACTGGTGGTCCTCGCCGGTCATGGCGCCACGACGGTCAACAACCCGCATGCCACCGGCCTGGACTGCGGTGCCTGCGGCGGGCACACCGGCGAGGCCAACGCCCGCGTCGCCGCCACCCTCCTCAACGATCCGGGGGTGCGTGCCGGTCTGGTCGAGCGGGGCATATCGGTGCCCGACGACACCCGTTTCCTGGCCTGCCTTCACGACACCACCACCGACGAGATGGCGGTGTTCGACACCGACGGGTTGCCGCCAGGTCACGAGGCGGATCTGGAGCAACTGCAAGGCTGGTTCGATACGGCAGGCCGTCTGGCGCGCGCCGAGCGGGTCGGGCGGCTCGAACCGGTCCCGGCGGACGACGGCTCCGCTACCGCCATCGACCGCCACGTGCTGGCCCGCGCCCGGGACTGGAGCCAGGTGCGGCCCGAGTGGGGCCTTGCCGGCTGCGCCGCCTTCATCGCCGCACCGCGGCACCGCACCGCGGGGCTCGACCTCGACGGGCGATCGTTCCTGCACTCCTACGACTGGCGTCAGGACGAGGGCTTCGGCGTGCTGGCGCTGATCATGAGTGCACCGATGGTGGTGGCCAGCTGGATCAGCCTGCAGTACTTCGGCTCGGCGGTGGACAACCGCGTGTTCGGCAGCGGCAACAAGGTGCTGCACAACGTGGTCGGCACCCTCGGCGTGCTGGAGGGCAACGGCGGCGACCTGCGCACCGGTCTGCCGTGGCAATCGGTGCACGACGGCGAGCGGCTGATGCACGAACCGCTCAGGCTCACGGTGGTGATCGAGGCGCCGATCGATGCGATCGACGAGGTGATCGCCACCCACGAGATGGTGCGGGAACTGGTCGACAACGGCTGGTTGCACCTGTTCGCGATGTCGGGGGAGGTGGCGCGGGTGGAGCGGCGCGTCGGCGCGGGCAACTGGGAGGCTGCCTGAAAGTCGCCCCACGAGCATTCGCGCAATGGTGTCACGCTACCCCTTCCCGAGCCCGTCGGGCTCGTCGACACCGATTCGGGAGAATGCCCACCGATGGATGCCATCCAGTACACCGCACCCGGCAGGCTGCACCTCACGCAGCTGGACACGCCACCCGCCGGCGACGGCTGCGTGCTGGTGGAGACCGCCGCCTGCGGTCTGTGCCACACCGACATCGACGTGCTGCACGGTCGCTACGGCAACGGCACCTTCCCCCTGGTGCCGGGACACGAGTACGCCGGCACCGTCGTCGAGGTGGGCGAGGGGGTGTCCGGGCTGGCGACCGGGGACCGTGTCGTGGTCGATCCGAACCGGTCCTGCGGCACGTGCCGGGCCTGCCTGCGCGGCCGGCGCAACCTGTGCGCGCACCTGCAGGCCTATGGGGTGACCGAGAACGGCGGCTTCGCGCGCTACAGCCGCGTCGACGCGGACAATGTGCACCGCATCGGCGATATGCCGTTCGACATCGCCGCGCTGGCCGAGCCGCTGGGCTGCGTGCTCAACGGCGTCGGCACGATGGAGACCGCGGATGCGCGCGACGCGCTGGTGTTCGGCGCCGGACCGATCGGGCTGCTGATGGCGCTCGCACTGATCGATGCCGGTGTGCCCGACGTGTCGGTGGTGGACATCGACGAGGGCCGGCTGCGCAACGTCGAGGCGCTCGGACTGACACCGATCGCCTCGGGCAGCGACCGGCTGGCGCGACGGAGACGATCGCTGGACATCGTCGTCGACGCGACCGGCGTCACCGCGGTGGTGCAGGGCCTGGTCGATCTGGCGGCCGATGGCGGCAGCGTGCTGCTGTTCGGTGTCTGCAACCCGGACGTCCGGGTGAGCTTCTCGCCGTTCGAGCTGTTCCGCCGTCAGATCCGCGTGGCCGGCTCCCACTCGCTCAACCACAACATTCCCGAGGCGCTGGGCGTGCTGGAGCGGTCGGGCGAGACGATGGGTCGGGTCATCTCGCACCGGTTGCCGCTGGAGGACATCGCGCCGTTCCTGAGCGGGGGTGGCGAACCGGGATCGATGAAGGTGCAGTACGTGGCCGGCTGAATTGTGATCCGGTGGCCTGACGGATCGCCGATCACGCGCTATCGTTCGGCGGCCGACAGAACACGAGGAAGGAACCCATGCCCGTCATTACGACATCGCGCTCGCGCGCCATGCTGGTACCCGCGATATCGCTGGTGCTGATCCAGGCCGGTTGCGCCGCCAAGCCGGCCATCGACGACTCGCCGCTGGTGCGGGCAGCGGTGGTGACCACCGATATCCGCAACAACGGCTTCAAGGGCCAGTTCGCGAACGACGCGGTGCAGGTCGTCAGCACCGTGACGGACAGCCAGCGCATCGACCAGAACATGGTGTTCACCGGCTCGATCCTCAGCCGCGTCGGCGGCAAGCGGGACAACAGCGAGATCGTGCGGCTCGACAGCGAGCTGGAGTGGTTCCTGGACAACCGCAAGAAGCGTTACTACGAGTGCCCGCTGGGGGGCTGCACCACCACCACCGCCTACTCGCTGGACATGTTCACCGGCGAGGGGCTGGGCGGCACGGGTCCGGACGGCGAGGAGGAAGGGGCCGGCAGTCTCGAGCAGCAGTGCCCGCTGAAGACGGTCGAGAACCGCTTCGAGATCATCAAGACCGGCCAGCAGCGCAGCATCAACGGCTTCGCCGCCGAGGAGTACCAGCTGGAGTGGGTGACCGCACTCGAGGATCCGGACGGCAACCTGGCGCGCAACCGCATCAGCTCCACCACCTGGACCACCGCCGAGAGCGGCGACGTGGCCGAGGCGGTACGCATGCAGCGCGCCTTCGAGCAACGCTACCGATCGGCACTCGATCGGCCGATGGCGGAGAGCTACTACGCGATGCTCAGCGAGGAGAGCGTCGAGATCGTGTCGCGCTTCCTGCTGGCCGGCATGTCGGAGGCGGACCGGGCGACGCTTGCCCGCATGGTCGCCGAGGCCGAACCGGTGGAAGGGTTTCCGGTCTCCACCAAGGTGCAATGGGAGACGCAGGGCGCGACCTGCCAGACCCCCGTGGCCGACGAGGCGCCGGACGAATCGGGGCGGCTGGATACCAGCAGCTTCAAGGGCCTGTTGAGCTCGATCGGCAGGAACGTCGTGGGCCAGGAGGTGGACGACCGGGTCGAGCGCGGGCAGCAGAGGATGGCGATGGCACCGATCTTCTCGCTGAGCTCCGAGGTGAAGTCGATCGAGATCGGTGACGTGCGCGAAAGCCGGCTGTCGGTACCGGCGGGGTACAAGCTGGACAACCGCCGGTAGAACATCCGCGCCGGCCCGGCGGCGGGTGAGGCGTGCAATACACTGTGTCGGGAAGCCCGTCGATCGACCGGCGTACCCGGACACTGCTCCATGATCTACGTGCACACCGTCGCCGTCCTGGCGATCCTGCAGTTCATCGCGTTCGGCATCCTGGTCGGTGTCGCCCGCGGCAAGCACGGCGTCAAGGCGCCCGCCATGACCGGCAGCGAGGCATTCGAACGGGCGGTGCGCGTGCATGCGAACACGCTCGAGCAGCTCGTGTGCTTCCTGCCCGCCCTGTTCCTGGCAGCCATCTACTGGTCTCCCGCATTCGTGTCCCTCACGGGTGCCGTCTACCTCGTCGGACGGCTGATCTTCCGGCAGGCCTACGTGTCGGATCCGTCGAAGCGGGCGCTCGGGTTCATGCTCACCCTGTTGCCCACGGTGCTGCTGCTGGCGGCGGCGCTGCTCGGTGCCGTGCTGGCGTGAGTGATGGCGAGTCCGACCACGAGTCCGGCCGCGAGACCGTTGGCCCGGCGGACAGGGCAGACGGGGCAGGCACGTCCGCCCCCGTGCTCGCCCCCGTCCTCTCCATGGCCCTGGCCATGGACCGCAATCGCCTGATCGGTGCGAACGGTGCACTGCCGTGGCACATCCCCGGCGAGCTGGCGCATTTCAAGCGCGTCACGATGGGCAAGCCGATCGTGATGGGCAGGAAGACCTTCGAGTCGATCGGTCGCCCGCTGCCGGGCCGGCCGAACCTGGTGGTCACACGCGATGCGCGGTGGCGGGCCGAGGGCGTGACCGCCTTCACCTCGCTGGAGGCGGCACTGGAGGCAGGGCGGCAGGAGGCGATCGCATCGGGGGTGGACGAACTGGTGGTCATCGGTGGCGCGGCGCTGTGCCGCGATGCCATGCCGCATGCGGAGCGGTTCCACCTGACGCTGGTGGACGCCGAGTTCGAGGGCGATACCTGGCTGGACACGTTCGAGTGGTCGCGCTGGCGCGAGGTGTCGCGGCAGTCGCCCGACCCGGAGTCGACCGGAGGGACGCAGGTGCATTACCTGGAGCTGGAGCGCCTCGAGCGCTGACTCAGGTCGCCGTCCCGTCGATCAGGGCCGCCAGTTCGAGCGCGGCGTCGCCATCGATGATCAGCCCGCTCGGCATGCCGCTTCGCAGCAGGGCGTGCACCGCCTCGACCTTCACGTGGCCCGCCGCCAGGATCACCGTGCACGAGCGCGTCAGGTCCTCGAACCCGACCGCCAGGGTGCGCGCGTTCAGCGGGTGATCGACCGGTCGCCCGTCCCGGTCGAAGAAGATGCCGTTGGTGTCGCCGACGGCTCCGGCGGCGCGCAGCGACGACAGGTCGTCGTCCGAGATCATCTGCTGGACGCGCAGCAGCGAGGTGCCGGTCAGCTCGCCGACGCTGATCAGGGCCAGATCGGTGTTGCGGGCCAGCTCCAGCGGGCGGGCGACCGATACCTGGGACAGCAGCACGTCCCGATCCCGCTCGGTGTCGGCGATGAACGGCACCGGCAGGAAATAGCCTTCGCCACCGGTGCTGCGGGCCAGGCCCTGCACCACCTCGAACGGGTTGCAGGCGGAGTTGGCCACCAGCGAACCCATCAGGCTGACGAACCGGGCACGCGGCGCGGACAACCCGGCGATGTTCAGCGTCATCTGTTCGAGCGTGCGGCCCCAACCGGTGCCGACGACCGCCTCCGGCGAGCGTGCCAGCACTTCGCGCAGGTGTTGCGCCGCGGCAGCGCCCACGGCACGCCGTGGCAGCTCGGCGATGGCCGTGCCCGGGCAGACCTCACCGGCCCCGAGTCCGAGCTGCGGGGTGCAGATGCACAGCTCGAGATCGAACCGCTGCCGCAGGCGTTCCTCCAGCGGCAGCAACCCGACGTCGCGGTGATCGATGGTGATGCTGACGATGCCGCGCTCGCGGGCGAGCTGCAGCAGCTTGTTGACGCGGGCACGCGTCAGGCCCAGGCGCGCGGCCGTCTCCTCCTGGTTGAGCCCGGCCTGGTAGTACAGCCAGGCGGCACGGCTCATCAACTGACCCTGTTCCATCGATGTGTCGGCTCGCTGGGTTGGCGGGATCCGGACCGTGCCGGGCGCGGTGCGGGGCACGAGTATGCGGTCGCCGCGCCCGGCGTTCCCGGAACTGCCGGCCATCCGGTCGTCAGATGTATTCCGTATTGACAAATGTACCGGCGTTCACGGATGATGTGCCCATGCGTCGCCATCATGCGTCGCGGGACACCCACCCACCCCCGAGTCACCCGCCATGACACGCAAGATCTCCCTGCTCGCCTCCGCCGTCGCCCTGCTGGTCAGCGGCAGTGCGCTGGCGACCGACATCGCCTGGGTACACGCCAACGCCGCCGCCCAGTCCGAGCAACGCGTGAAGGCGGGCTTCGAGGCCTGGCTGGAGGACACCGGCAAGGACTGGGACATCAGCTTCCTGGACTCCGGCGGTTCGGGCGAGGCGACGGCGTCGAACCTGCAGGACGCGGCCGCTCGCGGTGTGGACGCCATCATCATCACCATGTCCGACCTGCGCGCCTCGAAGGCGGCGATCGCCGCCGCGGCCGGCGAGGGCATCCCGATCTTCTCGGTCGACAGCGGCTACATCGACGGTGTGATGGTGGACGTGACCACCAACAACTGGGCGATGTCGGCGGACGTCTCGCCCTACCTGCTCGACGAGATGGGCGGCGAGGGCGGACTGATCTTCCTGCGCATGGCCGAGCACCACGGCACCCGCAAGCGTGGCGACGTGATGGCCGACGTGCTGCGGGAATACCAGGGGGTCCAGGTGCTCGACGAGCACAACATCGACTACACCGCCTTCTTCGAGGACACCACCCGCACCATGCAGGACTACGTGGCACGGTTCGGCGAGGAGATCACCGCGGTGTGGGCGCCGTGGGACGAACCGGCCCAGGCGGCGATCAACGTGCTGCAAGGTGCGGGCATGAAGGGCGTCAAGGTGATCGGCATCGATGGTCACCCGCAGGCGGTCGCCGAGGTCTGCAAGGAGGACGGCATGATGATCGCGACGGTCAGCCAGCCGTTCGAGAAGATGGGTTCCCAGATCGGTGACTGGATCGAGGCGATCGTGGTGCAGGGCGGCAATGCCGACGATGTGATCCCGTCGAAGACGGTCTACATGGACGCGCCGCTGGTCACCCGTCAGAACTGCCGGGACTTCATGTAGCGCGACCCGGCGCGCCGGTGCACGGCTCCCCGGAAACGGCTGCGCCCGTGGTGCCACCCGCCGTGGTCGCGGCGGCGAACGGGGCCGATGTGGAACTGCGCGCCATCACGATGGACTTCCCGGGCCACCGGGCGCTGGACGCGGTCAGCGCCGGTTTCCGGTTCGACGAGGTGCACGGATTGATCGGCGAGAACGGTGCCGGCAAGTCCACGTTCGTCAACGTGCTCGGCGGCTCGCTGGTACCGTCCGGCGGTGAGGTTCGTGTCGCCGGGCGCGCCGTGACGCTGCGCTCGCCGCGCGATGCGTGGGCGCACGGCATCGCGCACGTCAGCCAGGAGGGCAGCCTGGTACCCGGTTTCACCGGGGCGGCGAACGTGCTGCTCGGCGACGAGCCGGTGCTGTTCGGTGCGTTGCTGCGGCCGGCCGCCCTGCTCGAGCGTGCGAACGTCCTGTTGAACCACTGGTTTCCCGAGGTGGACATCCCGCTGGACCGGCCGGTGGAGACCTTGTCGGTCGCCGACCAGAAGGTGCTCGAGATCGTTCGCGCCCTGCGCGGAGACGTGCGCCTGCTGATTCTCGACGAACCGACCGCGACGCTGCAACGGCGCGAGAAGGCGCAACTCTGGCAGATCATCCGCTCGCTGCCCGGGCGAGGCGTCGGGGTCGTGCTGATCAGCCACTTCCTGTCCGAGATCAAGGCGCTCTCGCAACGCATCACCGTGCTGCGCGACGGCGTTCAGGTTGGCACCGTGGCAGCGGACGATGTCAGCGAGACGCAGCTGGTCGATCTGATGCTGCGTCGGGATGCCGGTGACGGCGAACGGGCGACGCCGATCCGGACCGCGTCGCGCGCGTTCGGTACCACCGTGCTGGAGGCGACCGACTGGCGCACCGGTGCGGTCCGGGTACCGCACTTCGCCCTGCGGCGCGGCGAGATCGTCGGCCTGATCGGGCTGACCGGTGCGGGACACTTCGAGTTCGCCCGCTCGCTCTACACGCGCGAGGGCGACACGACCGGCCGCATCGACATCGATGGCGAGACGATCGGCGCACCCGGTATCCGCACCCTGCAGCGCCGCGGTGTGGCATTCGTACCCGATCGGCGCATGGAGAACGCCTTGTTCGCGGACGGATCGGTAACCGCCAATCTGGCCATGGTGCATCCGGAGTTCGCCACGCGCGGGCTGGGCGTCGTGCTGCGACGCGGGCAGGAAAAGCGTGAGGTCGCCCGCATCGTGGACCAGCTGGGCATTCGCATCAGCGGTCACGAACAGAGCGTGAGCCATCTGTCCGGCGGCAACAAGCAGAAGGTCTCGCTCGGCAAGTGGCTGTACGGCGCCGGCGAGCGCTACCGGGTGCTGATTCTCATCGAGCCCACCGAAGGGGTGGACATCGGTGCCAAGCAGGAGATCTACGCCCACGTGCGCCGACTCGCCGCACGGGGGGCCGGCGTGCTGATCGTCTCCTCCGACCTGCTGGAGATCGAGCAGCTGACCGACCGTGTGGTGCCGTTCGTGAACGGCAGGGACGCGGCCCCGATCGCGCACGACGAGTATTCCGAGGCGAACTTCATCGCCGCGATCGCCGGAGAGGCACCGTGAGCGAACAGACCGAGTCCACCGCTTCCGCGACCCACCAGGCGTCGAGCGATCCGGAACGCCTGCGCACGCTGGCGATGAAGTACTCCACGCTGGTGGTGCTGATACTGATGTTCGCAGGGTTCGCCCTGTTCGTCGATCGCTTCATGACGGTGTTCAACCTGACCAACATCCTGCAGCAGATATCGATCCTGACGATCGTCGGCTGCGGCCTGACGTTCGGGTTCGCGGCGCGCGAGATCGACCTGTCGGTCGGCTACACGGTCGGCCTGGCGGGGATTCTCGTGCCGCTGCTGCTGGTGGGCGGCACCCCGTTGCCCCTCGCCCTGTGCGCCGGTCTGGCGGCCGGTCTGGTGGTCGGCCTGTGCAACGCCTTGCTGGTGACACGCGTCGGCATCCCGTCGCTGATCGCCACGCTCGCCACCGGTTCGATCCTGTTCGGCGCCAACTTCCTGTTGACCGGCGGCCGCGCCATCTACGGCGGGCTGCCCGACACGTTCCTGCACCTGGGCCAGGGCCGGCTGCTAGGCCTGCCGATGCTCGCCTGGTTCATGGCGGGCACGGTGGTCGTGTCCTGGTTCGTCATGGAGCGCACCGTGTTCGGACGTTACGTGTACGCCGTCGGTGGCAACCGCAAGGCGGCCGAGCTGTCGGGCGTGCGCATCGTGCTCTACCGCACCGCGGCGTTGACGCTGGTATCGGTGTTCGCGGTCATCGCCGGCACCCTGCTCGCGGCACGCCTGGGCTCCGGCCAGCCGAACGCGGGTGAACGCTACCTGCTCGACGGTCTGGCCACGGTGTTCATCGGCATGACCATGTTCCGTCCCGGCACCGCCACCATCCTCGGTACGCTGTGCGGTGCCCTGTTCATCGGCGTGATCAACAACGGCCTGAACCTGATCGGTCTGGACACCTACGTCCAGAACATCGTCAAGGGCGTGATCATCCTGGTCGCCGTCGCGGTGGTCTCGCGCAGCACTCGACTCAACCTTCTCTGACACTCCTTCCCCGACACCCGGCTTCCATGAACGAACCCTCCAGCGCTCGTGCGTCCAGCGGCACGCCCGCCGACACGCACGGCGGCAACGATCACCTGCTCGAGCTGTACCGCACCATGCGCCGCATCCGCACCTTCGAGGAACGCGTCGGCGAGCTGTTCGTGCGCGGCGAGAGCGCCGGCTCCATGTTGCACCTGTCGATCGGCGAGGAATCGGCCGCCGCCGGCGTCGGTGCCGTCATGCGCACCGGCGACACCTTCACCACCCACCACCGCGGGCACGGCATCTTCCTGGCACGCGGCGCGGAACCGGACCGCATGATGGCCGAGATCGGCGGCAAGGACAGCGGCTACTGCCGCGGCAAGGGCGGTTCCATGCACATCGCCGACATGGGGCTGGGCCACCTGGGTGCGAACGCCATCGTCGGCGGCGGCATTCCCGCCGTGGTAGGGGCCGGTCTTGCATCATTGAGGAAGGCCGACGGTCGCGTGTCGGTGGCCTTCTTCGGTGACGGCGCCATGCAGCAGGGCATCCTGTACGAATCGATGAACATGGCGGCGCTGTGGGACCTGCCGGTGATGTTCGTGTGCATCAACAACCAGTACGGCATGGGCACGCGCATCGACCTGGCGACCCGCGGTACCGAGCTGCACGAGCGTGCGCTGGCGTTCGGCCTGGCGGCGCGCTCGGTCGACGGTCTGGACGTCGAAGTGGTCGAGGATGCCGCCCGCGAGCTGTTCGAGGGCGCCCGGGAGGGCCGACCGGGCTTTCTGGCCATCTCCTGCTTCCGCTTCTTCGGCCACGCCCGCAAGGACAAGAGCCCCTATCGCACCGAGAGCGAGGAGCGCGAGGGGCGCGAGCGTGATCCGGTACGCCACACCCGCGAGCAGCTGATCGCCGACGGTCGCGATGCCGCGACGCTGGATGCGCTCGACACCGACATCGCCACGGAGATGGACGCCTCGATCGACTTCGCGATCCGCGCCGACGCCCCGGCCATGGACTCCATGTTCCGCGATGTCTACGGGCCGGACCAGCTGGCACCCGAATCGGTACGCACGCGGCTGGACCGCGTGCTGGCGAGGGCCTGAGCGGTGGCACGGCTGGCGTATCGCGACGCCCTGCGCCAGGCGCTGGTGGACGCCATGGAGGAGGACGACAGCGTCCTGGTGATCGGCGAGGAGGTCGGTGTGTACGGCGGCGCCTACGGCGTGACCAAGGGGCTGATCGAGCAGTTCGGCGCGGAGCGGGTGCGCGACACGCCGATCTCGGAGGCCGGCATCGTCGGTGCCGCGGTCGGTGCCGCCATGAGCGGCCTGCGTCCGGTCGCCGAGCTGATGTACGTGGACTTCATCGGCATGACGATGGATCAGCTCGGCAACCAGGCCGCCAAGATCCGCTACATGTTCGGCGGCCAGATCGGGGTGCCGATGGTGCTGCGCACCCAGGGCGGTACCGGTCGTTCGGCGGGAGCGCAGCACAGCCAGAGCCTGGAGGCGTACGTGATGCACACCCCCGGACTGCGGCTGGCGATGCCGGCCACGGTGCACGACGCCTACCACCTGCTGCGTCAGAGCCTGCGCCAACCGGACCCGGTGGTGTTCATCGAGCACAAGGGCCTCTACACCCTGAAGGAGGACACCGACCTCGACGCCGCCCCGCCGGCCTGGGGCAAGGCAGCGGTCCGGCGTCGCGGCACCGATCTGGTGATCGTCACCTACTCGCGACAGGTGCACCACGCGCTGGAGGCGGCCGAGGCGCTGTCGGCCGACGGCATCGAGGCGACGGTGATCGATCTGCGCACGCTCAACCCGATCGATTTCGACACCGTGCGCGACGAGGTCGAGCGGGTCGGGCGCGCCATGGTCGTCTCGGAGGCGGTGATGACCTGCGGGGTCGCCGCCGAGCTGTCGGCGCGCATCGCCGAGGAGTGCTTCGACTTTCTCGAACAACCCGTGATCAGGATCGCCGGCGAGGACATTCCCATCTCGGTGTCGGTGGAGCTGGAGGCGAACTCGGTGCCCACGCCCGCATCGATCGAGGAGGCGGCCCGGCGGCTGGTGGCGCCGGTGACGGCGCGGGCGCCGGAATGAGCGGCACGCGCACCATCGATCTCACCGTGCCGCGGCTCGGCGAGACGATGGAGGAGGGGGCGGTGCGCGACTGGCTCAAGGCGGTCGGCGACACGTTCGAGCGCGGCGAGGCCATCGTCGAGATCGAGACCGACAAGACGATCGCCGAGGTGCCGGCGCTGGCGGCGGGCCGGCTGGTGGAGATCATCGCCGCCTCGGGCCTGACCCTCGATGTCGGCGCGGTGCTCGGCCGCATCGAGGTGGCGGCGAGCGATGCGCCGCAGGAGCCGGCACCCGCGGCTGCTCCCCCGCCGATGCCGGCGGCAACGCCTGCGGACGAGGTGGCGACC
>Ga0209831_1000331_pt1 | contig 45520 bp, 36 predicted proteins | sample Maine_Asex4_meta_FD_187451 | JGI IMG/M metagenome (GOLD analysis project Ga0209831, IMG submission 187451) | Marine algal microbial communities from Maine, USA - Maine_Asex4_metaG (SPAdes) (version 2) | ecosystem: Host-associated > Algae > Red algae > Unclassified | place: Maine, USA | collected... | reverse complement strand
GAAATAAAAAATTTTTACGATTTAGAAACAGGTTTTATTAGAGATGATATGTCTAATGATGGTGCTTTAACTATGCTGTAATTTTTTTATAAATTGAAGACTATGTTTAATAAAACAAATCTCTAACTATGCACCTAACAACCTTAACCTTCCCAGAAATAAACCTCCGCCAAAGCGACGGACACAAATTACGTAGCTACTTTGCCGAAACTTTTGGCCAGCAGTCCGATCTGTTTCATAACCACCAAGCCGATGGCAGCACCATTTATCGCTACCCTTTAATACAATACAAAGTGGTAGATAAACACCCGATGGTGGTGGGTATTAACGAAGGCGCTCAACTGATTACCGAACGTTTTTTAAATATTAAAGAAATAATTATTAACGACAAACAACATCCACTCCAACAAAAAAACCTTAAAAGCGAAACGGTGGAAGTTGCCATTCATAATGATTTGTTTACTTACCATTTTGTTACGCCCTGGCTGGGGCTCAATCAACATAATCACGGGCAATACCAAGCTGCTGATGAAGTGGGTAAACGGCATCTTTTAAAAAAAACATTAACAGGTAATTTGCTGACTTGCGCAAGTGGTTTGGGCTATCGGCTAAGCGAACAGTTGCTGGTCAATTTGGTAGTTCAACCGATAGATATTAACTTTAAAAACAAAAAAATGACGGGCTTTAAAGGCAGCTTCACAACCAACCTTTGGCTGCCTGATTTTATTGGTATTGGTAAATCGCCGGCAAGGGGTTTTGGTACAATTAAACAGCAGCAATAGTTTGTCTAAAATTTTGTAACTTTATAAAATATAAATTCAAATGAAAAGAACTAATTTTGAGTATGGAAATTGAAAGAACAGACAAAGAAATACTGCTACGTCTTCCAGCTAATGTAGATACTATTGGTTTGCAAAAAATGATTGATTACTTGAAATACAAAGTTGCTACAGCCGATAGCAATGCAAACCAGAAAGAGATAGACCAATTAGCAAAAGATTCTAAAGCCAATTGGTGGAAAGAGAATAAACATCGTTTCATCAAGCAATGAGAATAGTGGTGGATACTAATATCGTTTTTAGTGCTATTCTTAATTCCAACGGTTTAATTGGTGAGCTTCTCTTTAATACAGAAAGGTTGTTTGACTTTTATGCACCCGAATTTATAATTGACGAATTGAACAAGCATAAAACAAAGTTGAAACATTTAACGAAAATGACCTCGGAAAATATTGATATCTCAATTTATCAGGTATTGAAGAATATTGAATTAATTTCTTCACAAGCGATCTCCGAATTAGATTGGCAACATGCTTATGAGTTGGCTTTAGATATTGATGAAGATGATACACCATTTGTTGCTACAGCACTCGGAATTAAAGGTGCTATTTGGACGGGCGATAAAAAACTGATAAACGGATTACAACACAAAGACTTTAAGGAAATATATTCCACAACAGAATTATTTGAGTTAACCAAATAAAATTATATACGAGCATTGACATGTAGCACCCAACAATTGTGTTCAGCACTTGATGCAAATAGTTACATTTATAAAATTACTTATTCCCCTAATCAAAAATTATGCAACTACACTTAAACACATACGGAACTTACCTGCACGTTAAAGAGGAGATGTTTGAAATAAAAATAAAACAAGAAGATGGCAGTACAAAGAAAACCCAAGTGGCAGCTCATAAAGTAAAAAGTATTTGGATTGGCTTAGGTATTGCGCTTTCGAGTGATGCGGTTAAGTTGGCTTTAACGCATAATATAGATATGGTTTTTCTTGATTTTGATGGAAAACCGTTAGGCAGGTTTTGGCATAGCAAGCTGGGCAGCACAACTAAAATTCGCAGGCAACAATTGGTGGTTAGCGATAGTGCTTTTGGTTTGCAATTGATAAAAATCTGGTTGACAGAAAAAATTGGTAATCAAATCAACTTTTACATAACCTTAAAAAAGCACCGTGCTAAACAAGCTGAATTAATTGATGAAAGTATTGAAAAAGCTAGCGTTTATATTGATAAAATAAATGCTTTGGAAGCTCAAAACACCAACTTGGTTGCCGATCAATTGCGGGCTTTTGAAGGTAATGCGGGGCGTATTTATTTTCAAACTTTGAGTAAGCTTTTGCCTAAACAATATCAGTTTGAAAAACGGAGCTTTCGCCCAGCAGAAGATGTGTTTAATGCTTTTTTAAATTATGCTTATGGCATTTTGTATGCGAGGGTTGAGCGTGCGCTTATTCTGGCTGGGCTTGATCCGTATGTTGGCATTTTGCATAGAGATGATTATAATTATAAAAGTATGGTCTACGATTTTATTGAGCCGTTTCGCATTTTTGCGGAAGCACCAACTTATCGGTTGTTTTCAAGTAAGAAGGTAAAAATAGAACATACTGAAAAAATTGAAAATGGATTTACTTTGGTGAAACCTGGCAAAGAGTTGTTGGTTGAAACGTTTAATCAATATTTAGAAGGAGACAAAGTGCGCTACAAAAATAAAAATCAAAGTCGTTATAATATTATGCAACAAAAGGCACACGAATTAGCTAATCAACTTTTACAACAAAGCACATGATCGCTTGGGTTTTATATGATATTGAAAAGGACAAAGCCCGAACCAAAGTGGCTAAGTTTTGTAAACAGGCGGGCTTGTATCGGGTGCAGTATAGTTGTTTTTTGGGTAGCTTAAATGCGAATCAGTTAGATAGTTTGCAGCTGCAAATTGATGAATTGATTAATAAAGATAAAGACAAAGTATATATTTTTCAGATGACGAAAAAAGAACTGAAACAAAGTATTTTAATGGGGCAGGCGTTTGATAAAAAAATGATTACCGATGAAGTACGAGCTTTGTTTTTTTGATAAATAAGGAAATTGATTAACAAAATGTAAAAACTTCTGAAATCAAAAATGGGTGTTCGATATTCGATATTTGATGTATTGTTTTTAATGAATAACGAATATCGATTAACGAATGATGAATTTTGATGTTTTTTTGATTGATAATATCGATTAACGAACTGGAACAACCTCTGAAATCAAAAATGGGTGTTCGATATTCGATATTTTATTAAGATTTTTTTAATGAATAACGAATATTGATTAACGAATCATGAATTTTGATGTTTTTTTGATTGATGAATGTTGATTAACGAACTGGAACAACTTCTGAAATCAAAAATGGGTGTTGGGTGTTTGATATTTTATTAGGATTTTTTTAATGAATGTCGAATATCGATTAACGAATGATGAATTTTGATGTTTTTTTGATTGATGAATGTTGATATTTGTGCATAATGATTATCGGCTAACAAAATGCAAAACTTCTGAAATCAAAAATGGATGTTCGATATTCGATATTGATGTATTGTTTTTAATGAATGTCGAATATTGATTAACGAATGATGAATTTTGATGTTTTTTTGATTGATGAATGTTGATTAACGAACTGGAACAACTTCTGAAATCAAAAATGGGTGTTGGGTGTTTGATATTTTATTAGGATTTTTTTAATGAATGTCGAATATCGATTAACGAATGATGAATTTTGATGTTTTTTTGATTGATGAATGTTGATATTTGTGCATAATGATTATCGGCTAACAAAATGCAAAACTTCTGAAATCAAAAATGGATATTCGATATTGATGTATTGTTTTTAATGAATGTCGAATATTGATTAACGAATGATGAATTTTGATGTTTTTTTGATTGATGAATATTGGTTTTTGTTAATAATGATTATCTGTTAACGAGCAGCAAACTTCTGAAATCAAAAATGGGTGTTGGGTGTTGGGTGTTGGGTGTTGGATATTCGATATTTTATTAGGATTTTTTTAATGAATAACGAATATCGATTAACGAATGATGAATTTCGATTTTTTTATAATATGGAATAATTTAAATATATAATAATGACTAAATTTGACTTAGAAGATAGACTTATTGAGTTTTCGGTTTTAATAATTAAAATTTCTTCTGATATGATTAAAACTAAAGCTGGAAATCATCTTTCTGGTCAGATTGTTCGTTCTGGTACTTCGGTTGCTTTAAATTATGGGGAAGCACAAAGTGCGGAATCAAGAAAAGATTTTATACACAAGATGAAAATAATTTTAAAAGAATTGAGAGAGACCTTGGTTTGTTTAAAGATAATCAATAAAAGTAAATTGTATGAAGATGTCGATATGCTAAATAAAATCAAAGTTGAAAACAATGAATTAATTTCCATTTTTGTGAAAAGTATAGCTACGGCAGAAAGAAATTATAGAAAAGAAAAACAGCTTAAATCAAAAAATTAGATTGAATGGCTTTTTAATGAATAACGAATATTGATTAATGAAATGTAACACTTCTGCAATCAAAATTCGGTGTTCGATATTCGATATTTTATTAGGATTTTTTTAATGAATGTTGAATATCGATTAACGAATGATGAATTTTGATGTTTTTTTTGATTGATGAATGTTGATATTTGTTAATAATGATTATCTGTTAACGAGCAGCAAACTTCTGAAATCAAAAATGGGTGTTGGGTGTTGGGTGTTGGATATTCGATATTTTATTAGGATTTTTTTAATGAATGTCGAATATCGATTAACGAATGATGAATTTTGATGTTTTTTGAATTATGAATGTTGATATTTGTGCATAATGATTATCGGCTAACGAAATGCAAAACTTCTGAAATCAAAAATGGGTGTTGGGTGTTGGGTGTTGGGTGTTGGGTGTTGGATATTCGATATTTTATTAGGATTTTTTTAATGAATGTCGAATATCGATTAACGAATGATGAATTTTGATGTTTTTTTGATTGATGAATATCGGTTAACGAACTGTAAAAACTTCTGAAATCAAAAATGGGTGTTGGGTGTTTGATATTTGATGTATTGTTTTTAATGAATAACGAATATTGATTAACGAATGATGAATTTTGATGTTTTTTTGATTGATGAATATCGGTTAACGAACCGTAAAAACTTCTGAAATCAAAAATGGGTGTTGGGTGTTGGGTGTTGGATATTCGATATTTTATTAGGATTTTTTTAATGAATATCGAATATTGATTAACGAATGATGAATTTTGATGTTTTTTTGATTGATGAATATTGGTTTTTTGCTTTGTGCGAAGGAGCGAACCATCTAAAATAGCCCTGATTGGAGCGGTATCCTTTTTTATGGAGCAGAGCGGAATAAAAAAGATTTAGCGGAAAGCAGGACTACCTTTCGTGCGGGTAATTGGTTTCGCTTCAAATAGGTATTATAAAAAAATAATTATTTAAAATTAAGGTATGACTATGAGTTCCTTTTCTATAACACCATCACATATTATTGAATACTTGTTTTGTTCACGATATACCTATTTTGAATATGTATTACACATACCACAAAATGAAAACAAATACTTTAAAGTGCAAAAAGGTAGGTTAGTTCACGAAAAAAAAGCAAGCGAAAATATTGAATATTTAAGAAAGAAATTAGGTGTAATTGATAAAAAGATAAATCAATATTTAACAAATGATTACCTAAGAGGAGAAGTAGACGAGGTGCTGTTTTTTGGTAGCGGTTTAGCCGCTCCACTTGATTATAAATTTGCCAAATATGACAAAAAAATTTACGATACCTACAAGACGCAGTTGTATTGTTATGCTGTTTTAATTGAAGAAAATTTTGGTGTTGAAGTAAATAAAGGATTTTTGGTTTATACGCGTAGCAAAAATAAATTGATTGAAATAGAGATTAAAAAACAGTATAAGCAAAAGGTGAAAAACGATGCAGAAGGCGTATTGAAAATTATTGAGGGTAATTATTTTCCGAGGGCTACGAAGTTTAAAAAAAGATGTGTAAATTGCACATATCGTAATATTTGCATTAAGTAATTCCAGATGTAAATTTATATTTAGAGTAGCTTAAAACATTGTGTAAGTTACTGATTATTAATTGTTTAAATTTGTGAAAATGGAGGAAAAATGGACAAAATAAAGCAGTTCTTTGACGTATTTAATGTGATTTTAAGAAAAACAAAACAGGCTGCAGGGCCTCTATTTGCTGAATTTTGGCGGCATAGCGGCTTCTTCACCCACTTCCATTACAACAAGGATTGAAACGGTATAAGTCACACGCCATACTATTGCAATAGTATCTTCTTCACCCACTTCCATTACAACAAGGATTGAAACGCACAAGATTTGATTCTTTGAAACTCATTATAATTCTTCTTCACCCACTTCCATTACAACAAGGATTGAAACTTAATATTTGCAAATTATAATTTACTTGATTTTCACCTTCTTCACCCACTTCCATTACAACAAGGATTGAAACTTTTCCAACATCCAAACATTGGCAATGTAAGCTGAACCTTCTTCACCCACTTCCATTACAACAAGGATTGAAACTTTTAAATGTTGAACGTTTCTGTCTTTGTATAGCCGCTTCTTCACCCACTTCCATTACAACAAGGATTGAAACTAGGCTATGTATGTAGCATTATTTTCAATGTCGATCTTCTTCACCCACTTCCATTACAACAAGGATTGAAACAGAAAGTTTCGTAAAATTCTATCTTAACACCCTTACCTTCTTCACCCACTTCCATTACAACAAGGATTGAAACAATGCTTGACTACCTTCTTTTAGGTGCTGTTTAATTCTTCTTCACCCACTTCCATTACAACAAGGATTGAAACACTTTCTTAACATATATTATATCTATTCTTTTATAAACTTCTTCACCCACTTCCATTACAACAAGGATTGAAACTAAAAGGTTTTCTATCAAAAACAAACGATTTTTTTCTTCTTCACCCACTTCCATTACAACAAGGATTGAAACTACCAGCCAGTTGTTTTGATTAGATAGGCCATTTCTCCTTCTTCACCCACTTCCATTACAACAAGGATTGAAACTCAATATGTTTTTGAGTTAATGCAATAGTGCCTTTACTTCTTCACCCACTTCCATTACAACAAGGATTGAAACATATATTATTTTTAATAAACTCTAACCCATCAGCAACTTCTTCACCCACTTCCATTACAACAAGGATTGAAACCCTAACCTAATAATTTCTTCATCATCTAACTTTTCACTTCTTCACCCACTTCCATTACAACAAGGATTGAAACACGCCCAGATAGAAGCAACTTTAGCTGGGCTACAAAACTTCTTCACCCACTTCCATTACAACAAGGATTGAAACTTGGTGGTGCAGGTGTATTGCATCGCGATGCCATTGACTTCTTCACCCACTTCCATTACAACAAGGATTGAAACATATTTATACAAACAGGTACGTTCAATTCAGGCAATACTTCTTCACCCACTTCCATTACAACAAGGATTGAAACATAAATGTATGAATGGGGCGTTCGGTTTCAAAATATCTTCTTCACCCACTTCCATTACAACAAGGATTGAAACATACATTCTACATCATCCGAAAAAAGCCAGCAACCACTTCTTCACCCACTTCCATTACAACAAGGATTGAAACAGAGCTTAAAAAGCAAGTTAAAAAAGCATTCAAGAACTTCTTCACCCACTTCCATTACAACAAGGATTGAAACTTAGTTACTTTTATATGGTTTATAATACCATATAAGCTTCTTCACCCACTTCCATTACAACAAGGATTGAAACTTGGTTTGTAAATCATTTCGTAAAAATTTGATGCAAACTTCTTCACCCACTTCCATTACAACAAGGATTGAAACTGGACAACATTCCGCAACTGGCAAAAGCGGAGTATGGCTTCTTCACCCACTTCCATTACAACAAGGATTGAAACTTGGTTCTCCAGTATTTTCATCTATTAATACTTCACTTCTTCACCCACTTCCATTACAACAAGGATTGAAACATTCTGATCTTTTTGCCCAGATACTTTTCAGTCGGTCTTCTTCACCCACTTCCATTACAACAAGGATTGAAACGTGGAACGGTTAAGGTTATGTTGCCTTGGGTATAACTCTTCTTCACCCACTTCCATTACAACAAGGATTGAAACCCTAATGTTTTTACTTTTTCAATAACAGAATCAGCACTTCTTCACCCACTTCCATTACAACAAGGATTGAAACCCATCTAAGCAACCACCTATGTAACCAGTGGCACATCTTCTTCACCCACTTCCATTACAACAAGGATTGAAACGTTTCCATTTGCTTATAAAAAAGAAGATTCCGAATGTCTTCTTCACCCACTTCCATTACAACAAGGATTGAAACATGCTTTGCCTGGGGACGAGTATTCGCCCGAATACCCTTCTTCACCCACTTCCATTACAACAAGGATTGAAACTTTCTATATGGAGCAAATGACAATGCAGCGCAAAGTAGCTTCTTCACCCACTTCCATTACAACAAGGATTGAAACAAATCACCACACTCATAAAAATTAACTGGTTCATTCCCTTCTTCACCCACTTCCATTACAACAAGGATTGAAACTTTGTAAAAATTCACCGTTCTTGTAACTGGTAACATCTTCTTCACCCACTTCCATTACAACAAGGATTGAAACTATAAGGTTCTGCATTCGTTGCAAATTATACTTGGCTTCTTCACCCACTTCCATTACAACAAGGATTGAAACTGTTTTGGTGTACGGTTGTGCAGATTTCGGTTGTGCTTCTTCACCCACTTCCATTACAACAAGGATTGAAACAAATGTAGTTTTGGCTTTTAAAATAGACATAAAAAACTTCTTCACCCACTTCCATTACAACAAGGATTGAAACACCTTGGTTGCATTTGCAATGCTTTAGCTTCCGTAAACTTCTTCACCCACTTCCATTACAACAAGGATTGAAACTGGATTAAATGAAGTTCATTTTAAAGGTGAAGATATACTTCTTCACCCACTTCCATTACAACAAGGATTGAAACATTTTAATGGTTGGTGTTTGGTGGGATGTAATGTACCTTCTTCACCCACTTCCATTACAACAAGGATTGAAACTAAATAAAGATGGAACTATTAGAGGTCATTCAATAACTTCTTCACCCACTTCCATTACAACAAGGATTGAAACAAATCACCACACTCATAAAAATTAACTGGTTCATTCCTTCTTCACCCACTTCCATTACAACAAGGATTGAAACTACAATTTAGTGATTTGGGCAGTTTCCTAAATGTGTCTTCTTCACCCACTTCCATTACAACAAGGATTGAAACACCCTTCACGTCCAATCCCTTCGTAAACTGCCCAGTTCTTCTTCACCCACTTCCATTACAACAAGGATTGAAACTTTGCTCTGATTAATATGTTATCATAACCACCGCCTTCTTCTTCACCCACTTCCATTACAACAAGGATTGAAACACCAAATCTGAACAATTAATATCAATATTTATTACACTTCTTCACCCACTTCCATTACAACAAGGATTGAAACATAGTTCAAAACTAAAACCGCCTAAATCACAAGGGTCTTCTTCACCCACTTCCATTACAACAAGGATTGAAACATATTTCTATTGGTGTGTTTTTATTTATGCTGCAATTCTTCTTCACCCACTTCCATTACAACAAGGATTGAAACAACGATTTAGTTAAATTTGATGTCGATGGTTTTAAACTTCTTCACCCACTTCCATTACAACAAGGATTGAAACAATGCAACCGCTATTGAATTTGTTGTGTTAAGTATTCTTCTTCACCCACTTCCATTACAACAAGGATTGAAACTACAAAGTGAACACCGAGACGAATTTGTAGAAGGTCTTCTTCACCCACTTCCATTACAACAAGGATTGAAACGACGATATTGATGTTGATATAGCTTTAGATGATTTACTTCTTCACCCACTTCCATTACAACAAGGATTGAAACGAACAGGATCAGAAAAAACAATAGGTGAAGACGGAAACTTCTTCACCCACTTCCATTACAACAAGGATTGAAACTCTAAAAAGAGTATATGAAACAAAATGTCCAATTATTCTTCTTCACCCACTTCCATTACAACAAGGATTGAAACCCAAATACCAGAAGGTGACGAAGGGGGTTCAGTTGATCTTCTTCACCCACTTCCATTACAACAAGGATTGAAACATCCTAAAACGTGCGAGTTAGATACTTATTTAATTTCTTCTTCACCCACTTCCATTACAACAAGGATTGAAACACCGTTTTAATCAACACGCTGTCATAATTGTCATCTCTTCTTCACCCACTTCCATTACAACAAGGATTGAAACTGGCTAATTTTAATATAGCTGTTCAACTTGAAAAAGACTTCTTCACCCACTTCCATTACAACAAGGATTGAAACTAGAAAAACTTAGCGATTAATTGGAATACCGATACTCTTCTTCACCCACTTCCATTACAACAAGGATTGAAACCAACAAAGGGGATTAAGATATAAAACCTCAAAAGTAGCTTCTTCACCCACTTCCATTACAACAAGGATTGAAACTATTAATTGACCACGTAATTTTTGTGGTATTTTTTCTTCTTCACCCACTTCCATTACAACAAGGATTGAAACAAATAATACCACAATTTCCTGCATCAAAAGCCGCTTGCTTCTTCACCCACTTCCATTACAACAAGGATTGAAACAAGATAGGATTTTTTAATGACCATTCATAAGGGAACTTCTTCACCCACTTCCATTACAACAAGGATTGAAACTTATTTGTTTTTCGGTAAATGCTATTTCTTTTACAACTTCTTCACCCACTTCCATTACAACAAGGATTGAAACTTGCAAAACATTTGGAATGAAGCTTGTAATGGGATCTTCTTCACCCACTTCCATTACAACAAGGATTGAAACTTTAAGTGGTTTACTAATCTTATTTGATCTAAATCGCTTCTTCACCCACTTCCATTACAACAAGGATTGAAACTTAGTTTCTGATCTCGCAACGCTTAAAGCAATTTCTCTTCTTCACCCACTTCCATTACAACAAGGATTGAAACTGTATTGCAGTATTTGTTTCATTTTTAACTTTCTTCTTCTTCACCCACTTCCATTACAACAAGGATTGAAACTAGGTAACTACACAGGCGATCAAAACTGGGGTCATACTTCTTCACCCACTTCCATTACAACAAGGATTGAAACCCTGTAGGGATGCAATCCCTTCCATCTTCTGTACGTCTTCTTCACCCACTTCCATTACAACAAGGATTGAAACTTACGATGAAGTAATTGTAAGTCAAAAAGTAAAGATCTTCTTCACCCACTTCCATTACAACAAGGATTGAAACAAATATACGCACTTTGCGGATTTGATAGCGGTAACACTTCTTCACCCACTTCCATTACAACAAGGATTGAAACAATAAATCAAACAACCTTTACAACCAAGGTGAAACCTTCTTCACCCACTTCCATTACAACAAGGATTGAAACATTCTTATATTTTTTGTAAATTTCCTTCAATCTTTTCTTCTTCACCCACTTCCATTACAACAAGGATTGAAACTGCTTTCATAATAAGCGACAATTATACCGTAGTTTTCTTCTTCACCCACTTCCATTACAACAAGGATTGAAACAATCTTCTAAGGATTTTATTAGTTTGTCGTATAGTTCTTCTTCACCCACTTCCATTACAACAAGGATTGAAACCCGCTGGACTGGTAAACGTTTTGATAGGCTCGTTTGTCTTCTTCACCCACTTCCATTACAACAAGGATTGAAACAAATACAGGTTGGATAAATAGAACCGCCATCTATTGCTTCTTCACCCACTTCCATTACAACAAGGATTGAAACTTATAAACATCCTAAATTATTTATTCCTGTTATTGTACTTCTTCACCCACTTCCATTACAACAAGGATTGAAACTTGCTTATTGTGAAGGAGAAGATAAAGCAGCAGATTCTTCTTCACCCACTTCCATTACAACAAGGATTGAAACTACAACTAAAAAAACTTTCTGACCAAAAAAAATTTTCTTCTTCACCCACTTCCATTACAACAAGGATTGAAACAAGCAAATTTGTAGTATTAATATTTTATTGGTTAAACTTCTTCACCCACTTCCATTACAACAAGGATTGAAACTTACCCGAAATGGTGTTAAATGGGTAACAGCAGATACTTCTTCACCCACTTCCATTACAACAAGGATTGAAACTAAAAGATGAATAAAAAGAAAAACAAATCAAAATACACTTCTTCACCCACTTCCATTACAACAAGGATTGAAACCAATAGAAAACGACAAAGGATTATTTGAGTTTCACAAGCTTCTTCACCCACTTCCATTACAACAAGGATTGAAACAGCAAAAAAACGACAAAGAAAGAAAGCCTTTATATGACTTCTTCACCCACTTCCATTACAACAAGGATTGAAACTCGAATTACAATCAATTTATAAAAAATTAAAAAATCTTCTTCACCCACTTCCATTACAACAAGGATTGAAACAGAACAGGTGCAATTTTAGAAGATAGGTATTCTTTACTTCTTCACCCACTTCCATTACAACAAGGATTGAAACTCAAAGATACGATTTTTTGTTTTAGTTATTGTGTCTTCTTCACCCACTTCCATTACAACAAGGATTGAAACGTAATTTTAATCCGTTAAAAACCTATCCAGACCATACTTCTTCACCCACTTCCATTACAACAAGGATTGAAACATGATAAAATAACAAATATTACAACGGAGAAATTGGTCTTCTTCACCCACTTCCATTACAACAAGGATTGAAACTCAGCTAGAATTAAGGCCGAAAAAGAAAGTTTAAAACTTCTTCACCCACTTCCATTACAACAAGGATTGAAACAAGCTCAATTTGAAGCGTGTTGCCTATTAGGCGGTTCGCTTCTTCACCCACTTCCATTACAACAAGGATTGAAACAAATATAGGAAATACAGATTTGACTGGTATATTTTAGCTTCTTCACCCACTTCCATTACAACAAGGATTGAAACAAGATTCCATTAATTGAAGGTTTTAAGCCAGAAGAACTTCTTCACCCACTTCCATTACAACAAGGATTGAAACTTCCAAGCGACAAAGGTAGGAGCGATAATTTAAGAACTTCTTCACCCACTTCCATTACAACAAGGATTGAAACTTTCCTCTTCTGTTGAATGTCTAAATAGTTCGTGTTCTTCTTCACCCACTTCCATTACAACAAGGATTGAAACTAGATTTAGATAATCCAAAAGAATTTATAGATGTTCTTCTTCACCCACTTCCATTACAACAAGGATTGAAACTCATTTCTAACCCTGTCATACCCACCTCATTGCTATCTTCTTCACCCACTTCCATTACAACAAGGATTGAAACTTATTTTGACAATATCCCCTGTACTTGGTTCACAACTTCTTCACCCACTTCCATTACAACAAGGATTGAAACTTATTTTGACAATATCCCCTGTACTTGGTTCACAACCTTCTTCACCCACTTCCATTACAACAAGGATTGAAACATAATTAAAACCATAAACAAATGAAAAGATCAGAAGCTTCTTCACCCACTTCCATTACAACAAGGATTGAAACAGAACAGGTGCAATTTTAGAAGATAGGTATTCTTTACTTCTTCACCCACTTCCATTACAACAAGGATTGAAACCTATTTGTGCCATAATTCTATTTAAAATAATCTTTACTTCTTCACCCACTTCCATTACAACAAGGATTGAAACTCGCTTAACATACTTTCTATTTTCCTTTCTTTTTTCTTCTTCACCCACTTCCATTACAACAAGGATTGAAACCAATAGCCTCACCCATTTTTCTTAGAGTGTCCAATGTCTTCTTCACCCACTTCCATTACAACAAGGATTGAAACCCGATGTGTTAGATGCTTTGGCGAATGTTACGGTTCTTCTTCACCCACTTCCATTACAACAAGGATTGAAACTGAAAACAATTAACGAATTAAATTTAGCAGCAAGACCTTCTTCACCCACTTCCATTACAACAAGGATTGAAACACTCTTTGCACACTTCGGCAGTTGTAAAGCTACCAGCCTTCTTCACCCACTTCCATTACAACAAGGATTGAAACATATTTCGTTCATAGCTTCTTTGTGAAACTCGAAACTTCTTCACCCACTTCCATTACAACAAGGATTGAAACTTTAATTTTATGTTTTATTTTCTAAATGTTTTAAACTTCTTCACCCACTTCCATTACAACAAGGATTGAAACACTCTATTAAGATGCTACAAATATAGTGTTTTTTACTTCTTCACCCACTTCCATTACAACAAGGATTGAAACTAAAAATCTTCTAATGGTATAGGAACTAAACGATGCTTCTTCACCCACTTCCATTACAACAAGGATTGAAACAAACAGCAAACGAATTTAAACCAAAAGAAATACCTACTTCTTCACCCACTTCCATTACAACAAGGATTGAAACATGAAATATGAGTAAAGGATTAAACAAAGTTCTATTACTTCTTCACCCACTTCCATTACAACAAGGATTGAAACACCTCTATAGTTTCTGTTCTTATGTCGGCAAACAAACTTCTTCACCCACTTCCATTACAACAAGGATTGAAACAACATTAGTGTAATTCAAATTGACGATAATACTTTCTTCTTCACCCACTTCCATTACAACAAGGATTGAAACCATCATTTTTGCCATCATCATCCCACCTTGCTATTCTTCTTCACCCACTTCCATTACAACAAGGATTGAAACTATCTTGCTTCAAATCCTTGTAACTCCTTTTTGTTTCTTCTTCACCCACTTCCATTACAACAAGGATTGAAACTTCCAAGCGACAAAGGTAGGAGCGATAATTTAAGAATCTTCTTCACCCACTTCCATTACAACAAGGATTGAAACTTATTTTTTTGACTTTGCGCTACAGCTTTTTCGTAACTTCTTCACCCACTTCCATTACAACAAGGATTGAAACTGGAATACAGAAGGTAAGGCACAATCAAGTAGATTATCTTCTTCACCCACTTCCATTACAACAAGGATTGAAACTGAAAATTATTGAATCAATATAATGGTAAAAAACACTTCTTCACCCACTTCCATTACAACAAGGATTGAAACGATTATAATAAAATAGATGTGAAATGGTGGATGCCCTTCTTCACCCACTTCCATTACAACAAGGATTGAAACAACCAAAAGAAATACCTAATACAGCTACAATAACTACTTCTTCACCCACTTCCATTACAACAAGGATTGAAACGCGGACGGTGGAAGAACCTTTAAAAACCTTGCCGACTTCTTCACCCACTTCCATTACAACAAGGATTGAAACAAGCGAATGAAGATCGTAGATGATAAAGGCTTTTGGTCTTCTTCACCCACTTCCATTACAACAAGGATTGAAACAAGGGCATCAAAATTGCATCACTTACCATCAAAATAGCTTCTTCACCCACTTCCATTACAACAAGGATTGAAACTGTAAGGCTCAAAAGATACAAATACAAGTAGCTTTGCTTCTTCACCCACTTCCATTACAACAAGGATTGAAACTGATATTGCTTTTGTGTATCGGTATTAAAATAAACCCTTCTTCACCCACTTCCATTACAACAAGGATTGAAACATGTCGCTGTGCCTTTTTCGCTTTCTAAATATTGCTTCTTCACCCACTTCCATTACAACAAGGATTGAAACTGATAGCCGCTAAAAAGCTCTTAGATCAAAAAGCGTCTTCTTCACCCACTTCCATTACAACAAGGATTGAAACCTAATTGCTAAAATATCAGTCATATCATTAAGGTTGCTTCTTCACCCACTTCCATTACAACAAGGATTGAAACTTGACAATATAACCACGATTAAAAAGTAGTTCTATTCTTCTTCACCCACTTCCATTACAACAAGGATTGAAACAATCTCTTTTTAAAATACCTAACACATTGGCACTTACTTCTTCACCCACTTCCATTACAACAAGGATTGAAACTAAATTGGTAGCATCTTCTTTGATTATGGCCTTTTCACTTCTTCACCCACTTCCATTACAACAAGGATTGAAACGAATTTCCGATTTTTGCATACCTAAACGAACACATCCTTCTTCACCCACTTCCATTACAACAAGGATTGAAACAAGCGCAAGCAATACTTGATAAAAAACAAAACGAAGCTTCTTCACCCACTTCCATTACAACAAGGATTGAAACACCGATGGGGTAAATACAATCACTTACGTAGGCGAGGCTTCTTCACCCACTTCCATTACAACAAGGATTGAAACTGGATAGTGTTCTAGCTGGAGTGCCTTTAAATAAACTTCTTCACCCACTTCCATTACAACAAGGATTGAAACTTGGAATAGCAAACTCCAGTTTCGTCTATACAAGCTTCTTCACCCACTTCCATTACAACAAGGATTGAAACTTACAAGGCTCATTAAATCATCGCATAATGGTACGCTCTTCTTCACCCACTTCCATTACAACAAGGATTGAAACGTAACGCATAAAAATAGTACAAATAGAGAATATTTCTTCTTCACCCACTTCCATTACAACAAGGATTGAAACATCCAAAAGTTCTCGCTAAAAACTTCATATCATATTCTTCTTCACCCACTTCCATTACAACAAGGATTGAAACACGTTGAGCAAAACCAAAGATTAACAAGAAGTTTAACTTCTTCACCCACTTCCATTACAACAAGGATTGAAACATTTTTTAGGTTGTTTAAAGAAATAATTTAGATAAACTTCTTCACCCACTTCCATTACAACAAGGATTGAAACATACAGCAATTTTATTTAACTTTCCTCGTAATTTTTCTTCTTCACCCACTTCCATTACAACAAGGATTGAAACAATTTTTTAAAAGTCGATCTTCCAAATCCTTATAAATCTTAATCACCCACTTCCATTACAACAAGGATTGAAACTACCTTGGGGTGTTTCAAATGAAATTAAACCGCATTGCTTAATCACCCACTTCCATTATAACAAGGATTGAAACTGTTAGTATTATTAACCTGCCATCGGTCGGGTTTTGCCTTAATCACCCACTTCCATTACAACAAGGATTGAAACATTCGTTAAGGTGTGCTGACACATATTAGTAATCCCACTTAATCACCCACTTCCATTACAACAAGGATTGAAACACACAATCTTTCATTAGCTCATTCAAATCAACAGCAACTTAATCACCCACATCCATTACAACAATAATTGAAGCAAATTACATATACTCTAATTTAATAACCTTCTCTAAAAATAAATGTATAATAAATTCAAAAATAAATTCTTTAAAACAATGTTATTGAAATTTGTTAAATTTACAACTTGAAATAATAATAATATGCAATATAGAAGATTAGGTAACGCTGGGGTACAGGTAAGTGTGTTGTCTTTTGGTAGTTGGCTAACTTTTGGCAAGCAAATAGAAGATAATACTGCAAAAGATTTATTGGCAAAAGCTTATGAAGCAGGTGTTAATTTTTTTGATAATGCCGAAATATATGCCCGTGGCGAAAGCGAACGTGTAATGGGCAAATACTTAAAAGATTTAAAATGGGATAGAACTTCTTATTTAGTTTCGAGCAAAGCATTTTTTGGCAGAGGTGGGCAATTGCCTAACCAACGTGGGTTAAGTAGAAAACATTTAGTGGAAGCTTGCGAAGAAGCTTTACAACGCCTACAAGTGGATTATTTAGACCTGTTTTTTTGTCACAGGCCAGATAAAAATACGCCTATAGCCGAAACAGTATGGACAATGCATAATCTTATTCAACAAGGCAAAATTTTGTACTGGGGAACTTCTGAATGGAGCGCACAAGAAATTACAGCAGCCTATGCAGCGGCAGAACGTTATAACCTTATTGCACCCACTATGGAACAGCCACAATACAATATGTTTCATCGCCAAAAGGTAGAGGTAGAATACAACGAGCTTTACAAAAATTTTGGCTTGGGTACAACTATATGGTCGCCATTAGCTTCTGGTTTGCTCACAGGCAAATATAATGATGGCATTGCAGAAAATACCCGACTTACAATGGACGGGATGGAGTGGTTAAAAGATAGAACACTTGTTGAAGAAAGGATTGCACAATGTAAACAATTAGGCGATCTTGCAGCAGAGTTAGGCACATCAATGGCAAAACTGGCAATTGCCTGGTGCGCCAAAAATCCTAATGTAAGTACTGTTATTTTAGGAGCTTCAAAAGTAAGTCAGTTAGAAGAAACGTTACAAGCTTTAGATTTGTTAGAGCAACTTAACACAGATGTTTTGGATAAGATCGAAAACATATTAGCCAACAAACCAGCTTTTCCAGATTTTTAGGGAATAACTTTTTTGCAGCGGAATATTTGATCTTTTGTTGCCTATATCTAAGTCGTAATTTTAAAAGCTTTTATAGTTTCAAGAGTAATTGTATTTGCCTAAAATGCACTTGCTGTTTGTATAGCTATTGCTATTAAAATAAAAAAATGTTAACAAAAATTCTGTTTATCATTAAATGCCTATTATTACCATTAATAAAACAATACCTGTATCAAACCAACTAAATAGATTAAATTTGCAGTTATTGTTTAATTTTGTACAACTATGTCAGAAGATAATAAAAAACCAAAGAGCAAACAGCTGAATATTGAGTTACCAGAAGAAATTGCGGATGGCATTTATGCTAATTTAGCAGTAATTACACATTCCACTTCTGAATTTATTGTAGATTTTATAAAAATTATGCCAGGCTTGCCCAAAGCAAAAGTAAAATCGAGAATAATTGTAACGCCACAACACGCTAAAAGGTTATTGCGTTCGTTAAACGAAAATATAAAAAAGTTTGAAAAACAACACGGTGAAATACAAGACAGTGATGGCCTTGGCGGTATGCCAATGAACTTTGGTGGCCCAACAGCGCAAGCTTAATTTTAAAACCTGTACTATCAACTATTTAATTGATTATTATTAATGGAATTTGTTAATCCATTTTTTTTATGGGCCTTACTCGCATTGAGCATCCCCATTATTATACATTTGTTTAATTTTAGAAGATTTAAAACCGTTTACTTCACTAACGTTAAGTTTTTAAAAGAAGTAAAAGAGGAAACTGCTTCTCGATCAAAATTAAAACATTGGTTAGTTTTATTGTCTCGTTTGTTAGCCTTGGCTTTTTTAGTATTGGCATTTGCGCAACCTTTTTTACCAAAAGAAGATGCAGATGTAATAACAGGCAAAAAAACCGTCAGCATTTTTGTTGATAATTCCTTTAGTATGAATGCCCAAAGCGAAGATGTTTCTTTGTTTGAAAAAGCCAAACAAAAAGCACAAGAAGTGGTGGAAGCGTATGGCCCAGAAGATAAATTTCAACTAATTACGCACGATTTAGAAGGGAAGCATCAACGCTTATTAACCAAAGATGCTTTTTTAACGGAATTGGAACAACTGAAAATTACACCTAATGTAAGTAGTTTGTCAAATGTATTGTCTCGTCAAAAACAAACCTTAGAAAAGTTAGAGGCAGCACAAAAAAACATTTTTTACATTACCGACTTTCAAAAAAGTATTGTTGACTTAGCGGTTGATACTAACTATAACTACTATTTAATTCCTTTACAATCAGTTAATCAACAAAACGTATTTGCCGATTCACTTTGGTTTGAAGCACCCGTGCAGTTGCTTAACCAAACCAATAAATTAATTGTACGCATAAAAAATACAGGCACAGCAGCTATAGAAAACACAAGATTAGAATTGAATATTAACAATGAAGTAAAAGCCATTAACAATATATCAATAGCAGCACAAAGCGAAAAAATTGATACACTTAACTTTAGAGTAACAGAAGCAGGCTGGCATAAAGCTAAAATTAGCATTGCCGATTATCCAATTAATTTTGATGATACTTATTTCTTTACCTTTTTTATACCTGACCAAATTAAGGTATTAAGCATTAACAACAGCGCATCAAATAAATATGTAGATGCCTTGTTTAAAGATCAAAGTCAGATAAAATTAACCAACCAGCTGGCGGGTAAAGTGGAGTACGCTTCTATACCAAACCATCAATTGGTAATAGTAAATGGGTTGAAAAATATAGCATCGGGCTTAGCTTATGAATTACAACAATATGTTGCAGGCGGAGGTAGTGTGGTGGTTTTTCCTAACGAAAATATTGATATAGACAACTACAAACAATTTACCCAAGCCTTAAAGCTAAACAATTACGAAGAGCTTAACTATAACGAAAGGCAGGTAAACAATATAAATACAAAGCAAGAAATTTTTAATGATGTATTTGAAACACTACCTCGTAATATTGATTTACCAAAGGTGGCAAAAAGCTACGATTTAACACGCTTTACTGCTACCAATGAAGAAGTTTTGTTACGATTAAACGATCAAAAATCATTTTTGAGTAAATACAACTTTGGTTCGGGTAAAGCTTATTTAAGTGCCGTGCCTTTAAGTCGGGAGTTTAGTAATTTAGGCAGTCACGCTATTTTTGTACCTATGATGCTAAAGATGGTATTAGCTGGTGCACAAAATAATAACATCGCCTACACAATTGGTGAAGCAAACAATATTGAAGTAGCCAACAATCGTAAAAACCAAGATGATGTATTGAAGCTAAAAAATGAAAACCGAGAGTTTATTCCCGGGCAAAAAGCTTTTGGTTCAAAAGTAAATTTGTCAGTAAATAACCAAATGCAAGAAGCTGGCATTTACGAAATGTTAACTGATGCAGAGCAAGAATTATCTTTTTTCGGGTTTAATTTTAATAGAAAAGAATCTTTATTAGATCATTTTTCATTAAGCGAATTAAAAGAACAATTTTTAGGTGACAAAGTTTTTATAATTGAAAACTTTAAAGAAGATATTACCCAAATAGTTGGCGAAATTGACAAAGGCATAGTACTTTGGAAAATCTGCTTAATATTGGTGTTGGTGTTTTTAGCAATTGAAATTTTGTTTTTGAGGTTGCTGCCAGGCTAGTTATGCTTTCATTTTTGCATATTGTGATAGATATATTTATGTGAGTGACAATTAAAAATTGAAAAATGTATAGACTAAGGAAAATAAAGATTGAAGGGTTTTGGAATTCAAAAATCATTGAAACTTCATTCCATAAGGACATAAATATCTTTATAGGCAGAAATGGAACAGGAAAAAGCACTTTCATTAATATAATTCAAGGAGTGCTTTCAGTAGATTTAGAATTGCTCTCTAATCTATCGTTTACAAACGTTGAAATAACATTAGTAAAGGACAAAAGTACAAGAAAAATAACGGTTAAGAAAATAGCTGAAAACTTAGAGTTCAAATTGATTAAATATAAAATTGGAACTAAGACATACGAAGTTCCAATGATTGACAGGCTGTATAAATATAAATCTTCAAGACTGCATCCAAAAGCATTAAGTTCACTTAGAGAAATAAAAGATTCCCTGAATAACCTTTACAATATTTCATATCTATCAGTACATCGCGATGTCATTGATGACGAGAGTGAATCATCATACATGACTTCTAAAAAAGTCAGAGTCAGTTCTATTCAGAAAAGACTTAGAAAATTAATGAGTGATCTAACCTCTTATCAACTGAGGCTTGAAACTGATGCAAATAGTCTCTCAAAGACATTTGAAAAGAATGTATTACAATCAATGCTTTATGATGAAAAAACAGATGTACTTGATTTAATAGAAAAAAGAGAAATAGATAAAAGGTCACTGAAAAATGGATTACAACAAGCTTATATCGATTTGGGAGTTACTAGTAAAGAGACAACTAAAAAGATAAATAAACATGTTGATGCAATTAGTAAGACACTTTCAAAACTTGATAAGGTTCAAAAAGGTACAATTGAAACCTTAGGAGTAAACGACTTAATCCCATTAATACTATTAAGAAGAACAGAAAGTATTATCAACTTCACTAAAGAATCAGAGAGTAAGAGAAAAGAGATATTTAAACCAATTTCAAATTATTTAGAATTACTGTCAAAATTTATAGAGGATAAAAAGTTCTATATACAAGGAAGAGGAGGCCTTGCTGTTAACAAGGATGGTGATAGATTCTTCACCTCTTTACTTTCATCAGGTGAAAAACAATTGATAATACTACTCACCGAAGTCCTTTTACAAGAGTCTAAACCATTTATTTTTATTGCTGATGAACCTGAATTGTCACTTCATATATCCTGGCAGAGAATGATATTGCCATCACTTGGAGAACTAAATACAAATGCACAATTAATAGTTGCCACTCATTCTCCCGAAATAGTAGGGAAAAAAAGAAATAACATTATTCACATGGAAAAAATTATTTCAAATGGATAATATAGATCAAATAGAATATTCAAAAGAAGCATTAGAAGTTAAAGCAAGCTTTTACGGAAAAGACTTTTCAGTATTTGTAGAAGGCGAAGATGATATAATATTTTGGAGAAGCTTGTTCTCATTGGCTGGATATGACAATGTACATTTTGAAGATGTTGGAGGATACACGGAACTCACCCCTTATTTCAATGTAATTACTGATGAAGGTGCTAATATTTTAATCGCTTGTGATACCGATCATAAAAATCTAATTGGCTTCGATTTCGTAAATGATAAAATTATTAGAACATACGGTTACTCAATTGAAAACCATCTCTATTCAATCCAAAGATTATATCAACTGATTCATAAATTCTCTCCTAAAAGTTCCTTGACAAAAGACGATATAAAGAATTGGAGAATGAAATTCAGTTCCGATAGTACAAAACTGTTGATTTATTCAGTTGCAAATATGAAGTTTTCAAAAGGAATTGAAATTTTTGGTGATAAGTGTGTAAGATTTTTAAAAGATAAATCAGCGTTTGAAATTTCTGAACAAAAAATAGATGACTTCATTGCTGGAATAGATACCCATTTTACAACTCGTGAAAAAAATGCTGCAAAAAAAATAGTAGAGGAGTCAACGGTTTGCAGATGGTATCTCATTAAGGGTCACTTTCTAACAAACGGAGTATTAAATTTTTTATCTAACACAATTGAAAGCGAAACAAATAAGAAATCACATATATCACTTAAAACACTTTATGCATTATGTGTGGATTGTGAAGAGCTTAAAGATTTAAACTTCAAGGAATTTAAAGAAATGAATAAATCAATAAAGAAAGGCATAAAATCAATAGAGTAACTGTGACTTACACTATGTAAAATCGCATATCCTCCTATGTCGGAGATGACAACTTACAATTATCCAATAGACAAAATCAAGAAAATATCCTACCAGAATTGAAATAAGTATTAAAGGAAAAAAGAATTGGATTGTAATTGATCAAATTAGAACTATTGATAAAAGAAGGGTATATAAAAAGATTGAACCTTAAAAAATTATAAAAGTTAAGTAACTATTCAGAAGTCAGACCATTTCATTATCAGACGTTAGACATAATTTCGGCGAAAAAGAGCGTTTTGACTTCACGCAACCGAACTTATCTGATGTCTGACAGCGAAGCGGTCTGACTTCTGACCTCTACTGAATAGTTACGAAGTTAAAAGAATAATAAAAGAAACCTTAGTTGATTAGAAAAGTTTTTTCATAATTTTGTCATTTAATACCAATTCTATAAAGTTGGGCTACTAATGAAAATTATAATTAAACAAGCCGTTATTATTGATGTCACTTCAAAGCATCATTTAAAAAAAAGAGATATTTTAATTGAGGATGGACTCATTGAAAAAATCGCTTCAAAAATACCTGTTGAAAAAAATGTTACAATAGTTGCGGCAAAAAATTTGAAAATTTCACAAGGTTGGGTAGAAACCGCTGCCGATTTTTGTGATCCGGGTTATGAATACAAAGAAGATTTAACTACAGGTCCAAATGCTGCAGCAGCTGGTGGTTTTACGCATGTAGTAATGTTGCCCAATACGCAACCAGTTCTGCAAAAAAAAGGAGATATTGAATATGTATTAAATAAAACCCGGCATCATATTATAAATGTATTACCTGCCGGCGCATTAACAGAAAACTTAAACAGCAATGAGCCTACCGAAATTTATGATATGCATAATGCTGGTGCAATTGCTTTTACCAATGGTGCAGATCAAACCCTTACAACCGAAAATTTAATTAGAAGTCTAAACTATGTAAAGTCTTTCAGCGGGGTAGTTTTTGCAGTTCCCACAGCTAAAAGCCAAACGTTTGCAGCAGGGCTAAACGAAGGTTTAACTAGTTTATTTTTGGGCATAAAAGGTGAACCAGATGTGGTGGAGGAAATAAACATTATAAAATACTTAAAGGCACTACAATACAGCAATTCCAGATTGCACCTTATGCAACTTTCTGCAAAAGCAGGGCTAACGCATCTTAAAAAAGCAAAAAAAAGTAACCTAAATATTACAGCAGCAGTATCGCCATATCATTTAATTTTTACGGAAAAGGAGTTAAATGGCTTTGAAACTGCCTTCAAATTATCGCCCCCTTTAAGAACTAAAAATGATAGCAAAGCACTAATTAAGGCTTTAAAAGATGGTACAATTGATATGATTAGTTGCTTACATTTACCTCAAAATGATGATTTGAAGATAGTAGAGTTTGAAAACGCAGCTTGTGGTATTAATGGTTTACAAACGGTTTACCCCTTATTAAAAACTTACTTAGGGGAGAAATTAAACGATGAACTTTTGGTAGAGAAATTAGCTACCAAAGCCCGGCAAATGCTTAAATTACCCAATGCAACAATTGAAGTGGGCAACAAAGCGTGTATAACAATGTTTAATAATGATGAATGGACGTTTACAAAAGTAAATAATAAATCAAAAGCAAATAACTCGCCATTTTTTGGTAAAACATTTAAAGGCAAAGTTATTGGTATAGTAAACAATAATCAATTATATTTAAACTAAAAATTAACAATTATGAATAATGTTTCTCCTGTGCAAACTGCTTTACGCTATGGAACAATACTGGGTTTGGCCTTAATTTTTATTATGGTGATTTTTTATATTACTGGTTTATTAACTAACCCAAGTATTGCCATGGTAAGTGGTTTTATATATTTAGTAATATTTGTAGTTGTAATTGTATTGGCTATCCGAACTCATAAAATGGATAAACAAAACGGATATATTACTTTGGGTAAAGGCTTATTGATTGGTTTATTAACAAGTTTGGTTGCTTCTATATTATTGTTCGTTTTTAGCTACATACTTTATGGTATTATAGATCCTGATTTAATAGAAGCGCAATTAAAAATGACAGAAGAAATGATGGAAAATATGGGTTTTATGTCTGAAGATCAAATTGAACAGTCTATGGAAGATGCAAGATCAAAATCTTCACCTTTAGTATACTCGCTCAATCAATTAGTTTGGGTTTGTTGCGGTGGCGTTATTTCACTTATTACAGCCCTAATATTAAAGAAAGATCCTTTAGACGATAACACAATTTAATAATACATTTGGATTTATCTGTTTTAATACCATTACTAAACGAAGAAGAATCGCTACCAGAGTTATGCAATTGGATAACAAAGGTGGCGAACGAACATCAATTGAGTTACGAAATTGTTTTAATAGATGATGGCAGTACCGATAGTTCGTGGCAGATCATTCAACAACTTTCCAAACAAAATAGTAACATAAAGGGCGTTAAATTTCAACGCAATTATGGTAAATCGGCAGCTTTAAATACGGGTTTTAGATTAACGCAAGGCAATGTAGTAATTACAATGGATGCTGATTTGCAAGACAGTCCGGAAGAAATACCTGGCTTAATAAAAATGATTGAAGAAGGTAATTATCACTTAGTTTCTGGTTGGAAAAAAAAGCGATACGACCCATTAAGTAAAACCATACCTACTAAATTGTTTAATGCTGTTACTCGTATGGTAACTGGTATTAAACTTAACGATTTTAATTGTGGTTTAAAAGCCTACCGTAATGAAGTGGTTAAAGGCATAGAAGTGTACGGAGAAATGCATCGCTACATACCAGCCATAGCTAAATGGAATGGTTTTAATAGAATAGGAGAGAAGGCAGTACAGCATCAAGCAAGAAAATATGGTGTTACTAAGTTTGGAGGTTTTAACCGTTTTATCAATGGTTTTTTAGATTTGCTTTCGGTAACCTTTACTAGCGCTTTTGGTAAAAAACCAATGCACTTTTTTGGCACATTAGGTACAATAGTTTTTTTAATTGGAGGTTTAATTGCTTTTTATTTAGGAACAAGAAAATTATATTCGGTTTACATAAATGAACCTTTAGAAAGAGTTACCGCAGATCCACTTTTTTATCTGGCCTTAGTAGCCATAATTGTTGGTGTGCAATTGTTTTTAGCAGGCTTTTTAGGTGAACTAATTTCGCGCAATGGTGCAGACAGAAACAAGTACAATGTTTCGGAGAGGATAGGTTTTTAACTGTTTGAAGATTTCATATTTCTCCTAAGCCAAATACAAATTAAGTTTACTTAAAGCAATTACTATTTGTAGCGATTTTTTCTTTTTTTTATGAAAATGAGAAACGATTTTCTTAAACTGTCGTATAATGCTAAATAAAGAAAGCCACCTTCCGAAGAAAGTGGATTTACTAACCAGTCGATTATGCTATATTTTTGTGTTTTAAACTACATTCTTTTATTTGCAAATTGCGTGCCAATTAAGGTTTTAATTTTTTTTAAGTCAAATGTGAGTTTAATTTGCTTAAAGCAATTAATTAATTGTAGCGATTTTTTCTTTTTTTTATGAAAATGAGAAACGATTTTCTTAAACTGTCGTATAATGCTAAATAAAGAAAGCCACCTTCCGAAGAAAGTGGCTTTACTAACCAGTCGATTATGCTATATTTTTGTGTTTTAAACTACATTCCTTTATTTGCAAATTGCGTGCCAGTTAAGGTTTTAATTTTTTTTAAGTCAAATGTGAGTTTAATTTGCTTAAAGCAATTAATTATTTGTAGCGATTTTTTCTTTTTTTTATGAAAATGAGAAACGATTTTCTTAAACTGTCGTATAATGCTAAATAAAGAAAGCCACCTTCCGAAGAAAGTGGCTTTACTAACCAGTCGATTATGCTATATTTTTGTGTTTTAAACTACATTCCTTTATTTGCAAATTGCGTGCCAGTTAAGGTTTTAATTTTTTTTAAGTCAAATGTGAGTTTAATTTGCTTAAAGCAATTAATTATTTGTAGCGATTTTTTCTTTTTTTATGAAAATGAGAAACGATTTTCTTAAAGTACCGCCTAACATTAAATGTAGAAAGCCACCCTCCTAAGAAAGTGGCTTTACTAACCAGTCGATTATGCTATATTTTTGTGTTTCGAAATACACTACTATGTTTGCAAATTGCGTGCCAATTTTGTAAAATAGGAGTGTTTTATTTTTTTTATTATTGCTTTATCCAAAAATCAGTACAAATTACGCACTAAATCGCTTTGCCAATACTTAAAGTTTTTTACATTCATTATAGTAAGCTTATAACCGTGTCCTGCGCCCTGATCTAAATTCCATACATTAACAAAATTTTTGGGCTTTAAATTTGGGTATTGATTATGTGTACTACTATGGCCAACAAAAATAGGCTTACTATAAGTAGGGCAACTTTTGTGCAATTGAAAGGAAATTTTCTTTTCCGCCGTTATTGCATTGTACCAAACAGTTCTATCCCAACAAAACTGTTCAGTAGTTTGTTCAACTAAGCATTTTCCCATTTCAAAGCCACCGTGCACAAACAATCTATTTTTCTTATCTAAATAAAATAAATGTGCTTCTTCTAATAACTTTTGATGTAATTCATATTTAAAATTATTTTTTTTGTAAGATTTTATTGCAGCCTTTCCACCATTTGCAAACCAGTTTTTATTTAAGGTCTGGTTAGGATTTTTAAAATATTCTAACAACCAATAATCGTGATTGCCTAAAATGTACACCAAATTTTTAATTTGTAACAGCAACTCAAAACATTCAAAAGTTTCTGGTCCTCTGTCGGCTACATCGCCTAAGCAAATTAACCGATCTTTTTTAAAATCGAAATTGCTGCGTTTTAAGCATTGTTTTAAGGGCTTTAAATAACCATGTATATCGCCTATGGCAAAAGTTTTCATAAACTAATTGTATGGGGATTAACCTATATTTGCAGCTGTAAATGTATCAAAAACAAATATAAATCTAAAAAAAAATAATTCAACCTTATAGTGGAGTGAAATATATTGAAATCTTTCTTAATGGTTATAAAAACTATGCTGCATATTTGTGGGATGAAATAACGCATCCTAACATTCACAATTATTTTTATTGGCTAATTGCGGTTTCCCTGTTTTTCTTTTTGTTAGAAGTAGTAATTCCCTGGCGTAAAAAACAAACAGTTTTTCGTAAAGATTTTTGGTTAGATGGTTTTTACATGTTTTTCAATTTCTTTTTGTTTTCATTAATTATTTATAATGCAGCCAGCGATGTGGTAGTTAATTTATTTAATGATGGCATAAAAACGTTAAGCGGCGGTTTCGATTTGCAAGCTGTAAACCCTTTAAACAATTTACCACTTTGGGCAATTTTGCTAATAGGCTTTGTAGTGCGCGATTTTGTACAATGGTGGATTCATCGCCTTTTACATAGCAACAATTGGTTATGGCAATTTCATAAAGTACATCACTCTGTTGAAGAAATGGGTTTTGCCGCCCACCTGCGTTACCATTGGATGGAAAATGTAGTATATCGCACTTTAGAATATATTCCGTTGGCTTTGCTCGGCATTGGCCTGCACAATTTTTTTGTGATTCATATTTTCACCCTCGCTTGGGGGCATTACAACCACAGTAACATTGCCATAAGTGGTAATATTACAGGTGGCATTGTAGCTGCACTTATCGGCTTAATAATAGCTTATAATTTATTAGGCGTAAACCTTATTGAAAATACAACCATAGCAACACAGCTTTTAATAGTAATTGGTAGTGCTGCAATTGGTGCTTTGCTGTTAGGTTCAATTATGAAAAAAATATTCAATTCGCCCGAAATGCACATATGGCATCATGCTTATGAAGTACCACAACATTTACCAAAAGGGATGAACTTTGGCTTAACATTAGCCCTCTGGGATTATTTATTTAAAACCGCTTATATACCTCATAATGGACAAAAAATAAAACTCGGCTTTCCTGGTGTAGAAGATTTTCCGGCAGATTTTGTAGGGCAGAACACAGTTGGTTTAAAAAATAAAACGTAACTATTCAGAAGTCAGACCATTTCATTGTCAGACGTTAGACGCCAGACATAATTTATGCGAAAAAGAGCGTTTTTGACTTCACTCAGCCGAATTTATCTGACGTCTGAAAGCGAAGCGGTCTGACTTCTGAACTCTAATAAATAGTTATAATAAAACTTAGTTAATAATTATTTTTTTGGTAAGATGGTATTCCCCTTCATTTATTATTAAAAAATACATTCCTTTTGTAAAATCATTAATTTTAATTTCATTTTTTTGGTAAGATGCTTTTGATAATTGACCATTTAAATTAAACAACATTAAACTATGTATTTTAAAATTTGCATCAACTAATATTGTTTTTGTAATTGAATTGTAACTTACAACAGCATCATTTTTTAAACCTTCATTTCCCAAAACTGAAGTAGCTAAGGTACAATCATCTGTGTATGCATTGAGTTCAATTTTACCTTTTGGGTTTATATCTTTTCCATAAAAAGCAGGGTAATCAAAAGCGTATTTTCTAGCACGCGCGCTTGAGGCAGTAACAAAGTATAACCAGCATATGCTTCTGCACTACTTTTTAATAAGCCTATAGTTGGGGCTTGTGCAAATAGTTCTAAGCACATAATTAGGAGCAGCTGAGCAAAAATAAATTTTTAAAAATAGTCAAGATACAAAAATACAACACATTTTAACCATCACATTTTGTTTAAGCCATTAAGTATAGTTAATATTGCTTTTATATAAAAAATGGGGCAAACGAAAATATTAATTACTGGTGGGGCAGGCTTTATTGGTGGTTCGCTGGCAGAAAGGCTAACTGATAACGAAGACAATTTTGTGGTTATAGTAGATAATTTGTTGACAGGAAAACAAGAGAAATTGCCAGATGCTTCAAAAAGCAATTGGAAATTTATTAACTGCGATGTAAATGAGTTTAGACCGATTGCCTCAATTATGCAAAGTTATCAGTTCGATTATGTGTTTCATTACGCCGCAGTAGTTGGGGTAAAGCGAACTTTAGACAATCCGGTTTTAGTATTAAGCGATATACAAGGCATTAAAAACATTTTAGAACTGGGTAAAAATACTGGTGTAAAACGCATTATATATGCTTCATCATCTGAGGTTTATGGCGAGTCTATCAGCTTTCCGCAAAACGAAGAAACTACACCACTCAACTCTCGCTTGCCTTATGCGGTAGTAAAAAATGTTGGAGAAGCTTACTGCAAATCTTACCAAAAAACCTATAACTTAGATTATACAATTTATCGCTTTTTTAATACTTATGGGTCTAAGCAAAGCACCGATTTTGTAGTGTCTAAATTTTTGAAAGCAGCTATTAATAACAAGCCTTTAACTATTTTTGGTGATGGCAAACAAACCCGGACTTTTTGTTACATTGACGATCATTTAGATGCCACAACAGCCGTATTTGATAGCAATCAATACAAAAATGATGTAATTAATATTGGTAATGATATTGAAATAACGATTGAACATTTGGCTAAAACCATCATAAAATTATGCAAGTCAAAATCACCTATTGAGTATTTACCTGCTTTAAATGAAGGCGATATGCCTCGCCGAATGCCCGATGCTACTAAAATGAAAAATTTATTAAACAGAAACTTAGTTACGCTTGAAGAGGGACTTCAAAAAATAATTGAGTCTAATTATTATAAACAAAAATACAACTTACAATATGGCTAAAGTATTAGTAACTGGCGGCTGCGGCTACATTGGTTCGCACACAATAGTTGATTTAATTAACAATGGTTTCGAGGTAGTTTCGGTAGATAATTTTTCTAGATCAAACCCTTTAATTTTAAAAGGTGTTGAGGAGATTACTGGAAAAAAAGTTCAAAATTACAATGTTGATTTATGTGATTTTGAAGCCACCAAACAAATTTTTGAAGATCATAAAGATATAGAAGGCATTATACATTTTGCCGCATATAAGTTGGTATTTGAGTCGGTACAAAATCCATTATTGTATTATCGAAACAACCTAAATTCGCTCGCCAATTTATTAGAGTTAATGCAAACTTATAAAATACAAAATTTAGTATTTTCCAGTTCGTGTTCGGTATATGGCAATGCGAAAGATTTACCAGTAACAGAAAAAACACCAATGCAACCAGCAGAATCACCTTATGCACATACCAAACAAATTGGTGAAGGAATGATTGAAAGTTTTGCCAAAAATTACCCGTTAAAGTATATGTTGTTACGTTACTTTAACCCGGCAGGCGCTCACGAAAGTGCGAAAATAGGAGAGTTGCCAACCAGCAAACCACAAAACTTAGTGCCTTATATTACTAAAACGGCTACTGGCGAATTAAAGCAATTAAGTATTTTTGGTAGCGATTACCCAACCAAAGATGGCACTTGTGTGCGAGATTATATTCACGTAATGGATATTGGCGGTGCGCATACTTCGGCTTTAAAAAAGATGCAAACAGAACCCGATGGTAATTGGGAAAATATTTATAATTTAGGAGCTGGAGTAGGTCGTTCGGTATTAGAAGCAGTAACTACTTTTGAAAAGGTAAATGATTTAAAGTTGAATTGGAAATATGTGGATAGAAGACCAGGTGATGTAATTGCTATTTATGCCGATAATCAAAAAGCAGTAGATGATTTAAATTGGAAATTGAAGTATTCTTTTGAGGAGATAATGACAAGTGCTTACAACTGGGAAAAAGCTTTACAAACAATAGCTGTATAATTTTTTTGTATGAGTGAAGAAGCAAAACCGAAAAGTAAATTTTTAGACTTACCAATAATATTTGCAATTGCAGTAGTTGGGGTTTTACTTTTTGTTATGAATTTGGTGAATGAAACTACCAACCCAACACCGCCTAAAAGTGATACTACTGTTGTTGCTAAAGATACTCTGCAAATTGATAGTTTGGAAGTAGATACTTTAAAGTAGTTTAAGGTCCTGAACTTTTATTAAAGCCATCAGAATCTATAAGTAATAGGCTTGCATTAGCATCTACGGCACTAATTTTATCTCCAAGCTTTGCTAGCTCACTCAAAAATCTGAAAGAACTGGTGTGGAAATTTAAGATTGGTATAGACTCATTTATTTCATATCGTTCTCTTAAATAACTTACATCGCAATCAACACCGGCAAATTGAATACGTTCATATAGGTCAATTATTTCATTTTTTACTGCTTGCCAGCTTCTTGTGCTAATGTCTGCATCAAAAATATTTCCTTTATATGTTGGTGGTTTGTAACTAACTATAAAAAAGGAATCGGTATGCATAGCAATGCTGTAAGTAAACTTTACATCTTTCCTAAAATTAATTTCCTCACCTACTTGCTGTTTCAAAAGTCTAACAGTTTTATCGTAACTGTACAATGCATCTTCTCTGCCTGAAATTTCGTTTTTATTATCAAGGCTTTTACTATCAATCAAATTAGTTGCCGTTTTTTCCGTAATTGTAGAATTATTTAATTTTTTTCCCTTTTCACAGCCACAAAAAAGAATTGCAATGAAACATAGAATAAAAATAATTTGTGGTTTGAAGCTTGTGGCTTGTATCATTTTATTAAGATTTCCATTTACGTAAATATATGAAAAAAATAAGATTTTAAAAGAAGAATATTTTACAAACTAAATTCGGATTTTTAAGTGTATATTTGTTCTAATTTAAATTGAACAAAAATTTTTGAGCGATAAAACGTATATAAAAGGTAGGGGAGCGCAATTAAACACGGCTAATCCTTATGATGCAACTTATTTGGAGAAAACTCATATTGAGGGCATTGATATTTTTGAAAAACCTCAGAAAATTAAAACTCAAATTATTTACGATTACCCTAAAAAACTAATCAACAAAGTTACGTCGCCCGATGTTGGTATGGAGTATTCGGTTAATCCTTACCAGGGCTGCGAACACGGTTGCGCTTATTGTTATGCCCGCAACGCACACCACTATTGGGGCTTTAGTGCAGGTTTAGATTTTGAAACCAAAATAATTGTAAAACCAACCGCACCCAATTTGTTGCGCAACGAATTAGCGGCAAAAAGTTGGAAGCCGCGCCCAATTGTATTGTCGGGTAATACAGATTGTTATCAACCTTTAGAGAAAAAATTTGAGCTGACCCGCAAGTTGTTGCAAGTAATGTTAGAATGTAAACACCCCGTAAGCATTATTAGTAAAAATGCTCTGATTTTAAGAGATTTAGATATTATAAAAGAACTGGCTAAAGACAAGCTGATTCACGTTGCAATTTCCTTAACCACTTTAAATGAAAGTTTACGCAGCGTATTAGAACCAAGAACTGCAACCGCCAAACAACGCTTACACACCATTAAAAAACTAAGTGAAACAGGCGTGCCAGTTACTGTAATGACTGCCCCCATCATTCCAGGAATTAATGATTTTGAATTACCTCAATTACTAAAAGCAGCTTCAGAAAACGGAGCTGTTGCTGCTGGTTTTACTATGGTAAGATTAAATGGCGTGTTACCCATCATTTTTGAAAACTGGATTAGAACGCATTTTCCTGACAGGGCTGATAAGGTGCTAAACAAAATAAAATCGGTACACGGTGGTAGTTTAAACGATTCACAATTTGGCCGTCGTATGCGTGGTGAAGGACCAATTGCAGAGCAAATCCGACAACTATTTTCAATTTACAAAAACAAGTATTTTAAAGATAAAACGGCTTCACCTTACAATTTAAATTTGTTTAGAAGGCCAAATAAAAATGGTCAGTTGAGTTTGTTATAATTGGCTTTGTTTTTAGATGGGTTTTGTTGGAATAAAAAAATAATTACCAATAAAGTTTAAGTGCTGGTATTGTTTCCGCATAAACGCAGTTACGAGCTTTTGCTACAAATTGCCCTTTATATATTGTTGTATGAATGCCGCAATTTGGGAGGTAACACTTTCATAGAAAGTTTGCTATGTTTGATCATAACTTCTTATCAGTTAAGCTTACCAGAATAACGAGAATTCAAAAGCAATAATATCATTTCTCAAAATTTGTACAATACTAGCTTTATTGTTGGTCGTTCCGACTCAACAAACAATTGGCTATTGGCAACTGTTTTTCATCAAGCATTAATGTCAGTTGTTTGGGTAAGTTATAAATTTTCGATTTAGAGGTGAGTAGGGATTTTTTATTCTCAATCCGAGATTTCATCTCACTATTGGTTATACTGTCTTTGAGTTCTATATTCGACAAAAGTGCCTCATAAACAGCATTTCTATTAGTTTCTTTTCCTCCAACGTGGTAAAAGTGCTCTTTCGTTGCTACGTTACAATCTTTCCAAACTGAAAAGACATAATCGTTAGTTCTATATTTATTACTCAACCAGGTTGATAAAATGAATTTGCAATTTGAGTTTACTAAACCTTGATTTAATATTACTTCTTCTTCCTCTGACCAACTATCAAAATAGTCAACGTGTCTGCCAATGTATTGTGGGTCTGAATAAACTAAATCTGTGCTATTTAATTCGGCCAATGTTTGATTAAAATCTTGAAGTTTAAATTCATAATCTTCTTGTTCTATAATTTGAGAAATATTTTCAACTTGATTGGTTATTTTTGTAACTAAAGATTGAGCAAAACGATTTGGTTTTTTACAGAAAGGAACATTGTATCCGCCTTTTTTATTAAATCGCATCATACCATTAAAACAAGAACGACTTAAAAATAAAAAATCTAAGGGATTACCTAATTTATTAAATCTTTCTCTAACAGCGTAATAGTGTTTTCCGTCAGTTTCAAATAGCTTTTGACCTTCCTCATTTAGAAATTGTTTTACAATTCCACTTGTTATATCTTTATTTTGTAACGCTTTGTAAAATTTTATTAGGTGAGGATTACTATCACAAAGTAATGCTTTTTTGGGTCTGACATTAAATGCAACTACACCTGTTCCCATAAAAGGCTCAACCCAACGGTCAAACTCAATTTCTTTTACATTTAAAGAAATCCATTGAACAAGTTTTGTTTTAATCCCTTGGGACTTTATTGGTGGAACAAATGTTTTCATTTCCTGCTCTTATTTTTTCGTTTTGGTCTAACTGGGTTTATTTTATCGGTTTCCATACCTTTGAATTCGAGAAATTCGGTTAATTTAGTTAGTTTTTTAAAGTTACCTGCTTTCTTTGGGTCAGGAACTTTTAAAATACCCTGATTTATCCAATATTCATCAAACATTTTTTCTCCAAGATTTTTGAAAACTCCATTTCCTTTTAAAATATCCTCTATGTATTGAATACTTCCAATGTTTGCAGTATTTCCGCTTCCTCCTTTGTCACTTGATATTTTCCATTTTTCCTCTGCAAAGAAAACCAAATCTTTGATTACAGAAGTAATTTTATCAAGGTTGTTTAATTCAAGTATTTTAGTTTCGTCAATATCTGTAGTTAAAGCCCTTGTGTATAAAATTCCTAAACAAATGTGAGATGTATATTCTGCATAAGGAAATTGTATATTTTTTGTACTTGTTCTGGTTCTGAAATATTCTCCGTGAGAACCAAGTGTAAAACCGTTAGAAAAACCATCATAATCATCTAAACGATAAGTCGTTTTATATCGACCGCAAATTTTATTTTTGAATTTGCTTTATTAATAAATGATAAATCTGGATACCAATTTTTCATTTCAGCAAGAACTATTTCGTAACCGTTTTGGTCAGCAAATTCTTGAAATTTCGGAAATAATTGAATTTCAAGAATTTTAGATAATATTTTAGTGTCAGAGGATATGGTATAAATATTCTTTTCAATATCTATAAATCCCTTAACTTTCCAATCGCCAACTTTATCAGAAACATATTCAGTCAGTTCTTTTGAAAACTCTATTAATTTATCTAAAAACTGCTTTTTTATATCACTCATTCTTTATTTTATGTAATCCACAAGTTACAAATTATTGATTATCTAATCTTATAGTTTAGATATTTTAAATTGTTGTTAACATTAACATAGCGTAGTTAATGAAGTTTCATATCCTCTAAAAGAATGCTTGAGGAATTTAGTGTGGGACTGCCGTTTATGCAAAACCAGTAACTTCATTTCCAAAAAAAAAAAGTATAACACATAAGGCTACAGATAACAAATATTATCTTTAACTTTAGGCTTTTAGTAAACCATCTTAACCTTAAAAAATAATTTTTATTATGGCGGATTATATGAGTATGCACATGCTTCGGTTTTTGTTACACGAAGTACAGGAAGTGGAAAAACTTTGTGCATTATCAAGATATAAAGATTACGATAAAAGTAGTTTCGACATATTATTAGATTCTACCAAAAGCTATGCCGACAAGGTATTGTACCCTACTTTTAGAGAGATGGACGAAGACCCAGCAAGGTATGAAGATGGTAAAATTTATGTACATCCGGTAGTAGAACAAGTAATGAAAGATGCTGGTGAAAATGGAACTATTGGCGCTTTGTTTGATTATGAACATGGCGGCATGCAAATGCCACATACAGTTCATGCGGCTATTTCACATATCAGTCAATCTGCAAATAATAATTTACCTGGCTATCCAGGTTTAACTGGTGGTGCTGCTGGTTTGTTGGTAACTTACGCTAATAAAAATTTAGTTGATACTTACGTGCCTAATATGCTAAGTGGTAAATGGGGAGGTACTATGTGTTTAACCGAACCGCAGGCGGGTAGTTCTTTATCAGATGTTGCTACTTCTGCAACGGCCAATGAAGATGGTTCGTATAATGTAGCAGGACAAAAAATATTTATTTCGGGTGGCGATCATGAGTATGTTGAAAACATGGTTCATTTAGTATTGGCTCGTATTGAAGGTGCACCAAAAGGAACAAAAGGTATTTCACTTTTTGTAGTACCTAAAAAACGTTTAACGGCAGATGGAAGTTTAGAAAGCAATGATGTAATAACTGCTGGTGATTTTCAAAAAGTAGGGCAGCGAGGTTATTGCACAACACATTTATCTTTTGGTGAAAACCAAAATTGTAAAGCCTGGCTGGTAGGTGAAGAAAACAAAGGCTTACGCAATATGTTTCAAATGATGAATGGCGCCCGTATTGATGTTGGTTTGACTGCTACATCTATGGCAACTGCAGCTTATTATGCTTCTTTAAAATACGCCAAAGAACGCCCGCAGGGTAGAAGAATAAATAACGCAGGCGTAAAAAATGCAGTTGAAGGTCAAACCTTAATTATCAATCATCCTGATGTTAGGCGTATGCTAATGCTTCAAAAAGCAATTGTAGAAGGTTCGTTGGCATTATTAATTGAGGTTTCTATGTATCACGATTTATCGGAACAAGGCGATGAAAGTGAGCGCAGTTATTATCATAATTTGTTAGAATTACTTACGCCAATTGCCAAAACCTATCCATCAGAAATGGGCATTACTTCTATTAGTAATGGTTTGCAAGTGCTGGGTGGCTATGGTTTTTGTTCAGATTTTCCTTTACAGCAATATTATCGTGATATTAGAATTACGGCATTATACGAAGGTACTACAGGTATTCAATCGTTAGATTTGCTGGGCAGAAAAGTAGTAATGGATAATGGTGAGGCGATGCGCTCTTTAACAAAAGAAACAATTTCTACTATAAAAGCTGCTAGTAACTATGATGATTTAAAACCTTATGCCGAACAACTTAAAACGGCTTCTAAACAATTGCAACAAATATTGCAGCACTTAATACAATTTGCTATGAATGGGCAGCACGAGCGTTTTATTGCTGATGCAACTATATTTATGGAGATGATGAGCAACATTGTAATTGCCTGGCAATGGTTAAAAATGGCTACTGTTGCCAAAACTGCATTGGTAAATGGAAATGGTACATTTTCAAGCGAATTTTATACGGAAAAAATTGATACAATGCGCTTTTATTACAAGTACGAATTACCTAAAATATTAGCTTGCCAAAGTACTTTAATAAATGAAGACAATTTAACAATAGTAGAAGAAAATAAAGAAACCTTTAGTTTTAGCTAAGTATCTACACTATAACAAGTTAATATTTTATTGGTTTCCTTTTTAGGTTTAAATTAAATTCATTCTGTGGTTTATATTTTATTATTTAACATTCATTGTTCCAATCTTAAAGAATGAATGTGAAATTCTCCCGCTTTTTTAGTAAGTGGCAGTTAAGTTGGATTTATTACTGAATAGAAATTATACTATAGGCCATAAATTTAGTTTAACAATAGTTATATAGGAACTGTTGTTACTAAAATATAGAGATACGTCTTAATATTATATAATTAATAAAAAAACAATATGTTAGAACAATTAAAACAATTAGCCCTACAAAAGCTACAAGAAAAAATGTCGGGTAATAGCCTTGGTGCTTCCGAAACTGCAGAAGCTGCTGGTGAGGGCGCAGGTTCATTAATAGATATAATTAAAGAAAAAGTTAGTAGCGGACAATTAGATCAAGTAAAAGATTTATTTTCTAATGATGGAGAAAGTTTAGAGAACAACAGCATTTTTCAAAATGTACAAGGAAAGATTACAGATTCGTTAAAAGCAAAAGGTATGAGTGAAGAAGAAGCTCAAAAAGAAGCTCAAAATACAGTACCAGATGTTTTTAATAGTATTAAAGAAAAATTTACTTCAAGCGATGAAGCAGATAGTGCTTTTAGCTTAGAAAGTTTAACTGGTTTGTTAGGTGGCAATGCTGGTGACTTGTTAAATAAGGCCAAAGGTCTTTTTTAAATAGGTTTAATAAAATAATACAAAAAAAGCCGCTTGTTTTAATCAAGCGGCTTTTTTTTATGTATATAACAATTACTTTTTGTTAAATTAGGTGATAAAATAAAGTAGAAACTCCACCAGAAAAAGCGACAATCTATCCTAATGTTCTAATATGCCGAATAATATGACAATAAATCATCAATATTGACTAAAGCCTAAAATGAACTACTACCTGACAGCCTGGCGTTTCACGTTGTTGCCTCACAACAATATCGTGTGCAAATTGACGCATTAAATATACTCCTCTGCCATTGGGTTCACCAATGTTTTCGGGGGCAGTAGGGTCGGGTAATGTGCTGGGGTCAAAACCTTTCCCTTCATCTTGTATAGTAAAAGAGAGTAGATTTTCTTTTACTACTGCCGTTTTTACTAAAACTTCTTTTTCTGGGCAGCAACGGTTACCATGATGAATAGAATTATTTACTGCTTCAGTTAGCACAAGCATTATTTCATGATAATACTCATCACTTAACCTGTAAGTATCACAAACTCTTCTAACGAAAGGTTCTAAAAGACTTATGTTTTCCGGTTCGGAATGGAGTTTCAGTTGAAACTCTTTGTTTAAAAAATTAGCACGCACGTTTTAAAAACTGATTTCATTAAAATATCGTTCCACTAAATGCTTATAAAATGGTTTCAGCGCAGGTGGTACTGTTTTGTAGAGTTGTACTTCAGCTTCTCGTTTTTTTAGATATTCTTCAATTTCTGGTGGAACGGGTTTAGGTTTTTCGCGGGCGGTTTCAGCTTCTCGTTTATCATCAATCTCTCTTTGTCGCTCTGCTTCTTCAGCTTTTAACAAACGAGTTAGTATGTCTTGCTGGCGTTTAATCATTTGTGAAGTCAATTTTTTATTCAGTAAATCTTCTTCTGTTTTCTCCATTTCATCGGCCAATTTTTGCAAATCACCCATACTGTTTTTACCGTCTTTATTACTTTCTTTATCTATTTTTTGAATGGCATCTCTTATTGCAGCCTGGCGTTGTGCCATTTGTGCCATTTGTTTGCTCATGCCACCGCCTTCACCTGGTTTTTCACCTCCTGGTTTTTCGCCTTTCTGCATTTCTTCCAACATTTTTTCTAATTGGCTGTTCATTTTCTCTTGAGCCTTTTTCATATCGCCCATACTGCTTGGTGTGCCACTTCCACCTGGCTTATTACAGTTTTGGCTGCCCGGCATACCATCGCTCATTTGTTGTTGCATTTGCTCCAAACTTTCGTTAAACATTAAAGCAAGGTTGTTAAAGCCTGTCATAATATATTGCTGATTAATGCTGCCATCTTTTACTTTACGGTCTTCTAAATAATCTAAACCATCATCCATGTTTTGATTAATAGTTTTCAGCTCTTTGGTAACAAAACTTTCAATTTGGAAAATGCGTTTACTTAAAGCGATGATACTATCTTCCACCATTTTTGCATCTTCTTCAATTTTATATTGATTTTGTACAAGCGTTTTGTATTTAGGGTTGTTAATGTTAGTTACCACAATTTCATCCATTGTGTTTTCCTGATCTAAAGAAAGTTTTATCAAATTTTCTAACAACTGTCGTAAAGCGCGCATATCTTCCTCAGCTTGGTCTTGTTGCTGCTGATCCATTTTTTGTTGCATTGCACTAGCCATTTGTTGCATTTTTTGTGCAGCACTTTTTTGCTTTTTAGATGCGCCCGATTTTTGATCTTGTTCTAACTGCTCTTGAGAATCTTGCATTTCCTGATCAATTTCTTCCTTTTGCTCTTCAAACTCTTCCATGCTTTGCGGCTCTTCCAGCTCTTTGCCCATCTCTTCTAACTTCTCTAAATCTTCCTTTATTTCTTCAAATTTTTCATTTAATTCTTCTTGTTTTTCTTCTTGTTCTTCTAAATCTCCGCTTTCGTTCTCTTCTGTTTCTTCTGCTAATTTTTCTTCTTCTTCGGCTAGTTCATTTAGTTTGTCAATTGTTTCGGTCATTTTTTCTTCATACTCCAATTGTTTAAACAACTCTAACATGCGGTCTAACTCTTGCTCTAACTGCTCATCGTTCATTTCAAATTCTTCCAACTCTTCAAAAGCATCTTCTTGCTCTAATTTTTCCAACATCTCTTCTAACTTCTCCATTAACTCCTTCATCTCGTCGGTCATTACTTCTTCAAACAATTCTTGTAACTTCTCTTTCTTTTGTTTCACACTTTCAGAGTATTGTTTGTACTCCTGCTCTTGCTTCATATTTTTTTGAAAGTCTTGTTGAATTTGCTGCACTTGGTTTTGCATTTTTTTGTGCTTTTGAATCACATTTTCAATTGCTTTTTTATCCTCCCAATCCAAGTCTTTCTTTTCCAAAACCCGTTCTTTCATTTCTTTCACCTCTTCTTGCAAATCTTTTACTTCATCTAAGGTTTCTTTTAAGTCTTCCTTTATTTCTTTGTTTTGCTCATCAGTTTTTTCTTCTAACTCTCTTATGGAAGGCAACTTAAACGCCATTTCGGGCGAACGTGTAACCTTTATACCATTAATGCCATCGTTGTCCCAAACTTCAAAATGATAATATACTTCATCACCAGCACTAAGGCCAATACCTGTTAAGTTCCAAAAATGACTGTACTTAGCTGTTTTGCCTTGCCCTTCATAATCAATTGATAATTTTTCGTAATCTTTATTATCTTTTAATCGCCATTTAAAATTCAGGCTGCTAATACCATAATCATCAGAAGCATTTCCTATAAAATAAATTAAATCTTTATCAGTAGAATCTTTAACCTCTTCAACCGAAATAGTTGGGTACATATCGGGTATAGTACTAATGCTATAACTAATTGAATCTCCTTTTTTTACCTTTTCGTTACTAACATATACCGTGTAAGTATCATCTTTATAAAACCGGTTACTGTAGTTAAAATCTAAAGCACTTTGTCTTTGTGTTTCCACCGTTTCTTTTTTGAAACCCATTTTTACCTCTTCGGTATTTTGCGCCTTAAATCTCCAGCCAACTTTAGAGCCAGCCGGAATTACAATATCACCTGTATTTTCTAATACTTCATCTTTAATACCAGTATATTTCGGATAATCTAAATCTACTTCAAAACCAATAATGGTGGGTTTCGGAATTACTGTCAACTTAAATTTTTCCGAAGCAAAGCCATCCGCTTCAAAATAAAACTCTACATCTTTTTGCAAATTGGCAAACTGATAACTATATTCATTTGCTGCTTTTTGGTTTAGTTTGTAAGAAAAATTATTGAAGTGAATAAAAGCTTCCTTAGGCAAAACGGTACCATTTACACCAACATCAATTGTTAAGCTTTCATTTTGAATCGCTTCAAGATCATTGCTTATTAAATCGAAATAAAAAGGAGCTGGTTTTGAAAAATCTTCATCATTTCTAATCAACCGGTCGGTACTGTTAGAAATTAAATCTGGAATAACAAACGACAATAAACCCAATAATAAAATAGGAATTAAAGCATATTTTAAATACTTGGTGTTTCTTTTTAAGTTAACCGCTTTTACAAAAGGCACCGGTGTTAAAGTAGCCGCTTTTTGATCTATACTTGCCTCAATTAATGATTTGCTGTATGCATCTTGCGACTGATCTTTTAACTGCAAAACATTTAACAATCTATCTTTTACATCTGTAAAATGCGTACCAATAATACTGGCCGCTTTTTTATGCGAAATTATTTTACCTAACCTTAGTATTTGGAGAATAGGATAAATAACGCCAACTACAAAAACCACAGCACTCAAAGCAAAAAAGCCATAAAACAGCAATTTTCTAATTGGTGAAGAAAAGTAAAAAAAATATTCTAATACTGCAATAAGTATAAAAGCCAATATAACAATACCTATACTGTACAAAAGCCCTCTTATTAAATTGTTAAAGTAATATTTGCGCGTAAACGCATCAATTTTTTGTAACAGTAAATTATAGTTGTTAGTATTACTTGCCATTTTGTTGTTATTGCCCTTAAACGGTAAAAGTACGGCAATATTTGCTTAGTTACAAATGCTTAGTTTATGTTATGTTTTTATAGTGTTAATAAGTTTAAAACAAAGCTTTTTTACTTAATTTATATTAATTTTTTTTTGAAGCGAAACCCTTAACCCGAATAAACAGCAGTCGTGCCATCCACTACTATCTTTTTGTTCCATAAATTCCACAAAAAGGATATCCGTTACTGTCACGGCTATTTTAAATACCGCGCTCCTTCGCATAAATTGAGCTTTATTACGGTAAAATTTCTCTTTTACCAGCAATTTCTTAAAATTAGTCAAAAATTTATAACAAACGGAACTTAGTAACAGTTAAAAATATATTTCTGATTTAGGCGCAGTAATTTGGTACTACTGCAGGGCGAAAAAACGTAGCATAGCCGATTACCCATAGCTATCGGTATTGGCTTTTGCAACGCAGCAGCAGGGCAAAAGAACGAGTATAAATCGTGAAGTTATTTTTTATCCTTTACTTAACTGCTTCTTTGCAAATTATTAGCTTTGTAAAATATTATTTATAGCGTATGAAAATAGTGTTTATGGGTACACCCGGCTTTGCAGTAGCCGCCTTGCAAAAACTGGTAGAAAACGGCAAAGCCAGCAACATTGAAATAGCAGGCGTAATAACTTCTGTTGACAAACCTGCAGGGCGAGGCAGAAAGCTGCAAAAAAGCGCAGTAAAGCAATACGCCGAAAGTCAAAACTTAAAAGTTTTACAACCCACCAACTTAAAAAATGAAACGTTTTTAGCCGAACTTAAAAGCTTACAAGCCGATTTATTTGTAGTAGTAGCTTTTAGAATGTTGCCCGCCGTAGTTTTTGAAATGCCACCAAAAGGAACATTTAATTTGCACGCCAGTTTGTTGCCAAAATACCGTGGGGCTGCACCAATTAACTGGGCCATTATTAATGGTGAAAAAGAAACAGGCGTAACCACTTTTTTTATTGAACAGCAAATTGATACAGGAAAAATTATACATCAACAAAAAGTAGCAATTGAAAGCAACGAAACTGCGGGCACACTACACGATAAACTAATGGAATTAGGAGCAAACCTAATTTTTAAAACCGTAAACGATATTGCCAACGAAAATATTACTATAACAGAACAAGACCACAGCCAGGCTACCCAAAAAGCGCCCAAAATTTTTAAAGATGATTGTAAAATTGATTGGAATAATTCTACACAAAAAATTGATCAATTTATTCGTGGACTTTCACCTTACCCGGCTGCTTTTACTTTTTTAAACGAATTGCAACTCAAGATTTATGAAGCGGAAACCGAAATTGAAAATCACGGTTTGGAATCAGGCAAATATTTATCCGACAATAAATCTTATCTAAAATTTGCCACTAAAAATGGCTTTATCGTAGTAAAACAATTGCAATTACAAGGCAAAAAACAAATGGATATTAAGGCTTTTTTAAATGGCTATCAGTTGGAGGTTTAAGCTATAAATTCTACATTTCTGTAAATGGCTTCAACGGCAATTTTTGCGCCAATAGCTTCAATATTTAATATTGAAGCTGCGCCTTCATATCGTTGCATAGACCACATATTTTCATTAGCTCTTTTAAAAACATCAATTTGTATTTTATCTTGAGACACTAAAATATATTCTTTTAAACTATATACTTCTTGATAGAAATAGAACTTATCACCTCTGTCGTAGCTTTCGGTAGATTCTGATAATACTTCTACAATTACTGTAGGGTTGGTTATGGATTCTTTTTCGGTTTCAGATCTCACTATTTCATTGTAAACAATCATTACATCTGGATAGAAAATTTTATTTCCTTTTTTTACGTGTAAACGAACATCACTATTTAAAGGAAAACAAGTGGATTTTTGTGATCTTGTAATTTCGTCAAGCACTCCGAAAAAATTTCCTCCAATTAGGCCATGTTCGATTGACCCTCCAGCCATTGCAAAAATGCTACCGTCGTGATATTCATATTTTTGGTCTTGCTCCTGACTAAATGAAATATATTCTGCTATACTTATGTTGTTTAAGCTTATGGCTTTCATTTTTCTTTTGTAATTTCAAAGGTAAATTTAGCACAAAATCATTTAAGTTTTAATACTGAAAAAATAAACCCTTACTTTTAAGCCGTGAATTACGTTTTAGCGCAAAACCTCAGTAAGTATTATGCCGACAAATTATTGTTTGATGGCATTGATTTAAGTATTAACAAAGGCCAAAAGGTGGCTTTAGTGGCCAAAAATGGTACCGGAAAAACATCTCTACTAAATATTTTAGCAGGCTTAGAACCGCAAGATGGTGGCACCTTTACCATTCATAAAGATGTAAAAATTGGCTATTTAAAACAATCGCCCGACTTTAGGCCAGCCGATACTATTATTGATACCGTTTTTTATACCCAAAATGAAGACATTCAACTAATTAAAGACTATGAATTAGAAGAAATAAAAAAGAAGCCTGATACTGTAAAATTACAACAACTAATGACTGAAATTGATACCAAACAACTTTGGGATTTAGAAAGTAAAGTAAAGCAGATTTTAGGTAAACTACAGCTGCATCAGTTAGATCAAAAAATGAACACACTTTCTGGTGGGCAAATTAAACGGGTGGCTTTAGCACGGCAATTAATTCACGAACCTAACTTTTTAATTTTAGATGAGCCAACTAATCATTTAGATATTGAAATGATAGAATGGTTGGAGCGTTACATTCAAAAAA
>Ga0209831_1000325_pt1 | contig 46032 bp, 41 predicted proteins | sample Maine_Asex4_meta_FD_187451 | JGI IMG/M metagenome (GOLD analysis project Ga0209831, IMG submission 187451) | Marine algal microbial communities from Maine, USA - Maine_Asex4_metaG (SPAdes) (version 2) | ecosystem: Host-associated > Algae > Red algae > Unclassified | place: Maine, USA | collected... | reverse complement strand
GGCTGCTCGCCAAGCTCTGCAAGATGCCGCGCGCGATACCAGCAACACCAAACGGCGTCGCACCGCCGCCTAGACCCCGTTGCCCTAGAGCCCATCGACCAACGATCTGGTCGATGCGTGTGCTGGCCGCAACCGTTCTGGTTGCGACCGCGCTTGCTGCTGGCTGTACCCGCCCATCGGTCTCTGAGTCAGACCGACCATTGGTATCAGCCCTCGGCTTCGAAGCAACCGTCGACAGAGTCGTCGATGGCGACACGATCATCGTCACCGTCGATGGCCGGGTCGAGACTGTCCGGTTGCTCGGCATCGACACGCCGGAAAAGGCGGGCGGGCCTCGCCCAGCCGAGTGCTTTGGTAGCGAAGCATCGGCCTATGCCGCTGAGCTGCTACCCGCCGGAACCACGGTGTACCTGAGTCGAGACAAGGAATCTCGTGACCAGTACAGCCGCATGTTGGCCTACGTCCACCGGGCCGACGACGGACTTTTCATCAACCAGGCAATGATCCAGGGCGGCTACGCGACTGCACTCTTTTATGCACCCAACACGATGCTCAAAGCTGAGTTCACATCTTCGGCAAACAGAGCCCGCCGCGACTGGCTCGGATTCTGGCCAGCCTGTGGCGCCGCCGACATCACCTTGCCCGATTAGACAGATCTACGAAGATTTTTCTGCGCATCGCACGACCAGATCGTCACAGATGTGAATTGCTGCGCACTACGCTCGGCTTATGACTCTGGCTGAGCGGCTGGGCTACCAGGCTGACCAGCGGCTTCTCATCATTACCAGCGACAACCTGGGCATGTACCACGCCGCCAACATAGGTTGTTACGAATCGCTGCGGGCAGGGATTGCGACCAATGCATCGCTGATGGTGCCCGCACCTTGGGCGCGCGAGGCCGTTCGGGGTTACCGCGGTGCCGACGTTGGCGTGCATCTGACGCTCAATGCCGAGTTCAGCTGCTATCGATGGAGCTGCATCACCCACGCTCCCACCCTGCATAGCGGCGAGGGTGGCTTCCCTCGAACCGCAGCCGACCTGTGGGAACATGCCGACAGCGACGAAGTACGGCGCGAGTGCCGTGCCCAGATCGAACGGGCAGTGGCCTGGGGGTTCGACCCGACCCACCTCGACAGCCATTTGTCCGCGTTGGTGCTGCGGCCTGAGCTGTTCGACATCTACCTCGATCTGGCCTGCGAGTTTGCGCTTCCGATTCGTCTCGCCGACCCGCGAACCGAGGACAAGGCCGGCTTTCCGCTGCGCTCGCTTGCTGAGCAGGAAGGCGTTCTTTCGCCGGACCGGACTGCAGTTCTCGAAGGCGATGATCGCCCGCACGCATTTGCTGATTTTCTTGCCTCACTCGAACCAGGTGTCACCGAGTTGAGCGTGCAGCCCGCCATCGACACTCCAGAGCTACACGCATTGCTCGGCGAGACCGATCACCGCATTGGTGATCATGCGCTTCTGACCGACCCGACCAACCGTCGACTCGTCGCTGACAGCGGTGCGAAGCTCATCAGCTGGGCGGCCATCCGCAATCTCCAGCGCCGCCGGTAAGCACCAGCTCGCCTATCTGCGAGTCCGCAGCTCCAACCGGATCCACTCTTGGGGCTGCCGATCGACGCGGGCCCGCGCGCTGCCCGTCAGTCGGTGGCGGCAGCGACCGCAGCGCCAAATCGGGCGAGCGCGGCTCGATCGCCCCGGTTAGCCAGATGATCGACCACGAGTTGATACTCGCCGTCGATCTTCAGCTCGCCAAGCATGTAGGCGACCATGGCGTCTTGTTCGCCGGTGATAATGGGCAGCAGGCGCTTCGCTTTGCCAATAAAGGACACATCGGCCTTCTCGCCCTTGGACTCTGGCACGAACTTGCCCGACGAAAACGCCGTCAGTTGGCCGTTCACGACCTGCCCATGAGCCCGCACCTTGCCGTTGGCCGACTCGGCGACCTCGACATCGAAGCTGAAGGAGACTCCCTCGACCTCGGGCAGGTCGGCTGCGGCTTCGTTGACCGCCACAAACCAGTCTTCGCTCCAGAATTCAGCCATGGGAGGCCTCGACGGATATGCCGGCGAACAGGTCGGTTTCCTTCGCCTCGGCAGACGCTGGGGCGTCGACTTTGCTCCACACCCGACAGAAACTCTCGTGAGTATTCAACTCGGCCATCACATCGTCGGGCAGGCCAAACCAGAACGGTGAGGTGGGATCAACCTGGGTTTGGTGGGCCAGCAGCGCATCGGTACGACGCTGATAAAAACCCCTGACGTCGATGGCGGTGGTGATCATGTGATCGTGATCAGGGCGCTCAAACCACCACGGCTCAAACGGCGACTTCATTCCGAGCTCTTCGAACTTCTCGTGCATGCGTAACATCCGAGCCCGAGACCACATGGAGTTGTACAACTTCAGAACTTGCCACGGCTCGCCGTCGAGATCAGCATCAGGATCAGCGGCCATCGCGATGGCCGGGTCGGTGATCTCCCAAACTCGAACATGGTCGGGATGGTCATAGCCGCCCATTGGATCGCCATAGCTAATCACCACATGAGGGCGATGCTTGCGCAGCAGCGCCGCAAACCGGGCGGTCGACTCGGCTATCGGAGCGGCCCAAAAGCACTCGGGATTGTTGTTGGCCTCGCCGTCTTTCATTCCTGAGTCTCGGTAACCCAACATCTCGACCACGTGATAGCCAATGATGTCGGTTGCGGCTTTGAGTTCGGCCATGCGCACATTGAACAAATCGGCTTCGACCTCGGGGGTCTTCACCGCCTCGTTCAAGATGTCACCCTCTTCGCCGCCAGTCGCACAAACGAGAACCGCATGCACGCCGCTGTCGCTGTACTTGGCGGTGGTGGCTGCGCCCTTGGACGATTCGTCGTCAGGATGGGCATGAATCGAGAGCAAGCGAAGCTGATCGGTCATTGGCCCGACGCTATCTGGTCAGCGTACCCAGAGCGCCCAAATGGGCGCTTTCGATCAGCAAAGCCGTCAAGCGCACGCCTCTGCGTACCTAGTCAGAGACGACACATCTCCGGTTGCTTTCTGCGCCAACCGCGCACCGCCGACTAGGTAGGAACGAGTTCGTCTTCGCCCGTCTCGCTGTCTCGAAGTAGCTGCCAGCCGAAACGTGCCGCCAGCTGTTCGCGCCCCTCGTCGGGTCCGCTGGCGATGATCTCGTCGCCGGCGTAGAGCATCTGCACGCCGCGGGGTCTGTAGATATAGCGCTGGCCGCGACGAATCGCCAGCACCGTAAACCCTGGTTCGAGGTTCAGTTCAAGTTCGACCAAGGTGTGCCCGTCGGCAACTGATCCAGCTGCGATTGGAAACTCGACAACCACTTCGTCGCTCTCGCCCAAGGCCAGTTCGAGAATGGGATGAACCGATTCGCCTTGCTCGACCACCCACGTCATCTGTTTTGCTTGATCGCCCAGGTCCTTGGCTGCCTTTGCGAGGTGCAACAAGCCGCGCAATGGCGAGGGATCAAGATCTTCGCGGGCCGCCCGCAGCACCCACAGTTCGAGCCGATCATTCATGTCGTCGAGTCGGGTCTCCAACTGGTGAACCTCGGCCGCCAGGCCGCGATTGCCAAGCACTAACGACGAATACGCCAAGCCCACCGCGGCCTCGCTGAGATCTTTCATCTCGACCAGAACATCGACCGCCCGGTCGAGGTCCGACACCATCGGGTCTTCGGGCTGGCGAGGCGGCTGCCACGCCGCGGCACCGGCCAGTTCCCGAAGCCGAACAATGCCGGCAGGCGAACCGCGCAAGAACAGCACGTCGGCCGACAACATGATGAAATCCCCATCGACCGCCGTGATCCATTGCCGGCCACGACGCACCGCAAAGATCCGCATTCCGGTCGCAACGGGTAGTTCGAAATCGGCAACAGGCCGATTGGCCATATGCGATCCGTCGCTCACGAGCACCCGGTGAGAGACCTCGGCCGCATCGCTCAGATCAGCGACCAATTCCGCCGGGATACCCAGCTTGTGGGTCACGATACGAGAGATGTCCACCGCATCGTTGCCGATGCGCTCGATCGCGCTCACAACCTGCAACACCGAAGACATACCTTCGGCTTCGCGAGGTTTGCGAACTGCCAGCACGCAAATCTGGCGCATGTCGTGAACCAGATCGCTCATCTGCTCCTCGAGTTCGGTGACCTCGGCTGCCATTTCGATATCGCCGAAGTACACCGAGGCGTAGGCTAGGTCCACCATCAACTCGCTGAGATTCTTGGCCTCGGCCAACATTGATCTCAAATTGTTCGGCCTGTCGTCGAGTGCCACGTCTACCTCGCCATCGCGACGCACGAACGCGCCGAAACGTTCTCGCTGGTGACACCTGGTAGAGAGCAGAAGAACATAGCTGTTCCTTTCAACATAGTTCCGACACGACCGGTTCGCCGAGAAACCAATGACTCATATGAACCCCAAGAGTTCGATCGCAAGAATCAGAGTGAACGCACCGAAGAGATCCATCGAGCTGGTGACGAGGGGAATCCCATAGGTGTCCGGGTCAAGCCCGACGCGCACGCTGACGATCGTGCTGTAGTACGCAACGATCGCAGACATGACGGTGGCGACAAGTCCTGCAAGCAACGACGCAACAATCAGCCAGCCGGCTCCTGGACTCGCCAGGTCCGACGCACGCGACAACACGTGCGCGAGAAGTCCACACGTGGCAAATACTGGGAACGCCAGCCCGATGGAAGCAACGATTTCGCCCCGTGCCCGTGACTCGGGTAGCCGACTCGGCGAGATCGTGCCGAGATGAAGCTGGCTTGCGAGCCGACTCGACAGGGTGCCGCCAAGAGCACCGGCCACCGCCAGGAAGGCTGGCAACAAGACCAGAATCGCCGGAAACAGTGCAAACGATCCGAGCTGACGCTCAACGGTTACCCCGGCAACGAGGTCGAGCAAGATACCAACAAGGAGCACCGGCGTCGACTCACGAAGAATGGTCTTCAAACCGGGCCGCCCGAGCTTGATGACCGCAAACGCAGCAATCGGAATGGCAACCACCGAAACGACAGTGACGATGCCAACCGGCCACCGATGGCCCACCAACGTCGAAGCAAGCACCAACGCAGGAACAGTCGCGACATCGCCCACCGCAGTGACCAACGGGGCGGTCACGTTGTCTGGATCCCATCCGAATCGCACCGACCCGGCGGTCAGCCCGAGCGCCGTTACCAGCACCGCTGTCGAGGCCAGTAGGCCTCCCACCACGCTGATCACCACGAAGTCGGCCAGCTGAATCGAGTCCGCCAACCCGAAAACAACCGCCGCGCCTTTCGCCAGCACGGCCAGGCTCACCGAGGTTGCCAACGTGAGCACGAGCGATGACAACACGTTCTCGCCAACAACCGACGACGGGCGCAGTGTCAGTCGGAACGTGCCAGCATGAATTGCGGTGCCCAACCTGGAGCCGAGCGCACCAAAGATGTTGCCTCGGAGCGCAATCGCTGCTGGCACCATCAACAAGAGTCCCGGCAGCTCTTCCAACCGATCGGTGTTGTGCCCCAACGTGAGACCAGCAAACAACGCAACGATGACCAGCAACAGCAACGCGGCCATCCGCTCCCCCACATCGCCGATGGACGACAACCCGGCGCGTCGAATCCGGGCCAGCCGCAAGGTCAGGCCCTGCCGTGCGCCGCCACGAGCGGCCTTCGATTCAGCCATGTTGCGCGCAGACGGTACCCGGTAACAGCCCTTGACCTAGGCCTCGAAGCTCATCGGCGCCGAATTGTGGCCGCTAACGAAAGTCACGACTTGTCGTCTGCACCTGCAGCGACAGCGGATACATGCGCTCAGCAATAACGTTCACCACTCCCTCGCTGCGTTCGAGACGGCCCTGTACATACATTGCTGGTGCAGTACCAGCAACGATGCGATGCCGAATCCAGCACCCCTTCGACACGACCACGTTGATCAGCCCGGTCTCGTCTTCGATATTCAAAAATGTGGTTCCACCCGCAGTTGCTGGTCGTTGCCGATGAGTGACCACACCGGCAATGAGCACCTTTGACCGAGGGTGGTTTTGCAGGTCGGTCGATACCACCACACCTTCGGAAGCGAGGCGTTCGCGAATGAAGCGGGTTGGGTGGCCCTCGGCCGAGACTCCCGTTGCCCACATGTCTGCTTGGGCGAGTTCGCGCTCAGACATGCCAGGAAGTTGTGGAGCCTCGACGCCGGTCACGATGCCTGGTAGCTGTCCCGGCCCGGTCGCAGCCACCGCCCCTGCCGCCCACAAGGCCTGGCGCCGATCGTGGGAGTCGGCGTCGAGCACGTCGAGACGATCAAAGGCTCCTGCGGTGGCGAGCGCTTCGAGCACTCGGCGGTCAGCACCGGTGCGATGGCGCACAGACTCGATGCTGACAAATGGACCGTTGGCGTTGCGTTCGACAATGATCGCCGCCGCCAGGTCGTCGCCGATGTGGCGCACCGACGAGATTCCCATCCGCATTGTCGAGTCGGCCACGGTTCCTTCCAGGACCGCGTCGGCCGCGCTGGCATTGATACATGGTCGGTACACCTTGACCCCGTGACGGCGTGCGTCTTGCACCAAGGTGTGCGGACTGTAGAACCCCATTGGTTGTGCATTCAGCAACGCCGCGCAGAAGGCGCCGGGATAGTGGTGCTTGATCCACGAGCTCGCATAGACGAGATAGGCGAAGCTCACCGAATGGCTCTCGGGAAACCCGAAGTTTGCGAAGGCGGCCAGCTTCTCCCAGATCAGGTCTGCGGTTTCGCCGATGATGCCTCGTTCGCTCATGCCGTTGTAGAAGCGCTCTCGCAACCGTTCCATGCGAGCTTGGCTGCGTTTGGACCCCATGGCTTGGCGTAGCTCGTCGGCCTCGGCTGCGCTGAACCCGGCTACGTCGATGGCCATTTGCATCAGCTGTTCCTGAAACAGCGGAATGCCCAGCGTTTTCGACAACGCATTCTCGAGGAGAGGATGCAAATAGGTGACTTCTTCGCGACCGTTGCGGCGCCGAATATAGGGGTGCACCGAACCGCCTTGGATCGGCCCCGGACGTATCAAGGCAACTTCGACGACCAGGTCATAGAACGTGCGGGGCTTGAGTCGGGGAAGCGTGGCCATCTGGGCTCGGCTCTCGACTTGGAAGACACCAATCGAGTCGGCTTTGCACAACATGTCATACACGGCGTCTTCTTGGGGGATGCCTGCCAGATCGATGGTGATGTCGTAGTGATCGCCGATCAGATCGACCGCGAGATGCAGCGCACTCAACATGCCCAGTCCGAGCAAGTCGAACTTGACCAGCCCAACCGCAGCGCAATCTTCTTTGTCCCACTGCAACACGCTGCGATCAGCCATGCGGGCCCACTCGACCGGGCAGACTTCGATGATGGGGCGGTCACAAATCACCATGCCGCCTGAGTGAATGCCCAGGTGTCGAGGGGCATCTTCGAGTTCGGCTGCCAATGTCATGACATCGTCGGGGATCGCTGATTCGGGCTGGCCGGTGCCATCTTGCATCTCTTGTTTGGTCAGCCCGGTCCAGCGGCTGAGGTTTTTGGCAAATGCATCCTGCTGACCCGGCGCGTATCCCAGAGCCCGAGCCATGTCTCGAACCGATGATCGGGCCCGGTAGGTGATCACATTGGCGACCTGGGCGGCATGGTGTCGCCCGTAGCGTTCATAGACGTATTGGATGACTTCTTCTCGTCGACCGCTTTCGATGTCAATGTCGATGTCGGGTGGGCCATCGCGTTCGGGGGAGAGAAACCGTTCAAAGAGCAGCCCCAGCGAGACCGCGTCGGCCTTGGTGATGCCAAGCGCAAAGCACACCGCAGAGTTGGCGGCCGAACCTCGGCCTTGGCAATAGATGTCATTGCGGCGGCAGAACTCGACGATGTCGTGCACCACCAAGAAGTAGCCGGGAAAGCCAAGTTGATCGATGGTGACCAGCTCGTGGTCGATCTGCTTCCAGGCTCCCTCGACCTGTTCGTCGTGGCGGGTGCCGTACCACCGGATTGCGTGTCGTTCGGTGAGTTCGCGCAGCCAACTCATCTCGTCGAAGCCTTGGGGGCAAGGAAACGGCGGCAGTTGCGGAGCGACTAAGGCGAGGTCGAATGCGCACTGCGACGCAATCTCGGCCGTGCGTTCGACAACACCGGGGTAACGGCGAAACCAATAGGCCTGCTCCGCGCCCGATCGCAGGTGTGCGGTGGCGGCTGCGGGGAGTTGCGCATCGATGGCATCGAGGCTGGCGCGTTCAGAAACTGCGGCCAGAGCGGTCGCCAACGGTCGACGTTGCGGCGAGTGGTAGCGGACATCGTTTGCGGCAACGACCTGCACCCCAACTGTGGCGGCGACTCGCACCAGTTCGTCGTTACGGGCTGAATCGAGTGGATGCCCGTGATCCCAAATTTCGACCAGCACGTTGTCTGCACCAAAGGCCGCAACAAATTTTTCGAGTTCCCGTTGGGCTGCACTCGGGCCCTGATCGATGAGCGCCTGAGGCACCGCTCCCCTGCTCGTGCCCGTCAGCACCACCCATGGATCTGGCTCGACGGCGCGAGCGAGTTCACCAAGGGCTGCGACCGTTGTTCGAGGATCTCCTTTGGACCCAGCAAGTTGGGCTTCGCTGATCGCCCGTGCGAGCTGGGCGTAGCCGTGTGGGCCCCGGGCCAAGATCACCAGCTGCGACGGGCCCCGGCCCGGGCCGCGATGATCGAACAGCGAGAGTTCGGCGCCAAACACGGTTGGCAATCCATGGGCACGAGCCGCTTCGGCAAATCGGACGATGCCGTAGAAGCCGTTGTTATCGGTGATCGCCAACGCCCGCAGGCCAAGACGCACCGCCTCTTGCACCAACTCTTCGGGGTCAGATGCCCCATCGGAGAAGCTGAAATTGGAGTGGCAATGCAGCTCTGCGTACGGGGTGGTGGCCGTGGCCAGCTCGATGGGTGGGGCAACATATTCGTTTCGCTTGCGGGACCACGCTGGCGAATCGCCGCCGTCGCCGGGGGCCCATTCGTCGGGTTTACCCGAAGGCGCGCGCCCTGACCGCCCTGCCAATCGACGTTCGAGTTCGTGCCATGGAACTGGCGGATTACGCCATCCCAAAAGCAACTTCCTTGTTTAGGAGCGCCCTACTCACGACTAAGAACGTACGTTCGATTTCCCTCGAACGCAACCCCTGTCGCCTCAGGTTGCGTCGACGCTCAACGCCTGCTGCACCATCGGGTGAAGATACCGGGCTCGCACGGCCAACACTTCACGAATCTCGCGTTCTAGCGAGGCGTAGAACTGTTGGCGATAGGCCTCGTCGCTATTGAGCGAAACTGCGAACTGCAACGCCGAAATGGCGGCAATGAATCCAGACACAGCAAACAGTTCCCAGGTGACGATCACTTCAGCCCCAAGCAGCGAGAATCGCGCCAGTGGATCGAAGCTCCCCGCAGAGATTTCAGTCCACTGCAACAACGTCTCTTCTCGTACTGTGAACAGCCCAAAGGCAACAAAGAACAGACCGATGCTCACTGCCACGAGGACTGTCTGCACCAGTTGTGCCGCCAACATCAACAAGGCCAGGTTTCGGCGCTCGCCTTGATCGAGCGGCACGAGATGAGGCTTCGTATCGGGGACCTGAGCGCGTTTGGAAAGCGGCGCATCAGTGCCGTGGCAAATTTCGTCGATCTGCCTCCAGCCATCGAAGGAGTGCAGGCTGACAATCTCGTCGGGTGACCGCAGCGCCAAGAAGATCACGGCTGGGGACAGCACCATGGCGATGACCACCACGAACAGCTTGGCGGTCATTTCGTGCGCGACCTGCCACATCTCGGCGTTGAGAAACAGGAACGTGGCGAACAGCAATAGCAGTGGCAACAGCCGCGACAACACGTTGACGATCCCGCGTACCTGCACCCCGACTTCTCGGACGCCCCACCGAAGCATCGGCACCGCGCCGTAGGTCGTCACGACGTAGCCGATCCCGAGCATGACGAGGTTGAGACCAAATAACCACACCGGCTGCCAGCGCCAGTCACTGAAAAGCAATGCCACGAACGGTGCTCCACACAAGAACAACCCAATTTCGACGTAACCAACGTCGTCGGGTAGTGCAAAGTTGCGACGGCCCCGCAACCGGTTCACCACCATCGCCAAGCCAGTCAGGATCGCAAACGCTGCGACGGCAACACCGAACTGACGCCATCCACTAAAACGATCACCAAACCCGGCCAATGCGCCCAACAGGAACACTGCGGCCAGATACGGCACCATACGGGTCAGCACATCTTCGGCTGCGTTGTAGTGGAAGATGGCCTGCGGCACGCCTCGCTGCACGAACCAGCGCTCGATGGCGTCGGCATCGAGCGGATCCTCGACTGCCGCAGTGTCGTCGCCCATACCCACCAGCCGATCGTACCGAACATGACGCAAGCAAATGTTACGACCCATGAACACAACCCGGGGACGCAACAGTTGATGAGCGCCAGCGAAGCCGGCCTACCACTAGTCATAGGTGGCGATGATGGACCATTGACCTCGATGACAACTCGCTACGAAGGCTCGGCCGTCGACGAGGGTGACCTGCATGCGGACCTCTCGTCGGTGGCGCTCACCTTGCCACCAGCGTTCGTCGAGTAGCCAGGGTCCGGACCATCCGGTGATCTCAATCGGCCCTTGGCGAGGTATCTCGGCCCACATCGGGATGCTGGCCATGATGCCCCTGCTACTTACCTGCACCGGCTCTTGGTCAGCCCCGAGCACGCCGATCGCGATGCCGGGTTGATGCACCTTGCTTGGGGCTGGCGGGGGTAGCTCGCCAATCCAACCTTGGGCGCCTGTTTCGGGTGCGATCCCAGCAGCAGCGATGCCGGCTGCCGGGTCAATCGCTCCCCCACCCGCTTTGCGATCGACTGCGGTTGACCGTTCGACCAGATCAACTGACTCGGCTGCTATCGAAACGATCCTTTCGCCGGGGTTGCGGCCGCCACGCATCTCGGGAACTCGAGCCACCCCTACGCCGACGATGCCTTGCACTCGTGCTATCGAGCGTGCTGCTCGTTCGGCAAGACCAGTCTGTTCGCCCCAGAACCCGAGTTGTCGACCTGCTGCCACGCTGATGTCGTCGGGCCGCAACGCCAGGCGAGATAATCCCCCCGAGGGTCGCATTCGTTGCGGGCCAGAGAGCCAGCCGTCGAGCTGCCATCGCATACGGTCAGAGATCGCGGTTGCACTGAACGCTTCTTCAGATCGCCATAATCGCATCTGCGTTTCGCCATGTTCGGTTTCGGCAATGACCGCCACCCGAGCGCAGCTGATGCCTCGTGCTCCCAGCTTGCGGATGAACTCCTCGGCGAGTGTCTTGGCGATAAACGCCGCTTGGTCGACTCGTTGAAGTGGCGGATCAAGGTCGATCACGACCTCGAGTTCTGGCGGCGGGTCTTGAGCTGCGGTTGGCCGATCATCAAGACCCAGCGCCCAGGTGTGGGCTTGCACCCCAACCGATCCGAACCGGGCAATAACATCGCCGAGATCGAGTTCGGCGAAGGCCCCCAAGGTGGTCAGGCCGAGGCGTCGAAGCACATCGACAAGATCTTCGACCACCTTACGCTTGGCTGGCACGTCGATATCGGCCACCAGCAGACCGATCGGCAACGAAGAAAGAAACGCAGCACTCGCCCCGGCTGGCACGACGCGGGCACGGTCGGCTTCGGCCAGTGTCGCCGCTCGTAGCGCAGCGAATCGACTATCGGCAGTGCCCACATGCACGCTGGTGCACCCATCGAGCGCATCGGCGACCATACGGGCCGCACGGTCGCTCATCGACTGGTCGCCACCGAAGTAGCGACTTGGCCCACGGGTCAAGAATGCACATTGGCCGGGCCGATCGATCTCGATGCGCGGCGTCAGATCATCGAGCACCTGCAAGACCGGGGCAAAGGCTCGCGCCTCGGCGGCTGGATCGGGCGCCAGCACAACCAAACCCGGGGCACGGCGCTGCGCTTCTCGTCGCCGAAGGCCAACAACAACACCAAGCTGCTGAGCAGCCAAAGACGAAGCAACCACTCGGTTCGCCACAAAAACTGCAGCAACATCGTCGGGGCGATGACCGCACCCGACCACCGCCCAACTCCGACAAGAAACGACCGTCAGCCGTTCTGCGCTATCAGGTCGCGGCATTGCGGTCAGGCCGTGGCATCGAGGTCATCGGCATCAGACCCTGCAGCAGCTGCCTCGTTGGACTCTTTTGCTTCGATGGCATCGAGCAGCGCATCGATGTCGGCACCAGCGAATCGGCGCGGCGCTTCACTCTCGACTTGGTCACCGGCTGGACCAGAAAGGGCCACCTCACGTGGCGAAGCAACGCGACGTTCGGCCGCCATCGCGCTGTTTTCACGCACTGATTCTTTGGGCACGACTTCTTCGGAAACTGCTTCTTGTGCGAAACGGTCATGCCCGATGACTGCGGCCGGAGCGGTCTCGATTTCGCCGACCCCGCCACCAGCGGCAGGAAGCAGCAGTTGGTGGCCACGACTCGCACCGTGATGGCGACGACCTGCGACCTGCACGGTCACTTCGCGCATCTGAAGATGCCCATAACCTTGTCCGAGCCCTGACCAACCAGAGGCCTCCACGTCGAATCGCATGTCGGCCGCTTCGGCCCACGCAGGGCCGCCGACGTTCACGATCACCGAGCCTCGTTCACGATTACGGGCAGTGAGTTGGCGGGCCTGGGATGCACTCACCCGATGCCGGTCAGCAATGATCACCACATCGAAGCCCTCGACGATCGACGCCACGGCTTGGGGCCAACGAGATGCATCATTAGGCAGAACGAACTGCACGACTCGCCGCAACGGGATATCGAAGTCAAGACAGGCCCCAAGTCCAAAGGATTCGGGTGCGACCACGGCCAAGAACGAACCCTTGCGGATTGCTTCGCCCACCAGGGCCAACGCGAACGATGTGGCGCCCACGCCATGCACCGCAACAGTGCTGCCGCGTTTGAGGTATCCCGAAGGCACAACCTGGCCAAGCACCTCGGCCACAGGCAAGGTGCGCTCGTGCGCCAGCGTGGCCGCAGTGGTCATCGACCCGCGTACAAGTTCAAGGTGTGCTGCACTCCGCATCCCTGCAGTATCGAACAAGCGTTCGACATCTGTCAACCGGAGATTAAGACTCCCCCGATTGGGCGAGATCCATCGATTGGGACCTCCCAAATCGAGTTATCTCGCCTCGTGACAATCGCGTCGCACGCAGGGGGACGACCGGACGCTCCCTTGTCAAGCCGCGATTTCTTGAGGTTGTGTTCGGGCTTGTTCGTCTCGCCACATTCGGCGGATGACTCGGTTGGCGAGGTGGCGTTTGCGGGAACACTGTTGTTCGCAGCAGTTTTGGGGCTCATTACCCGCGGAGTTCCGTCGGCGAGTGACGTTCTACCGGGACTAGTCGGACTTGCTCTGCTCGACTTGATGTTTCGGCTGCCGATCCGTCGATGGATACACCGCCACGACGGCGAGAGTGACGATGGCACGCAAGTTGGTTGAATCAATGCGGCGCTGGTGGTTGGCATTTTGCCCTTGCCACCAGCGCCGTTTTCGTCGCGTCTTGTTCTGGCGGTTCGGGGTTGCGGGCCGAGGTTGAGGCTTCGGATGGTGAGTCGGATGTGTTTGCTGCTGATTCGCCGCTTGATCGGTTTTTTGTGGCTTCAGGTGGTCAGGAGGGTGGCGTCGAGTAACGATGACGACTAGCGCATCGAACGTTTCCGCTGCGACCTTGCGGCTACGACGCCAGATCTGAGCCGTTTGATGAAGCTGGCGCTGTGCCATAGTTGACACATGTCGGGTTTTTGCAATACGACGCGGTGGCGAAAAGCGGTTTCCGCTGGCTGTGTAGCACTGATGGTTGTAAGCGCGTGCGGGGGAACCGTCGACGCTCCAAGTGTTACACAGGCCTCCCCGACGGCATCGGCACCAGCCGTGACCTCGGTTCCCAAACAGGAAGATCAGACCGCGATCAGGGCAACCGACGAAACTGCCGCTCTCGTCAAATGGCTACGAGCTCACCAAAGCGACGAAGGCGGGCTGGTCGGCGCCGCGCTGAGCGACTTCCTCGCGCAAGACTTCGGTTACGTCGAGTTCCCTGACTTCCATGTGCCAGACGATGCGACGGTCCACGGATACCAGACGCAATACAAAGGCGAGTGGAACTCACGCACGAGTAAGACCGTGACCGTTTGGTTCAACACGCAGCAGAGTTCGAGCGACTTCGAGAACATGCTGGCCGCTTCGCTCACGGGACAGGACGGTTGGGAGGAACCTGAAATCAGCGCCCGGATGGGCCCAGACGCAGACGGTGACACAATCCGCCTCGTCGAGATGGACTTCACCAATTGGTCCGACGGCCACGAATCGCTCGACTTCCAGATTAACGAAAACGGTGAGGGTGCACTGCTCGTCGAGGTCAGGGCGAACGGCTCGGCACCCGACGCGATCGACGCTGTCGAGCAAATCGGACGTAGCTACATCCAGCCGGTCTGGCCAGCTTCTGATGTCGTTGGGTGGATAAGCTCCTGGATCACGCACGGCCAATCGAGCGCCAATTATCGATACGTCGATATTGACGAGTCAGTGCAGACGATCTCCGTCATGGCGAATCTGCAGATCGATGGCGAGCTGACGGGTGAGGACCTTGACCGTTGGGCTGAGGACATCGGACTTGTCGCAGGGGAAATTCGGGGGTCCGACGGCTGGTTCGGGCCCGAGGGGCTCTTCGTGAGGGGATCGGCGTTCAGCGATCAAGACAACCAATCGGGCGTGACCATCGAGACCTACTTGGACCTGGCTGAACGCCCCTGGGGGTAGTGACCACTCCTTGTGATCCCACTGGAGTCAGAATCTTGAGGCGACTAATGGTCGCCTATCAACCAAGAGTCGCCTCAAGAAACCGTGATGTCGGGCTAATCGGACAGGTATCGAACCATGTGCTCTAGGTGACAGTCGACAAAACTAGACTGGCATAATAGAACAGCGCCTGGCAGTTGTACTGGCCGTGATAGGTGCAGCACTAGCGGTCCTACGGCTATTCGAGGCGCGGCGATCGGCGCGACAAGCACAGGCCCGGAATTTACTAAGTCTCAACGAAACGTGGCAGTCCCTTCAGGCCGACTGGCGACGCAGCCTATTTCTGGTGAGCGGTCAAGATGACTACTACTTCTGGGGAACGGCTGCGGACATCGATGCGATGGATGTGCTTCTCTCGGATGGCCGATCATCATCCTTCAACAGAAGACCAGTCCATTCATCCAAAGAGCTATATCGGTCGAATTCGCCGATGAAGGGCAGCTTCTTATACTCTTCGGAGTTTCACGAGGCTGAGTCGCTGTTTCTCGAAAGCGCACAGCGGACGTTGCTATTCTTCGGGACTGTCGCAGAGCTCGTGCTCGCGGGTCACGTCCGTGTCGGCGATGCGTACGCTTCGTTTGGATTTGAGGCCGCTCGGCGTTCAGGAACCCTACGAGCACTTCTGAACGGCCACCACGATGACGGTCGGTGGATTCAGCGAACACGAGTGCTGAGCAAAGTCAGCGGCTGGGCTTCGTACAATCCGGGTGTCAACCGTCGAACGCGCATCTTAATCGACCTCATGTGGGCGCAAGGCGCCCGCACCGGCGACCTAAGCCCCGCCTATCTGCTCGAGGCGGCGAGCACAAAGGCGATCTACGAGTCAGGTCTGCAGAATCGACGTCGGGTTCGGCGCCACCTCCGGCGCTCTCATGGATGGTTTCGCTCAATGTGGCTTGCGCCGCGACATCTGGTCCACTTGAGGCGTGCCGAAATCCGGTCTTGGAGCAACCCTTGGGGGTTGGCTGTTGGCCGAACACGCGACGAAGTTGAAGAGTGGTTGTCTTAGCCGCTGCAGACCCTCGCACTCGGTCTCGTCGAAGACTGGGGCCGCCACTTTCAGCTAAATGCATCGGACGGTCGATCGGAACAGCTCACTTGGAGGTGGCTTACAGACGATTGTACGTTTACCGCGCACGGAGAACTAGCGAGCGGCGATGCGAGCCAAGCCGTCACCGAGGTGCGCAGACGAATGGCTCGGATTCTTACTCGTAGAACCAGCTCGCGGGCAATCGTGCGCCTCGCTGTCAAACCCAATCCGCTGATCGCCCCAGGCGCCTCGACTCTGCGGTCTTCTTCGTTCTGCCTCCTATTCGAAGAAGGTTCAAGGGTCTTCTACCCGCCGGTTTCGCTCGATACAACAGCACTCGCAGCCATCTTTTGCACTGTTGAGATCGAAGAGGGTCGTCGAATAAACGCGATTCACGTAGCGCCCACTTCTGACGCAAACGCAACCGCAACAATGCTGATTGACCAGCACGGATGGCCCGACAACACCAAGATGAAGACCTACGTGAACGTGTCCGCAAAGACATGGGCGCCGGTTGACGTCTAGTTCCCAACGAACATACGCGCTTGGCTATCCCAGCAGCCGAGCAAGACCAACCGGGTGGCCGGAATGACGGCGCCACGGCGCCACTGCGCAAGCGGCAAGCGGCAAGCGGCAAGCATTGACAATTAGTCAACTTCCTGGTCTCGCGAGCCAATCGGATTTGAACCGAGTTCAGCTCGATCCTCGAACAGTGATAACTCGTTGGAATAGTGAGGATCTGGGAGTGTCATACCCCTGTGTCATGATGGGTTTATGGCCGCTTTGTTCGATCTCGACACCGAGAGGTATCGCCGCGTCGACGAGGCGTTCGGTGTGATTGTTGACCATGTTCGCGCGTTGGATCCTGCTTCGGCTATTGCTCAGGTGCAGGTGTTTCAGAGCCGGCTGTCGGGGCTCCATGCCGAGGCAACCGCCAAGCTGTACCTGCAGACCGGGTCTGACCGTGCCGCCAAGCGGGCAATGAACGACGGTAAGACCTCGAAACGTTCAATGGCCAAGGCCGCTCGGCGTGGCGACGCGGCGGCCAAGAACTCGTCATTGGCTGACAAGGTCGCTAACGGTGACCTGTCAACAGAACAGCTCGATGTGATCGCTGATGCGTCGGCAAAGACCGACGGCGCTGCGGCTGCCGATTCTGATTTCGTTGACGAGATTGGTTCGGTTGATCCTGATCAGGGTGAAACTATCAAAGACGCCTACCTCGCCAAGGAGGCTAAAGCGAACGGCACCCAAACCGAGCACGACCGCCAACGCGCCCTACGCCGAGCGGTTCGATACGTGTCGAAGAAGAAGGGGCTCGATGTTATCGCCATCGAAGGCGACGCTGTAGCCACCAACAACATGTGGAAACGCATCGAAAAGCGGGCCCGCGAACTCTACAAAGCCGACGGCGGCCGCGACGTTGCTGCCTCAGAACGTCCCCGCACCTACCAACAGCGCCTCAACGACGCCGCCTACGAACTGATCTGCAATGTCACCACCACCAGTACCGGCGTCACCCACACACCCCGACACGCCGACGGTCAAGCGAAACCTGGACCACCACAGATCTTTATCGGCATGACCCTTGACCACTACCTCGGCCGCGACCCTGCAGCGGTAGCTACCCAGATCGGGCTCGGCGCTATCGCCGACACGGTACTGTTCGAGTACCTCGAACACGCCGACATCCTGGGTGTGCTCTACGACAAGAATGGCCAACCACTCTGGCTGGGCCGCGCCCGCCGCGACGCCTCACTGATGCAACGCTACGCCTTGGTTCTGCGAGACAAAGGCTGCGTCAGATGCGGCGCCGACCACGGCCGCTGCGTAGTCCACCACACGATGCCCTGGAACGCACCCGCCAAAGGCACCACCGACCTTGACCTACTCGCTCTGCTCTGCACGCCGTGCCACACCCAACTCCACGCCGACAACCAAACACTGTTCCGCGACGGCCGGGGCATCTGGCGAACCCGGCCAGCCCTACCCCACGAAACACCGCCCGCACGCCCCAACAACACCCACAAACGCACCGAAAACATCAGCAGTGATCGCAACCAGCCCAAGCGCGAGTGAAGTTCGGGCACTCTTGACGTGAATCGAAGAACCTTCGAGTTACTCGAAGGACGGGACCTCTACGCCTGGTCGGTAGTAGGTGAACAGGCTTTCGATGGTCTCGATCAGTGCTGCTTCGTCGGCACCGAATGACATGTTCAAGGTGATCACATTGCTGTTGATGTGCACCGACTCGACGCCGTCGTGACCAAACAGCCGACGAGCCATTTCATCGCAGTGGCGATCGTATTCGGGGCCGGGTGCAGCGGCGTAACGCTCGTGGCCCATGCCGGTGATTGAACGGTTGATTTCAAACCGAACAACCCCAGGATTCGACGATGGCTTCTTTACGACAGTGACCGGTTGACCCACAGCAACGATGTTAACGCCGCAGGCCGAGCTGACGTGCTGTCAGCGCAGACAAAGTTAGCGAGACCACCATCAAAACCGTATGAACGGCCTTGAAGCCGACCGAGTAATCGCCGTCGATCAAGATACCGATCCCCCGGATCAACCAATACCCAACCGTCCACGCCAGGAACCCAACCAGCAGTCTTGGTTGCCTGCGCCGCACAGCAAGGGCGGCTGCAAGCCCCAACCCAACAAAGATCACGACAACGCCAACTCGGATGGCACGACCGCCGCTCGAAAGTTCGTCGTTGTTCAATACGTTGCGAAGTCGTGACAGCCACAGGAACACGGTCCACGCAATCAGGACCCAAATCCAGCTCACACGATTCAGTAGCGCATTCATTTTAGCAGGCGCTCATTTCTCGCCGTCGGCGAACAACCGCTGCTGAGGCCGGCGAAGCACGATGCCAGCGTCGGGGAGTGTTTCGACAAACGACCACGAGTGGCGGTGCACGACCGACGGACCTACCTCGGCGAGAGCCGCACGATGGCGCGGGCATGGGTAGCCCTTGTTGTTTTCGAAGAAATACCCAGGATGTTGCTGCGCCATGTTGCGCATCATGCGATCACGAGTGACCTTGGCGATAACCGAAGCTGCCGCGATCGACAGACACTTCGCGTCGCCCTTGACAACTTTGGTATTCGACCCGCCCACAAAGTCCCAGTTCCCGTCGATGAGCACATGGTCAAGGGGCACGCCGGTGGCTTCGAGCGCTCGCCGAGCGGCGAGTTTCTGAGCAGCCGACATTCCCAACTCGTCGCACTCAACTTCGGAGGCATGCCCGACTCCCCACGTTTCGACCCAGTCGACGATGCGCCCGTAGAGAACTTCACGTTCGGGTTCCTTCAGCATCTTCGAATCTCGCACCTTGTAGATGCGCCTATCTCGCGGGATGACGGCTGCTGCGACGGTAAGCGGCCCGGCCCATGCTCCCCGTCCGACTTCGTCGACGCCAGCCACCCATTGGTCGCCGCGGTCCCAACACTGCTGTTCGAACCTGATGCCCGGCGACGACGCCTTGAGCGCCTTTCGCAGCTTGGGCACTGTGGACCGACTCACGCCGTCTGCCAACCAGGGTCAGCGAGCAGCGCCTCGCCTTGGCGTTCGGTGGACACAAAGGCCGGATCGATACCAGGAACCGTGATCTGCACTGGTATCTCGGGAGCGAGTTGTGCTTCCCACAACAGTGCCGGTCGGGGGCCGTGCCAGCGAAGACCGAACGAGACGCTGCCGTTGGTGACCGGCAACCCGAACACATCAATCGTGCGGCCGCGCCACAGCAGCGGCACTTCGGGCAGCAGCCCCAGTTCGTTGCCGGCGTCGTCGATGGCCAGCGATCGCACGGTGCGCACATAGTCAGCAGCATGTGACAGTTGCGCATCGGGCCACACGCCACGTTTGTCGCGTTGTTTGGTCAGCCCGCCCAGGCGATCAGCTGCACCGGTGACGGGCTGGCTCGCCACGCGGAATCCTTGCACCCGCTCGGCGACATCGGGCTGTTCGATCTGATGAAGGCGACCCCCCAGTGCAACGAGTGCATCGCTGAGCCACGGCCGACCTGGGAGTTCGCCGCCGGCCGACGCAATCACGTGCGCGGCCTGAGCCAAGCGACCAAGAATGGCCTCGAGAGGTTCGAGTTGATGCGCCTGCTCGCCGAGTTGGGCCCATCGGGCCAATGACCGAAGCACCCGTGCATCGTCGTCGCACTTCTCGAGGTCGGTGAAGAATCGTTGGGCGTCTCGCCCGAAGCCAGCTTCGGCAATAGCGAGGATCGCCGAGGGGGCATCGTCGCGTTCTGGCCAAAGTGTCATGACACTTTGCGTAGCCAGACCAAGGTGTTCGCCAACTTCGACATCGTCAACGTCGACGCGCATGCCCTGTTTGAGATGCGCCTGCCAACCTCGCCGAACTTCGTCGGTGCTAGGAACGGCGGCCGTAGGAGAAGTCGCGGCAGCCAACGCCACGACGAAGCGCACCGTGGCCGTGTGAGGGACTGGCCAAACTGCGGCGGCTTGGGCTCCACCGGAGCGACACTTGGAAGTCGCAGCGGTGCTGCCGGCGCCAGCGTCGGGCAGGTGGGCCAAGATGTCGCCCGCTGGCCCCGCTTGGGAGGTGACCGCACTTGGAGCTGACTCGAAGCGCACGACATGGTCGCCCTCGACCGCGATACCCCCTGCATCGACAGCGATCTCGCCGATGTAGCCGCGACCGTCGAGCCGCAGCGGCCGCGCCGCTAGCCCAACCGCGATTGCGACACCTCCGGTGTTCTCGACTTCGACAATTGCAGCTGGCTGGCCACCAACAACGCCTGCCGCTATGCGTTGCGTGACGGGCCCCGATGGCGTTTGGAACGTGGTCTCGAGCAGCCCCGGGGCAATCATCTTCTGCGTGGTCCGTTCGGTCGCCGCGCCAGCGACCCACCGCGCTCCGGCCGCAAGGGTTAGATCGAGAGTCCACGATGCGCCTGCGATCTGGATGCGTCCGAACCGATCAACCTGGCACGATGCCCGGCCCTCGCGTGGTGCCAGCTCGATTGGTCGCTGGGTCGACGCTGGAGCGAGCCAGTCGTCGATCAATGCAACCGGCACAGACTGCTCGAAGCCAAGTCGACGCGCAATCTTGCTGATCATTGGTCAGAGCCTGCAGGGTCAGATTCGTGACGTACCTGACGACCAAGGAGTCCTCGGTAAGCCTCCTGTGCAGATTGTTTGCCGTTGACCACCAAGTTCATTTCAGTTGCGATGGGAACCTCAACGCCGGCTTCGGCTGCCAGCGTGCACACGACTGGTGCGGTTTTCACGCCTTCGGCAACTTGGTCCATCTCTTCGGCGATCTGGGACACGGTCTTTCCTTTGCCAAGCTGTTCGCCGAAGTACCGATTTCTGCTCTGCGGGCTGATGCAGGTCGCAATAAGGTCGCCCATTCCCGTGAGGCCAGCAAAGGTCTCGGGTCGACCGCCCATGGCATGACCCAGCCTTGATATTTCGGCAAGCCCACGGGTGATCACTGCGGCGCGTGTGTTGTCGCCGGTTCCAAGGCCGTCGGCCATGCCGGAAGCAAGCGCGATCACGTTCTTCAGAGCACCACCGAGTTCGCAACCGATCACATCGTCGTTCACGTAGACCCGGAAGCTCTCGTTCGAGAAGACCTGCTGAAGTGCTTCAGCCACGATTTCGTCTGCCATTGCAACAACCGATGCCGCCGCACCTCCGGCCAGGACTTCCTTGGCGAGGTTCGGCCCGGTGAGCGCACCTGCGGGGTGACCGGGAAGCACTTCGTTGGTGACCTGCGACATGCGTAGTCGGGTACCTTGCTCGAGGCCTTTGGTCAAGCTCAAGACGGGCACCCATGGCCGCAATAACGGCGCAGCCCGTTCCAGGGTGTTGCGGTAGGAATGCGACGGAATCCCCACCACCAGCAGATCTGCGTTTCTCACTGCCTGCTCGAGGTCGCCCGAAGCTTTCAAGTCGGGGTGCAGCTCATATCCCTCGAGGTAACGGCCGTTGACGTGGCGAGAGTTGATGTCTGCGACCGTTGCTTCGTCGCGACACCAAAGAGTCGTGTCGGTATTTTGAGCGGCGAGCGACGCAACCGTGGTTCCCCACGACCCTCCGCCCAAGACACACACCCGCATTTCGTTTCGAAACAAACCCACGCGGTCACTCTAGGAGAGGCAACGATCGGGCCGTGCACCAACCGGCGAATGCGCTGTGTCGACGCCGGCGCGGCACGTTCGGTCTCGACGCAGCGGTCTTCGGTAGCGCACACGCCATAAACTGGCCTCGATGTCACGCCCCGAGACGCAACTTGCGCCTGCAACAAACAACCGCGGCGCCGTGCTGGTCCCGGTCAAGACGTTCGCGCTCGCCAAGGGACGATTGAGCGATGCGCTTGACCCACTCGCACGAGCACGCCTTGCTCAGGAAATGGCCGCCCATGTGGTGCGAGTACAACAGGGGGTCACCACTGCGGTTTGTTGCGATGATGTGGGTGTGGCTGAATGGGCACTGTCGGTTGGCGCGTCGGTCATTTGGGTCCCCGGAACCGACCTCAACGGGGCTGTCCAACACGGCGTCAGCGAACTCCGCCGCAAAGGGTACGAATCCGTCGCGGTGGCACATGGCGACTTGCCACTGGCGGCAAGTCTGGCACCGTTGCTCGGCTGGGTCGGCGTGACGCTCGTACCCGACCGCCATCGTGCCGGGTCGAACGTGATTAGCTTTCCCACCTCGATCGATTTCCAGTTCAGCTACGGCGCCGACTCGATGCGCCGCCACGTCGCCGAGGCCGTACGCCATGGCTGCGGAGTACGCATTGTGCACGATCCGAATCTCGGGTGGGATATCGACTACCCATCTGACCTGGTTGGTTCTGGTTCGCCGATCCTGTCAGACCTTCTCGAAACCACTCAGACCACCTCGCCCGCACCCTCGTGAACCTTCCAGCGAGCGCCCAACAACCGCAACCGCACTACGCCCGCACCCTCGTGGACCCTCCCGAGCGCACCCGACAACCGCGACCGTACCGCGCCCTCGTGGACCTCGTAATCACCCAGACCCCATAAAGCACCCCGCATGACTGACACTGCCGAATTCACTCAGGATCGCGAGGCCCCCGAACGCGCGCTGGCCATCTCTGCCCACCCCGACAACCGCGACCGCACTGCGCCCTCGTGGACCTTCGTAATCACCCAGACCCCCGAAAGCACCCCGCATGACTGACACTGCCGAATTCACTCAGGATCGCGACGCCCCCGAACGCGCGCTGGCCATCTCTGCCCACCCCGACGACAGCGAACTGCAAGCAGGCGGCACGCTTGCAAAGTGGGCAGCCACCGGATGCGAGGTCAGCATCGTCGTATGCACCGACGGGTCAAAAGGCAGCTGGAATCCCGATGCCGATTTGGGTGAGCTCGTTGCAGCCAGACAACGCGAACAGCGCAACGCTGCAGCGAGCCTGGGGGCAACCGGCACGGTTGGCTTTTGCGGATGGGTCGACGGCGAGCTCAAACAGAGCCCGGCCAACGTGCGCACGTTGACCGAGTGGATACGAAGACTGCGACCGACCATCGTGCTCACACACGACCCGTGGAAGCGCTACCGACTCCACCCAGATCACCGTGCGGCGGGCTTTCTCGTATCCGACGCCGTTGTGGCCGCTCGTGACCCGCATTTCTTTCCCGACATGGACGACCCGCATCATCGCCCCGAAGAGGTGTGGTACTTCGAAGCCGACCAGCCAAATCATGTCGAGCACGTCGAGGGCTGGCTCGGCACCAAGGTTGCATCGCTCGAGCAACACCTCAGCCAGCTCGAATCGACCATGGGTATTGCATCGGACCAAGACGCCGCAGGCCATGCCCAGTTCGTGGCCGACATCCATGATGCTGCGCTTCAGGCTGGCGCCTTGGTAGACGGCGGACCCGCAGAGGCCTTTTACCGGTTGACCGACGTCTGAGTCGGCGCGCCGAGCGGCGAAAAGTACGATGGAGGCTCCTTGCGGAGCCTCCATCGTCGGGATTTCAGGTGGCGGGAACCTGTCCTCCCAGCTGCGGGCCGAAGCCCGCTCCGAAGTATCTTGGGCGGCGGGAGCCCTCACCTTCGGGATCTTTCGCCCGTTGCGGGCAGTCCTTAGATAGACGCACCGCGACCAGTAAAAGTCGCGACATTTCCGAAATTTACCATTTCGCTTCGCCGCTGTGTCCCAGCGCACACTAGTGCCGACGTGTGTTACGACGTGTGTTAACTGCACACGGTCCGGCTATGAGCGAGGCGAAAAGCGACGCCCCGGTCCTCCAGCGTCTATCTTTTAGAAGTCACTATCCTCGCCACTCTGCAGTCCATGAGCACAACGATTTCCTGGAAGCTTCCATGTCGCCGCTTTGCCCTTCATGCAATAGCGCCGCGCCCACTCTCGCTTGACGAACTACTCCGATTGCCATCACCTCGCGACTTTCTCCAGCGCACGCTGCAAGTCATGCGAGGCGTGGCCCAGACGCCGCCTGGTTCTCGCAACGAGTCCCGGGGAAGCACCGTCAGCGAGCCTCGCCCCGCGCCGGCCGAGGCGTCATTGACCATGGAAGAGTTGGTCGAGCAGCACGCCGACGCCGTGTATCGAGTTGCGCTGTCGGTCACGCGAGATCCGGTGCTTGCCGAAGACGCAAGCCAAGACGCGCTGATCAAAGCCTGGCAGGCACTCCCCAGTTTTCGTGGCGACGCACCATTGCGGCACTGGATTCTCCGTATCACCCACAACGTCTCGATCTCGCTGCTGCGCAAACGCCGCGAAGACGTGCTCGACCCGCTTGACTTCCCGGAACAGGCGGCAACGGGACCCGGCGTCGAATCGCAAGTCCAAGATCGCCTGGCCCTCGAACGATTTAGCGCTGCGCTGCGCGACCTCGACGGTGTGAGCCGGTCGATCGTTGTGCTGCGCGAGGTCGAAGGGCTGTCGTACAACGAGATGAGCGACGTTCTCGAACTCCCGTTGCCGACGATCCGCACCCGGCTGCTTCGAGCTCGTCGACAACTTGCGATAGCACTCGACGGCTGGCAGCCGTGAAGCGGCCAGGCCACCCCTCGGATCGGAAGCTCGGGCAGTGGATCGCTGGCGGCGACACCACCCTCGACCGCCATCTTGCCTCGTGCTCCTACTGTGCTGATCGCTTAGAGAGTGTGCATGGCGAATCCGGCGAAGCGATCGGCGAAGCGCTGCGTCAGCTACTGTCGGTTCCCGAGGAGCTTCCCGAGCGGCTCCGAACAGGGATCGATGAGCGAATTGCGAATCGACGTGACCTCACGTTGATTGGCGAATTTTTCGGCCTTCCGCTTCGGACGGTTCGAGTTTTCTCGTCGAGCGAGCAGGAGGACGAATAGTGGAGTGGCTGTGGGCAGGGATCGCAATAGTGGGTGGGTTTATCGTTGGTGCGTCGGCATCGAAGGTTGTGCGGCGGGTTCTTGAAAAGCGAGGCGGCAGTTCCGCACAGTTCGCGTCGGCGGGCGCAAGTCTGACTTTTTCGCTTCTCCTGGTCGCTGGACTGCTCGTTGCGCTGGGTTTCGTTGAGCCCGACTCGCTCGACAAGCTGCGTGCCGACACGATCGACTATCTGCCCCGGGTCTTGTCGGCCCTGATCGTCGTCATTCTCGGCGGCGTGGCTGGCACGATCGTCAGCACTGCCGCTCGCGAGTCCATCGGCCGGTCGATGGGGAGGTTGGGCGACCAGATTCCGCCGGCACTCAAGATGATCATCACCGCATTTGCCGTCATTCTTGCGGCAGCGCAACTCGGCATCGATACCACCGTCGTCAACATCGCGATTGCTGGCGCAGTCGGAGGCCTGGCGCTGGCCTTTGCCCTCGTGGTTGCCTTCGGCAGTCGGCCGGTCGCGATCGAGATCGCCCGGGGCCGAGCTCTTCGCCGGATGGTCGCAACTGGTGACACCATCACCAGCGGCGATCTCAGCGGCAAAGTCGTGGCTATGCACCCCACCGCCATCGAGATCGATACCGACGGACTCGTCACGCTCGTCCCGAACTCCGAAGTCGCCGACTCCGGCTTCGCCGTCGAACGACCCGCAACCGACTGAACCAAACCAGCGCATCACCGCCAATCTCTCAGGTTTACACCACATACAAAGAGGTGGGATCAAGTGAGAGGCCGCACCCGTCAACTTGAGTCAGCGCACAGGTGATGGACCGAGCGAGTTCTGCGCGCGTGGCGAGCCAACAACGTGCATCGAAGAACAGGTGTGCGCCACGGAGAAGCGAGCGGAGCCGCATCCCGGACCGCACTGCTGGCGATGCAGCGCGCCGGGACCCTAGACCCTTTGGCTCAGAAAGCGTTTCGGCGAGCATGCGGCGAGCACAGCTCGTAGTCCTGCGCACCCGTGTTGCGAGTGACTAGCGAAATGAAACCCACCAACAGGGGCCCGAAAACGGCGGAAGCCGCCAATCCCGAAGGATCGGCGGCTTCTGCTTTTCGTACGTTATGTACGTTGCTAGCTGCGTCGGTCAGCCAGTAAAGCTTGGAACCGGTGCGGCGACAGCTACTGCTGGAGCAGTGTCGATGCGTGGCACGAGACAGAACGCGCCGTCAGTTGAAGGCACACCCTTGAGGCAGCTTGGAGCAGTGCTGGTGTTCGGGTTGGAATCGCCGAGCAGGCAGATGACCTGAACGGTTGACCCGTCACCGAATGCAGCCGAGCCTGAACCAATTACGGTCCGGACACCCTTGTCACATGCGTACAGGGTTTCGGTTGGTTCAATGAGGAAGCCAGAGGTGAAGACACAGCTCTTACCATTCAGAGCAGCATTTGCATCGGCGCAGTAGAAGGCGCCTGCGGCGTCAGCTACTGGCTTGCGGCAATCGCCAACTGAGTCTTCGACAGAGCCAGCTGGGCACTGTGGAGCGGCTGCAAGTGGTGATTCGTAACGGATGCACTTGCCACCAACGATGCCGAAGCCGTCAGCACATGCTGCAGGTCCAGGACGAAGGTCGACCTTGCGGCGGCAAAGGCCGCTACCAGGATCGGTGGTCAGTGGTGCTTCACATGCGCCTGCAGCGAACTGCAGTGGGTATGAGCAAGAGTCAATCTTGGTCAAGCCGCCAACGGTGTGGCGTGAAGGAGTAACAGTGACGCCCGCAGGACCTGCTGGGCACGTGAAGGTGCCTGCAAGATCTGGATCGTCAGCCATTGGGTTGATTGTCTTGCAGACAGTACCAAACGGGTTGTAGCCAGCAGCGGTGCATGAAGCTGCGCCTTGGGCAGGAGCAACGAGGGTGTAGCACTCGGTGCCGGTCTGGATGACCGTGGCGCTGATGGGGCAGGTTGCTGCGCCGTTCACTGGAGCGTTACCAGTGATGACACAGTTGGTGCCGGCGATTACACCAGTGGTGCATTCAGCGGCGCCACGAGGGCCCTTTGCGATCAGGATGTAGCAGCCGCCGCCGACGCCACGGGCGCCTTCAGGACATGCATCAGCTCGCTGGAGTGCCGGCTCGAAGCGTGCACACTTGCCGTCGATCGAATCATCAGGCGAGAAGCCTTTGGGACACAAGGTCCGGCCCTCTTGAGGAATGATCTGGGCTACAACGAAGCACTTGGTGCCATCTGGGGTCAGTTGACCCTCGTCGCATGAGTTGGGGTTGTCAGCAGATGTGATAACGGCTGCTTGAAAGCAGTTCTTCGCATCTGCGGTTAGTGAGAAGCCATCAGGACATTCGCTGGGAGGGTTCGCGTCTGAACGCGAAGCCGTCGCAATGAACAAGCCTGAAAGCAGCATTGAGAGTGCCGCAATAACCAAGAGCGCAGCCTTGGTTGTTGAGGTCTTCTTGGTTGCTTCCACGGAAACTTCCTTTTCCTACCTATACCGACGCAACCACTTGCGTGGTGCATTCCGGGCATTTCCCGGTGCCGCAACCGAGCCACGCATATCCGTGACAAGGTTGTCGACTTGCGTAACCCTAACAACACCACCCCCACGCTGGAAGAGGTTGCGCCAAGCTGTCACGAACACGCAACCATGACTCGCGACTTCGGCAGAAACAAGCCAAATTCGCTTCGTCAAATGACAATTGTGTAAGATATCCACCCGTTGGTGGCTTGCTTTTGCTAAAACTATTGGTCCGCAAAAAATCGCCTCTGTTGCAACGATCGCGGGCACCCCATGTTGGAAAAACCCTCTTTTGCAACCCCACACAAATGTTACGGTTTCATTGCGAAAGCCTTTCAGCAACCGTCACGAAGCCGGCCGGGTACCCACGGTCCACTCCGGCCGTGACGACACCCCCACAACCGCCGACTTCGCCACTCCCCGTAGGGTTTTCGTGGCAATCAGCGGCCCCGATAGCGCTTTTCGTGATCGCAAATCGACTTGCAGGTTTACGCTGGGCTGTCGTGGTGGCGACACTTTGGTCGGTCAAAATCATTGTCGATCGCCGCCGTCAAGGCCTTCCTCTTGGCAGGTTCATGCCTCTTCTGACCGCAGCAGTGCTGATCCGAGGCGCGATCGGCGCCGTGACCGGCAGCGAAACGGTCTACTTCGGCATCGGAATCGCAACCAAGTACGTGGCCGCTGCGGTACTGGCCGGGTCGGTTGCGATAGCTCGCCCGCTCGCCGCACTCGCAGCGCCATACGTCTTGGCGATGCCGGTAGCGATGCGAGATCACCGAGTGTTTCGCTCAACGATGTCGATCGTGACGCTCATCGCTGCGCTTTATTACGCAGCCAGTGCGACGGTGGATATTTGGCTCTTCCGGCGCAGCAGCGTCGAAGGGTTTGTCATCTGGCGATTCCTCGCCAACTGGCCTTTGAGCGCAGTCGCGATCATTGCCGCCCTGGCAACAATGCAGCTGCGGCTGACGCAAATCCCTGGAGTTGAGTCACTGACCTCTCTACTCGAAGCCAAGATGCAAACCTATGGTCTTGCGCCAGGCAACCCTCAGGCCGGAAATGACTCGCCGTGAACGCCCCCATCGCCAATACAACGCCTGTATCGACACGCACGACCACCCGCATCAGAGGGTGCGTCGTGGTGACACTTCTGTTGATCGTTGTCTGCTCGGCCTGCAATGGTGGCTTGCGCCCAACGCTGGTCCAAGACGTAGCGGCGACGCCCGAGCCGCCGCTCGTGCTCGACCTGCCTCCAGCGCCACAAGGGACCACGCCACTCGCGCCCGCGTCGCCAAACTTTCCCCTCGAATCCAGCGTCGACGATGCGCTGCTCGCGTGGGCAGCGGACCGCTCAGTCCCCTATGTCGATGCCTGCACGCTCGTTACGCCAGCACCTGGCCAGTTCTGCGATGTGTCCACCGAACGTGACACCGTGCGTCTGTTGGGCCCTTCGCAAGACGAGATTTGGTATGTGGTGACCGTGCTTAGGGCCGAATCGTTCGATTTCGGGATCGGCTACCGGGTCGCCGAAGTCACGATTGCGGGCGAATGATCTTCATACGCTCAGGTGTTGCGACGCCCACGCGTACATGGCGATCCCCGATGCGACACCCGCATTCATGGACCGAGTCGACCCGTACTGGGTTATTGCACAGGTCATCGTGACCACGTCCTGAGCCTGTTCGGTTAGGCCTGGGCCCTCTTGGCCGAAAAGCAAGACACAGGCCTCGGGCAGTTCGGTACGTTCGATCGGAACCGACCCTTCGATGTTGTCGATCCCGATGATCGGCAGCGCCTCGCCTGCAGCCCATCGAGCAAAGGTCTCGAAGTCGGGATGATGCATCACGTGCTGGTAGCGATCGGTCACCATTGCACCCCGACGATTCCATCGTCGTTTTCCCACAATGTGCACCGCCGAGGCCAAGAACGCGTTGGCGTTACGGACCACAGTTCCGATGTTGAAGTCATGCTCCCAGTTCTCGATTGCCACATGGAATCCGTGGCGCCGAGTGTCGAGGTCAGCAACGATGGCCTCGCGGCTCCAATACCGGTAGGAGTCGACCACATTTCGACGGTCGCCCTCGGCCAGCAAGTCGGGGTCATAGCGTCCATGGTCTGGCCATGGCTCAGGATGCGGACCAACACCAACCTGGGGCCCAGAGTCGATCGGTTCGCTACTTGGTTCACTTCCGCCAGCGCGACCATCTGGTGACGGCTTGGGAGGCGGCGTGGTCACGGTCGGCTACGACGCCAACAGTCGAGCAGCAGGAATTGCGTAGCCGACGACAACTGCGTAGTGAAGCGCAGAACAGACGACCACGACCACATGCCATACCTCGTGATAGCCAAATACTCTGGGCGAGATATCGGGCACGCGAGCACCAAGCGCAAGCGCGCCGAAGAAGTAGATGACGCACCCCAGCACAAGCAGGGTGATCCCACCTCGGCCGAGCGCGTCGCCCAGTTGGCCACTGAACGGCACAAACATCGCGGCAAGGAGCACATAGAGCGCCGTGGTGAGCCCGAACGGAGGTACCACGGGCAACCAGCGGTACGTGATGCCCGCCGCAGCAATGAGCCAGACTGCCACCAACAGCGTGGTCCGGGCGCCACCCTCGAGACTGAGACCGGCAATTCCGGTAAATGAACCAGCAATGACCAGATAGATGCCGGTGTGGTCGAGCTGGCGCATCCGCCACCAGTTGTCGTCGTCCCAACGAAAGCGATGAAACAGCGCACTGAAGCTCAACATCGCGACAAGACCGAGGCCATAGATCCCGACCAGTATCTTGGGAACAACAGCGGGGGCCAGAACCACGGCAACGATGCCGGCAATAGCAGCGACTGGGATTGACCAGGTGTGTAGCACGCCGCGATAACGCGGCGGGTCAAGAGCTATCTTGCGGCGAATGTCGCCGCTGAGGTCGGGTGCTGGCATGGTTTATGTCCCGACGCGAGGCGCGAACGCGGTGATCAACGCATGGATCTCGCGGGCCGAATCTTTGAATACGGCAAGATCGCCGCCCGCCGGGTCGATGACTTCTTCCCACGCCTCGAAGGGCTGGTCGGCCAAGTCCAGTGCCCGTAGCCGCGCTTCGAGGGTGCCGGACCCGCCGGGGCTAAGATCTCGTGCCAGACGCGGCAGCGACGCCACTTTGGCGGCCGCTTCGGGGTGTTTTTTGCGCATATAGCTGACATGCATCGGCTCGAAGACCGCAATCAGTGTCGCGTCGTCGACCATGTCTTGTTCGAGTTGCGCACTGAGGTGATGAGGATCGGCCACGCCGAGGCCCGCCAACGCAGTTCGGGTACGTGAGCTCATCGGCAGTCCTGGGATCGAATGGGTTCCCGCCGAGGTCACGGTTGCCGAGGTCGCCATTGTGCGCATCATCGCAGCAGCCATCACCGACCGGGCGGCATTGCCAGTGCATAGAAACAGGATGGTTGGTTGTTGGTCATCCATCTGTTGGCAGCACTACTCCGCATGGCACCCGCTCAGGTTAGTGCCCACCAGCAACGGCCCCTACTAGTGTCACACAATGAGCTCAGGACCCCAGTTCAACCTCGATCACCACGTGACCTACGGGGCGGTCGAGCAGATCTCGCCGCTCGTTCAACGGGTCACGTGTGAGAACCCGAGCAAGTTCACCTTCACCGGAACCGGCACCTACATCGTGGGCGACGAAAACGTTGCGGTGATCGACCCTGGCCCGGCCGAAATTGGCCATGTCGATGCACTAGTAGCCGCACTCGAGGGGCGCAACGTGACCCATTTGCTGGTTACTCACACCCATGGCGATCACTCTCCTGCCTCCGCGCTGCTGCAGCAACACATCGATGCGCCGACGTATGCATTCGGCCCTCACCCGCTCGCTCGGCCCGACGTCAACGCCGCTTCAGAACACGACGACGAAGCTGGCTTCGGATTCGACCTCGATGACCTCGACGAAGCCAACGACGAGGCCGAAGACAGCGAAGACGGCTACAAAGCCGACCATGCCCACGACTGGGACTTCGTGCCCGATGTCGCGGTTTCCCATGGCGAGATCATTCACGGTGACGGCTTCAGTTTCGAGGCGCTTCACACCCCCGGCCACATATCCAATCATCTGTGCTTTGCGCTTCGGCAGGAGAAGGCGCTGTTCAGCGGCGATCACGTGATGGGTTGGTCAACAACCATCATTCCGCCCCCCGACGGCAACCTCAATAGTTATCTCGACAGCCTTCGTCTGCTGATGCCGCGCGACGACGCCACGTTCTATCCGACCCACGGCGCCCCGATCACAGACCCTTCGACACTCGTGCCGGCGTTGCTGGCACACCGCGAGTCAAGAAGCGAGCAGATTCTGGCGTGCTTGGCCGACGGGATTGACACCATCAAGGAGATGGTTTTGCGCATGTATACCCACGTGCCCAAGCAGCTCTACAACGCCGCCGGCGCCAGCGTGATGAGCCACCTAGTCGCGCTCCACGAGACCGGCACCGTCGCCTGCACCGACGACAAACCGAAACCAAGAAGCCAATACACCCTGGCGTAGAGGTGTGCTGTGTTGCTCCGCTCCGCTCGGGCCGACGTTCGTCGGACAGGGTCTTCAACGCCTTGGTCGGCTCCGTCCCTCCGAACTGTCGCCATCTCCGGCGAACTGCCAACGGGAACCCTGCGGGTTCCTGAGCGGAGCGGTGAGACGCAGCGAAACGCGGTGCTACGCCGTCAGGGGGAAGTGGCAGGCGACCCATTGGTCGCCGGCGCCGACCTGGGTAATCTCTGGTTCTTGTTCGGCGCAGATGGGTTCGGCCCGAGGGCACCGGGTACGGAACCTGCAGCCGCTGGGCGGGTTGATTGGCGACGGGAGCTCACCCTGGACCGCATCGGCGACACCGGCGTGCGGGTTGGTGGGGTCCGGCAGCGCCGAAAGCAATACCTGGGTATAGGGGTGAGCTGGCTGGGAGTAGATGAGATCGCCATCGCCGATCTCGCACATCTTGCCGAGATACATTACCGCAATGCGATCGCTCACATTGCGAACGACTGACAGGTCGTGGCTGATGAACACCAGCGTGATTCCGTAGCGGTCTTTCATGTCTTCGAGCATGTTCAGAATCTGGGCCTGCACCGACACATCGAGTGCCGAAACCGGTTCGTCGCAAATGACGATCTCAGGGTCAAGTACCAGCGTGCGGGCCACCGAAATCCGTTGGCACTGGCCGCCGGAGTATTCGTGCGGGCGACGCTTGGTTGCTTCGGACGGATCGAGCCCTACGGCTTCGATGATCTCGTCGACGCGGGCGTCGCTGAAACTTCCTATGGACGGTTTGAAAATGCTGCGCAGAACTGCGACCGACCCTGCAATGGCCGCGACGGCCCCAACCAGGAACAGCCATCCCGAGGTGAAGACCGCAACGACGGCCACCAGGAGCCCGAGTGCGATAAGAAACCACGCTGGCTGGTTCACGGTCGTGCTCGAGACAACCAGGCCTTCGCTAACGATGCGCCGTACGGTGCGACGGGGGTTGAGTGAAGCGATTGGATCCTGAAAGATCATCTGGATCTCGGTCCGGATGTCGCGCAGCGCAGCCTTGTCGAGCTCGGTGAGCTCGACGCCCTTGAAGTCGACGCTTCCCGACGTGGGCCTGGGAATTTGGATAACGGCTTTGGCAGTTGTGGACTTGCCACAGCCAGACTCGCCGACCAGTCCAAGCGTCTCGCCCTTGATCACGTCGAAGCTGATTCCCGACACTGCCTTGACGACGGAGTCACGGTCGACAGGAAATTCGACGACCATGTCTTCGACTCGAAGAAGCACGTCGGGGTCGTCGCGTAGATGAGCCTTACCGGTGCCAGCCATCAGTGTGTCCCTGCCGTCTGGATCTTGAGGCCAGTTGCAGTGTGGCCGCGCTCGGCATTGATGGCACGGGCTTCGATTCCTGCGTTGGTGTTCACCGGAAAAAAGCACGAGTACTGATGGGCGTCCTCGCCCTGCGCTTCGGGTAGCGACTCGGTGCAATCATCTTGGGCGTAGACACAACGGGGGCTGAATCTGCAGCCGGGCGGCGGTTCCACCGGATCCGGCGGCGCCCCGGCAATGGGAGTCAGGCGGGTGTGTTTGGGCTGATCGACTCGGGGTATCGCCGAGAACAGCGCCTCGGTGTAGGGATGCCTCATCTCGGTGAAGAGCTCTTCGCTTGGAGCTATCTCCATGACGCGCCCGCCATACATGACCAAGATCTCGTCGGTACGACCGCGGGCGACGCCGAGATCGTGGGTGATCAACACGATCGACATACCGAACTCGCTCTGCAAATCGTTCAACAAGTCCAATATGTACTTCTGCACCGTGACGTCGAGAGCGGTCGTGGGCTCATCGGCGATCAGGAGCTCGGGTTCGCCCGCAAGGGCGATTGCGATCATCACCCGCTGGCGCATACCGCCCGAGAGTTCATGGGGATATTGACGCAGCCGCCGCTCGGCCTCGGGAATTCCCACCTGCGTGAGCAGTTCGATCGCCCGCGCTTTCGCAGCATCCTTTGTCAGCCCGAGATGCTGTTTCAGTGGCTCACCGATCTGGCGCCCGATACGCATGACCGGGTTGAGCGACGTCATTGGGTCCTGGAAAATCATGCCGATCCGGCTGCCCCAGAAGGCCTGACGATCCCTACCAACGAGTTCTTGGCCGTCGAAAACCGCAGAACCTTCCTCGATCTGACGGTTGCTCGAAATGAGGCCCATGATCGATCGATTCAGAACAGATTTGCCCGAACCAGACTCACCGACGATGCCGAGTGTGCGACCGCGGTCGAGTTGAAAAGATACATTGTCGACGACTTGGGCCAAGCCTCGTTCGGTACGAAATCCAACCGAGTAGTCCTGCACATCGAGCAAAACACTCACAGCGAGATCTCCCGAACATCGAAGTAGTCGCGCAGCCGATCTCCGGCAAAGTTGAGCGCCATCACGGTCAGGAAAAGCGCGCCGATCGGGGTGAAGGATATCCACGGCGCTTCTTCGAGCTCGCCTTGGCCGAGCAGGATCAGCTTGCCCCACGTATCACCCTTTTCGACCGACAGGCCAAGAAACGCAAGCCCACCCTCGGCCACGATGGCAACTGCGGTGCCCAGCAGGGCCAGCGCGGACATCGGGATCATCACGTTTGGCAGCAGCTCTCGCAAAATGATGTGCGACGGTTTGGCGCCCATGGTGCGGGCCGCCATAACGAACTCGCGCTCGGAGAACACCAAACTCGCAGATCTGGCCAGTCGGCTGACGGGCGCTATCGACAAGATGCCGATGGTGAGACAGATCGTGCGCAGGCTGCGTTCGGCCAACGAGGTGATCAAGATTGCCAGGATCAACGCCGGAAACGACAGCAGTACGATCATCGCAAACGACGACAGCTTGTCGAACCAACCTTTGACGAAGCCGCCGATCAAACCGATGCTTCCGCCGACCAAGAATCCGAACCCAATCGCCGCAAAGCCCACGACAAGCGACACGCGAGCACCCCACACGGTGCGGCTCAACATGTCTCGAGCATCGGCGTCAGACCCGAACCAATGATCTGCGCTCGGGCTGTACGGAGGTCGACCTTTGCCTTGGATGTCGAGGAACCGCTCACCCGGATCCTTCAATGGAAGCCACGGAGCCAACGTGGCGACCACAATGATGAATACCAACCACGCGACTGCGAGCCAGAATCCAATACCGAGTGTTTTCTTCTCGACACCGACCTGGGCTTCCTCGACGTCGACGAGGATCACCGGGTGTTGCTCGAGCGACTCGATGCTCATGAGCGAACCCGGGGATCGAGGATCGAGTAGAAGATGTCGACGAGCAAGTTGAGCACCACGAAACCGGTGGCCACGATCATGACGATCGCCAGCACCACCGGGAAGTCTTCTTGCGCAATAGCTTCGACGATCGCTCGGCCGAGACCGGGGATACGAAAGTAACTCTCGACCACCAGTGCGCCGCCGACCAGAGCGCCCGCATTGATACCGAACACCGTCACCACCGAGAACATCGACGGGCGAAGTGCATGGCGAAACAGCACCCGGCGTCGACTCACGCCTTTGGCACGAGCCATCAAGATGAAGTCCTCTTGCAGTGTGGTGATCAGGTCGGTACGCAGCAGGCGCTGGTATACCGCCGAGGCCGGAAGCGCAAGCGTCAGCGCCGGCAAGGTGAGTTGCCACATGCGGGTGAAGAAGCCGTCGGATGCGTCGTAGGTCAACGGAAACCAATCGAGTTTGAGCGCAAAGATGTAATACAGGATCACTGCGAGGGCGAAGTTCGGAAGCGAGATCAAGAAGAACGACGTGGTGCTCGACATCAGCCCGCCGAGCATGAGCGCTCCCACCAAGGCGGTGAACAAACCAACGACGGACAGACCACCGCCGATCGCACCAGTCACCAGCATCACGACACCAGTGCCAGCTACGGCGATCCCGGCCCCAAGCCTGATCAGCTTCCCGATGTCGCGTGTACCTGGTCGTTTGTTGGCGCCACGAGATGCTTCGAACACTCCCCACGGAATGGCGATTGCCAGCGCCAAAACCTGAGCCATGCCCATCAGTAACAGCGATCGCGGCAGTCGCTCTTTGATGAGGCCGCTAACCGGCGGTTGACCTTCCGATGAGAAGCGAACGCCGAGGTCACCAGTTGCGAAGTCGCCAAGCCAGCGCACGTAGCGTTCTGGAAGCGACTTGTCGAGGTAGTACTGCTCTTTGGCAGCCTCGACGAGTTTGACGCTCTCGGGATTGTCAAGATCATTGGCAGCAAAACCGACAACGTTGAACAGCGGGTCGCCAAGGGTGTTCATGGCGCCGAAGGTGATCATGCTTACTGCAAGCAGCAGCAAGATGACCATGCCCAGGCGTTGAAGAATACGTTTCATGGCGACCCCCCGATCTCAGATGTTCTTGGCTTGAATTTATTCGGCCAACCAGACGTTGCTGAACCAGGTGCGCCCGTTCATGACACAGCGCCGGGTCGACCCAGCAGGAGTCATGTGGCTGCACACGCCGCGCACATCTTCGCTGAATGAGTTCACCCACGTGGTGTGAGTCAAGAAGATGTAGGCGTAGTCCTGGTTGAGCTTCTCGCTCAGTTCGAACAGCAACGGTGTGCGCTCTTCGACAGTAGTCGCGAGCTGTAGTTCATCGAGAATGGCGTCGCGTTCTTCGTCGCACAATCGTGGCCAGTTCAGTGAGATGCCGCTGATGGTGGAACAGGCGAGCCAGACACGGTCGTTGCCAGGATTGACCGCACCAAACTGGCGCCAGGTCACGACGTCGTATTGGCCGAACGCAACTTCCTGAATGTGGGCATCCTGAAAGAGCTCTTGAAAATCGACGTTGAAGCCTGGATTCCAGCTCTCTTCGAAGAGTTCAGCAATACGAGTTTGCACCACGCTTGGGCCTGACCACTGAAATTCAATATCGATGCGGCCGTCGGTGCAGCTGTCGGGAACGTCGGCGCAGTAGGCCTCGATCAACGGCATGGCGGCGTCGGGATTATCGGCCTCTTGCACGACATCGGGGTTGTAGTAGGGGCTCGATGTGGTGAACATCTGATCAGCGGGTTGAGATATGCCCAGGCCGATCAAGTCGATGTAGTCCTGACGAGGCGTCAAAAACGTGAGTGCTTGGCGAGCGCGAACGTCGTCGAACGGTGCCGAAGCAGTATTGAGCATGGCAAACGACTCTTCGCCGGAGTCATCGATGACGTTCTGCAACGTGTCGTTTTCTTGCACATCGATGACCGAGGCTTGGTTGGTGCTGTGCAGCGCTTGCAACTCGCCGGCTTCGAGCAGGTCGACGCGCACCGCAGAATCGGTTACTGGCACGAATTCGACGGCATCGAGGTACACCTCACCGCCCCACCAGTCGTCGTTGCGCACAAACCGGGTCACGCTGTCTTCGCTGCGGCTGTCGAAGATGAACGGGCCGGTGCCGATCGGGCTCTGGTTCAACGTTGGATCTTCGAGCGTGGCCGCGAGCCATGCAGGAGATGCCACCATGCCAAGCGCACCGGTGAGCGACGTTGGAAAGTTGGCGTCGGGGCCGCTGAGATTGAACTGCACAGTCAGATCGTCGATGATCTCGAATGGTCCCTCTTCGACGAAGAATGGTCGTACCGCCAAACCAACCAGCGGGTCACCGAACTGGGTCAAGAAGTTCACTTCGATGGCCGCAGCATTGAGGTCGGTGCCGTCGTGAAACTTAATGCCCTCGCGTAGTGTCATCGTCCACGATGTGAAGTCGTCGTTCGGGGTGAATGATTCGGCCAGGAATGGCTCCCATTCGTCGGCATCGTTGAACACCGCCAGGTTGTCAAAGACTGCGTTGCCCATCATCAGGCCCGGCGCAGACAACGCCGACGAGGCCGGGTTGATGCCGTTGACGTCGGCTTCGAGACCGTACCGCAAGGTACCACCAACGACCGGGCCCTGGTCGGGATCTTCGTCTTCGATCAGCTCGACGGTGTCGCCAGCTGGTTCATCACCACTGTCGCCGTCGCCGTCGCCGTCGTCGTCGGCATTGCTCGAGTCGGCATTGCTCGAGTCGGCATTGTCGGAGTCGCCACTAGCGGCCTCGTCACTATCGCTGCCGCCGCCACACGCGGCAGCAAACATGGCCAGCACCAAAAGTGCAGCTAGAAATCGAACGAGGCGTGAACCCATAGTCTTAAAATCCCTCCGTCAGTGCGACCCCCGGTCGCGCTGCGCAAACACTACCGAGCATTCCCTGGCTTGCACTACCGAGCACTAACTGGCTTGTCTCATCAGGCCACGACGTCGAGCTGGGCCTATGCTCCTGGGCCGACGCGACAGTGGGCGGCGCCGGTCCTAGGAAAGCTCGGGCAGCCCCTCGAAAAGCGCGAGCGCTTCGGGATTGGCAAGAGCCGATTGGTTCTTGACCTGACGCCCGTGCACGATTTCGCGCACCGCGATTTCGGCAATCTTGCCGCTACGGGTTCGCGGCAGGTCCTCGACGGCAAGCACCACCGCCGGCGCATGTCGAGGTGTCGCACCTTGGCGAATCGTGAGCCTGATCCGATCGGCGAGTGCGTCGTCGAGTTCGATGTTCTCTCGGAGTTTCACGAACAGCACAATGCGGGTATCGGCTTCATAGAGCTGGCCGATCACGAGGCCTTCGAGCACCTCGGGGATTTTTTCGAGCTGGGCATAGATCTCGGCCGTGCCGATTCTGACACCGCCGGGATTAAGCGTCGCGTCGCTGCGACCGTGGATCACGATGCCGCCCTGGTGGGTCCACTCGGCAAAGTCGCCCTGGTGCCAGACGTTCTCGAAGCGCTCGTAATAGGCCGCGCGATAGCGGGCATCACCGTCGGCTCCGAGAAATGTCAGCGGCATCGAGGGAAATGCCTTCGTGCAGACCAGCTCGCCCTGAACTCCGGGCGCAGCCGAGCGACCAACGTCGTCGAAGACGTCGATCGCCATGCCAAGAACGGGCCGCTGGATCTGGCCTGAATAGACCGGTCCGGTCGGATCTCCAGATACGAGGCAACCGCACAAGTCGGTGCCTCCAGACATGGAGAGCAGGTGAAGATCAGCACCGATTTCGTCGTAGACGTAGGCAAAACCTTCGGTCGACAATGGCGACCCTGTACTTGCCAATGTTCGCAGGGACGCAAGTCCATGGCGTTCGCTGATGCTGAGGTCAGACTTCAGAAGAGTCTCGATGAACTTCGCTGAGGTTCCGAAAAAGGTGATGCCGATGTCGTCGACCAGACTGAAAAGCCGCGACAGACTGGGGTGAGCCGGATTGCCGTCGTACACCACGATTGCGGCTTGGTTCGCCATGACTGTTGCGAGCCAGTTCCACATCATCCATCCGGTGGTGGTGAAGTAAAACACGCGATCACCGGGAGCGATGTCACACGCGAGCTGGTGCTCTTTGATGTGGGTCAGCAGCACGCCCCCGGCCCGGTGCACGATTGGTTTCGGCTTGCCGGTCGTGCCGGAAGAGAACAACACATAGACCGGGTGATCAAAGGGAAGGCGGGCAAACGTAGGCGGTTTCGCCTCGATCTCGTCGAGCGCGTTCGACAGCGACACGCCGTGAGCGTCGGGGTCGATGTCGCCGTGGTCGGCGAGCGACTCGAGTACATAGGTGGCCTGCAGCGACGGCAGGGCCTCGCGCACCAACACAAGTCGTTCCAGGCAGTCGAACTCGTGCCCTCCGTAGACGTACCCGTTGGCGGCGAATAGCACCTTGGGTGCGACTTGTTCGAACCGGTCGAGCACGCCGTCGACGCCGAAATCGGGCGACGTGGAGACAAAAGTGGCGCCTAGCCCGGTGGCCGCCAGCATGACGATGTAGCTCTCGGCGGTGTTTGGAAGCCATGCCGCAACGACATCGCCCACGCCGACCTCGTGCTGTATTAACAGCTGCTGCATGTGCCCGACCTGCTCCGTCATCTCGGCTCGGTTGAGGCGAGCAGTGACGCCTGATTCGTCGGCGCCGACGAGCATCAGTGCGTCGGGAACATCGTCGGGGCGCAGAATGTTTTCGGCGAAGTTCAGCGCAGCTTCGGGGAAGAAGCGAACATCGGCGATGTGGGTTGCAGACTCGATGATCTTGTCGCCTTTGGAACCAACGATCTGAGCAAAGTCCCAGATCGCGTCCCAAAACGCGTCGGGTTGGCCGACCGAAAACCAATGAAGCGACGAGTACGAATCGAACGGGCCGTGCCCCCGCTTTTCCAGGAACGCTCGAAATGCATGGAGACGGCTTGCATTGATGCGGCGCTCGCTGGGCGTCCACAATGGCTCGATGGTGGCTTCGGAACCGTCAGTCATCGATGGATCAGCTCATTCTCAGGGACAGATGGGTCATGGCTGGTTATGGCATTGCAACCAGTGTTGGGTCTGGCGTTTGAACGGCTAGAGCCAAGCCCTTGTTGGCTCGGGTGATAAAGCTGGCTGCGCTCTCGCCGTCGTAGCACTGCGCCATGCTAGCAACGACATCGATCTTGTCTCCGAGCGACCCGTTTTCGACAGGCGCTCGGAGCTGCAACAGCACCCGGGCGAAGCGTTCCACTGTTTGCTCGGTGGGTCCGAGGTCGCCTGCATACATCACGGCGTAGGCGGTTCGGGCGAATCGGGCACCAGTCCCGTCGTGCAAAAGAACACGAATCCTGTCCGCTACACCGCGGGTCACCGCAGCTGCTGCCAGGCGCCCATGGTCTTGTTCGATCTGGTCGAGGTCGCGGACCGTGAAAAGCATGATCGTCAGAGCCTTGGCGCTGTGGGGTGTAGCAAAGGCATTTCCAAGCCAGTGCTGAAGCCCCGCACCGGACAGAAGCCCGGTTGAAGGGTCGTTGTGATGGGCATGGGCAGGCGCGACCAGCGAGTCACCCGATTGCGGCGGATCGGCGCGCTGGACCCCAGAGGGGACTACGCCAGCATCTGGTCGATCTGCAGCGGCGACGGTGGCATCGGCACTCTCGGTGCCGCCAAGGTCTCGCGCCGGATCTCCGGCCGACGTTGGAGCAGTGCCGATGTCGGTCGACGCGGTGGCCTCGGACACAGGCTGGCCCACTTCGTCAGGCTGGCCCGCTTCGTCAGGCTGGCCCGCTTCGTCAGGCTGGCCCACTTCGTCAGACTGGCCCACTTCGTCAGGCTTGCCCACTTCGTCAGACTGGCCCACTTCGTCAGGCTCGCCCGCTTCGTCAGGCTGGCCCGCTTGGTCAGGCTGCGGCTTCGAGATCGCAGATGTTGGTTGTTCTGGCGGCACGGTTGCGCTGCGCAGTGTTTGCAATGCCCGTGCCTTTGCTGCGGCGGCACGCTCGGCTTCGACACGTATCAGAGGTGGATTCTCGGCATCGGCACCAGCACCGTCATGTTCGGCCGTGGCTCCGAGCACCCCGGTGCCAGCCGCACGAGCCTGCGCTAGATCCAGCTGAAATCGATCGGCACTAGCGCGTCGCTGAAAGGGTGCATCCAGTGCACGGTCCCGATCTGTATTTGCGAGCTCTGCATGGTTGCGGTCTTCGGCCTCATCGAGTGGCCGGCTTGCCAGCGCAAGCGCAAAGAGCCCAAGCGAGGTGATGCCGAGCGTGCCCCACCCAAGCGCCCACACATCATCGTCGCTCCGTGCCGCGATCGCCGCAGCTGCACCGATCAGACCGGCAACGATGGCAGCGGTCACGCCTGCAATCGACTGACGATCACGCTGCGCCCTTGCACCGAGCGAGGCTTTGCCGAACCCGGCTGCGCTAAACGCAAGCGCAGCGAACAACAGCGCCCACCACCCACGATCGAGGTCGCGACCCGCGACCGAGAGTGCCATCATCCCGGCGCCCGCCACTCCCGTCGCCAGCACGCTCATGAGCGCGCCCGAGATCCGACGCGCGTGAGCTGCTGCCAGAAGGACCGAGGCCAGCAGTGCACCCACGACTGTCCAACTTGCCGTTTCGAGGAAACGGCTCGCAGTGCGGGATCCGAAGCCAGGATCAAAGACGAACCCGACCGACGCGCCCGCCAGGCCTGCCAGCGCCGCGCATCCTGTGATGAGCGCCCAGTCGAACAGCGCAGTCGAACGCCCTAACGATCGGGCTGGCCGAGCAAGCAGAACCACGGCCCCCAATACGCATAGGCCAAAGAGCAGCGAGCCCGAGTGGTCATAGCGTTCGAAGAGCAACCCGTTTTCTTGCCACAGTTCGTACCAGACGATCGGGCCCGTCTTTGCAACCGGGGCGAGACTTAGGAGTAGCCACGGCGTGAACGAACCCACCGACCGGTCCATGGCGGTGTCAAAGCAAAGCAAACCAGCCACGACCGTGACGAGCATGAGGAGGGTTGTTTCCAGCTCGCCGTCGAAGATGATCACAAGAGTCGCAGCCACACCCGTAGCGATCACCGCTGCCGAGTAGACCGCCCGCTCTCGCGTCGATCTGGTCATAGCGCCCACGCCCTGGCTCGTGGACCCAGCAACGCTGATGGCTGGTTCACAAGATCACGATCAGCACCCCGCATCAGCGCCCAGATCGCCACGGCGAGGCCGAGCGCCACAACCAAGTAGATGATGCGTCGCTTCCAGGCAGACGCGCCATCCTGGGAAAGTTCGGGAGGATCGTTGTCGCGAAGTTTACCGGGCGCCACGGGGCACGTCCTCGTCAATTCGGGCATCTCAAAACTAGGCCGACAATGCCAACTTTACGCGGCACTCCCTCGCATGATCCAAGCGATTCAGCGAGCACTCCCGTTGAACACTATGATTTCTGGTCGCCAGCAAGATTGGAATGACCGTTGTCTCAACGCCGCTTCAATCATCGATCGTGGTTAGGAACCAGCGTGACGAGAACAACCAGCGGGGTCGAACTCTCCGAAATTGCCATCTTTTCTGAACTCTCCAAGAAAGAGCTCAAAGCGGTCGGCCGCTTGATGACCGAACTGTCGTTGAAAGAGGGTGCAACGCTCACCCGCCAGGGCGAGCCCGGACGAGAGTTCATGATCATCAGCTCAGGCACGGCCAAGGTCGAGATCGACGGCACCGTCGTGGCGCACCTCGGGCCAGGCGAGTTCTTGGGCGAGCTCGCCGTGATTAGCGGCACAGCCCGTGTCGCAACCGTGACCGCCACTTCACCCATGGTGGTCGAGATTCTCAATCGCCGAGAGTTCATGGCATTGCTCGACGAGAGCAGTTCGTTGGGTCGCAAGATCTTGGTCGGCGCGGTCAAGCGCCTGCAGATCAACGAGCGCTCCAAGACCAACTGAGCCCTGCAGCTCAGTTCACGGCGGGTCACGAGCTTCGATCCAGTGCGCGTGTTCGGTCAGCTGTTTTCGTCGTACCGCCGCAATTTTGCCGCTGTTAGATGCGACACTTACACCGATGACGTCCGCCCTTCTTGCTGACAACTCCCACGTTGCCGCCACCTGGCCGGTCGTCGCAGCGCTTGTAGGCGTTGTCGCGATCTGCCTGCTTGTCATCGAGAACAATATTGTCAAACACCAGGGGCTGCAGGCCCGCCACCTTCGACTGCCGGTGGCGGTACTGGCAATCATGGCGCTTGTTTCGATGGCCGCTCCCGAGCTCCTCGATGCACAAGACCAGGACCCGCCGTCGGGGCTACCTGACCTGATCAGTGACCCGCCATTCATCTGGTTCGCCAAGACGCTCGAGGTGCCCAACGGCGAAACGCAGCGGGTTTTGGCCTTCGACGGCTACATCCATAACATCGGCACGGGCAAGTTGGAGATCACAGGCAACCCTCAGCTCGAAGACGGGATGAAGCAGCGGGTCTACAACGGCGACGAGTGGGAAGAGGTACGCACCCCCACCGTTAAGTTCGAGACCGACGACGGCCACAACCACTTCCATCTTATGGAGGCCATCGACTATCAGCTGTGGAACGAAGCCCGCTCATCCGTTATCGGCGACGCCTCGAAAATCGGGTTCTGCCTCATCGACACCGAGCAGATCGAAGACGCCCACGAAGCGTTCTACACGATCGAGGATTCGAACTATTGTGGCGTCGAATCACCCGATCTCACCGAACTCACCATGGGCATCTCGCCGGGCTGGCGCGACACCTACGAAGCAAATGTGGCGCTGCAGTGGGTCGACATCTCAAATATTGCACCCGGCCGTTACTGGATCTCTGCTCTCACCGATCCAAACGATCAGATCCTCGAGAGCAACGAAGACAACAACGACATCGTTTTTTCGATGAACAAGTATGCGGTCGACGGCTACAACGCTCGCCCGCTCTCGGTCCAAGCCGCCGGCGAGCCCATCACGCTCAAAGCCACTCGGTATGGCATCGTCGGGCCGTTGGCATTCGTGATCGCCGACGGCCCCCGCAGCGGGTCACTCGACGTACCGACCAATGTCGACGTGTTTGATTCGCGGGTTGTGTACACCCCCGAGCCCGGTTTCGTCGGCACTGACTCGTTCACCTACTACGCCCACGATGCGGCGAGCCTGTTCCCGTACGAGGCCCAAGAGATCGTTGTCACCGTCGAGGTTCTCGACGGTGACGACAGCGCCGGACCAGCGAGTCCGTCGGCCCGTCAGATCTCGGTCGCTCCGAGCCACGACCTGGTCACTGCTCGACCGATCGAACCGATCGACGCATCGATCGACGACGCCGGTGCTGGCGAGGCCACGTGGTACGGCGGTGACCTTCCAGCAGGCCTTCGGATCGACGAAACCACTGGGACCATCAGCGGCATCCCGACGGTGGCCGGCGACTACGAAGCAGTCATCGTGGCCAGCATCGATGGCCAATATGCGAGCACCACCATGTCGTTCTCGGTGGCTGCCTCCTCTACGCCATCTCTGCTTCCGGTCAACGACTTCTCGACCGATCAAACCCGCCGTCTGTCTCTCTACCTCGGCTCTGGAACTGCAGGCGCCGAGTACGAGACAACCGGACTTCCTCTCGGCACCAATGCGCCCGGCAACCTGCCGCTCATCGGTGGTGTGCCCGAAGAAATTGGCGATTTCGACATCGAACTACGAGAGATCGTCGACGGCGAAGTGGTGAACACCATCGAGTTCACGTGGACAGTCATGCCTTCGACCCGTCCCGCGTTCGCCCTGTAGCCCTGAGGGGCTAGCCGCCAGGTCTCCGAGCCTTTTGCCACCCCAAGAATGCCGTGGCATAGGAGCTGGGCGCGCCGCCTACTCGCGTAACCTCTAGGCTCTTTTCAGTGCGGAGCAACGTGGCTCATATTCTCGACGCGACCTCGGCCAGTTCGCTCTGGTGGCTCATAGCAGCTACCGGCGTGCTGGTTGTCTTGGTCGCCGAGCACCATATTGTCGCTGGCTTCTCGAAGCCCCAGCTGGTGTTGCGGGCCCGCAACACATCGGCACTGGTCGTGTTCGTTGCGCTCTCTGCAATCGTCGCCCCAACGGGCGACGCCCAATCAGCGGGGTCGTTGCTTCCGGACCTGATCAGTGATCCGCCTCGACCGTCGTTCTTCAACGAGCTGAACACCGCCGACGGCAGCACCAGACTCGTGGTGACCTTCGACGGATACGTCCACAACATCGGCGACGGAACGCTGGACGTCGTGGGAAACCCCCAAGAGCCCTCGGGCATGAAGCAGCGGGTCCGCAATGGCGACGACTGGGAGATTGTGGGCTCGCCGACGGTGCGCTACGAAACCGACGACGGCCACAACCACTTTCATCTCATCGAGGTCATCGAGTACGTGTTGTGGAACGAACTTCAAGGTTCCCAAACTGCGATTGGTTCCAAGATCGGCTTTTGCCTCGTCG
>Ga0209831_1000322_pt1 | contig 46315 bp, 33 predicted proteins | sample Maine_Asex4_meta_FD_187451 | JGI IMG/M metagenome (GOLD analysis project Ga0209831, IMG submission 187451) | Marine algal microbial communities from Maine, USA - Maine_Asex4_metaG (SPAdes) (version 2) | ecosystem: Host-associated > Algae > Red algae > Unclassified | place: Maine, USA | collected... | reverse complement strand
AAATTTAATATTGATAAGGTTTTTATAAGATTGGGTTTTATTGCACTAACTGTTTTTAATGGTGTAGGTATTTTATTATACCTTATTCTTTGGGCAATAATGCCAGCTGCCAATAACCGATTGCTGTTGAAAAATAGCTAAAATAATATAGAAGATTCCGCACCTAACTAAAACGGTGCGGAAGAAGCTTATGCCGATCTGAATTTTATACAAACCAAACCAAATATCGTTTCAAAAAAAATCCAATAAAATATAATTAATAAAATGAATAAAACCTTAACAGTTAGCTTAGCTGGGCAGTTGTTTGAAATTGAGGAAAACGCTTTTAAACAATTAGAGAACTATCTTAATTCTTTAAAAAATTATTTTAAAAATGATGCAGATGGCGGAGAAATTATAGGAGACATTGAAGCAAGAATTGCAGAATTATTTATTGAGCAGCAAACCGATAATTTCAAAATTGTTATTAAAGAGCAGGTAGAATATGTGCAAATGAAAATGGGAACTGTTAAAGATTTTGAGCTTTTAGAAGATCTTGAAACAGATAACAAATCAACAGCTTCAACAGAACAAGCAACTGATCAAAACACAAACAAAGTTGCCAAAAAGCTAATGCGCGATAATGAAGACAGAGTTTTAGGTGGCGTTTGTTCTGGCTTAGGTTATTACTTTCAGGCCTCGCCATTGTTGCTTAGAGTTTTGTTTTTGATATTGCTATTTGTTGGCCCAGGTTTTATTGTGTATTTAATACTTTGGATAATTATTCCGAAAGCAAACACCGCAACCGACAAATTGTTAATGAAGGGTTTACCAGTAAATGTAAACACATTAGCCGATAGCATAAAAACCCGTACTTACTCCAGCAACAAACTCATTGATTTTACAGGTCAGTTAATTACCTACTTTACCAAGTTTGCAGTAAATGTTGCCAAGCTTTTACTAATTGTAATTGGTATAAGTTTACTTTTTGGTTTGTCAGTTGCTTTTGGGGTTATGTTTTTTGGTTTAATTAAAAGTGGCGCAATATTAAATTCGTTTTCTGTTGGCTCAGGCTTTGTATTTTGGTTTATAAAATTGATGTTATTATTAGTGCTGGCCATACCTATAGTTTTTATTTTTGTTTTATTGATGTATTTAATGTTTAATAGAAATTATTTTAGAGCTAACTATGTATTGCCCCTGGCAGGTTTATGGCTAATTTGTACTTTTTGTGTTGGGCTTTATACTAAAGCAGTAGCTAACGATTTTAGTAATGAAAATATAGTTAAACAAACTACTACAATTAAACATTCAACTGCCGATACTTTATTTATTGCTGTAAAAGAAAGTGATGCCGCATTTGAGTTTGAAAATAATTTAAGTTTTGATGGCACCGACGTATACATTAATGGTAATAGTTTCAATTTAATAAAAGATAGTTTACATACTAGTAAGGTAAACTTATTGCTTCAACCAGGTACTAATAATAAATTGAACTTAGAAGTTGAAAAATTTGCAAAAGGAAAAACAGAAATAAAAGCAGCCGAAAGAGCAACTTTAACAGAATACAATTGGCAATTAATTGGTGATACTCTATGGCTGCCAAACTATTTGGCTATTGATAAAAATACAAAATGGCGTCAGCAAAAAATTGATTTAACCTTAGCGATACCGAAAGGTAAAATAATACATCTTACCACAGAAACGGATGATATTTTAAATAATGAAAATGAAAATATACAAGGTATTAATGCCTACAATATGAATGAACGTACCTGGCAAATGACTGCCAATGGTTTGGATTGTTTAGATTGTAATGATGCTTATGAAAAAATACCTCAAAACCTGACAGATGAAGACGAACCACAAATAAACAGCAAAAAAATTGAAGCTATTGAAATTAGTGGAGCGATTAAATTAAACTTAAAACAAGGCAAACACAAAATATCTGTTATTGATAAGGAAGACAATTTAAAACCTTTTAATTTTAAGAAAAAAGACGGACTTAATGTGTTGCAACTTGCTACCAAAAGTAATGTAGATGAAACACCCGAATTAAATATTTGGTTACCTAATTTAAAAAAGTTTTATGCAGAAGGTGTTTGTGCTTTAAATATAGAAAATTTTACTTTAGATGAGCTGGAGTTTACAACAGAAGGAGCGCACAGCATTACAATTGAAAATATAACTGTAAATAAATTAAAGCTTAATACCGAAGGTGCGGCAAGCTACAAACTAACAGGCCAAGCTAAAGTTTTTGATTTAAACAGCGAAGGCATAAACAGTATAAACGCTGTTAAATTAAAAACCGAAAATACTACTTTAAATATTGAAGGTGCGGCTACAGGTAAGTTTTGGGTTACCGAAAACTTAAACGCCAATATTAATGGCCCAGCGATTATAAAGTACAAAGGCAATCCTAAAGTTGAAAAAGATGTTTCAGGTTTTGGCAGCTTTAAACAAATAAAATAGAATGTTTTGCTAACAAAATTGAGAAACTGAAATTTTAAGCAACTCAATGGTTTCATTATTAATTAATTTACCATCCTTATCAAATTTAACATCATTTTTATATAAATCTAATTGACCAACAACTCTTGCTTTAAGTGCATCTAAAGTATTTAATAAAGCTTGCATCGCTTTTTCCCCTCTTGGTGGGTGTGGCGTAAAAGTAATAGGCAAAACAGGTTTTTCAAACAACTCGCCCGAGCTGCTCAACCATTCTAAAGCATTTTTTAAAAGCGCAGGAATGCCGTGTAAGTATTCTGGTGTTGCAATAATAAGTGCGTCTGCTTGCTTTACTTCATTTCGCCAGGTCAATACTGTTTTTGCAAATGGAGCTTTATCATCATCTGCCAAAAACAAAGGCAATTGGTATAATTTCTGATAATGGTGAAAATGAAATTGAGGTGATAATAAAGCAATTGCATTTAACAACTTTATGTTAGATGAATCAACTCTTGCCGAACCACTAATTGTTAAAACTTGCATACTTTATTAATTCTGTTTAAGACTTTTTACGCGTAACATGGCTTTTGTAAACCTCATCTTATCAACAGAATTCATAATTTTTAAATCTTCTGCAAAATTGGTAGTGCCATCTAAAAATTTTAACAATAATGGGAGCTTATTTTTTCTATATAAATCAGAAAATACCGTCAAGCCAAAACTATTATCATTACTTAAAACTTCTAATAAAACGCCATCAAACAAACGGTGTTTTTTATTTACAAAATTTTTGGATGGCGTTTTGCCTTCTTTTAAATTTTCAATTATTTTGGCAATAAATCGTTCACAATTTTTAAAAGAATAACCAGAAGAAGCACGCACCCAACCACCCGCAGTTCCAATTTTAGTTAGCTTATTGGTGTTAGCTTTTTCAAACGGAAAAGTACTCATTGGTATAATACCCGCTTCTTTATCAATAATCTTATAAGGCTTTTTACTAATGTATTTTTTTATATATTTATCTATAGTTTGAGCATAAATTTCATTTTTAAAAATTTGTTTTGTAAAACCTGTAAACTCAACTAAAGCTTGTTTTTTGCTATGGGGCAACACATAAATAAAACTGGTAGTGTTATTATGGTTAGCTCTGTAATCCATAATAGTAAAAGTATTGTCATTTAATACCGCTTCGTCAAATTCAATTAACCAGCCTTCAAAATGTTGCTTTAAAGTTGGGTAATTGTGCTTACTAAAAAAATCAGAACTTACTCTACTGTCAAAGCATTGCTTAGCGTAATATTTATTTTTATTAGAAATGATAGTAATACCGTTTGCATCTTCAATTACATTTGTAACATCTTCAATTAAAAAAGTAACTGTATCTTTTTTGTTAAGTTGTTCAATAGCGTAATTATAAAAATCAATACTTTTTATTTTTTTGTAAAAATGTGGTTTTAAAGAAAGTTCAATTGCACCATCTTTATCGGCAAATAAACATTTTTGCCATGTGTTAGAAACAATGTGATCCCACTGGCCATTGCCTTCTTCCCAAAAACACCAAGTTTTATCGTTTTTAGTTTTGTCATCTTTGTCAATAATAAGAATTGTTTTCTCGCTAAAAAAAACATCATTACTTAATGCCAAAGCTAATTGCAGGCCTGCTGCACCAGCACCAATTATAGCAAAATCAAACTGCTTCAATTCCATTTTATAAGTAAAATTTAAAGTAGGTGAAAAATACTAACTGAGCCAAATATAAGTGAAAACAAAATTTAATGTTGCCGTTTATTTTTAAATATTGAAATATGAAGTGTAAAAAAGCAGCTACTAAAAACCAGGTAATATAATTTCGCAACGGAGGGTGGCCATCTGTAAAGTACCAAAAATCGAATGTTGGTGCAACGGCTTCTAAAAAAAAATCTAAACCTACCATAAGCGTAGCACCAATTACAATTTTTATAATAATATTATTAGATAAATGGCTTGCAATTACGCCGGTAATAAAAACCAAAATAGCCCAATTAACTCCAATTAGTAAGGGAACTTCCAATATTTTGAAACCAAGGTTATCGCCATAATAATAGCTGCCAAACAAAAAGTTATGTTGTACTCCAATGGCTTCAACCATCATACCAGTTAAAAAACAAATTGCAAATACCAACCATTTTTTCTTTGTATTTATTGAAAAGCAAGGCCATAACAAAGTAGCTTGCACTATTAAATTTAAAGGCGTTTTACTTACAAACCAGCTTTGAAAACCTAACGAAATACCAATAATGGCAGAAACGTGAAACAACCACACTAAAAAAATACTTGCGTTTATATGGTTTGTTTTTAAATGTTTAAGCATAGCCTTCTTTTTCAATTAAATTAGCCGTAATTTTTGCCGACCATAAACACAAAGGAATACCTCCACCTGGGTGAACCGAGCCACCACAAAAGTATAAGCCTTTTAATTTTCCACTAAAATTGGTATGCCGTAAAAATGCTGCATATTTTGAGTTGCTTGAGGCACCATATAAAGCTCCGCGGCTAGAACCGGTTTGTTGTTCAATTTTTACAGGATCTAAAATATGTTCGCAAACAATGTGTTTTTCAATATTTACCCCTAACATCTTGTTTATTTTTTGTAGCACGTTTTTTTTAGTCTCCGTAATTGTGCTATCCCAATTTTGATTAAAGTTGCCAGGGGTGTTTACCATTACAAACCAGTTTTCGCAACCTTTTGGTGCATCATCTATTTGTACTTTGCTACTAATGTTTATGTAAATGGTAGGATCTTTAAATACTTGTTTTTTGTTAAACAAAGTTTCAAATTCGGCCTGGTAGTTTTCACTAAATAAAATATTATGCAAATCTAACTTTGGAATTTTTTTGTTTATTCCCCAATAAAAAATAATTGCTGAGCTTGATACTTCTTGCTTTAGAGTTCTTTTCGGCGGTTCAACATCTTTCAATAATTTTTGGTAAAACGTAAAAACATCTGCATTACTAATTACTAAATCTGCTATATGTTCTCCAACTTTTGTTTGTACACCTTTTATTTTTTTATTATGATGCAAAACCTTTTCCACCTTTGTTTTAAACTTAAATTTTACGCCTTTATCAACTGCCAATTTATATAAACTTAAAGCTATGTTTTTCATGCCACCCTTTGGAAAGTAAGTGCCATAAAACAATTCTAAATGTGGTATCATTGACATTATACCAGGCGTTTGGTAAGGCGAAGAACCATTGTAAGTTGCATAACGGTTAAACAGCTGTATTAATTTTTTATTTTTAAACGATGCTTTATTTACATCGTTTAAAGTTTTGTTAATGTGTAATTTTGGTAAAGCAAGTAAGGCATTTAAAGTTTTTTTATTTAAATAAGTGCTGGCTTTGTGTAAAGATTTTTCTAAAAAAAGCGGTGCAGTTGCATCGTACTTTAGTTTGCTATTATTTAAGTAATTTTCAATATTAGTGTATGGCTCATTAAAAACATTTGAAGCAATTTTTGCAAAATCTACAACATTAGCTGGTGCAGAAAAATGAATGCCATCTTCCCAAAAATAATTACAAGCTGTAGTTTGTTTTGCGTAATTAAAATATGTTGCAGGCTTTTCATTGTACAATTCAAACAATTCGGTAACCAAATGTGGCATTGTAAATAATGATGGACCTTTATCAAAACGGTAGCCATTTAAACTTAAACTTTTAATTTTGCCGCCTGCTGTATCGCTTGCTTCAAATACAGTAACCTCGTGTCCTAATTTCCTAACTCTTAACGCGGCAGCTAAACCTGCAATGCCTGCTCCAATTACAATTACTCTTGCCATTTTCTTAAAGCTCAAATTTACAACAAGCAAATCGTATATTTCTGTATATTTGGTGTTCTTAAAATATATTTTCATAAAATGAAAAAGATAGTTGTAATACTTGTTCTTATTGGTTTGTTTTTTAACAGTAAGGCTCAAAAAACCACCTTCCCTTATAATGGCGTGCAAGATGTGCGTAGTGGTTCTTTTGCATTAACCAATGCTACTATTTTCGTAAACGCTGCAACAGCTATTGAAAATGGAACGCTACTAATTAAAGAAGGTAAAATAGTTACGGCGGGTAAAAGCGTAACAATTCCGGCTGGTACTGCAATAATTGATGTGGAGGGGAAATATATTTACCCATCATTTATTGATGCTTATGCAAGTTACGGCCTTAAAAAGCCAGAAAAGCCAAAAAATGCTGGTGATAAACCACAATTTATTAGTAATAAAAAAGGTGCTTTTGGCTGGAATCAAGCTATTAAACCTGAAATAGCAGCTTATGAACGATTTGATAAAGATCTAAAAAAAGCAGAAGAATGGAGAAAACTGGGTTTTGGTGCGGTAGTTAGTCATATGCCAGATGGTATTATGCGCGGCACGGGTACTTTAGTAAGTTTAGCTGATAAACAGGTTAACGAGTTAATTTTAAAAGAAGAAGTAGCCGCCTTTCAATCGTTTAAAAAAGGAGTTTCTACTCAAAATTATCCATCCTCATTAATGGGTAGTATTGCCTTAATTAAACAAACTTATTTTGATGCAGATTGGTACAGTAAAAATACTGATAATAAAGAGCTGAACATTTCTTTAGAAAAATTGAACGATTACAAAAGCTTACCAACAGTTATTGCTGCCGAAGATAAATTGACTGCTTTAAGGGCAGATAAAATGGGCGATGAACTAAGTGTGCAATACATTATTAAAGGTGCAGGTGATGAGTATCATAGAGCAGATGCTATAAAAGCTACTAACGCCAGTTTTATTATACCGGTTAACTTTCCAGAAGCAAAAGATGTAGAAGATCCTTTTGATGCAGATTTGGTAAGCCTTGCCGAAATGAAGCATTGGGAAATGGCTCCGGGAAATGCTAACTATTTGCATCAAAAAGGGGTTTCATTTTGTTTTACAACAGATGGGTTGAAAGAGAAATCATCTTACCTTAAAAACATTAAAAAAGCGATTAAGTATGGTTTGCCAGAAACCGAAGCACTAAAAGCATTAACAGAAAATGCCGCTAAAATTTTAAATGTTGATACGTTTGTAGGCAGTTTAGATGCTGGAAAAATAGCCAACTTTATTATTACCAACGATTCATTATTTAAAGATGAAACCAAAATTTTAGAAAATTGGGTGCAAGGGGAGCGATACGTTATTGAAACTATTAATGAAAAAACCATAACTGGAGAATATGATCTTAATGTTGGCGATACTGTTTATAAATTGAAAGTTAGTGGAGAAAAAGCAAGTCCAAAATTTAAAATTGAAATAAATGATTCTACTGATATAAATGTAAAAACATCAATTAAAAAAAATAATGTAAGCCTAAGCTTTGGACCTAACAAAAAAGTAAAGGATAAAAAAATACGCCTTACGGGTTGGTTTGATGATGGTATAATGAAAGGTAAAGGTCAGTTGGCTAATGGAGATTGGGTGGATTGGTTTGCTGAAAAAACATCGGATAAAGTAGAAGAAAAGAAAAAGGACGAAACCGATAAAGAAGAAGAAAAAGATGATGATGCAAACGCATCTGACAAAAAAGAAAAAGAGGCGGATGCGGAAGAAGAGAAAAAAGAAATAGTTTATCCTGTTTTGGAAGATGTGATGTATCCATTTATTGGCTATGGCTGGAATATAGCTGAGCAACCGAAAGCTCAAACCGTTTTAATAACCAATGCTACTGTTTGGACTAATGAAGAAGATGGCATTTTAGAAAATACTGATGTACTAATTAAAGATGGTAAAATTTCAAAAATTGGAGAAGGCTTAAAAGCGAAAGCAGCTAAAACTATTGATGGAACTGACAAACATTTAACTGCTGGTATTATTGATGAACATTCGCACATTGCAATAAGCCGCGGGGTAAATGAATGGACTCAACAAAGCTCTGCCGAAGTTAGCATTGCTGATGTGGTTAATTGTGATGACGTAAATATTTACCGTCAGTTAGCTGGCGGCGTAACTGCAGCGCAATTGTTACATGGTTCTGCAAATCCAATTGGTGGCCAGTCTGCATTAATAAAAATGCGTTGGGGCGCAACACCAGAAGAAATGAAGATTGAAGGAGCAGATCCTTTTATAAAATTTGCTTTGGGCGAAAATGTAAAACAATCTAATTGGGGCGATGATAATGTTACCCGTTTTCCACAAAGCAGAATGGGTGTTGAGCAGGTTTTTATTGATCATTTTACCCGAGCTTTAGAATACAGTAAAGATGCCAGCCTAAACAAAAGAAAAGATTTGGAGTTAGAAGCCTTACTTCAAATTATACAAAAACAACGCTTTATTACCTGCCATAGTTATGTACAATCGGAAATTACAATGTTAATGCGGGTAGCCGAACAGTTTGGTTTTAAAATAAACACCTTTACCCATATTTTAGAAGGTTATAAAATAGCCGATAAAATGAAAAAGCACGGTGTAGCAGCTTCTACCTTTAGCGATTGGTGGCGATACAAATACGAGGTAATGGATGCCATACCTTATAATGCAGCCATATTAGATAAAATGGAAATATTAACAGCCTTAAATAGCGATGATGCCGAAATGGGCAGACGACTAAACGAAGAAGCCGCCAAAGCAATTAAATATGGAGGAACAGAAGAAGAAGCGGCTTTAAAAATGGTTACCCTTAACCCAGCCAAAATATTGCATTTAGATGATAGAATGGGAAGTATAAAAAACGGGAAAGATGCAGATGTAGTACTGTGGAGCGATAATCCACTATCAGTAAAGGCAAAAGCAGAAAAAACATTTGTTGATGGTATTTTATATTTTGATATAGATGCTGACATTGAAAAACGCAAAAGTATTGCGCAAGAGAGAAACCGACTTATTCAAAAAATGATAGCACACAAAAATAATGGAGGTAAGGCCGAAAAAGCAAAGCCAAAAAAACAACATTTATGGCATTGTGACGATTTAGGACATCATTAAGTATCACCAAAAAGTGACCATTTTGTCAGATTATGTCAGAAGTTTATTAATGCATGAGTCTTTAAGATGCATATTTATTAGTTCACTTTTAACGAAATAAAGTTAAATAAGTGTACTTTCGTTTTTTTTGTTCTATTTAGGTACATTATTTGAGCTCTAATTATCAATGATAAAGTTATGCTATTACTTATCTTTATTAACTTGTTTTTCACTTAGCAAGTTAGCAGCGCAAAACTCTAATTTATTTATTGATGCAATTAACAATACACAATTTATTGTTCTTGTAAATGGTGATCAACAAAATTTTATTCCTGGTGCAAGGGTAGTGCTAACCAACCTGCCAGAAAGCGTTTATAAAGTAAAACTAATAAACCCTATAACAAGAGAAATTTATACAGAAGAAGACATTAAGCTACCTGCTTCGGTTAACTTAATTTACGCCCTTCAAAAAGATGAAAATAATACCTATAAATTGGCTTTTACTTCCAGCAAAACAACTAACACCTACAATTCTTTAAAAATTGATGATGAAAAATGTTATACCGAAAACAGTAAAATATTAATTCACGGCCCTTACGCGCCATTACCCAAAACTAGAAATTTTATAGTTCAATGGGGTTCGGAAAAAGTGCAAACAATTGAAAAGCAGGTGGAATACCCAATTGAAATAAATGTAACAATTTATGTTTGTGAAAACTCTTACTTAAATGCGGTATGCCCAACTTCAGTAAGTGAGGCATCGTTCAATGAGTTACATGTGGCATTATCAAATAATAAAGATGAATTAGAAAAATTAAGTATCACAAAGCAAATCATTATTAACCTCCAACGGAACAATAGTTGCTTTACATCAGCACAAGCTAAAAACTTGTTACAAATATTTGATACAGATAAATCAAAAATGGCAATTGCTAAGCTAATTATAGAGCTTTTAGCCGACCCACCAAATCAAATTTTATTAAGAGACGCTTTTGATAATCCAGAATTATTTAATGCTATTAATTAAATAAAAATAGATAATCCTAAACTTATTTAAAGATAGTTTTGTTGATTAGTTTAAATTTCAATTCCATTGTTACTTTATCTTATTCCTTTAATATCTGCCGCTATTGGCTGGTTAACTAATTTTGTAGCGGTAAAAATGCTTTTTCATCCACGTAAACCCATTAATTTTGGTTTGTTTAAACTGCAAGGCATCTTTCCAAAAAGGCAACAACAAATTGCCGAAAAGTTAGGTAAACTGGTAGCAGAACAATTACTTTCAAGTGCCGATTTAAAAGATCGTTTGCTGCAACCCAATAACATACAAGCACTACACCAGGCAGTTAATCATCAAATTACAGCATATTTTAACAAAACCTTACCCGAAAAATATCCGCTTATCTCTTTGTTTATAACCGGTAAAACTAAAGAGAAACTACAAGCTGAAGTTATAAAAGAAATAGAACGTTTAACACCTGGCTTATTAGTAAAAGTAGTTAACAGTTTTGAAGAAAGTATTGATGTAGAGCAAATTGTAAGTGAAAAGGTAAGCCAGTTTCCTGCGGAACGTTTAGAAGAGTTATTACATCAACTATTAAAAAACGAATTTAGATTTATTGAACTCGTTGGTGCAATTCTCGGCTTTTTTATTGGTTGTTTGCAGTTACTATTGCTATACTTTCAAGGGCAATTAGAGCTACCAACTTTCAATTAGTAATTTTTACATCAGTACCTTAAATTCGCAGCAAAATCAATTGCAACAACTAATGTTAAAACTTATATTTGAAGCGAAACGAATAACATCGTGGAAACACCCCTCCCGCTGTCCGTTCAAATGTTGCCGCCTGTCTACAATGCTTCTCTTCAGGCAACATAACCACTCCCATCGGGGCTATTTCAAAAGCCTTGCTAAGTCGTATACACCTTTTTCAGCCACCTTCATATTTCACAATTAATACTTTAACTCATGAATATAACTAAACCAAAAATTGAAAAGTACATTAGCCAAAATTGCAGCGAAGCAACAGAGCAATTATATAATTTAGAACGCAAAACCTATTTGCAGCAATTATATCCGCAAATGGTATCGGGCAAAGTACAAGGGCAGTTTTTAAAAATGATAAGCCGAATGATACAGCCTAAACATATTTTAGAAATAGGCACCTTTACCGCTTATAGCACTATATGCTTAGCAGAAGCCTTACGAGCAGAAGGTAGTATAGATACGATTGAAATTGATGAAGAACTAAAAGGCGAAATTGAACTAAACTTACAACAAGCCAATATCCTCAATAAAACCACCTTACACATTGGTAATGCACTCCAAATTATTACCACCTTAAACAAACCCTACGATTTAATTTTTTTAGATGCCGACAAAGCCTTTTACCCAGCTTACTTTAAATTATTATCACCCAAAATGAAAGTAGGTAGTTTTTTACTTGCCGATAATGTTTTATGGGATGGCAAAGTAGCAGAACCCATATTAGAAAGCGACAAAGCCACACGAGGTGTTGATGAATTTAACCGCCTAATAAAAGAAGACTCAACCTTCGAAAACATAATACTTTCGGTTAGAGATGGTTTAATGTTAGCTTATAAAACAAAGTAATTGTAATAACAAAAAAAGCCCATCCAAAAAATGAATGAGCTTTTAAATATTATTTCAAATGCTTATTAATTTCCACTTGGGAAAGAACCACCATCGGCATCGCAATCATTCACTACCATAAAAGTAGCGGTAAAACTGTCCATACAACCGCCTGGTGTTGAAACGGTGTAGGTTAACGTGTAAGTAACACCTGGTGAAGCATTAAGCGAATCAAAACTTGTACCACCAATAACTAAACCAGCACCAGAACCTGTAAAAACACCCCCGGGTGTAACTGGATTTAAAGCTACAGGTCCACCGCATTGTAATACAGTTGGTGGAATGGTAAAAGTAGGATCAGGAGGAAAAACCACCATTCCGGCACAAGGCACACAAACGGTTGTCATATCGCAACCATCAAATTCTTCCATATCATTCTCAGTACAAGGATCGCCATCATCACAAGCTTGCACAATATTGGCAACAGCTCCAGAACAAGCAGGAGCTGGTGTGCCAGCGCAAGGCACACAAACGGTAGCCATATCGCAACCATCAATTTCTTCCATATCATTTTCGGTACAGGGGTCACCATCATCACAAGCTTGTACTATATTGGCAACTGCCCCGGTACAGGCAGCTATTGCAGTACCGGCACAGGGCACGCAAACGGTTGTCATATCACAGCCATCTATTTCTTCCATATCGTTTTCGGTACAGGGGTTTCCATCATCGCAAGCCTGAACAATATTAGCAACAGCACCTGCGCAAGCAGCTACTGGTGCTCCTGCGCAAGCCGTACATACTATATCTCCTGTACTACATGGAAAAATTTCTTCCATATCTGTATTAGTACAAGCATCACCATCATCGCAAGCTTGCATTATGGGTTGTATATCGTTTAATACATATTCGTCAATTACAAAGGTATAGTTTAACATACCGGAAAATGTACCATCTTCATTTGCATCATTAAAGCTATCCTCCACACTAACAACAATTCCACCACTAAAAGCACCAGCAGTTGTGGTAAATGGAGTACCTGTTGTACTTCCGTTAACAGGGGTATTGTTATTTGCACTACCTGGTAAGTTTGGTCCTTGCGCATCTAATACGGTGCCCGCAAGATCTTGAATTTCAAAGGAAGCTTCACTCGTCCAGGATGAACCATTAAAAGGTGTAGATGGGTCAATGGTATAATCAACTGTATAGCTAAAATCTACTGATGCACAAGGTGGCACATCAGGTGTTTGAATAACTACTGCCACCGTTTGTGTGTTTGCCCCATTTGTTGCTGCATCATAAACAATGGAAAAAGGTGCTGAGCCGCTTTCTGTTATGGCATCTGCAGTAATGGTTACACAATCATCACAAGGTACATCACAAGGGTCTGTTCCACAAGTAACATTAGCGAATAAACCCGTGCTGACTAAAAGTGATATTATTGTTAATAAAATTATCTTTTTCATAGTATTAAATTTTACTGTTCCCAATTTAATTCAAAATCATCCATAATGGTTTGGATAAACTCTTCAGTTACATCTTCTGAAAAAGTTATCCGCACTTTGGTATCATTGTCAAAAAATTCGACCTCAATAATATCTTCTGAATGTTGCTCATACTTAATAATCGCGTCTGGTAATTCGAAGTCACGATCGGTAAACATTGGTGTAGTTAAATTTGCTGTGTACGTTTGATCTATGGCCATACTTGCAAAACTCATCAGAATGAAAGTAAAGGTTGCCAATAAATGTATTAATCTTTTTTTCTTCATAGTTAATCTGTTAATTATTTTTGTATAAATAAATTCTAAAAAATGATTAGAATTTGTATTAATTATCAAATAAAACCGAGTAGTAGTAATTTGTAGAAATCATCAAAATCAAATAGGTTTTAAAATTATTTCGATATTTCCAAAAAGTGTGTCTGTAAGATTAAGAAAAAAAATCGAAATTTTAAAATTTAGTATTAGATTTTCTTAAAAGGTACTGTATTATATATGTAAATTAAATTTTGTTTAAGAAGCCCATTAAAGTTCCAAAACAATTGGTTTCGCATTATTGACACTTACCACTATAAGTGTACCCTTAACTGTTTTTAGGTTTTTAGCATCTTTCAAATTTGCTAAAATATTTAAACCACTTTGTTGTACAGTTACATACTTAAATTGACTATTTCCTTTATTAATAAACAGCTTTGAGGAAAGCGCATCTAAGCTGGGGGTTTCTGGTTCGGTATTATATATATTTCCAAAGGTAATGAAATCTGGTTTTTGGTCTTGATTTACATCTGTTACAATACTTGCCATAATTGGGCTGGTTTGAGCTATATTTGGTAGTTTTTCGAATTTAAAACGGTTGTTTTCGTTTACAAAAATACCCGATTGAAACGTATTAGTTTGAAAAATTTCGGCTTCATTATTTTGTTCAATTCCCAGTACTTCATTTATATTAGAGGAAGCAAACTTTTGGTAGCTTTCAAATTGTTGTTGCAATTGAGGCATTTGTTCTGATGAACATTCGAAGCCTCTTAGCGGAACATAATCTGTTTTATATTTTTTACTTAGAAAAATATCGTGCGTGCCATTTTTATCGAAGTCGCCGGCATATAGTTTAAGTGGTTTTTCATGACTTGCTTTGTATTTGGAATTTAAACCAAGGTTGCCTGCCAAAATATCTATGTCGCCATCTCCATCAAAGTCTGCAATATTTATACTTTGCCACCAACCGTAATATTTTTCTGTACCCCACTTTTCATTGGCTTTTTTTAATTTCCCGTTTTCATTTTCTATAATATGAACAGGCCCCCATTCAGTTGCAACTATTAAATCTTCATCTTCATCATTATCAATATCTACCCATTTAGCATCATTTACTAAACCGATCTGAGCTTCTTTTAAACTATTATTTTTATCTATCAGAAAAGTGCCTTTTTCATTTATTAGCAGATAAGAACTTTCTGCCAAAGGATATTTTTGAGGTTGATGTCTGCCACCAACAAACAAATCTATATCACCATCACTATCATAATCCGCTGCAGCTACAACTGCACTTACTATATTAATTTTAGGAAGTTGATTTGATTTTTCAAACTGGTTGTTTCCTTTATTAATATATAATCTATCTTGTAAAGTTGGGTTACCTGAATCAATCGCATTTCCACCGCTGCAAACATATAAATCTAAATCACCATCGTTATCTGTATCAAAAAACAAGCTGCCCATATCTTCTGATAACTTATCGGCTTGCCAAGGTCCATTTATTTTAGTGAATTTAGTGTTTTGGTTTTGAGTATACAAAGCTCCGGAATTATTTGAAGCTCCTCCTATATAAAAATCATCTAAACCATCATTATTAATGTCCCCAACCGAAATTTTTGGTCCTAAGGTAGATTGCAAGTAGGGCAAAAGCGTTTCCTTTTCGTAATCGGTATATTTATTTTCTTTATGGATAAAATCAATATCAATATCTTCGGGCTCAATTTGAGTAAAGTAGGTTTTATCAATAGCTTTATTTGATTTTTTTACGTTTCCCTTTTTAGGTGTTATAAATTGGTTCGCCTTTATCTCCGTTAATTTAGTAAGCGTATTATCTTGCCATATAATTAAAATAGAATCCGCGTGAGTTTGTTTACCCAAACCAAAATTTAAGCGATGGTCTTGACTGGATTGAAAACCGCGCACCGGATGGTATTCTTTGGCTTGAACTTTATCATTCACATACACCTCTACTTTTGTATTGGTTGTATTGTATGGTAAATTTATACTAATGAAATTGTTAGCATTACTGGCCGTATTTTCAAAAACGGAAGCTGCTTCATCTAAGTTATTGGTTATTAAATCCAGGTCTCCGTCGTTATCTAAATCTGCATAAGCAGCACCATTACTGTTCAAGGCTTCGTTTATATTCCAATTTTTCGATTGTTCGGCAAACGTTAAATCGCCTTTATTTTGATAAGCCACATTGTTCACTTTTAGCTGAGGAATGCTGGCGTATAAGTTTCTTTTTTCTTCGGATGTGATGGTTTGCCCAGCATTTGCTTTTACGTTTAAAGCTTCAATACTTCTTCTAAAATCATTGTCATTTATATAGCGTTTAATGCCATTAGTGATGTGACAATCTTGCCAACTATCTAAATCAAAATCTGCCCAAAGTATAGACCAACTCCAATCGGAATTAGCCATACCTGCCATTTGTGCAATATTAGAATACGTACCATTGCCGTTGTTCATCTGCAAGGCATTAAACATAAACTGCGGTTGATACCGGAAATGTGCCACTAAAGTATAAAACAGATTTACATTCATGGAGGGCATTAAGGTTTTGTTTCTAATATGGTCGTTTGAAGACATATCCAATACGGCAAAATCCATTAAGCCATCGTTGTTTATATCAGCTGCATCTGCCCCCATACTATAAAAAGCGGTTTGCCTGGTATGTTTTTTAATATTATCTGTAAAAGTTCCGTTTTTATTATTGATGAACATATAATCGGGTATATAATAATCGTTGGCAACGTAAATATCAGGGAAACTGTCGTCATTAAAATCTTGTATTAAAAGCCCTAAGCCATAGGTAAATTTTTGAATACTGGCTGCAATAGAAATATCAACGAACTGCCCATTTCTATTTTCATACAATGCATTGGAATTTGCCTGTAAAAAATTGGGTTGCGATTTTATTTTTTTATCATTACCAAAAACATCTGCAGAATGGTATATGGCATTATTCATCACGAAACAATCCTGGTCTCCATCTTTATCAAAATCAAAAAAGGCAGCTTGGGTTGAAATACGATTATCATTTAGACCATACTTTTTTGCCTCTTCTTTAAAAGTAAGATTTTTTTGATTGATATATATCTTATTTTGTTTGATGTTTAGGTCTAATTCAGGTCCACCTTTACAAACATAAATGTCTAAATAACCATCCTTATTAATATCAACAAATGAAACACCGTTTGACCATCCTTTGGAAACAATTCCAGCTTTTTGTGTAATGTTTTCAAATTGAAAATTGCCTTTGTTTAGATATAATTGGTCGCTTACCATATTGCCGGTAAAATAAATATCTTGTAAACCATCATTATTTAAATCGGCAACGCCAACACCACCACCATTAAATATGGAGGGAAAAGTGAGGGCATTATATCTGCCACCGATGTTGTCGTTTAAACTGTTTTTAAAATCTATGTTGGTTTGTTTAGCTGTTTTTTTCTTGAATAAAGCAGTTGTTTTTGAATTTGTTGTTATATCTGAATTCGAGTTGGATGTAGCATGATTTTCATTATTAGAATTGCAAGCTACTAAAATTAATATAAAATAATAATATAATGTGTATCGTTTTTTCAAAAATAGCTAATTTTAAAGAGTTCTAAATTAATAAATAAAATCGGATTAGATTTGAAAAACAAGTTTGTAGTATGAAGTTAGTAAAGTTCTCCAACAAAATGGAGCTTAACATTTTTTGAGTGAATGAGTAATTAAATAACACTCAATTTTAAGCAGAAGTATTCAATATCTTCTCTAAAGTTTCCAGGTTTATGTTCTCGTCGAAAATTGATTCAATTGGTATTGTAAATCCTTTAATGGCTTTACTTTCAAGTGTTCCTTTTTTAGCTTTTAAAATCAGTTCGTAAATACCTTTTGTATCTAATCTGTATTGTTCAACCATTGATTTTAGCGGATCAATTATCCAATATTCTAATACCTGATGGGCTTGATAATCTTCAAACTTAATGCCTCTATCGTTTTTAGTTGTACTTTTTGATAAGACTTCTACAATTAAATTGGGTGCAGGAAACAAACTTTGTCCTTTTTTAAATTTTACTGATTTACTTTTATCGAAAAAAAAACGTCAGGTTCATAATCTTTTCTGGTTAGTGATATCATATTTTTTTCATAACCCACATAGCCCAATTTGTGTTTATTATTGTATACGCTTATTAATTTATACAATGAACCTGTAGCATCATTATGCTCCATTTTTACAGGCGAGTGAATAATAATTTCACCATTAATAAATTCTTCCTTTTCTTGTTCGGTAATATCATTATAAAATTTCGCTCGCTTCTTTCGCTCTTCTTCCAGTTTTATGGAGACTTCATTTAATATGATAGCCGCATTGCATTTACAACCGCGCCTAACACTCTAAGACATTGAAAAATAAACTACAATGATAAAAGGATGCACAAATCAAACCTAAAGAGCAAACAATTAAATGAATACAAAAAAGCAGCGGAAAAAATAAGATATTTACTTATAGTTTTAGCAGGATAATTTTATGCGATTGCCATATAAATTTTAAAGAAGCTTTGGGCTTTCAAATATTTCAAACAAACTAATTAATCTTATATTCTAAAATTAAACTTTAATTAGAATCCAAAAAGTAAAACTTAATATAAAATGAATTTACTACTATATTATAAATTTCAATTGAAAATATTTTATTCCATTTTAGTTACCTTTAGGCAATGTTGATAAAAGAAATAATCAATCATTTAGAAAAATTTGCGCCAGTAGCTTATCAAGAAAGTTATGATAATGCCCGTTTAATAACGGGCAACAAAAGTTGGAATTGTACCGGCGCATTAACCACTTTAGATTGCTTAGAAACAACCGTTGAAGAGGCAATAACCAAAAACTGTAATTTAATTGTAGCACATCACCCCATAGTATTTAGTGGTTTAAAAAGCATAACTGGCAAAAATTATATTGAGCGCACTATTATTAAAGCCATTAAAAACGACATTGCTATTTATGCCATTCATACCAATTTAGATAATGTACACAACGGCGTAAATAAAGTTATTGCCGATAAGTTAAGCTTACAAAATCAACGCATTTTATCTCCTAAAAAGGCATTGCTAAAAAAACTATATACATTTTGTCCGGTTGACAAAGCAGCGGAAGTAAGAACCGAATTGTTTGAAGCAGGTGCGGGTAACATTGGTAATTACAGTAACACCAGTTTTAATACCATTGGCACAGGTACTTTTAAAGGTAACGAAACTGCAGCACCTTATGTTGGTAAAAAAGGCGAGTTACATAGGGAGCAGGAAACCAAAATAGAAATCGTATTTGAAGCTTACAAACAACACCAAATTGTAAACGCTTTAATAAAAGCACACCCTTACGAAGAAGTAGCTTATGATATTATTAGTTTAGATAACCAGCTAAATAATGTGGGTTCGGGTATTGTAGGCGATTTGGAAAAACCGTTGGAAATAAACATTTTTTTAAAGGAGCTCAAAAATCAATTTAAATGTGACTGTATTAAGTATACGCAACCTCATAAAACAACTGTTAGCAAGGTTGCCGTTTGCGGTGGTTCGGGTAGTTTTTTGTTAAATGATGCTAAAGTTGCTGCTGCCGATGTTTTTATTACATCAGATTATAAATATCATCAATTTTTTGATGCTGATAATCAAATAGTTATAGCAGATATTGGCCATTATGAAAGTGAACAATTTACTGCCGATCTTTTATATGAAATTATAACACAAAAATTTCGTAATTTTGCAATCTTTATTTCGGAAATAAATACTAATCCGGTTAAATATTTTTAAAGAAAATTTCCACTACATAAAAATTATATGGCAACAAAAGCGAAAGATTTAACAATTGAAGAAAAATTAACAGCACTACATAATATGCAAACCATCCATAAAAAAATTGATGAGTTGCATAAGTTACGTGGTGAGCTTCCATTAGAAGTAAATGATTTAGAAGATGAAATTGAAGGCTTAAATACAAGAGCCAATAAATTAAAAGACGAAATTCAAGAAATAAAAGATTTTATAAGCGAAAGCAAAAATAAAGTTAAAGAGGGCGAAACGTTAAAAGAAAAATACGAAAAACAAATTAACAACGTAAAAAACAATCGAGAGTACGATGCGCTTACCAAAGAAATTGAAAACCAAGATTTAGATATTCAATTGTTGAACAAAAAAAGCAAACAATTAGAAGAAGATATTAAAGCTAAAGAAGAATATTTAAAAAAATCAAAGGCCGTTTTAAAAGCCAAAGAGAAAGATATAGTAGAAAAAAAGAAAGAGCTACAAGTAATTTCTACTGATACTGATAAAGAAGAAAAGGCTTTAGAGAAAAAATTAAAAACAGCTGAGAATAAAATTGAAGCACGTTTGTTAAACGCTTACAACCGAATTAGAAATGCTTACAAAAATCGATTAGCTGTTGTAACCATTGAGCGTAATGCGTGTGGCGGCTGTTTTGCCAAAATTCCACCGCAACGTCAGTTAGAGTTACGTCAACGTAAAAAAATATTAGTTTGTGAACATTGTGGCCGTATTTTGGTTGATAATGAAATGTAACAAATAATTTTTAGGCTAAATAAATGTTTTTAGTTCGAGGCGAAATACTGTTATTGTTAATAACAATAATTTCAGTTAAGGTATTTTGCCAACCTGTTTTTGACTACAATCAAAAATGTAAAACAGTTTATACAGATGTATTAAAACTTAAAATTCCGTATGCGCAAAAAGTAATACAGGAAGAAAAGCTAAAAGAACCAGACAATTTCGCCTGGTTGTTATTGCAAAGTTATTGTGATTTCCTTTACATATTTATTAATGAAGATTACAAGGCTTTTGAGCAATTAGAACAAGATTTTGATAAGCGACTTGAACTTATTGACCAATTAGACAACAATAACCCCTGGAAAAAATTTGCTAAAGCTGAAATGTACATACATAAGGCAACCGCACGCGCCAAATTTGAAGAATTTTTTACTACCGTATGGGAAATTAGAAAGGCAAACAAACTTTTACAGGAAAATAACCGTTTGTTTCCAGACTTTAAACCCAATCAAAAATCTTTAAGCATTTTTAATGCCGTTTTTGGTACTATTCCCGATAAATATAAATTTGGAGCCCGGCTATTAGGCTTTAAAGGAAATGTAGCCGAAGGAATGCAACAAATTGAAGACTACCTGGTTTATGCCAAAGAGCAAAATATGTTTTACGATGAAATGCTGTTGTTGCATAATTTCTTTTTAATTTATTTAGATAAAGATTTTGAAAACGCTTACCAAATAGCAAGTACACAATTAAAACCAAAAGAAAGTTTGTTACACAATTTTATTGCAGCAGAAATTGCTTACAAAACTGGCAGAATTGAAGAAGCAATTGAAGTAGTAGAAAATCATCCTAAAAATAAGGATTATATGCCATATCCTTTTATGGATTACTACCTGGGTATTTTTAAAATGACGCAATTGAATACCTCAGAGGCAATTCCATTAATAACATCTTTTTTGACAAAATTTAAAGGTAGACATTATATAAAGGAAGCCTGGTATCGCTTAGCACTTTGCCATTTAATTGAAAAAGATACTTTAAGTTATTTTAGGTGTTTAAAAAATGTAGAAACAACAGGTTATCAACTTTACGATGCTGACAGACAATCTTATGCAAATTCTGTAAGTGGTGAAATGCCAAACACTAAATTATTGAAAGCACGTTTGCTAAATGATGGAGGATATTATAATAAATCATTAGCGATTTTGATGCAGATGGATACGCCCGGCGTTAAATATAAAGATAATTTAGAACGACTTTACCGGCTGGGACGAGTGTATGAAGCCTTAAATGAAACAGAAAAAGCACTTCAATACTATAAAAAAGTAGTTGATTTTGCGCATAATGATAAATATTATTTTGGTGGAAGAGCTTGCTTACAGTTGGGTAATATGTATAAACGTTTAAAAGAATTTGAACTGGCAGATACCTATTATAAAATGACGTTTAGGTATAATAAACATCCTTACAAAGATAGTTTTGAACAACAAGCAAAAGCTGGAATTTCTAACCATTAACCATTTTTTCAATTGATTATAACCGAAAATAAATCTCTTAAAAAATTAAACACCTTTAATATTGCAGCCAACGCAGCATACTTTGTCAATTTAAAAAATGAAGGTGATTTTGCAGAATTAATCGAACACAAAATTTATAAAGAAAAGCCGCATTTTATATTAGGCGGTGGCAGTAATATTTTATTCACTCAAAATTTTAATGGCTTAGTTATTCATAATAATATAAAAGGCATTGAAATATTAAAAGAAACAGAAAGCGAAGTTTATGTAAAATTTGGTGCTGGCGAAATATGGCATAATTGTGTTTTGTATTGCATTGAAAATGGTTTTGCCGGAGTTGAAAACCTATCGTTAATACCAGGTTATATTGGAGCAGCACCTATGCAAAATATTGGTGCTTATGGTGTAGAGTTGAAAGATGTTTTTGAAAGTTTACAAGCCCTCAACTTACAAACTGGTGAAGTAGAAACTTTTAATAATGCCCAATGTAATTTTGCTTACCGTGAAAGTATTTTTAAAAATAAAGTAAATGGGGAATACATAATAAGCAGCGTAACACTTAAGTTGCAAAAGCAGCCAACATTTAACATTAGCTATGGTGCAATTGAAAAAACAATAGCAGAAAGTGGGGTAGAGGAGTTAAGTATTAAAGCAATTAGCGATGCCGTAATTAAAATAAGACAAAGTAAATTACCCAACCCAAAAGTAATAGGTAATGCCGGTAGTTTTTTTAAAAACCCGGTTGTTGAAAATGAAATTGCTTTAAACATTAATAAGCAATACCCCAATATGCCTCATTATCCAGCTGGTGAAAAAACTAAAATACCCGCCGGTTGGTTAATTGACCAATGTGGTTTTAAAGGTAAAATAGTTGGCGAAACAGGTACTTATAAAAATCAAGCTTTGGTTTTGGTAAACCATGGCAAGGCCAGCGGTTCAGAAGTGCTGGCGTTCTCAAAACAAATACAAAAAACAGTTTTAAATAAGTTTGGCATTGCACTACAACGAGAGGTAAATGTAGTTTGAAATTTCCACGCTATTTGCATTATGTAAATACTAAGTTAATCTTCCCAATCTTTAAAAATACTAAATCTTCGTCTCGCAATACAAATTTTCACTCCATCTTTTAAAAGCAAATAAGGTTGTGGTTTTAGCAAAACCTGATGAATAAAATGGCGGTTAACTAAATGTGATTGATGTGGGCGCAAAAAATCATCATCATCAAATTGATTAACATAATATTTTAAAGTTTTAGATGTTAAAACAGGCTTCGTCTCATTTTTTATGTAAACGTAAGTGTAGTTTCCGCAAGCCTCCAATCGAATAATATTTTCAATAGCTACTGATCGTTTATGCCCATCAATGCTAAATTGAATATGCTTAATTTTATCGGGTTTTGCTTGTTTAACAATTTTGAAATTTTCGTTTAAAAGAATCATTCCACATTGCCTTTCTTGCAATTGCTGAATAATAGCAGCATTCAAATCATCCAATTTCAATACCAATAGTTTTGAGTTATTATTTTTGTTGAGATATGCTTCAACCTGATCTCCTTTTAAAGCTGTCGGCAAATCAGATGAATCAATATTTTTTGAGTTTGATTTATTTTTCATGTTATATTTTTTAAGAAGAAAACAGCGAGTGATTGATGATGTGTAACCCGCTGTTTTCATTGTTTGAAATAGGTGTTTGTTATTATGAGTGTTAATTTTTACCCGTCATACTGGAAAAATTTATGTAGCAAAGCGAAACAAATTTTATCCAGTATCCCCTTCCTTCTTCAACAGAAGTCTCATCAAGCCATTAACCTCGCTCCCATAATTCGAGGGGATACTGGATATTTTCTTTCACGGTGTTACAGAAAATTCCAGTATGACGGGTTTTTTAAAACCTAATCACATTCCTCAATAGAAGCCGAAAAACGCGCCCCAACATTCACCTTAAAACCAGTCTCCAATCGAATTCTTTCTCCCGCTTCAAAACTTACATTGTCGTCTTCAGGAATAATAGCATCCGATTCAAGCACAACATTAGCATTATACTGACCATCGGGCGCAACACCACTTGGCTCTAAATAATTAGGACAAATACTACCACAAAGCAAATTACCATTAGCATCATAAATTGGCGTTTGCCCATTAATTTGAAAAAATACGGAAGTGCTTAAACCGGAGGCATCACTAACTGTAACCGAATAGATGCCCGATGTTAGATTGGTCGCTTCATTACCTGATGCAGAAGTACTCCACGAATAGTTATAAGGTGCAATACCACCTGTTACCTGCGCCATTGCTGAGCCTCCATTATTACAACCTTCATGGGTGGCAGATACATTAACCGAAAGATTGCTGATAATAGATGAACCACCAGTAAATGAACCATAAAAAGTAGTATTACCTACCGCAACAAGATTACCATTGGCTGACATCATACTGCCATTACCTACATGAATTTCAAACGGGTCACCAACCTGCACATCTATTACGCCAATCACAATTTTTGCTACCGAACCATCTAAAGTTTGATTATTATTATCGGTGCGGGTAAGGGCAATATCTAACCTGTTTTGTGCATCTAAATAAATGTCGATATGCTCATCGGGCATTAAAGCGGAATTGCTTACATCTACATTAACACTATTAATAGGCATATCGTCAAAATCGATGCTGCAAGCCAAACCGTGTGTACTTATGGGTAAACTTAAAGCAGATTCTGCAAACAACTCGTAAGTATTGGTTATGGTATTGCCGTTGGGTATGCTGCTGGTAAGTTCCAAACGATACTGCAAAGCTCCGCCCACAGTTGTTAGTGGCGCATAATTATGGGTATTGCCATAATTTTGAATAAGTGCAACAAGGTCGTTATTGTTAACTATGCCATCACCGTCACCATCTTGATGTTTGGAGTTGATGCCGTTGATGGATAAAGCCCAATCCGGGCAATCTTGAGCAGACCAGTTGAAGGAAGCATTGGGGCGAGGAGCTCCTGTAAAACCTTCTGCTGCACCCCAATAGAGTAAGTCTTGAATATCAGCGATGCCGTCGGTATTGAAGTCGCCGGGCCAAACTGGGGCAGGGGCAGAACCATCGCAACTGCCTGCGCCGTTTAGGCAGAAGTCTTCCCAGGGGGCATCGAAGTTGTTGCCAATACTGATGTAAGAAGTATTTGGATGCGAGTTGATTTGTATACAGATATCAGCTAAATCTGGATGATAACATCCGCTTAATTGATTATAATGCAGATATAATTGTTCTAAACTATTTAAACTACTGAATTCTGGCGGAATACGACCACTCAACTGGTTGCTTGAAAGATTAATATATTCTAGCTTTATAGCATTACCTAATTCCGCTGGAATATTACCTGTGAGTTGATTGATACCCAAATGTAATCCTTTAAGATTACTTAAACTGCCCAATTCTGTTGGAATTTCACCACTCAACTGATTACTATTAATACTTAACCTTTCCAAAGTTTCTATATTTCCAAGTTCAGGAGGGATACTACCAGATAGGTCGTTTTCAAACATAAATAATTGTCTTATACTACTTAAGTTGCCGAGTTCTGGGGGAATACTACCGGATAACTGATTAAAACCCAAAATTAAGTGCCTTAGTTCGGCTAACTCTCCAAGTTCAGGTGGAATACTACCTGTTAACTGATTGTCAGCCAAAGACAATTCTTCTAAATTAACTAAGTTACCAAGTTCAGGTGCAATATTACCGCTGAGTTGATTGGAACTTAAACGTAACGCTTTAAGATTAGTTAGATTACCAAGTTCAGGCGGAATACTACCAGTTAACTGATTAGTATACAAGGACAAATCTACTAACTCGTTTAAATTTCCTATTTCAGACGGGATAATACCATTTAGTTGATTTTTGTAAAGATATAAAAGTGCTAAATTATTTAAATTACCAATTTCAGACGGAATAATACCCACTAAATTATTGTTGGTTAAGATAGTGTTTAGTACACACCCGTCATCATTCAAATCTACCCCATACCAAGTATCCATAGGTTGACTCAAATCCCAAGTATTCGTCCAATTCGCTCCATTCGTCGAATTATATAAAGCCATCAAAGCCAACGAGTCCGTTAATCTATTACAAGTACCAGTTGTATCATCGTCCTCATCAGGTGGAGCAGTTCCACAACTCCCAACACCTACTGCACACCAAGCGGCCATTACCTGCTCCACTTCATCTGCGGTTAAGACACCTGCATTTTGTAAGTCTTCTGCCGCCGCAATAGAACCTGCTCTTGCATCGGTGTATTGCGAGTTGGGTCCTAAATATTCTGTAAGATTACGATAAGCAACGGCAGCAGCTTTTTCCATTCCAATAGCATTCACCATAAACTCATCCTCATTATCATTGGTGCCGCTTCCTCCTTCACACAACAAGTAAAACCAATAGTTTTGTACACCACTATTATAATGAACGCCACCATTATCGCCGGAGCCAGTATACCAAAAATCACCATCATAAGTATCGGGTTGTTGGGTAAGGGCATTGGGGTCGTTGGGATTACTCATATTGCGTAGGCTGGTTTTTCCTGTTCTTACGGTGAAGTCTGCGCCCATTAACCAATCATTACTGCCCAGCATATAGTTTTCTGCCACTTCACCGAAAATATCTGAAAAAGATTCGTTGAGTGCGCCTGATTCGTAGCTGTAAATTAAGTCGGCAGAAAAATCGGTAACGCCATGAGCCATTTCATGTGCTACCACATCGGGTGCGGTTAATGAACTGAAAGTGTTGTTGTCGCCATCTCCGTAAGTCATCCACGAGCCATTCCAAAAGGCATTGTTATAGTTGTCGCCGAAGTGAATCCAACTTAATAAAGCCATCCCTTCATCATCTAAACTGTTTCGGTTATGGGTGTTTAAAAAATATTCGTATGTCTTTTCAGTTGCCCAATGCACTTCATTGGCGGTTGGGTCGCCTTCAAAAAAACTATTGGTATCAGTAAATGGAATTTGTGGGTTGCTTCTTGTATTGTTGGAGTTAAAAACTTGCATGCCGCCACCATTGTTGTTTTTTAAAGTATAAGTGCCGTTTTCCACACAAGCCGTAAAACTTTTGTTGCCAGCATAATTGGTAGAACCAGAAGCATTTGCATTGGTACAATCGTGGATTTTTTCTAAGGTTTTTAAAACCGTGCCGTTTATTGCATCTACATAAATTAATTGCCTTGTTAGCGGCTCAACCGCATAGATGTCAAATTTGTAGGCAAGTTGGTGATTGGCTGCTATTTGTTTAAACTCTGGGTCTATTATTACCAACTCGCCTTTCGGGTAAAAAGTTGCATCGGTTTGGTTTTTTATTTGTTGAATGTTTTTTTCGTGTGTAGGATCTTCCCAGGCATATAAGGTGGCATTGATGTGTTTTAGTGCTGCTTGTAAAGCTTCAGCTTCGTTAATTGCAGGACTTGTGGAGAGTTTAAGGTCGTGTACCAGTTTCCCATTAGCCTGTTTTACTTTGTTCTCTTTTTCGTGCATCAGGTAAATGGCTCCTTCAACGGGTATGCCTTTGTAGGTTTGTTGATAGCGGTAATGCTGATAACCCAAAGCATCGTTATTTGTTTTTAAGAGTTGTAGTTCATCTTCGGCTTGAAATTTTAGCAGGGTTTTGTTGCTTGCTAATTGTGTAACGGTTTGTTGTTCTGTGGTCTTAAATTTCAACCAATTTGTTTCTTTTTCTATTGATTTCTTTGAATTGGGTTGTGCTTGTAAAGAGATGCATATCCCGATAAAAAAGCAGTAAGCGATAATCGTTTTCATGTTTTGTTTTTTTGTTTGGTTAAAAATTTTTTAATGTTTGTTTTGTTGTTATTGTAAGTCTTTCAACTACCCCGACCTTTTTCTTGCGAAAAAGCCCACCTGCCGAAGTATCGGCACAGACTCTTCGCAAGTGAAGTGGAATAACTACCCCGACCTTTTTCTTGCGAAAAAGCCCACCTGCCGAAGTATCGGCACAGGCTCTTCGCAAGCGAAGGGGAATTAGTTCGGCTTTCCTTTTTTTACGTTTTCATTTATAATAAATAACTATGCTTACAAATATATTGGGCATTTATCATATTTTTATACACGAATTGGGCTTTAAACCAACATTTTATTTAGTCTATATTTTTATAATAAACAGATAATGAATAATTTATGATTGCAAATAATCAATCGAAACCAGAGAAAAGTAAATTTTTGTGTATTGAATTGCTTAAAAATTTTTCTACTAAAGAAATGAACAGGTTGACGAGTTTTGTTGAAAGTCATTATTTCAATCAGGATGATGTTGTTACAAAATTGTTAGCTGCTTTAAATCAATGGGTATTGCCTCAACAACATTTTGATAGTGCTTTGCTATGTTTAGTATTTAAAAAGGTATTTGAAGAGAAGCTTGTAAATGAAAAACTAACTGACCAACAAAAGAAACAATTTAATTATAAAATGAGTGCTTTGCTTCGTTTAGCAGAACGGTTTTTGGTGATAGAAGATTTAGAAAATCAGCCTGCATATTACAGCGACATTTTATATCAAAAAATATTAGAGAAACGGCAATTCAATTTTTTTAATCGGCACATCAATAAGACCAAAAAACAATTGAAGACTAATTTAGAGAAAGGTGTTAAGCACTATGAACATCAACAAAAAATTGAAAAAAACGTATTGGATTATTTATATCTTACTAATCAACTCACTAAACAAGATAATTTGTCGGAACTAATTTATCATATTGACACAACTTATATTATTAACAAGTTAAGCTTACAAAACACCTTATTGTATCTTGAAAAAATTACTTCAAAAAAACACGACACTTCTTCTATGGATGCTATGAAGCCATTACTTAACCTTTCTCAATATACAGCACATCCGCTAATTAATATATATCAAGTAGCAATCAGCTTAACCAAAACACAAAGTAAGTCAGCTTATAAAAAGCTATTGATTTTAATAGACAAGCATCATACAGAAATTTCGAAGGATGATTTAAACGGATTTTATTTGGTAGCTGCTAATTTTTGCTCCATTCAAATTCAAGCAGGCCAAATGGGCTATCAGAATTTGTTTGAGGTTTACAAGCTGATGGACGAGAAATATTTGTTATTAGAGAACAATATTATACCGGCAGATAAATTAAAAACAGTTGTAGCAGCAGGCTGCCGAACTGGCGAATTTGACTGGGCAGTAAAAATGATCGAAAAGTATCAGCTTTTTGTAGAAAAACGGGTACGCGAAAGCGTGTATCATTTCAATCTCGGAGTAGTAGCTTTTTACCAACTAAATTATGAAAAAGCCTTACACCATTTCATACGGGTAGAAAGCATCAATTTTAATTACGACATCAATTGCCGGGTAATTATGATGAAAGCCCATTACGAGTGCGACCAGGAATACGATGAGCGAACCGTACAAATTTTTCGCTCAGCGGAAAAATATTTTAATGAAAACCAGCAATTGACCTCTAAAAACAAAAAGGCTTATAAAAATTTTATCCGTACTTTAATAAATGTGTATCGTATTCGTTTTGGGGCTACTAAAATGAAATTGGAAAATGTATTAGAGAAATTGAAACAGCAAAAAGTAAACAGCGATCGTGAATGGTTGATGCAAAAATTAAAAAGCTTATAATAAGCTCAAAAGTTTACTAAATTAATAAAACAATTTACTGTTTTGCCCTTTAAAATCCATTCTCTTGCACCACCTGCTCATAAAACTCTCCGCAAGGTTTCATTGTTCTGTCAAAAGTTTCATTTTCAAAATCAACATGAACTAAACCAAAACGGTAGGTTGGCCCAATGTTCCATTCAAAATTATCCATCAAGCTCCAATGAAAATAACCTTTAATGTCAATGCCTTCTTTATTAATCAAATCGTGTAGTTGCCCTAAATAATGTTTAATGCTTTGTATTCTAAAATTACTATCCTCAGTACAAACACCACTTTCAGTAATAATAAATGGTTTCTTATATTTTTTCCAGAAGTAGCGAATAAAATCGCCCATAGCTTCGGGATAATATTCCCACATACCATCGTGCGGTAAGTTTAGTTTTTTTATTTTTTCAGGTGTTTCAATCATTGTTACGGGAGCGGGGTCTAAACCAATTCTCGCATAATAACTAATGCCAAAATAATCTAATGGTTCAATAAATTTTTCGGCAACATAACGGTTAAAAAACCAGTTCATTAAAGCAGCTGGTGCTTTACCTAATAAATTTCTACCATAAAAATTAACCGTATTTTTAGAAATACCAATGGGAGTGTTTGGATAGTTTTTTTTAATAATCTTCACCGCATCAATATTTGCTTGCGCCATATTTTTAAGGCTTTTCAGCATTAATCGAAAACTTAATTTTTTAAGTGGTGGAAAATTACCAGCTAAAAAACCGTTGGTTAAATAAACGCCTGGTTCATTAAAAGTATTCCAGTTACTTACCAAATCGCCAAAATTATTTACCAATTGCTGTACATAATTGGTAAAATATTCAACCGCTTTATTGCCCCACCAATGCCCCGCATTATCAAACCATAAAGGGTTGGTAAAGTGATGCGCTACCAGCATTATGTAAATATCTTTTTCCTTTAAATCTGTTAAAAAGTCTCTATATTCTTTAACCACTTCAATATCAAAATCTGCATTAGGGGCGGTTTGCAGCCGACTCCAATCTAAACTTAAACGGTAAGCATTGCCAAGTTTACAAATATACTCTGTATCTTCTGCTCTCCTTTTTTCGTGGTCGGTAGTACGCAAAAAAGTATATCCATCTTTGGCTTTTAAACCCTTCCAAGCATGGTTGCTTGCAGTTTCAACTTGCGATGCCGCAGTAGAAGTTCCCCATATAAACCCTTCCGGAAATTTGTATTGCATAAATTAATATTATTGCCATAAAGATAAACAAACATCTTTATACAATAGAAAAAGGCTTAGAAAAATAAATTCCGAAACCTTGTTGATTATTTCTTAAAAAAATTATTAGGCAATTACCAAAGGCAAGGGAAGTAATGTAATATTACTGGTAGTTAATTTTACCAATTAAAGGGTTTGAAGGCGTAGCATTACGTATACTTCAAACAATAATTTAACGAACCACCTCCAACTGACGAACGGTTATCTGGTCTTCCGCCCGGAAGGTGACAAAGTATGTACCCGATGGCATACCATTTAAAAATAAAGTCTCTGTTTGCTGGCTCTGCACATTATTCAAAATAGTGGATTGAAGTAACTTTCCATTTACGCTCCAAATGCTAAGCACCATGTCGCTGGTAGTCTCCAAATTCATATTGATGTTTGTATAATCAACTGCGGGGTTTGGCGAAAGCGTGGCTTCGAAACCTGCAATTTCGTTTATTTCTTCTATTGCGGTAGTTGTGCAGTTAGAACCAGAATTTACTTCACACCATCTTGCTTCAAATTCTTGCAGGAAGATATTGGCCATAGTAGCATCGTGAAAAATCAAAGTATTTTCATCACTATTTGTATCTGCTCCTCCCGACCAGTTGTGCGAACCAGCCACCACTTGTGGATCTGATTCAGGGTTGGTTGCATCAATGATTGCATATTTGTGGTGTAAACTAAGCGGATTATCATGTGCCAGAATGTTGACGCCATTGCTTTGCAAAAAATTAAACTCAGAGCCCTGGTCATTTATGTTTTCCATTATACCACGTACATTTGTTGGTGAGTTGTGCTCACTCAATACAATAGCTCCTAATTGATTATAAGTAAACGACAATAATGCAAACTGAAGATCGGTGTCAGCAGTTTCTACTGCGTTTACAATTGCCAGACCAGTATTGTCAGAAGGTGAGAAATAAGATTCTACCATTATGCCATTTACATTAAAAAGGTGTGGTGTATTGTTGGTTTTATCCGGGCCAAATTTTACGTTGAAATAGTTTGGTTCGGGCGTATCAGCTCCCCACATTTCTTCAAATTCGAGTGTATAGGCTTTTGCAATAGCTTTATCCTGAATAAGCACGAGGTTATTGTAATCATCTGCAATGTTATTGGCAGTCATATTGGTGGAGCCCGTAATCACCCAAGAGTCATTTTGTGAGTCAGCATCAAAAACAAAAAACTTGTTGTGCATTAAACCTTCTGTGTTTCCTTTTACAACCGGAAAAGTTGGTGCTGGATCACTCAATGCAAGATTGGCTGTGCCAAGGTCTGTTACGTATCTAACAATCACACCATTATTATGTGCATTGCTTAATGCCGCTACTATAGTTTTTCTGTTGATGTTATAAATTGAACAATCAATAGAAGTAGTTGCCGCATTAATTCGATTGATGATAGCCGCTTCAATAGCAGTTCCTGTTACATTAGTTGGGGACTCACCTGTAGAAAAACTTCCATCAACTTCGTGATTAAAATAAATTTTTATTGCTCCTGTTGAGTTGGAAGCTGTACTATACAATGCCGGAAGCGAGCTAACCGTAGTTGAGCCATTGTTTGAGAAAGCCTGTACATAATAAAATTCAGCAGGCTCTAAATCAGTAATTTCTACGCTGTGATTGCTTGTTGAATTAGAGTTAATGATTTCATTTGCCATATCAATAGTCGTTCCATACCTAAGATTAGAATTACCTGCTTCGCTCGTCTCCCAGTCAATAATTACCGTACTTGCAGTAATATCTGTTTGTTTTGGAACAACAGTAATATAAAAATCATCTGCAATTTCGAGGTCATCTTCATCACGCATAAGCAACTGATAGTTTCCGTTAAACTCAGAAGACAAACCAATAACGTTAACCGACGCCTGTGGTATTGGTGTACCAACAAATGGTGAACCAGAATTTACCCGGACTTCAGCAGCAGCACCTCCTCCATTTTCAGTAATAGCATAATTTCCAACGGAGAATATTCCTCCACCAGCATCAAAAATCACATTTTCTACACGAAGTAATTTTGCTTCATTTTCTTCATTCACACCAGCAGGTGTTACAGCTAAAGGTTCCGGCAAAGGGTTGCCGTTTGAAATAACCGTATAATTTGAGATGGGATCAATTTCCAATAATCCGTTATAATCTTTTAGTAATCCAGTCACTTGAACGAGGTCTCCTCTCGAAACATTTTCTGGAAAATCGGGAGCAGATCCTGCCCCAGAATAAGCGGGAATAGCGCCAGTCGCATCTTGAATGTAACGGATGATTCCCAGTTCACTTCCATTAGTGGCAACACCTTCAATTGTCACTTCTGAGCCTATTGACATGCCTCGGACCACATCTATATCTATTTGAGCATTTAGCATAACGCTGCTCATTATGCAGATGAAAATTGGTAATATATATTTTGACATTGTTATGTATTTTATTTTTATTAACTAACTAAAGTTTATAGGGCTATTTGCAGGGAGATGGAGAAGCGTCTTCCTTGTCCGAAATGAACAGAGGCAGATTTTGCATCGAAATCTGATGTCGAACTATTGAAATCATCATTATTTCTTGCATCAGACACATAAGTTGTTCCGAATAGATTCAAAATATTTGCCCGAATATTTAAACCAACATCTTTAACTTTAAAATAATAACCAGAATGGAAAGAGAAAACCGTATAGTTTGGCATTTTCCAGGATTCTCTTCTTTCATCTACACCTTGCAAATCTTCTGGTTGAAAGTTGGCATAATTTTTTGCAAAATGAATACCATTTAACTTAAAGTATAAAGATTTAATGGGTTCATACCTAATGATTCCGCCAAACTGCAGTTGAGCTGCATCTCCAACGTGCACATCTGTTGCATCAAATTCAAAAGATTCCGTTCTACCATTAGGCAGTTGAATTAAAGCGGAATCGCCGGAAGCCCATTTCCAGTCTCCGACAGAAGCTAAGCCTTCAATAGTTAATTGTTTTACTGGCTTAAAGGCAAAATCCAATTCAATTCCTTTATGCAAGGCATCAATTCCATTTACGTTTATGGGAATACGGTCTGATTCCGGATCAGAATCATCAAGTGGTACCGTTGGCGGAAAATCCAAAGGTTTATTTTCCCAGACAGTATAATAGGTATTTAGGTTAGCTGAAAAAACGGTGCTTTTAAAACTATAACCTACTTCCACCGCTTTAATAATTTCATTGTCGTAGTTATTAAACACGAGCAATTCATCTCCAAATCGATTGCTGTTGATTACATTGTTGAATCGTTGCGCTTTTGAAATGTAACCGGTATTGAGAAAAACACTATGCGCTTTATTGATGTTGTAAGCTGCGCCAGCTTTTAAAGTAAAAGAAGGGATATTAATCCAGTCTGTCTGTTGATCTTTTGCTTCGCTAGATGCAAGTGTATAAGTCTGTTCATTATAAGCTATGGTATCTGCAAAACTTAAAAACAAAGTAGTATCTGCTAATTCAACAATCTTTGGCTTCATATAATCAATCATACTATAGCCAGTCATTGCTGTAGAAAGGTTGGCGAATATTGACAGCTTATCTTTCTTGTATTCTATTAGCCCGAAAGCACCACCCCATCGTACCAAACCAGCATTATCGTAAGTCATTCTATCTCCTTCCTGCAGTACTGTATTGGCGGCAATACGGCTGTTATTTTCTGTTTGATTCTGAACGCCAGTACCATCCAGCAGATCATAAACCGTTCTATAATGATCTCCCTTATAAGATCGTGCATCAATGCCTCCTGAGAATGTCAGCTCTGGTGTAATTTGAAAATTTAAACTTGAAAGCAAACCGTACCAGAAGTGATCGTTATGGCTTGAACGGATAAACCCATTTGAATAGCCATTTGGATTAAATCCGCCAGGCTGATTTCCTTCAATCGTTTTATCAATATCATACGCTCCGCTTGCTGCTCTTATAAAAACGCCTTCGGGTGCTGTTCCACCTCCAGTACCAATTGACAGGTAAGCAACATTAGACCAAAATAAGCGTGGGCTGGCAGACCAGCTGTGCCGTAAACTAAACTGAGGTTTATGATAGTAGTTCTTTCGGGTATTATATACTTTTCCATCTTTATATCCCCAATGCGGATTGTGTCTTAAACCATAATTCTCTTCGCCGGTGGTGTCAATAAAATTTATATTAAGATCAAATAAATCTTGCTCAGAAATATCATTGGCATCAAGTATTGATTGAAACTCATCATTATTAATACGCCCTTGATTGTGATCTACAAAACTGCTATATAATTCATCACTTCCTTCAAACAAGTCCGCTGCAAACGCTGTATTATAAAGACTCATTTCTTCTGAAAAAGACCTTTGCCCGTGTTGCTGTGGTGCACCAAAACCAGAAAAGCTTAACATTTGGTTACCAAACTGTTTGTCAATTCGAAGGTAATAAAAATAACCTTTTGTAAAATTGCCATCCACCCAGCCATCTCCTTGTTTGTAAGATGCTGCTGCAGAAACTCCAAATCCATTTGCGAGTCGGCCTGAAGTAGCTCCCAATGTAGATCGTAGAAAACCATTGTTACCAACTTCCTGTTTAAACTTTAGTCCGCGTTTTGAATCAATTCCATTTGTCAAAATATTTATAGTTCCTCCAATAGAAGGAACGGAAAGTTTAGAAGCACCAAGCCCTCTTTGAACCTGCATGGTTTGTGTTACCAAATCCAAACCAAACCAGTTCGACCAAAATACTCTTCCGTTTTCCATATCATTTACTGGAATGCCATCCAACATAACTGCAACGTTTCTTTGATCGAAGCCTCTTATAGTAATTCGGGCATCACCATCACCACCGCCTGCTTGCGTTGCATAAGCACCTGGTGTAGAGTTCAAAACCATCGGAATATCCTGTGCGGCTAATTCTTCTTTTAATTTTTTAGTGGGGATATTGGAAAAAGCAACTGGTGTTTCCCGTTCAATCGCAATGTCGGCAGTAATGACAACTTCATTCAACAAATTGTCAGTTTTCATCTTTACGTCCAGCGTTATATCTCCTGTTACCTCAATTTCAATTTCTTTATTTGCATAACTAACGTAGGAAAAAGCTAAAATATGTTTCCCTTGAGAAAGCGAGAATGAATACTGCCCATCTAAATCGGTAACAGCACCAGTACCACCTCCAATGGAAACGGTTGCCCCAATTAAAGGTTCACCTGTATCGTTATCTGTTACCTGTCCATTAATAGTTGCTTGTTGTGCCACAGCAACAATAGAAAAAAGACAACAGCTAAGGGATATAAAAAATAGTTTTTTCATGCGTCGATTTTTTTTAAGACCTGTTGAGGTCAATTAAAACGAGTCCAAATGTTAGATAAATTCAGTTTGAAGTGCTGGTTTGTTTGTACAAAAAATTTAAGCCCGTTTTCTTTAATGGCAATAATACATCCTTTTGGATCAGACCTTTTTTTTGAAGCCGAACAATTAGCATTCTTCTATAAATAGATTCACTACTGATAGCTATTCTGCAACAGTTCGTTTATCACAAAAGCCTAAAAATTATTGTACAATCAATTTCTGAATAGAAACATTGTTGTCATTGAAAGTAAGGCGCATTGTATAAATACCAGGCGTAATATTTCTTACATCTACACTTACAATACTGTTTATTTTATAAGTTTGGCTGCTCACTTTTTGTCCCACAGTATTCAAAATATCAACTCCATAAATTCTTGCTTCTGCCTCAATTGTCAAAAAACCATTTGTTGGGTTTGGGTACATATTAAAAGGAATTTTATTGAAATTAGTTGTTGAATTAACTTCACAAACACATTCGTGCGCACCTAAATGAGAGAAGTCATTTTTAAAATAGCTAGTCCATCCTACTCCGGTAAAAGTTCCGCCCGCTTGAAATAGAACATCTTCTAAAGCATTACTGCCTCCAGCAACATCTGCATTCCTAACCAAAGTTCTGTCCTTAGTCAACCAAAAGCCATCAGCATCAACCCAGGCATCTTGCCCAATGGTAGCTTCCGGATCTTCTCCAATTACACCAATTACATCAACAAGCGATGTAGCATCAGTAGGATCATTTCCAGTAATTAATGCAATAGCATCATTACCGTTAAAGTACATCATGTTATTTGTATCATAGTCAGGGCAAAGAAAAACATCTGTCTTACCTTGCAGGTCATATTGTTCATCATAATTATTAGGGTCAAAAATAGCGATTCCATCTTCATACTGAGGGCCTAAAACAACATTTCCATCATCATCCAAAACAGGCATTTCGGTAACAGCATCCAAAACCGTATCAATAACATTTGTACCGTTCCAAACTGGCTTATCAAATTGAGAATCCCATAGGCTCATATCCGTCAAATCTACCGTTACAATATATACATCTTTAGCGGCCAGCATCACGTCAGGCAATTGAACAATTTTTTGCTCATTCGCAGTTGTAGAACCATTGCTAAAACGTACAAGAGAATATCCCGACAAGTTAACGGCAGCATCCGTTGGGTTGTAAATTTCAACCGATTTGTTATTGGCATAACCTTCTACATATTCAGAGAAGAACAATTCATTGCATTGAGCAGAAAGAAAAGTAGCGCAAAAAACAAAGCTTATAAAAAGTAGTAATTTTTTTATCATATCAATTGTGTTATTTTAAATATTAAAAAGAAAGTTATAGAAATTGTTATTGAGCAAATTTATTAAAAAAAATCGAAAGTATTTATGGGCTTAAAAGATTTGCTTTTAAGCCCATAAAATTGGCATTGAAACCTGAACTTTTAATATTTTCGGATTCAGGCATATAGTGTAATACAAATGCCAACCAATAAAAATGTAAATACTTGTTTCATTTAATATTAATATTATTTTAAGATGAGCAAATATAACAAGCCTATCGTTAATGCATTGTTAAGTTATTTTTTTTAACTCAAAAAAAAGTTTTGTTCTTAAAAATGAAATATAACTAACCTATATATAAAAGTTAATATTAGTGTGGATAAAAAATTTCGCTTAAAAAAACAAGTATGCTCTAATTAAGATTATTAACTTTGCGTTTAAATTGAAGTAAAAAATATGGAATTAAACTTAGTAAAGCCACTCATTATTTTTGATATTGAAGCAACGGGTGCAAGTGTTTCTAAAGATAGAATTGTTGAATTGGTAATGCTAAAAGTTAGTCCGGATGGGAGTAGTGTATCAAAGCAGTGGATGATAAACCCAACTATACCGATACCTGTAGAAGTTTCGGAAATACACGGTTATTATGATGCAGACGTAGCAGATAAACCAACCTTTAAGGAAGTGGCTAATGAAATTATAGAATTTATTGCCGATGCCGATTTTGCCGGATATAATAGCAACCGATACGATATACCACTTTTAGTAGAAGAATTTTTGAGAGTAGATATTGATATGGATATGCGCAACCGTAAGTCGATTGATGTGATGCGTATTTTTATGAAAAAAGAACAGCGTACTTTAGAAGCTGCTTTAATGTTTTATTGTAAGAAGGAGTTGGTAAATGCCCATACTGCTGGTGCTGATGTTGAGGCTACTTACGATGTTTTAAAAGCACAATTAGACCGCTATGAAGATTTGGAAAATGATAGCGAATTTTTGCACGAATTCTCAAAAGATGGCGAATTTTATGATTATGCCCGCCGTATGTATATAAAGGATAATGAAGTGTATTTTAATTTTGGTAAACACAGAGATAGAAGAGTAGTTGATGTGTTAGAATTTGAACCTCAATACTTTAGTTGGATAATTAACAACGATTTTCCATTAGATACAAAAAACAAGCTGAAGCAGATAAAATTAACTCATAAAACCAATAAATAATTATTCTAACATTTTTTACAATAATTGTTTCACTTAAAGCATTATGTTTACTTAGTAATTGTATAAAATAAACAAAATTTATATTGCCTAACGCATTAGTAATAATACCAACCTACAACGAAAAGGAGAACATTGCTGCCATAATTAATGCGGTTATGGCTTTGCCGACTCCCTTTAATATTTTGGTAATTGATGATGGTTCGCCCGATGGAACGGCAACCATTGTTAAAGCCAAACAAAAAGAATTTGAGGGCAAAATTTTTATAGAAGAAAGAAACGGTAAACTTGGACTTGGTACCGCTTATATTTTAGGCTTTAAATGGGCGGTTGAAAAAGGGTACGATTATATTTTACAAATGGACGCCGATTTTTCGCACAACCCAAAAGATTTGCAACGTTTATATAGTGCCTGCTTTCATAATGATGTTGATTTGGCCATAGGTTCGCGTTATGTAAAACATGGTAAAATTGAAAATTGGCCAATTGACAGGATGTTGCTTTCTTACTTCGCTTCTTTATACGTACGTTTAATTACCTGGATACCTGTAAAAGATACCACCGCTGGTTTTGTATGTTATAGAAAAAAGGTATTAGAACAACTTAACTTAGAAAAAATAGAATTTGTGGGTTACGCCTTTCAAGTAGAAATGAAATTTGCAATATGGAAAAGCGGTTTTAAAATAATTGAAGTACCTATTACTTTTATTGATCGCTTGCACGGCACTTCAAAAATGAGTATGAATATTTTTAGAGAAGCCTTGTTGGGCGTTTTTCAAATGCGATCTGGTTATATAAGAGGTAAGTATTTAGAAAATGCAGATTAACGCTCTGCCATAAATTTTGCATAGATCAGACTCTGCGTAATTCTGCAAGTTCTGCGGGAGATTTTTATTCCTTTGAGTAACCCAGCGAATTCTGTAGGAGACTAACACTACTTTTCTACAACAAATTTTTCTATCTTTTGAAAATCATCTGCCATAACGTTCATAAAATAAATGCCAGAAGAAAGAAAGGCAACATTTAAGCGGTATCCTAAATTGGTTGTTTCTATTTGGTTTTGAGTGTAGTTGGCAATTTGTTGGCCAGTTATGTCCGTAATATTAATTTCTAAATTTTGAAATCCTTGCCCATTGTTATGAAGGTTTAAGTATTGTTTTGTTGGGTTAGGATAAACTGAAGTTGCGTATTGGGTAACTTTAATAATACCAAGCGTGTTTATTGTACCATCATATTCAACCTGAAGTAATTGGTAATAGAGACTACCTAAAGAAGTATTTGTATTAATTATTTCATAAGAAGTTAGGCTTGATGTGGTTCCAGCACCTTGCACCGTATCTAAAATTTCAAAGTTTACTCCATCGGTTGATACTTGTAAGATGAAGTGAGCACTTTCGATTTCGCTACGCATTTTCCATTTTATAAGGTGTTCATTATTTATAACCGTTCCAGTAAAGGTAGTTAGCAAACCAATTGGTAAACGGAAACAAAAATCAATAATCCGAAAAATTTCATTTACAGTACATAATCCATCAGTAAAATTAATTTCTATTGACCAAGGTTCTTCATAAGCAAATGTCAAAGAATCAATTTCTTTGTATTTTAGAGTATCGTTTAAATCTCCCGAAATATAATAATTAAATGTACTATCTAAATGAGGTAAACTTCCCAATCCGGTATAATAAATTTCTAAAAACTCATCTGGAAAATTGCTTCTACATTCATAATCTAACTCAAAAGATAATTTATCCAAAAAATTAGCCTCAATTGTATTACTAAAAACGGTACAAGTATCATCTATTTCATAAAGTGAATTTGAGCTGGTTGCAATAACAGTTGTATACACTTTGTTTGAAAAAAGATCATTTATGATGCCACTTGTTAGTCCGGTATCAATTTTGTAAATACCATCAATATAATTTTCGCTATAATGATATACATAATACAGTTGTTGACCTTCCATTAACTGATAGTCGCTTAACTCAACTTTTAAAGTATCTTCATAACAAACAAAAACACTTTCATTTTTTTGAAAGTTTGAACTTGAAAGTAAACCAAGCTCGGTAGTGCATTGGGCAGCAACAAAATTTAAAGTGAAACACAATAATAGAACAGTAGGTATAGATAGCCTAACGCAACTTAGCATAGTTTTTTTCGATTGGTTTGGTGTTTTAACGTATATGTTTTTTGATTTAGTATAAAAATTAAAATTTTAACAAAATCTTCTACGAAAACTACAAAAATAAGTCTGCGTAATTCTGCGAGTTCTGCGGGCAAAAAAACAACCAAACCAACGCTCTGCATAACTAAGTGATTTCTGTGAGTGAGACTTTTATTCCTCCTCAAACACCAAAAACTGCTGCGCTAAACAATCAAAATGTTCAAACAATAAGTCGAAAAAAGCAGCACCATATTTTAGATAGTATTGCATAAAATTATCTTGTCGTTCTTGCAAACCACCTTTTGGAAAAACTTTGTGTAACACCGCAGAAATTTTATTTAAGTCATCGCTATGTTGCCGTTTGGTAGCTCTTATAAATTTCTGTTCTAAGTTATTAATAGCTTTTTCAATTTTTGAAAACTCTGCTTCAATGGGTGATGATAAAGCTTCATCAATTAAATGTCCTTCTTTTAAAACATCTTTTTCTAACTGTTTTATTTGCTTTAGATGTTTGCTAAAGTCAACTTCGGTTGCTTCATTTTTTGATAAATATTTACTGGACAATTCGTGTTCTGACTCAAAAATATCATCTAATTTAAAACCCAGATTAGTCCATTTTTTAATAGTTTTTTTATCAATAAAAGCAGCAGAGTTGCGCAGTATTAGCATTGGGTAGTTAATGTTAAAAGCCTCAAAAGTGCTTTTCAATTGCAGCCAATAAGCCAGCTCACCTCCGCCACCAATGTAAGCTAAATTAGGTAAAATCTTCTCCTGGTATAAAGGCCGCATTAAAACATTTGGACTAAAACGTTCAGGATTTTGTTGCAGTTCTACTTCCATTTCTTTTTTAGTAAAGCGGAGGTTGGTGTTTAATACTTCAAAATTTTTAGTTGCTTCATTCCAATCTATGCGCTCACGCAAACCATCTTTTAAATAAAATAAATTGATGCGCCTTGCTGTCGCCTGAATTTTATAATGCTCGCCAAATTGCTCATTTGTAGCAGTTACTTGTTGTTCAATTGTATTTTCAAACAGCTCGGCTTTTAGTTCGTTTACAAATAACTTTTTTAAGTTGCTATTATCCCCATTTATAATTACTAAGCTGTGTTTGCCAAATAAAGTATTCAAAAATTTTGTAGTTGCATTTTGTAAAGTGTCGTTTTTTGTAAAGCAATCGGTTAGTATTTTTTTTAAGTAAGATGCGTTAGTACTATCTCCCAAAATTTGAAAAGTAGTTGCCAACACCTCTGCAAAGTCATCTAAATTCATTCTGCCTGTTGCACCAGTTTGTTGCGTAGGCCATTCTATTTTTTTATTGAATAAATTAAGGTGGTTTATTTCTGCTAAATCATGATCTTCTGAACCCAACCAAAAAACAGGAACAAAGTTGTAAGCGGGATAAGCTGCCTTTAACTGTTTACTTAAATCAATACACGAAATAATTTTAAACACCACATACAATGGCCCGGTAAATAAATTTAATTGATGTGCTGTGCAAATGGTGTAAGTATTTCCATTTTCTAATGAAGTAATATTTTTAAGTACTTCAGCTGTTTCAATATTTAAATTTTTGTATTGTTGATGTAGCGTTTGTACAAGTGTTGTTCTATAACTTTCTGTATAATTTTTATCCTTAATTATTTGCTTAAACGATTCAATATTGACCTTATATTTACTGTAAGATTTAATGGTTGCTGTTTGCTCCAAATAGTCAATCACCGTTTTTGAAAACTTATTAGTATCAGCATATTTAAAAGGCTTTACTTTAAACAATTTTTTATTTATTTGGTTGTGTGTAAAATACGTGCTTTTTTTAATGAAAAAAAATATTATTTTCAATAATAAAACAGTAAAATCAACACTTTTATTTTATTTTTGATAAAGTTTTGTTTTTCTATAAGTAGCCAAAACTATCCTTTTTTAACGTGTTTTGGCTACTTATAGCATTTTGATTATGTTAGAAATAGTTGGTAGAAAGTATGAAATTAGTTTGCTTCAAGGTGTTTTAAAAAGCCCTGAAGCTACTTTAATTGCAGTTTATGGCAGGCGGCGAGTAGGTAAAACCTATCTAATACAAAAAACTTATGCAGCACATTTAATATTCGAATTTTGTGGTATTAATAAAGTAACCACCACTAAGCAATTGCAAAATTTCAACCAAACTATTACTACGGGTAAAAAGAAACTACCGTTACCTAAAAATTGGTTAGAAGCATTTCATCAATTTAAACAAGTATTAAAGCGGTACACATCTACTAAAAAAATAAACGTATTTAAACAGAAAACCAATATCAGAAAAATTGTTTTTTTAACCTTTATAACTTCAAAAGGCTTAGAAAGCAATAAATATAAAACAGCTTTGGTGCAAAACGAATTAACTTTAAACGATTTGTTTATAGATTTATAAGTAGCCAAAACTATCCTTTTTTACCCTGTTTTGGCTGGATATAATATTTTATAATACTCGTAAAATAATAAAAATATTTTATGCTAAATAACCATATAAATCAAAGTCGCTGGCATCGGTAATTTTAATTTGAGCAAAATCACCTACTCTTAAATAATTTTCTCTTGCATCTATAATTACTTCGTTGTCAACTTCTGGCGAGTCAAACTCTGTTCTGCCAATATAGTTGTCGCCTTCCTTTCTATCAATTAGTACTTTAAAGGTTTTGCCAATTTTAGCCTGGTTCAGTTCGTCTGAAATAGTTTGTTGAACCGCCATAACTTCAGAAGCCCGTTGTTGTTTTTCTTCTTCCGGCAGGTCGTCATTTAATTGGTGGCCGCTAGTTCCTTCTTCGTGCGAATAGGTGAAAACGCCCAGACGCTCAAAGCGTTGTTGTTCAATAAAGTCTTTTAGTTCCTCAATATCTTTTTTTGTTTCACCTGGAAAACCCACCAACATCGTTGTTCTAATGGCAATTTCTGGTAAAATGTTTCTGATGTCGGCAATTAGCTTTTCTGTATCTTCTCTGGTAATTTGACGTTTCATATTTTGGAGAACAGCATTGCTGGCGTGTTGCAAAGGCATATCTAAATAATTACAAATATTAGGATGCGCCTTTACGGCCTCAATAATTTCTAATGGAAACTTATGCGGATATGCATAGTGCAAGCGTATCCATTCCAAACCTTCAACTGCTGCTAATTGATGTAACAACTCGGGTAAACTTCTTTTTTTATAAATATCTAAACCATAATAAGTCAACTCTTGTGCAATTAGCATAATTTCTTTTACGCCTTGCTTAACTAAGTTTTTAGCTTCAAATACTAAATCTTCTATTGGTCTGGAAATATGCTTACCACGCATTAAAGGAATGGCACAAAAAGAACAAGTACGATTGCAGCCTTCCGATATTTTTAAATAGGCATAATGTTGCGGCGTGGTTAAACCTTGCCGTTCACCAATTAGTTGGTGTTTATAATCAGCACCCAACTCTTTTAATAAAAAAGGTAAATCCATAGTGCCGAACCAAGCATTTACTTCAGGTATTTCTTTTGACAGATCCTTTTTGTAGCGTTCCGACAGGCAACCTGTTACGTATAATTTCTCAATGTCGCCCTTAGTTTTTGCATCGGCATAATCCAATATAGTATCTATACTTTCTTGCTTGGCCATATCAATAAAGCCGCAAGTGTTTACTATTACGATGTTGGCATCAGGGTCACTTTCGTGCGCTACTTGAATATCGTTGCCTTTTAGTTGCCCAATCAGGTTTTCAGAGTCGACCAAATTTTTGGAGCAACCCAAGGTGATGATGTTTATGGAATCGGTATTTGTGGATTTTGTTTTCAAAAACTAAATTATTTTAATTCAAATTCTTTATTGGATTTCGTTACAATAAGCGATGCATTAAACTTGCTTTTAAAATCTCTTCTCATAACACTAATTTCAGCAGCATTTATTGAACTTCGAGTACAAACAACAAAAGCAGATTTTTCTGATGTGACAACTTGGGGACTGACTTTAATAATTGACTCTTCTAACTGTTTAATTGCTTTACGAATATTTGAACCTTTCAATTCAACAAAAGTTTCTCTTTCATTTTTTACTAATAGATAATCACACTTATTGCCTTTTTCATCTTTTAGTTGGCATTTATCAATGGAAACATTTGTAACCCCCGAATTATTCATATTAGAAAACCTTATTGAACTTCTTTTTTCCTTCAACACTATAAGTGGCTTGGTAATATATTCTTTACATTCTTCTTTAAGCATCGGCAGGCAGCATATCTAACAATTCACCAAATTTTAGTGAGCCTTCATCAGAAACCTTATCAATTATATTCTCACTAATTAATCCGTATTCACGAGCTAACAATGTAGCTTTCCCGTTTTCAATTTCATAAGCATTTAAGTCTTCAGGTTTAACAATTTCATTACTTGGAACAATTTTATGTAACTGCTCTAATTTTCCTTGGTCATTTTGAAACGCTGTTTCTAATTCTGCGGCTTGCATTAAATCGTTAAATGTGCTTAGAACATACGGACTATGTGTGGTAATAAATAAGCGTACATTACACTCATTGTAAATAAACATCAGCAACTGAATTAAAGTAAATTGGAATTTTGGGAAAATATGCAACTCGGGTTCTTCAAAAAATAAATAAGTTTTTAAGTGTGATTTTCCTTTTTGATGTAGCTTTTTTAAATAGACCAACAAGGGAATGAGTGCTTGTTCGCCAGAAGATGCATTGCTTAAGGCCACTCTTCTCTCATCTTCATACACTAAATAATCTTCATCGTTGATAAACTCCACATTGGCATTAATTAGCGCTTTAGTAAAAGTATCAAAGCTGTTGGTTTCTTTTGAAAGTAAGGTTTTGCCTTCTTTTTTAAAATGTTGGCGGTGTTGTTGGTAAACAGCTGAAAACTTTAGTAAAAAACGATCAATTGCTGCGGGTACATCAGTATTCTCAACTAATAACTTGATATTTTTAATTAAACTTGTGAATGATCGGGAAGCGGGAATAAAGAAATTAGCATTATGTATATCAGCACCAATCGCCTCACCCATTTTAAAAAGATTATTTTCAATAAACTCATTAATATTTATATTTGGATTTAATGCCTGCAATGGTTTAATCAGGTTTTTTATGTTAGCCAACATATCAAATAGTGCATCGCCTTCAGCCTTAATAAATAATTTTTCTTTTTGTAAAATAGTAGCTTTAAAGTTATGGCGCTCATACTTTATCGTAAAATTATTTTTTATTAGATTTAGGTTGAAAGTGTTTTTAAATTCTTGCTCAATGAAACTTTGAAGTTCCTGATCTAAGCCTCGCATTGACAATTGTGTAAAGCTTAAAACCACATCATTAAAAAAATAAACCAACTTAGCCACCACACTCTTCCCGCTGGCTTGCGGGTCAATTAACACATTAATGCGATTCAACTCCATTTCGAAGTTATTTAAACCAGCAAAGCCGTCGATGTATATTTTTTCTGGCATTATAAACTTTAAAGATAAACCAATTTTAATATTGTTAGATATTTATGGTGTTGTCTGATTTTAAAATTTTGAAAAGGATTTTGCTTTTCTGCGCTCTGCTGTATTTTTTTAAGTTACCCTGAGCTTGAGCATACAATTTCTTTTTCGGATTTCTGACTACATAGCCAAAGTTTAGCTTGTTTTTGAAACCTAAAATTTTAACTGTAGAAATAATTTGCTCAAA
>Ga0209831_1000319_pt1 | contig 46478 bp, 45 predicted proteins | sample Maine_Asex4_meta_FD_187451 | JGI IMG/M metagenome (GOLD analysis project Ga0209831, IMG submission 187451) | Marine algal microbial communities from Maine, USA - Maine_Asex4_metaG (SPAdes) (version 2) | ecosystem: Host-associated > Algae > Red algae > Unclassified | place: Maine, USA | collected... | reverse complement strand
ATAGAAATAGATTACAATCGTAACCGCCATCACTCCTCGATTGGAAACAAAAGCCCAATCAATTATGAGATGGCACAAGCTGCTTAACTGATAGTCTGGAGTTGTTGGGGAGGTTCAATCAGTTACGTAACCAACATCAGGTTGTGGATATGGAGCATAATTTATGTCGTTAGCAAAGGCTTGGTGCACGAATATTTGAATGAGGAACAAGCAACTAAGAAACAACTTAGGCAAATAGGATGCAAGTGGGAAATTGTTACAATGGCTTGTATTAACATCCAATTTCACTTGGTCTTCTTGACCTAATAAAAACATTTTTTACCGATTTTGGTTTAGTAAATTATAAAAATATGTCTGCAAGCCACTAATTAATAATCAACTAGACAAGGGTGCACATGAATTAGCTTACACCTCTGTTCGACAGATGGCGACAAAGGTTTACACCCCTAGACTAATGGACTTTAAACCACCCATTTAATAGTCAAATAACCGTATTTTTAGCAGTAACAGTTGTAATTAAACATAATATTCTGCTTAAACGCTAACACTGCTAGTGACGATATAGCGGATGTACAGTGAAATTAGGCGAGCAGATAGCCGACTTGCCCAACTCAAGACAGGCAATTTCTTTCTTTTTTTTAACATGCTGCAAGTCGAACAACAGATAACAGATAACAGATAACAGATAACAGCGGGCAGATGGCAGAAGCCAAAATCAAGGTCAATATAGTTGAATAGTAGTATCATCATTTAAAATAACCCGATCCTAACGACAACAATGCAACTGCTGGTGAACATGTGAGACCTCAAGGACGCAGCAAAACAGATTCTCTCTATTTCAACTACCCCCATTTCGACGCACCCAAAAGCGAAAAGCGTTTAGTACTTGAAAATGCAGCACCGGTTGCCATCGTTGGTGCGGGCCACATCGGCATGACTGCAGCTTTAGCCTTAGCAAGTGAAGGTATCCGCAGTGTTTTACTGGATAAAAAATCAACCTTTAACGACGGTAGCCGAGCCATTTGTATTGCCCGATCAAGCATTTATATTCTTGAGAATATTGGCGCCGTTCGCCCATTCTTAGAAAAATCCCTTGGTTGGACCACTGGGCGTACTTTTTACAGGGGTAAACAAATACTTGAATTTCACATGCAGGACAGTTCTGATGAAAAATTCAGACCAATGTACAACCTGCAACAGCAATACATTGAGCAATAACTATGGGACGCTGCTGTAAAAAACCCATTGATAGATTCTCGTTGGCAAAGCGAAGTCTCTAGTGTTGAGAACACTGAAGCAGGTGCAATACTTTCGGTACAAGATAGTGAAGGTCATTACCAATTTGAGGCTCAACATGTTCTGGCTTGTGATGGCGCTCGAAGTGTTGTGCGGGCTATGCGTGGCCATCGTCTTAAGGGCGAGAACTTCGAGGGGCGATATGTTATCGCTGACATTCAAATGGACCACGACTACCCAACTATTCGACCCAAATTCAAGACGCAACGGGACAGTTTTAATCCACAAACAGCCAGATAACATCTGGCGTATCGATTATCAGTTGTTCGATGATGAAATAACAGAGGACGCACTTCAAGAGCGTACCGTGCGCAGCAGCGTCGACGCCGTATTGATTGACATTGGGTATACCGGTGCTTACGAACTCGAATGGTGGAGTGTCTATTCAGCGAATACTTTAGCACTAGATGAATACAGAGATGGCCCGATATTCTTTGTTGGCGACAGCGCTCATATTGTTCCCATCTTTGGCGTAAGAGGATTAAACAATGGGCTGGCTGATGCCGCTAACATCGGTTGGAAGCTAGCCTGGGTCCTAAACGGTAAAGCCGGGAGCGTATTACTCGATAGCTATTCACCTGAACGGCGTGGCGCAACGCTCGATGAATTTGCAAACGCGTCCAAAAGTGCACGCTTCATGACACCCAACACGCACGGGTGGCGCATCATGCGCGACGCAGCTCTATCGCTTGCTCTGACTCATCCCTATGCTGGAGAGTTAGCTAATCCTCGTCAAATGACCCCTTACATTTATGCAAATAGCCCTGCAGTGGTTACATGCGAGAACAAAACAAACAATTCACCTAGTGTCGGAGCCGTTGCACCAGATATCATGCTGGACAGCAGTTACTTATCAGACCGACTTAGAGATAAATTCGTTGTACTTTGCTTTGAAAACGCACTAGTCAGCAATCTCAACGAAGCCTTTTCCACAATAAAAAGCGTCGAGGTTATAACCGCACCATACCCATCTAAAATAGCAGATGCCTATGGTGCCAAACAAACTGCTGCTTATCTCATTCGTCCCGACCTTCATATCGCAGGCCGATGGTTTAATGTAGAAGCTCAAACTGTGCTTACTAGCTACCAAGCGGTTACTTTCCAAAATGGAGTAGCAACATGAATCATGCTGATTTAGAGTCAACTTACGAGTTACTCGAAATACAGTTGGACAAGTTTGATGAGAGTACAGCTCCGGTCTATCTTGCCAAAGTTGCGCTACTAATGGCCACTGAAATAGATGACATGGACGTAATTCGAAAATGTGTTCAAACTGCTGCGCAAGCCTTAGACCAGTTAGATAGCAAAGCTACAAACTTGTGAAACGTCCGATGCACCACACATCCTACGAAATAGATGGCTTGGATTCACGGCTGGCTTAATGATTTAGCTTTTTATTATAAATCTGATGCGCTCAGATCATATATGACGCCTAGAAACTCCTATTAAGACCAAATTTCGATATCATTAAGCTATACATCATTTACAAATATTCTTACCATGAAATACGTCCTAATATTTATCGCTGTTTGCATTGTTTGGTATATCGCTCAGAGGGTCATGAACAGTGGCAAAGCCGAAGAGAACACACTGCTAGGCCAAGCTTTTCTAGATGAAAACAGCAAAACGGACGGCATTCAGATCACTGAATCAGGCTTACAATATAAGGTGCTAGAAGCAGGAACGGGAAATAGCCATCCTACCCCTACCGATCAAGTAATGGTTCATTATCACGGAACCCTTATTGATGGCACTGTATTCGATAGCTCTGTCGAACGAGGTGGACCAATATCATTTAGGTTAAACCAAGTTATTCGTGGCTGGACCGAAGGCTTGCAATTGATGGTAGAAGGTGAAAAGACACGCTTTTTCATTCCGAGCGAACTCGCCTATGGCAATCGTACCGCCGGTAAAATCAAACCGGGCTCTACATTGATATTCGATGTGGAGCTAATAGGAATTAATACAGATTAACTATTAGATGCACCAATCGCATATGACCTTGCACATGACATTGCTCATAGACATTGCTCATAGACATTGCACACAGATTTGGCTCATAGATATTTTGCATATAAACGAACGCGCACCTTGCGTTTATGGTTTTCATTTACGTAACCGAACGATCCATTGTGCCACCGTGTTGAACAACAACGACCATAGTACGAAACCTGCTAGATGGTCCGCAATAGATGCACCTGATGGCAAGCTAACTAACTGCAGCAGTTTGTTAAACGATAGTGGCTTGATCACCCACTGAACAGGAAGCCCAGTAAATATCCATTGATAATAGGTATAGTATATCTGAGGAGCCACTGTGAGCATCAAAATATAAATCCCAACCACAATGATCAAGTTAAGAAATAAACAGACTGCACGATACCCAATCGATCCATCCAAGCTCTGCGCTATCCATATTACGCTACACAACCAAGAACGATACAGCAAAAGAATCAGCAATATTGACGTGATACCAACCAAACCAATCGCACTGGCAGTGCCTAGCGTGTAAAAGGAATCGTTTGGATACTTATCTAACAAGGCGTGCCTTACATGACTATGCAGCACTATATTCAACGCAATACCAACGGCAGTAACAAGTACAAATGTAAGCCAGTCGCCCGAAAGCACGCGTGACACCTTCTCTCTCCCATCCAATGTCCAACATTCAGAAATACCAACTGCTCACTGCCGCAAACATCAGTGATTTTCTAACTTCACTGTATTTTCAGTTAGCTTATCACTGGCCTGTGCGTAGCGAACGACCATGCATAAAATGTACTAACAGTAACTACTAACAGCATTTAACTCAACCTTGAGCCAATTCCCGCTTTAACTCATCCTTGTTTATCTGATTCTCATCACTTTGCACCAGAGGCAAAGATTTCCGATAGACTATTCGACTGGGCACCATATAAGACGCAAGGTGCTTTTTAAGTTCGAAGGTAATTTCTTTTTCAGAAATTTCGCTGGCAGCTGAATACACCATTACGATCTCCTCTTCGATCTGCGGATTGTCCATACCGAATACGGCGCACTGTTGTATTTGCGGTATATTCTTTTCCACTACCGATTCGACCTCGAATGGTGACACTCGAAAACCACTGGTTTTGATCATGTCATCACGGCGCGATACAAAATAGAAATAGCCTTCTTCATCTTTGTATACATAGTCACCGGTTGCTACAACGATTTCATCTGCAAGTTGACCTTCCAGATCTACCGCATTTTCAAGAATCTGCACTGACTTGAACCGCTCTGCTGTGTCCTCAGGTGCATTCCAAAATCCGCGATAGATGTAGCTACCACGATGAATGAGCTCTCCTATCTCACGTGTCGCGCATTCCTTTCCATCTTCGTTAATGACATAAAGTTCAACGTCGGGTATTGCCTTACCGATGGAATCTGGTCTGATTTTAATTTGCGACGGATCAAGGTAAGTTGACCGGAAGGCTTCCGTTAGTCCATGCATTGAGAAAAAACGGGCTTTTCTAAAAGTCTTTTCGCAATCATCGATCATCCGTGTCATCACATTTCCACCCGATGATGTGATTGTGCGCACCTTATCGAACAATTCTGGATTTGGACGTGCGTATAAGTCTTCATCAAACATTTGTGAAATATTGACTGGCATAAGAGGCAACACGGTCACGTTGTCATTAATTAAATGATTGAAAAAGTCCTCGGGCAATATAAAGCGATGAAGCGCCAACGTTGCCTTGTTTAATAAGGAGCAAAATATTTGATTGAGACCGTAGTCTAGATTAAATATTAGAACGCCAGAGATCACATCATTCTCGTTCAGCTCAAGATATTGAGATACAACCCTCGCAGAATCAATCAAATTCCGATGAGAAATAACAATACCTTTAGGCGTGCCGGTTAATCCAAATGAATACGTAATAACCGCGTTCTCATGACCGTTAATATCGCAACTATAAGGTTTGTTGTAATACTTAAATATTTCCTCAAACGAAGGAATATCTTTACCAGCAGTTTCAATTGATACAACATGACCACAAAAATTGATGCCTTCAATACTCTCAATTTTGAGCTTATCGGTAATGATGCATTGGATGTTACAGTCGTCGATGATGTATTCAACTTGCTCTGGCTTCAGAAGTCGAGTCAGTGGTACCAAAATATAATCGGTAGACAAAATGGCCAAAATCGCAATTACTTGGGATACGCCTTTTTGAGCATAAAGCCCAATACGTGCACCTTTAGGTAAATCCAACTCTTGAAGGTACAGAGCTACCTGATTCGCTCGCCCAAACAGCTCAGCATAAGTGAGCTTTTGCTCTTGGTAGACCAACGCAGTTTTATCTGGATTCGATTGTGCGGCGTTTTCTAGCAAATTACGGATAGAGTTTATTGACATGACGCGTGCTCCTTTGCACCGATCGTCCAAATATCGTAGTTGGAGTCCAGCACGGTGACAGGCTTATGATCCGAATTTAGAATTTTCCGGTAGAAAAACGCCACAACATCTTCAATATCCTCTGTATTGAGCACCTTCGTTATTCCACCGGTAAACACGATAGAGTTCATAGCAAGCAATTTAAGTGTCACGTGAGCTGGCCTGTAATGAGACATTTCGCTTAACACCAGAAAAATCGCCAGTTGCATAATGATCTTAGTCGCCTTCTCACTTTGCTCGTGGTAAATATTTTCGGTAACTTTAAGATGCATTAGCAGCTCATAAGCAAACTCATTCTGCTCTGCTGTAAATATCAATGACTGACGAGATTTAAATACGCCCAGCTTTTTAAAAACGATACGATCGTGACCTTGTTCAGTCACAATATTATCGTTAAGGAGGTCCTTCGAATAATGCACATCCGTAGTCGCACCACCTATATCTAGCAAGATAAATGGGTCGGTCACAGAAAACGAAGCGTTTATCAACGGCAGAGATTTATTCACAACATACGGTGTTGGGTAAATCTGATTTTTGGTTAGCTCATAGAGATGCTTGATATCTTCCTTACCTTCAATATCTTGTTGGTACAAGTTAGTAAGGTATTCTTTCAAATGCTTCTCAACGATATGCAATCGATCATCAATGACGTTCGGCAGCACAACAAGTCGCTCGACCTTCCCAGCAATTGCAATGGAATCAGGCTTATTACCGACATAAACCACATTGGAGTAATTTAACTTAGCCAAATAGCTGATAAGCCGTTCGTCGAAAATCCCACTATTAGAATTAATACCACCAACTATAATCACCACATCAACTAAATCGCTCGGTATGGAATAGTCTTCTATATCCTGGAAAATAATCGAATCGATTACATTGATACCTGAGTTGTAGGCTATATTGCTCGCGTACTTCAATGAATACGAATGAGTTAGGCCAATGATCAACGTACTCAAGCCACCGTTGGCAGACGAGCAAATATGAACATCTTGCTGTTCAAAGCGTTGTACGGTATCACCGCACTTGTGCATTAGATCATCTAATATTCGCTTATTGAAATCCCGGAAATGTTGCTCAATGGACTCTTTCGTGCTGACCTTAAAATAGGTGCTGCCAATATCGATGAGTAGTTTTTCGTTACCGGTGCTATTGCTAATACTCGTGCTGGTATCAATACTCACTGCATTATTCCTATATCTTTAATGATGTCATTAACAATGCTAGTAGTATCTTTGTTTAGATCGCAGCACGACTTCTCATAGGCAAAACAGCGATCAGGGATGGGCACGTTGCCGCGATCAATAATACGAATATTCTTTTGTGGGTCGCGAATCGTGATCATTTTATTGTGATTAATGATATGCGGTGAGAAAGGCACATCAATAATGCCGCTCTTAATCGAATTAAACACTTTGCGCCAGAGAGTATCAGCCGGGTCGTTAAACACAGCCTCCATAATTGCATGGACCTCAGCCGTAAGAATTTCCTCTTCTTGTTCATCCACAATAGCCGGCAATCCACTTAATATGTTTAACGTGTATTGGGTATTAGCGACTGTTTGCGCATTAGCTTCTTTAGTTGGTATACCAACCGCCTCTTCGCGGGTTTTAGTAATGATCTTGTCAGCACCGACCATTGATGCGATGACCGTCGACATATTAATGAGTTGATCAGCCGAATCTCTGTTCATCGGGAAAGCACCCATCCATTGATGATAGACAAGATTGATAACGGCATCTTCACAACCAATTTGCGCTGCGTAGAAATCGGCAAGTTTGCGTGTAACTGTGCCAGTAACAATGTCTTGAATCATCGAACCTTGCTGGGCAAAAGAGACCGAGAATGACTTAACACCCTCTTCCAGTGAGAGCAACATCTCGAGCAGTTGGATAACTATCGTAATAGATGGCGGAACAAGTGTTGCGGTCAGCGGCCCAAATGACTCTCTGTTAATGGGCTTATTCAAAGTTGAATAGTCTGCGCAGACGCGCTCTACGTACTTCCAATACAAAAAAGCTTTGTCTAATGGGAAGTTCTTCGAATACGGCAGAAGGTAGGTTATCGGGCCACCCTCGATTTCAAAAATACCCGAGGCAATAGCAATTTCGATAAGTAACCGCGCATCTGGCGTGCCGTGACGTAAACTCACTGGATGATTAAAGTGCGTCATCATCTTACGAGTACTGCGATACCCATGATTCACCAACGGATAACCGTTGAGCATATCGACCTCATTAGCCTCACTCAGACGCAACATTTTCTTAGCTGTTGTGTAGTCGTTGAGCCGGGTGTTTGAGTCGATGGTTAATGGCAATACATCGACATTCGCTTTTACAAAAAACTCATACAGTGCAAATTGTTTTTCATAGGTGGGAAAGCCACCGCGAGGCTGTACCAACATTTTTTCTTTATTTGCAAAATGATGAGATATAAACAAACTCTCATCAGCACCTTTCACAAATTCACGTACTTCGTCAAAGTCAAAGGAGTCGACATTTTCATTACCGAGGATGATCTCACGCTCTTCTTGTAACTGGCTCATGCGTGTTTGTGTTCCTTAATATATTCTTCGAGCATGTCCAACCCCGTGTTCAAGTCCACCTGATGGCACACCAGATCGAAACCATAATTTTTAAACCGTGGCACGATGTCCTCAGCATTACCGCTACCGACGGTGAGGTTGCCACCGATCATCATGGTGAGCTTCTCCAAACTCTTGTACTTGGCTTTGAGCAATTTGACTTCACGGCCCCAGCCTTCCGCCTCTCCGTTAAGTGAGGAGATCAGCATCAGCTGCGCGCCTGTCTCAACGGCTGCATCGAAGAACTCCTCCAAGGAGGTATTGACGCCTAAATTGAACACCTCATAGCCTCTCGCATTGAGCGAAAGGTCCATTAATCGGTTGGCAACAACATGAATATCGTTGCCAATCACACCCGTCACGACTTTCATCTTTCACGCGCCCTGTATCAAGCCCTCCATAGTACCAAAAGTGCCCCCTGCACCGGCATGCTGAGGTGGTAGAATCTTAGTTTTTCCCCATTCCAATGGGCCTGATATTCGAATTGAGAGCAAGCATGGCGGACTTTACGGCAGATTTTTGTGATAACCACCCAGATACGGTTTCCGTTCTCGGCCCGGGGTACACGAATTACGGTGGTGCGCCTATGTGTCAAGGTGAAGTTGTCACCATCAAACTAGACCGCAACAACAGCGATCTCATCACACTATTACGAGATGAGGACGGCACCGGAAAAGTGGTCGTGGTGGATGCAGATCAAGAGTACTACGCCATTGTCGGAGAGAATCTGATGAAGTTTGCTCAGAAAAACGGCTACGCTGGCATTATCGTTAACGGCTATGTGCGAGACACACAGCAAATCGAAGACATCCCTGTTGCGTTATATGCTTTGGGCACGTGTTCGAGAAAATCTATTCCTGTCACAAGAGGTACACGCAACATTGCTTTAACTTTTGGAGGGGTAGAATTTCGACCTGGCGACTATGTGTACACTGACAAGGACGGCGTTATCGTGACGGCTAAGGCATTCAGCTAGAAAAAGCCACCGCAAACTGCGGTTACCTTCAATGTATTTGCAGTGAAGAGACCCAGTTTTTTAACACAGTTGCAATTGACCTAAGCTCATGATCATATGCACTGCCTATGCGATGAAGGCTGCATTAACTTACGAGTACTGCACAAGTCCTTCTTTACAAAGCTGATCGAAAACAGCAAGCGCAACCTCTGCAAATTCTGCATCATTTATGTGCGCATCAATTTCTTTAAGTACGACATTATCAGAACAGCGCAGTCTGATTTGATCACAAAAAATAGCGTAGCCTGCTGCATTATGCAAATCTGCTCCTTCCCGGTCCCACTCTCCACAACCTAACAACGGTAAAAGAAAGACTGTCTCAGCTTTAGCCTTAGCCATTTGCTCGGTTATGGCATTTGCAACTTCTTGGCGCTCGGTGTCGTTAAGAACAACCGATGTAATTAATCTGTTGTGAACATGCATGGGGTGTTCAACCCAACGCTCGGGAATTGGCTGCGAACCGACAAAATCGACCAAGTCAGAACAGCCGGGTGCCACAATTTGCGGCACACCTGCAAGCCCTGCACCGGTTAAACGAGACGCACCCGCTGTAATGGAAGAACCAAAGACTTCATTACCCAACTCTTGAACGCAGAAATCAAACACACAAGCAAACGCTCGTTGAGCTGCTAAAGTTTCAAAGGCGCGTCCTCCCATGCCAGTTGCGTGGAATATCGCTACTTCAAATCCCCGTGCTTCTAGTGCAGGTTTGAGCGGTACCATGTAGGTCAACGCGGATTTTCCCAAACTAGTCATGCCGATAAGTGGCTTAGCACTGTTAGGTAATTGCGTCATTTGAGCTGCACCCAAAACAGCACCAGCCGCCTGTGACAACGACGCTTTACAGATTGCGTTTAAACCGTAGAGACCACCCGCCCACAAAATCATTTGCGTATCGGCAGCCAATCGTTCTGGCGATATCATGCTAGAGAAAGCCACGGTGGAGACAATATACTTCGGCACCCCTAGCGGCAGGACGGCACATACATCTAACGCAAGATCAGTCCCCATAGAGCCACCCAGTAGTAGAACGCCATCGAATACTCGTTGAGCGTATAGCGTTGATGCCAAGCTTGATGCACCAGTCGCCATCAACTGCATTGCCGTGTTCTCGTCTCCGGTGGCAATAATAGTTTCAATGTCGGTGTTGGCAGCAACCGCTACATCATGTTTGGAATAGTTTGTTGGATTAGCCGGATTACCGAGCACACTGACATCCATCGACAAAACGAGCCCACCCGCAGAAGCTATACACTCTGCTATGAAGCTCAACTCATCTTGTTTGGTATCGTAAGTGCCTACGACCAAAATAGTTTTCTGTTCGCCCATCCGTTCCGCTCTAAAGTTGTGCTTAAGATCATCCGACTATGGCTATGGCTATGGCTATGGCTATGGCTATGGCTGTAGCTGTAGCTGTAGCTGTAGCTGTAGCTGTAGCTGTAGCTGTAGCTGTAGCTGTAGCTGTAGCTGTAGCTGTAGCTGTAGCTGTCAGACTTAGCTTAAATGATCATATAATAATTACAGTTGGATCCACGCTGTTTTCAAATTAGTGTACTTACCCAGCGCATGAAGTGATTTGTCATGTCCGTTGCCTGACTGACCCACCCCACCCAAAGGCACGCTAACATCAGCCCCACCATAGGTATTCACATGAACAACGCCCGCTTGAATATTACGGACCATCCGATGTGCACGCGAAAGGTTAGATGTCCAAACACCCGATGCAAGGCCCAATACAGAGTCGTTTGCTAAGGCCACAGCTTCTTCTTCAGTGTTAAACGTACTCACTGCGAGCACGGGTCCAAAAACCTCTTCTTTTGATATCAAGTGATTAGGTTTTACACCCGTGAGCACCGTTGGAGCCATGTAATAGCCTCCTGACTCTTTATGCAACTGCACACCGCCCAGCCGAGTACTAACACCTTCCGCCTCGGCGTCGCGGACACTTTGCAAATCTTTTTCAAGTTGCGTTAAGTTATTCACAGCGCCAATATCGGTATTCAAATTTAAAGGGTCACCTACCGCATAAGATTCTGTTGCTTTGCACAATGCATCCACAAAGTCATCATGCACAGAGGACTCGACAATTAATCGAGACCCTGCAACACAGACTTGCCCAGAATTTCGAAATATAGCAGCGGCTGATACTTTTGCAGCTTGCTCCAAATCGGGTGCATCGGCAAACACAACGTTAGGGGATTTTCCACCTAACTCTAAAAAAACACGCTTCAAATTAGATTGTGCAGAGTATTCAAGCAAACGCCGTCCTGTAGCGCCAGAACCAGTAAACACCAAGGCATCAACTAAAGGCGACAAGCCCAATGCTTTCCCAACCACACTACCCTCACCGGTTACAATGTTTAGCACACCCGCTGGAAGGCCTGCCTTGAGTGCAAGTTCGCCAAGGCGAAGTAAAGCTAATGAGGCTGTCTCTGGCGGCTTAAGTACTACAGAATTCCCAGTCGCCAAAGCCGGAGCTAATTTCCATGCACCAATCATCAACGGGAAATTCCAAGGCACAATTGCGCCAACTACACCAACAGGCTCATGATGCACTAAGCCCAAAATGGAGTCGGAAGTAGGAGCTATTTGCCCATATATTTTATCAACGCTTTCCGCGTAATAACGAAACGTATTAGCAGCAGAACCGGACTCTGCTTTAAACGCCATACCAATTTCAGTGCCGTTATCTCGCACACCCAATACCGTCAGAGATTCACTTTCAGCTTCAATAAGGTCTGCCAACTTTAACAGTACATTCTTGCGTCCCGCTGGCTCCATTCTCGACCAACGTCCGTCATCAAAACTTTTTCGAGCACTGGCAATAGCGGTGTCCATATCGCTTGCTGTGCCTTTGGCAATATGCGTAAAAACTTGTCCGTCTATGGGTGAAATAACGTCGAGCAACCCCTCATCACTGGCAGCCTGACGTTGACCATCGATAAGATGACCTTGGGTTGCTATTGGCTGTACTCGAAGTTTGTCTATTGCTGATTGTTCAAGCATAAGGGTCGTTTAACGTTGTTGTATATCGTGAACATCATGATCTTTCGGATGATCTGCATTTGCGCGTTGCTCACGGAACAGTGTGCGAAAATGCAAAACCAGTACAAAAATAATTGCGCCAAAAAGAAGCGCTGCTATTGGTCTATCAATAAAATCTAGCGGTGTTTTAACGCGTGGCATAGCACTTCTTAATTTAACTTCCATAATGCCACCGAGCACCATGCCTAATATTATGGGTACAACGGGTAGATTCAATCGCTTTAAAACCACCCCCAACACACCAAACCCGGCAGCAATAGCACAGTCGGTTGCAGAGTTTCTTAACGAATAAACACCCACAAAACTAAGAACAAGTATTAGCACACCTAGAAAACGAGTTGGCACTCGAATAATGTAGGTTAGCGCGTTGGTTGAAAACATTAGGAATATAATCACCGCCACGTTTAGCAAAAACATGGCAATGTACAACGCGTACACAAAATCCAATTGATTCTGAAATAACTGTGGCCCAGGAATCACGTTGTGCACGTAAAACACAGACAACATCATCGCCGTTAATGCCTCACCGGGGATGCCCAACGCCAACAAAGGAATCATGGCCGCAGCCGGTACCGCATTATTAGCAGCCTCAGATGCAACTAAGCCTTCAGGACTGCCTTTTCCAAACAGTTCAGGACTTTTAGACGTCTTTTGAGCATAGGTATAAGAGAGAAATTGCGCAGTAAATTCACCTACACCTGGAATGATACCCATCATTACACCAAATGCTGATGAGACTCCAGCAACACGTTTGTGTGAAAACACCTCTTTTACACCTCCGAACATACTTCCACTTTCAACCTTAGGTTCAGGTGAATTGTCTTTTTCAAGCAGAAGTATAAAAGCCTGACTAAGCGCGAATAAACCCAACACGACAACAATCAAGTTCACACCTGATGCTAACCAGCTCTGATCGAACGTATAGCGTGACGTGTATGTCACTGGGTCTAGCCCAACGGTATTAAGAAATATTCCAAAACAAGCCAGCATTCCAGCAGCGAACACTTGCCCTCTATGAGCAAGTACAACCAATATTATGCCTAGAAGTGCCGCTAAAAATATCTCCCTACTACCAAACATAGGAGCAATAAGGGCCAGAACTGGGGATAGTAAAACGAGACAAACAATACTTATTACAGCGCCGAAAAACGATGCAGAGTAAGCCAATGAAACTGCACGTCGCCCCTCTCCCTGCTGGGTCATCGGATAACCATCATAAGTGGTTAGTGCGTTAACGGCCGTACCGGGTGTGTTGATCAGTATGGCCGGAAGTGCACCTCCGTACATAGCAGAACCGTAAATGCCCAGTAGCAGTGTTAGTCCAACCAACGGCTCCATAGAAAACGTTGCAGGTAACAATATGGCTATCGCCACCGCAGGTCCAACGCCGGGTATGGCACCAATGACAACGCCACCAACAGAGCCAACTAACAATGCCAATAAAACCTGCCACTGAAACAACAGCCCAATACCTGATAACAACGACTCAATCATAGCGTTTAGAAGTAAGTCAACATGAACGAGCGCATTGCACCTGGCAGGTATTCATACAGCTGACCGCCGGGCACTTTAACTTGTAAGAAAGACTTAAAAATAACCACAACCAAAATTCCACTACCAACGCTTGCATATAACATTGTGCGACGACGGTAACCTGCACGCAGGGCCAGTAAAAAGCACATAAGCATAGTGACCAATAGATAACCTAAAATAGGCACTAACATCACATACAGCATAAACCAGAGCGCGTACTCAATAGACCTGAACCATAAGCCCACTTCCGTCCATCTACCCGGAATTCTTGGTGATAGTAACGAACCCAGAGTATGCAGTGCGGAAAACAACACCATGCCTCCAACTGAGATCGCCGGCCAGAACGGTGCTTGTGCCGCAAGCTTCCCACCTGTTTTCCAAGTGGTCTGTGCATTCAGTTGTGATAACAACCAAAGCGAAAATATCAGGAACGCTAACGCAAAAACGATATCGCCAGAGCGGCGATATCGTTTAAACAGTACCTGAACCGTTACCAACCGGCTTTGCTGCATTACTCAGCCAACAAAGCTTCAATAACACCTAACGTTTCAATATCCTTGGTAATTTGAGCTGTCACGTCAGCTGCATCTTGCCAATACAACTGTGCACCAGATTCTTCGGCAAACTTCATTGCTTTTTCAGATGCAATCGTCTCTTTCGCAACAGCGATGATCTTCTCACGAACATCAGCGGGTGTATCTTTATGCACGAACAAGCCGTTCCACAATGATACGTTTAATGCAGGAGCCAGCTCCATAACAGTCGGCGCATCAGGTGTTAATGCCAGTCGTTCTGTACCGATCGATGCCAGCACTTTAACTTTATCTAAGCATGGACGAATGAGCTGAAGCGTCGTGTTAATAACATCAACGTCACCCGATGCCAATGTGTTGCAGTCAAGTGCATCAAATGCTGCGTCCGCTGAAAAAGCAAAACCCATTTCTTTAGCAAGACCAAATGTGACCTGAGTGGGTACCAATGGCGCACCAAAGTGGCCAAGCACGACATCGTTGCTTTTTGCATGCGCCGCTAGCCCTGCAATATCGTCATAAGGTGCGCTTTCTGATACCGCGATAACAAACGGGTAAGTAAGGAAGTTACCAAGTGGCTCAAATGGATTAGGATTTAATTCTGGAATACCGATTTGAGGACCAACGACAGGTACCGCAATGATGAATGAGCCAATGGTGTATCCGTCAGCAGGCGCATTGGCGACTTCAATCGCTCCTGGAAATGGTCCACCGCCACCACCTGGCTTGTTAACAACTGCCGCAGGCACGCCATAGGCTTCCTGAAAGTCATCAGCAATCATTCTGGTTAGAACATCTTCTAAATCACCTGGAGGCCAAGGAACAATAAACTGAACGGGCTTTTCTGGATATTCAGCGTGTACGATTGAACCAAAACCCAACGTAAATATTGCGATTAGAGTTGCAGCTTTAAAACGATACTTCATACGACCATCTCCAAGGTGGTTTATTATTTGAACCATTGTTGCGAAATAGCTTGAAGTTTCTACGAGCTTCTGTCAACCTTTTTGTTCGCTGCATCTTGTTGATGCCACTTAAAATCCTGGAGATCCTGTGTCGACAGTAAGCAAAGCAATTGACTTGTTAAATTGGTTTTCTGCTGAGCGCGCGCAAATAGGACTTGCAGAATTTCAAAGGCTCACTGGTCGAGACAAAGCCACAACGTATCGCTACCTATGTGCGCTAGAAGAAAGCGGATTTTTAGAACAAGATGCAACCACCCGTGCCTACACCATTGGCCCAGCCGTATTGCGCCTCGCACATATTAGAGAAGTAACAGTTCCAAGGCGCGCAGGAGTACGACGCGTGTTACCACAATTGGCAGAAGCAACAGGTGAGTTGGCGCATGTGTCGATACTGCAAGGTAACTCGTTGATGACATTAACTGATCATTCATCGACACGATACAGCGCTCGTGTTGTTTTATCGGAACCCGAGCTTCCGCTACACGCAACCGGTTCAGGACATGCTGTTCTCGCCTATTGCGAACCATCTCTAAGAGATGCAACATTTAAAAAGCTCAAACGTTACACGGAATTTACAGAGACCAATCAAAAGGAGCTTGATCAGAGACTGCAAGCCGTTAGAGACACAGGCTTCGGTATTGGTAATGAATCTTATGAAGAAGGCGTTTACGGAATTGGCGTTCCATTGTTTGACTCTTCAACCCATGTAGCAGGCGCACTAGCTGTTGCAAGTGTTGCTACTCGAGTCGATGATGAAAAAATTGATACCATCAAATGCGAATTAATATCAGCTGCAAGGCAAATTACTCATAGTTGGGGTGGTGAAGTACCTGAGGTGCTTGACATACTCTGGACCAACACACTTATCTCTGCTGTCAAATAAAATAAATTTTTTCGAGAAACTATCCATTGAAAGCATCCAATTTTCTAAAAGAAAACAACGCCCAGCATATGTGGCATCCGATGGCTCATCCTAAGGATAGCCTTGATAATCCACCTAGAATTATTACCGGTGCCAGTGGCGTCAGGATCACCGATGTTGATGGTAATGAAGTTATAGATGCGGTAGGTGGTCTGTGGAACGTCAACTTAGGTTTTTCATGCGATCCAATCAAGAAGGCAATAGCAAAGCAACTCGATGTACTTCCCTACTACTCCACTTTCCGCGGTACTAGCAATGATGCAGTAATCGAGCTTTCATATGAATTAGCTAGATTCTTTGAACCTGATGGACTTACAAGGGCATTCTTCACTTCAGGCGGCTCTGACAGTGTGGAAACAGCGCTTAGACTAGCTCGCCAATATCATAAAGTACGCGGCGAGCCTGGTCGAATAAAATATTTGAGTTTAAAAAAGGGCTATCACGGCACACACACTGCAGCCGCGAGCGTTAACGGCAATGCCAACTTTCGTGCAGCTTACGAACCCTTACTACCGGGTTGTTTTCACACGCCAGCACCTTACACCTACAGAAATCAATTCAACGAAACTGATCCTGCGAAGCTTGCTCAATTGTGTGTCGCTGCAATGGAGGAAGAGATTGCGTTTCAAGGTGCTAATACGATTGCAGCATTCATCATGGAGCCTATTCTTGGCGCCGGTGGCATCATTGTTCCGCATGAAAGCTTTGTACCGATGGTTCGAGAGCTATGCACAAGGCAGGGCATCTTGTTCATCGCAGACGAAGTAATCACCGCCTTTGGACGCACCGGAGCTTGGTCTGGCTCGCGTCTTTGGGGCATCAAACCAGACATGATGTGTACCGCTAAGGCTATTACCAATGGTTATTTTCCGTTCGGGGCTGTGATGCTTTCACAACAAGTCGTGGATGTGTTTGAACACGACACAACAGGTTCAGCTGCCATTGGACATGGCTACACCTATTCAGGTCATCCAGTCGGTGCAGCAGCAGCGCTCGCTTGCATGGAAGAGACCATCAGGTTAGATGTCCCAACTAATGCAGCTGTGCGAGGCACACAAATGTTTGAGGGGTTAGAAACACTTCAGAAAAAGCACGAAGTTATTGGCAACATTCGTGGTGGTCGGGGATTAATGGCTGCTATTGAACTGGTATCAGACCGAACGACTAAAGCACCACTGGACAAACAAACCCCCATTCGGATACAAGATGAGGTCTATAACAACGGAACAATGATTCGTGTATCAGGACCTAACATTATTATCTCACCTCCATTAATCGTGACTGATCAAGATGTTAAAGACATGCTATCGGCCATCGACGCAGGTCTCAGTGCTGCTATGAATTCATAAAAGTACTGTCTATCCTAAAAGCACTAAACAGCACCCTATATGAATGGTGCATTATGAAATTGAAAAGAAACGAAGCGACATGAGTAACCTACAAAGTCAAGTTTGCCTTCTGGGTACCAAAGGCGGCCCCGCGATTCGTACCGGCTCAACAAACCCGACTTCGAATTTGCTTCGAATAGGCGGCCAACAAATCGTTGTTGACTGCGGCTTGGGCGTTACACGTGGACTAGTGGATCAGGGAATGCAGTTGCGCGACCTATCCATGATTTTTATCACACACTTACATTCAGACCACTATCTTGAGCTTGGACCGCTAATCCATACGGCATGGACAGCAGGACTAAAAACAAACGTCGAGCTGTATGGACCGACTGGGCTAGATCGTTACTGGGCACAATTCATTGAATCAATGCGAGATGACATTGAACTACGCACCGCTGATGAAGGTCGTCCTGACTTAGCGAGCTTGGTTACCATTCACACTCTTGATGCTGGCGAAGTTCTTCACAATGAAACGATGAACGTTACTGCCATGCGCAACATACACCCACCACTAATCGATACGTTTGCATTGTCCTTTAAAACAGACGATGCACACGTGGTGTTTTCGGGCGATACAGCGTACCTCCCTGCACTGGCTGAGTTCGCTAACGGTGCTGATCTTTTGATACATGAGGCCATGTTGGAAGAAGCATTACCAGCACTGTTTGCACGGATAGGCAACACAGACGACCGACTCTATAAGCACTGGTTGCGATCGCACACGTTTGCGCACGATGCTGGAAAAATTGCCAGCACTGCCAATGTCAAGGCACTGGCTATAAACCATCTTATTCCATCTGACGACCCAGACTACGGTGATGAACATTGGCATGCAGCAGTTCAACCTACTTGGAAAGGTAAGCTGTATGTATCGACCGATGGGATGACGATAGACATTGATCGATTAAGCTAAGCATGGACACACCCACCACTGCAAAGCTGATGGAACGACGAGCAAAGTTGCTCGGCCCGAATGTATCCACCTTCTATGATGAACCGGTACACCTAGTTCGCGGCGAAGGAGTCTGGGTATGGGATGCTGATGGAAAACGCTACCTCGATTGCTACAACAACGTACCACATGTAGGTCACTGCCATCCTAGGATCGTTCAAGCCATAGCAGAGCAAGCAGCCACCCTTAATACACACACACGCTATCTGCATGAAGGCATACTTGATTATGTTGAACGACTCACCGGAACATTTGAAGAAAAACTCAGTACCGCTATCCTGACCTGCACTGGTTCTGAAGCTAACGATATTGCACTGCGAATGGCAGAAGCCATTACTGGTAAGCGCGGCGTGATTGCAACTGACCACACATACCACGGCAACACCAGCGTGGTTGCACAACTATCTCGAACAAACGCAACTGACTTGGGCCGTGTTAATCATGTACGGCACGTTCCAGCACCCGACAGCTACCGTCCATTAGGCGGAGAATCTGGCGCAGCGCATGCACAAGCCTTTACTCAATCAATATCCAATGCCATTGATGAGCTTGAAAAAACGGAACACGGCTTTTCAGCATTAATTCTCTGCCCGTCTTTCGTTAACGAAGGATTCCCGTTTTTAGAACCCGGTTGGTTGAACGCCGTAGGCGATTTAGTTTCAGAAAAAGGTGGCGTGTTTATCGCCGACGAAGTACAGCCAGGCTTTGGAAGAATTGGCACCCATTTCTGGGGACATCAATACATCGGCATCAAACCGGATATTGTCACCCTCGGCAAGCCCATGGGTAACGGGCACCCTATTGCCGGCGTTGTGACGTCGATGGACATAATGAGCGCATTCCGAACATCCTTCCGCTACTTCAATACTTTTGGAGGTAATCCGGTATCATGCGCTGCGGCAAATGCGATGATGGATGTATTGATTGATGAAAACCTACAAAGCAATGCGCTTGTCGTAGGCGAGTATGCTCGAAAACGTTTAATTGAATTAGCGCTGCGACACGAAGTTATTGGAGATGTTCGTGGCTATGGACTTGTCTTTGGTGCAGAGCTCGTTACTGATCGCGGCACACACTCACCTGCTCCGATATACGCAAGTAAAGTAGTTAATGCATTACGGCACCGAGGAATTTTACTAAGTCGGCTCGGCATTCACTACAACACCTTAAAAATTAGGCCACCGATGCCATTCTCCATTGAAAATGCTGACTTGCTCATTAACCAAATCGATCAGGTGCTCACTGCGTTAGGGCCAGCTAGTGAATAGATGCACCTACTTTGCAACTTTTTCGCGCTACATCGAATGACTAACAGCTAACAACCAATAATTAATAACGATGAACGATGCAACTGCACAGCAAGCTTTAAAGTTATGGGGCATGCAGAATGCGTCGCTGACTTTGATTGCGCAGCGCGAGAACATTGTCTATCGAGTGACGACATCAAAAAACCATCAGTCTTGGGCACTACGACTTCATCGCCAAGGCTTGCGCAGCAATATTGAACTCCAATCTGAAGCACAATGGATGCAAGCACTAAGTCATGGCGGCCTTAGCGTGCCAATACCTGTCGAATCCCGGAACAAGCAACTATGTGAAAAAGTAGATGATCAGTGGGTTGATCTACAAGTCTGGTTAGCAGGAGATACTTTGGCCCAACACCACACCTGCGAATATCTGCGTGGCCTGGGCGTGGCGATGGCCCTACTGCATACACTGTCTGATAATTGGAAACCGCCATTAAGCTTTACCAGACCATCTTGGAACCATGAGGGGCTTGTTGGCCCGTCCCCAGTGTGGGGCGAATTTTGGAAAAACCCCGCACTCGACAAAGAACAAAAACTTTTACTAAGCCTATTTCGAACTAAAGCGTCGCACGCATTAAATGACTTAGAGAACACACTAGACTATGGTCTTATCCACGCCGACCTTGTATCCGACAATGTTCTTGTCGACGGTGAAAATCTACACTTGATCGACTTCGATGACAGCGGGTTTGGTTATCGTCTATTTGACCTCGCCACCGTTATTTTACGGCTGCGACGAGAAACTGATAGTGAGGCTTTAATCAGTGCTGTTATAGATGGCTATTCGGCGAAACGTGATTTAGACATTGACGCTTTGAACCTATTTCTTGCACTAAGAGCCTGTACTTATGTAGGCTGGATAATTCCGCGCATGAACGAATCTCAAAGTGCTGAACGTTGTTCGCGATTTATCAAAACAGCTTGCGAACATGTTGATAAATGGTTGTTTGATTATCCAGAGCGCTAACTTCAAACAAAGCATCAGAGAATGCTAAATTGACCGATCATTTACAAATTTAAGATAAACAGATGGCGCATCTCTTCTCAGTGGCGAGCTCAAGCAATAAATGAGAATATCTAGAATTAACTGAAACTAATACAGCTTATCCGGCAATAATTGGTGAGGCTGCCAAAGTTCATCAAACAACCATTTGGTATAGCATGCAAGCCTACACCAATTTCTTTATAGAACGACTACATTTGGATCAATAGGAGTCATTGGTCCACCTGTAGCAATTTCTACGGCGCGAGCTGCTGCTAACAACTGAGCCTCTCCTCTTGGCTTACCTATTAATTGCAAGCCTACCGGTAACCGGCGTGGCCCTAGACCGCAAGGCACACTAATGGCAGGAAGCCCTGTAACGGTGGCTAAGAATGCAAATCGCAACCAATCCATGTATCCATCCAGTGTTTTGCCACCTATCTCACTAACCCATTCTTCACTTTGTAAATGCGGCATACAACCAACAACTGGGCACGCCAGCACGTCAAAACGATCGAACAACCCGAGCATATTGTTATAAATCACACTGCGATCAAGCGAGGCTTCTACAAAATCGTCAATGGATAAAGCTTGTCCAAAGGTGGCGTTATCAGCCAATGTTTTTTTAAAGTGTTGCGTAATATCCGCGGGCATTCGTTTAACCACAGTTGCCCACAGACATCCACGCAGTGAATGATAAGTGCGCTCAAGATTCGACAGGTCTGGACAAATCTCATCAACAGTTGCACCGTTTTTCTCCAGCTGCGACAAAACACCACGCAAATGACTTTCCATTTCCGTGTCTACAGGAGATAAACCATTTAGATCGATACTAAATGCGATATTAAGCTTACCGTTCGCTTGCAGTACTGCGTCTTGAAACGGCTGGTCAGGTGACGGATAAGAGATTGGTTGACGCGGATCTTGTCCGGCCATTGCATCAAGGAATAAAGCACAGTCGCGAACACTACATGCCATAGGCCCTTGCACACCTTCTATATTAAAGCCCATGTCTTTAGAAGACCCGCCTGCTCTTCCTGGGCTTGGCCGTAAACCGACAATGCCACAATAAGCTGCCGGTGTTCGCAAGCTACCACCGTGATCTGAGCCGTGGCTCAGCCATACTCCACCAGTGGCAAGCGTCGCCGCTGCGCCTCCAGAGGAGCCTCGACATAGGTACTTTTATCAACTAGCTACATTTTGTTTAAAATAAAATCTGCACATCTATCTGCAATCATCATAGTCGGTGCGTTGGTGTTTCCTGAAACCAATGCTGGCATTATGGAGCAGTCTGCCACACGCAAGCCCTCGACACCACGCACCTGGAGCTCTGGGTCTAACACCGAGTCATTCTGTCCACCCATAGCGCAAGTACCTGCTGGATGAAAAATGGTCCTCGCTTGTGCTCGAATAGCATCATCAAATGAATTAGACCCTTTTACAGTACTCACATTAGTACCTGGCCATATTTCATCACCAACTAACTCTCGCAATGGTGATTGTTTAAAGATATCTTGCGCTAAGCGTACACCACGACGCAAAGTGTCTAAGTCTGCTTCGGTATCGAGCGCTCTAGATTCAAACAAAGGTGCATCAGCCGGGTTTTTCGATTTCAGCCCTAGCCTACTTCTAGATGAGGGACGCATAGTCATTGGATGAACCTGTACTGCATGACAGGCCATTGGCGGAAGGCCTGGAGCGCTGGGTGCAAACGGTGCAATGTTAAACTGTACGTCAGGCCGGCCAACACCAGAAGTATCAACACACGCACCTGCATCAAGCAAATTTGAATTGAGTAGCCCACGCTTTGCGGCAAAATAATTAATGCCATGCTTTAAAGCCTTCAAGCCTTTGTCAGCACCATACAAGCCAATGGCCTCCTTTAACTCGCGAGTCACCGGTGTACCAACGTGATCTTGATAATTACGCCCAACATTTGGGGACTCGCAAATCTGTGTGATGCCGTACTTGAGCAATTGTTCGCGTTCTCCAACACCTGAAAGCATCAGTAGTTTGGGACTCTGAAAACTACCGGCGGTTAAAACAATTTCAGCTTTTGCATGAATTAACAGCTCACTGCCATCGCTCGATCGTGCCTCTAATGCAATCGCACGTTTATTCTCAAAACGTATTCGTTCAACCAGCACACCTGTTTTTAACGTCAAATTTTCTCGATGAAGCTCAGGCTTTAGAAAACAATGCGCTGATGACTGTCGCTGACCTTCAAAAGCGGTAACTTGATACCAACCAACACCTTCCTGGTGCGCACCGTTGAAATCATCTGACGGTGGTATACCCGCATTGATTGCCGCCTCAATGACCGCTTTCGATACCGGATGAGCAGGCTTTGGATCTGCAACACACAACTTTCCGCTGCTACCATGAAATTCGTTATTGATTCGCTGATTACTTTCTTGCCGCATAAAAACAGGTAGCACATCTTTATATGCCCAGCCAGTACAGCCGTAATGCACAGCCCAGTCGTCATAGTCCTGCTGCTGGCCACGCATATATATCATTCCATTGACAGATGAACCACCGCCAAGTACACGACCTTGAGGTACAGGAAAATTCGCACCATCTAGCGATGGATCGGCTTCTGAGAGAATCGCTTCAGCATCCTGGCTTTGCAGTGCTTTAAAAAAGGTTGCTGGTATATGTATCCAACGATTCGTATCCGTTCGCCCTCGTTCAATTAAGGCCACTGTTTTATTACTATCTGCAGCCAGCCGCGCAGCCAGAACACACCCAGCGGCACCTCCACCAACGACTAGATAATCATAAGTTGATACAATCATGAGCGATTAACAGCCGGCAAAGAATAGAGATCAGTATAAGGAAAGTCAGACCCAAGCGCTTTTAAACCATTCTCCATTTCAGTATCAAACTTCTGCAATTGTTCTGAATCAAACAAAGTCTCGCCATCGCCACTTTGACCTTTACGAATAATAGAACCACCAACCTTGGTCCACATTGATTGGGTTGCAGGAAAAAAACGATGATTAATCGCTTTCATCGCTTTAAAGGAGGTTTTCGCAACGACCTTATTAAGTGCTTCTGGAGATAGTTTCACATCAAGGAAATGTGCGATGGTTTTCACGGCATCTACAGGGTTATTTTTTATCTCATCAAAGCGCAAAAATAAAACGTTGGACTGGTTACGCTCCTGATACCAAGAAGCAGTAAATGCATCCCATCGACCAAACGGCGCTCCTTTTGAACTCATGTGATCAAGCCATATCGAAGGAGGTGGCACGGCTGGTCCAAATATTAGTGATCTAAAATAATAATAACCAGAAGCTGCACAGTCTTTTGGGTCTCGAGTCACTGCAATGTATTTGGCTTGATTGTTTATCGGCACCTTTGTAGCGGGTAGATGTGTTTTAATGACACGCAGCCCAGTGCGAGACTCGTAAGCGGACTTGTCGAATAGACTCATCCAATATTTAGGTTGCGCAGCATCTGGCCACGGCATCACATCTTGTATATGATCGAATTCGCCCTCTCCCTTCTCAGTAATTTGATAACAAATATACATGAGTAAGTTAGTGCCTGCTTTAAAATAGGCTGCAGCGATTACATCGTTAGCCACCGGCGTATAACCGTCAAATGCTGTATCTGCATGTTGATTCATACGAGACGCCACGCGCTTCAAATTCTGCTGGTAAACAGGACGCTTTAATACCACATGCTTGAACTGCAATATCCATTTAGTAGGTAACCAAGCAAGCGGCGCTAGCCAACGCTGCTTTGCAGCCATATTATCGTTAACCTGAGCTCGAAGTTTCTGCGCACTTTCAACACTCCACATAGCGGACTCCATTAAAATGCCTGCGTTATCTTATGGGGTGACTATGTCAAACCATAATTCAAACGTGTCGTGCAATTCCACCCATGCTCTTAATGCTGCCCGATCACCAGAAACAATCACTCCATCCTGCTCTGCCTCTTCAAGGCTTACTACGCCTCCGACGAGAGATTCTAGCTGTGAGCGCAACAACGTGATAGTGGAGTTTGCCGATTTTGATTGAAAGTTTGTGCGCGTAAATTCAGTCTGTCGGGCGATACCAACACAAGCACTCTGCCCATCGACAATAAAATTTAACGTAAGCGTGACACCACGAGCACGCTCAGGATTAAGCCGTATCGCATAAGCGTCGAACCAGTCGGTAAGACTCAGTGTTGCTATCAAGTCTTCATTACGCCCGCCTGCCATTGGTAAAGCTGTAATGCCTTCTTCGAGCTCATTTGCACCGGTTAAATAGATGTTTCGCATAATACCTGATTCAGAGCGATAACCTTGATGACGATAGACCTGTGCAAGTAATAGCCTTGCCTGTTCATTCGTATTGTCACTGAATACCACATGGTGTAACAAAGTCGCAGCCCATTGTAATTGATCGTTTTTTATCGCAGCTTGAGCTTGATCAATAACTTTATCCACACCACCTATAGCCGACACTATGTGCTGTCCCAATTGAGTCGGTGTTAACGGATTAAGATTGACTGGCTGTCCATCAAAAAAGCCATAATAATACTGATAGACAGCACGCGCATTAAAAGAAAGCGTACCGTAATATCCTCTGGCGTGAAACTTGGTAGATAACCAATCGGGTTCATTTATTAGTTCAGCTATCTCATTTGGTGTGTGGCCAAGATTCGCTAACCGAAGTGTTTGGTCGTGGGTGTATTTGTATATGTCACGTTGTTCCTCCATGTACAACTGTACGGCCTCTCTACCCCATACCGGCCAGTTATGAGAGTTCATTAATATATCAGTATCGGCTGCAAACAAGTTTATTGCGTCATCGATCGTTCTTGACCACAGCAAAGCATTACGTACCTGAGCACCTCTTGGTGGCAATATGTTGTGCATGGTTTGAGTACAAACCTCCGCCATGCATAGCACGTTATGATCAGGTAAATGGAAAGTGAACTCCGCCGGCGCTTCTGTACCCGACGCCATTTGAAAAACGAAACGCACACCATCAATAAGCACCTCCTCACCGGTTTCGTGCACATAGTGTGTTGGCTCTACAAACGTCCGCAGACCTTTAGCAACGGTTTTCCCGATTCCTCCGTCTATCACACCTGTAGCACTCGCACCTAATGTAATGCCAAATTGGTAAATCGCACGGCGAGACGTATTGTTACCACCGAGCACACCTTCCGACGCCGCGTATTCCATAAATTCCGCCGGCGCATAGATTGGTGGATAATGTTCAGGCTCGTCACCAGTGACGCCTTTGAGCCCACCAAAATGATCAGGATGTGTGTGGGTTACTATGATGGCACTCACAGGTCGCATTCCTAATGTGTCATTCACCATTTTGAGTGCGGCTTCAGAAGTTTCACGCGCCATTAAAGGGTCGACTAAAATCCAACCAGTACGGCCTTTGATAATGGACATGTTCGCGTAGTCGCATGCGCGGGCTTGCCAAACATTCGGTGCAACTTCAAACAATCCCGAAATTTTATTTAGCTGCGCCATCCGCCAAAGTGACGGGTTCGCAGTCGCAGGGCACGGTGCATCTAAAAAATCATAATCAGCTATATCCCATGCAACTCGCCCCCCAGGTGCTGCTATACCACCGTCAGGCAAACTGGCTATATGTCCCTTTACCGCCGCGTCGAAATCATCTTTATTGTTCAATGGTAACGATGCAACGCTTGTCTTGTTAGCAGCCAATGTATGCTCTTGCAAGACAGATGTTAGCGAATCATTTGCACTCATGGCATCATTTTTTAGTTAGTTTATAAAGTTAATTAGAGATCTTGCAAGCAATGCATAGAGCGATTTTCACTCAACACTTAAAGACACCCTAAATCCAACATTACCAGTAGACACACTTGCCAGTAATGCTTGTCTTGATGATGTTCTATATCGCAAACAGTACGATTCATGGCACAGGTAAGAGCCACCTTTAGCAACATATCGTTCGCCATTCAACGGACCCGTTGGGTTTTTGACTGCTCTTGGTGAATGCATATGAGTAAACCGATCAGCAACCCACTCCCAGACATTACCGGTCATATTGAAAAGCCCGTATAAGTTGGGGGTATATTGCGTAACCGGTGCTGTACCCACAAAACCGTCACCGCCATCATTTTTATTCGGGAAATCACCTTGCCAAATATTACAAGAATGCACACCATTGGGTGTTAGTTGCGCACCCCATGGATAGGGTTGCGAGGCAAGTCCACCCCGTGCTGCAAACTCCCATTGCGCCTCTGTAGGCAAGCATGTACCAGCCCACTGACAATATTGCAGAGCATCATTTCTTGTTACATGCACAACGGGGTGATCCCATCTATCTTCGATAGAACTATCAGGCCCTTCTGGGTTTCGCCAGTTAGCACCATGAACATCAAGCCACCAAGGGGCTACACTCGACGCTGAATGTCGCTGCGCATCTTCAAGTAATAAATGGAATACAAAAGAAGAGCCCAAACGCTCGGCATCGGTAACGTAGCTTGCAGACTCTGCAAAGTGATGAAATTGCTTGTTGCTTATAGCGGCTATTGCCAATTTAAATTCATCCACCCACACTTTGCGTACAGGACCTTCCCCATCCTTTAGGTGCGGGGAGCCCGTACTGCCCATATCGAACCACTCACCTCCAATGCATACTGTTTTTATATCGGGCGGTACAGACTCTGCATGGCTAACGGATACACCAGCAATAGAACTAGGTGGAACAGTCGGAATAGAAACCACTGTTTTACCAGCTGGAATACAACAACCATTTTGACTATGTTTATCGCTCACATTACTAGAACAATTCTGCACATGATTTAATCATGCTCATATACAGGCGCCCATTGCTCACCCCAGGCATCTTTCCAGAATGATTGACGCATGGAGTTCTGAATAGGCGTCCCTCCTGTCCAAAGATCAGCCTGAGCACGCACATGCTGTCGGAAAAATTCAATTAACATAGCGCCAAGCTCGGCTTCAATTTCAATTAACTCGGGTTTACCAGAAAGGTTAGTGGTCTCGTACGGGTCGTTTTCGACATCATACAATTCATCGCCGATACCCTGATTCGTTGGTCCATCATAGCGCTTGAATAGCACCCATTTTTGGGTTCGTATTACGCGAGTCTCTTCCTGCTCTGAATACACCGCATCATCACCCCAATCTGCTGGCATGTTACCTTTAAGTACTGGCATAAGATTGCGACTGGGTAGTTTATAGTCCGGCTCAGGCACACTAATTCCCGTGTGGTCCAATATGGTTGAGTACAAATCCATATTCGACACCATTAATTTAGATGTCTGATCTTCAGCAACAACACCTGTCTGCCTGACGATTAATGGAATGGAATGCGCTGCCCGATGAAGGTTAGACGGGAAACTAGCCCCTCCGTGGCCCCAGAATCCATGTTGCCCCACAGACAACCCATGATCAGTTGTAAAAATTAACAACGTATTGTCGTCGATGCCTAACGCCTCCAACGAAGCCATAATATCCCCTACACCATCGTCAACCATGGATATTTGAGAATAGTAATTACGCAACGTTGTAAGATCATTTGGTGCGCGCATCAACATTGAGAAATCTAGATCGGCGGTTGACTCTGCCTGAACCATTAAAAAACCATCCACGGCTTTTTTATTAACCGCTTCGCGGGGTATGGAATCCATTGGGCAGTTTTTGTAACGCTCAGTATGTCGATTCTCGTCGGTCTCTTTCGTCGCCGGCCAATGGCCATAGGGAGCTGGATACGGCAAGAACAGAAAAAACGGGTTATCCGCTTTAACCTGCTCTTCCATAAAGTCTTTGGCTTTACTAGTAAAAAAATCAACTGAATGACCCGGCTGCTGGTAAACCTCTCCGTTATCAAAGATTCGATTTCGATAGAAGCTACGCACGTGCCCGTCTTCCAGTGTCACCCAATGATCGAACCCAGCAGCAGGAGTTGTCGGCTCTCCCAAGTGATACTTTCCGATTAATGCAGTGGTATATCCATCTTTCTGCAGCAAACCTGGCAAGGTTTGCATACCATTCAACGCATGCCAGCCAGCAGGCCAATCTGGCATATTTCTATCATCGATCCACGAATGCACTCCGTGCTGAGATGGCAACGCACCAGTAAGCACCGAAGCTCTACACGGGGAGCAAAAAGCATTGGGACAAAACGCATTGTCAAACTTCATGCCTTCACTGGCCAGTCGATCAAGATTAGGTGTATGAACTTCATTATTGCCGTAGCAGGCCAAAGTCGACGCTTGTTGGTTATCGGTGAAAATCAAAACGATATTAGGTTTGTTTTTCATTGTCTTATCCGCATTATTTGGCTAAGCCCATATAGGCACACACTGCTTTTTTAAGTCCATTTCTTAATGAATCATCTTTAGTTGTAAAAACGTGATAATCATTAATTAAGTCGTTTTGTAGGGTTCCAACAATAATTTGAAAACAAAATCGACACTGTACATTGGTCTCTGCTGGAGTCTTATCAGGAAACGCGTCCACAAGGCTTGCTTGAAGAGTAGCTACCACTTTTTGAGCCGCATCTCGCATTGGTGCCCAAGGATCGTCGGGCTCAAGAATAAGCAGTAGCGACTCTCTTAACACGCCTCGAAAACGACCAGTAAAAATATCAACCATCACATCGACTAACCGTTCAAGCGTTTGTGTGGTGTCACACCGCGCCAATGACTCAATATTGAATTTCGCTCTAGCTTCTAGATTATGTGAGTCGATGGCATATCCACGCAATGCTCGAAAGTAGGCGTCTTTATCTTTGAAGCGCGTATAGAACGCGCCAACTGAATTACCGCTTCTTTGGCATAGCTGCGCGACGGTTAGGTCTCTAAGGCGTGTGTCGTTCAGTGCTTCGACACCAACATTGATAAAGCTGTCTCTGATGCGCACGCTGCGTTTCTGCGTAGCTGTAAATACGCCGGGTATATCACCGCTGAGTGATACCGTACTTAGTTTGGTATCTAATGCCGCAGGTTTAGACATCGTGCATCCATTCTCCAAATTGAATTGTATGCGGCACCGGCCGCAATACGAATAAGAATACAGATTCTTTTTTGTTGACACAACTATGCCTCGAATCGTATCCTCAAGCCACTCTCAACGGTTCTTAAACATTACCTAGACACTACTAGAAACTACCTGACTGGCATACAGCCAGCATTACGGAGGCTCAACATGAAAAGAAGAACACTTCTGTCCGCAGCATTATCAGCGCTATTGATCGGTGCAACACTGCCAGGACATGCATTGGCTGAAACCACCAAAATTCGCGTTGCAAACTGGCTTCCACCTGTGCACCACATGACCGGTACGCTGCGCGCATGGGCAGACGAGCTAGAAGCTGCATCGAACGGTGAGTTGGAAGTAGAAATCATGACGGCACCGCTTGCTAAACCTAATGGACAATACGATCTTGCAAAAAACGGCATTGTCGATATCGCCTATTCAGTTGCGGCTTATCAACCAAAACGTTTTTGGAAGTTAAAGGCTATTGAAATTCCTTTCTCTGCTCCAACTGCAGAAATTGCAGGTGTTGCAGCCTGGCAGTGGTACGAGAAAAACGGGTTTATTGAAGAAGATACCAGCGACACCAAATTACTTGCGCTCTTCGCTCACGCACCTCACCTTTACCACAGCTCAAAGCCACTAACATCGCTAGCTGAATTTAAAGATTTGAAAATCCGGGTTGGTGGAAACGGAGTGAAAATTGCAGAAATTCTCGGTGCTATTCCAGTATCCATGCCACCAGGTCAAACTAACGAGGCCATGTCAAAAGGGACAATTGATGCCTCACAATTTCCTTGGGAATCGGTAAACCCTTTTAAGTTAGACAAAGTATCAACACATCACCTTGTCGTTCCTGGTGGTACTTATGCCGGTATTTTCTTTATGACCATGAATCCAAAAACATGGGAAAAATTATCCGACTCTCAAAAAGCGGCTGTCACTAAAGTTTCAGGTGAATGGGGCTCGCGCTTCATATCGAAAAGATGGGACAGTGTTGAGCAAGCTGGCATGGATGCAGCAAAAGCCGCTGGCAACGTTATTACAACCCTTTCAGACGCTGAAGTGAGCACACTAAAGACAATGCTACAGCCCATTACCGATGCGTGGCTTACACAAGCAACAGAGGCAGGCCTCGACGGCAAGGCATTACTGGAAGACTATAAAACCATTGTGTCAGGTGTTAAGCAGTAGCAAGCAACATACGACTAATTCGTTCTATTAAAATGCGTCAACTAATATCACGCTTTACCAGCCGGGCCGCAATAACGCTCGGCTGGGTTGCGTGCCTCTTATTACTTCTCATCATGGCAACCACATTTGTCGATGTCATTGGCAGGACCACATCCATCGGTGGCGCTCTTACAGGTACTGTAGAAGTGGTGGAGCTGTTAATGGGCATCTTAGTATTCAGTGGCCTTGCACTGACCGAAGTTAAACGTAAACACATCGCTGTTGACACCTTCCAATTGCTATTTCCAAAGCCGATAAAAAAATTATCGATTGTGCTCAACTTGATACTAGCCGTGGGCATCACGTCCCTACTCGCCCAACAGCTCATAATTAAAGCGTTTGACATTTTAGAAGAGCAAGAGCATACGCAAATCTTGGAAATCCCCTACTGGCCAACAGCCATGATTATGTCTATGGGCATAGTGCTGTTTTTACTGGTGCTAATCCTGCGATTGATTGATGTCATTTTCGGACCGCAAAAAGACAAAGACAACAGCAATAACAGCGACAACTTGTCCTAATGGAGATCGAAGTATTGGTTCCATTAGTATTTGGACTACTGTTTCTACTTCTTGTGTTAGGTGCGCATCTCGGACTTGCGATGTCTGCTGTTGCTATATTTGGCACAAGCATGATCATTGGCATGGATGGCGCGTTGTCATTAGCGGGCCTTTCTGTTTACGAGTCGGCGCAAAACTTTGACTTAAGCGTTATCCCGCTGTTTGTATTAATGGGTACTTTTGCGTCTAAATCTGGCATTTCGTCAGACTTATTTTCCGCATTTAACACATGGCTTCACCGTCGCAAAGGCGGGCTCGCTCACGCAAGCATTGCAGCTTGCGCAGCGTTTGGTGCTGTTTGCGGATCATCTCTTGCAACCGCCGCCACCATGGGCCAAGTGGCCTTACCTGAAATGAGACGCTTTGGTTATAGCGGTAAACTAGCCACAGGCAGCATAGCCGCTGGTGGTACGATAGGAATACTCATCCCTCCCAGTGTCATCATGCTAATTTATGGCATTCTTACTGAAACCAGCATTGGCGATCTTTTTCTAGCCGGCATTATTCCTGGTATTTTACTTACTGTATTTTTCATGATCACGGTTGTTATCGTGACCAGGCTAGACCCGTCCGCAGCGCCCGCCATCTCCGATTTACCTTTGGAAGGTTCAGGAACTTCTGCATTAGCCAAAGTATGGCCAACACTGCTTCTGTTTATCCTTGTCATAGGAGGCATCTACAGCGGCGTTTTCACACCGACAGAAGCTGCCGGTTTTGGCGCAGTTGGGGCATTGGTAATAGGGGTTCTGATGCGTCGGCTCAATTGGCGTCAGATCGGTGAGAGCTTATCGGATACGGTCCAAACCACTTCGATGATTTTTTTGATTTTAATTGGCGCTATTCTATTCTCAGCATTTTTATCACTAAGCGGTACACCTGCCCTGATGGGAAGCTGGGTAGTTGACCTTAACCTAAGCCCCTTATCAACGATCGCACTCATTGTGCTGATTTATATCTTGCTAGGTGCGTTTCTAGACACCATGGCCATGATCATATTGTCGGTGCCCATATTCTTTCCTATTGTGATGAGCATGGGCTTTGATCCGGTTTGGTTTGGCGTACTAGTCGTTCTAATGGTGGAGCTTGCACTCATTACCCCACCCATGGGCATTAACGTATTTGTGATCAAGGGCTTATCTAAAGAAGTACCGCTAACGCAAGTATTCTTGGGTGTGCTTCCCTTTTGTATCGCACTGCTCGCCATGATCGTTTTAGTTATTGCATTTCCTGCACTAGTCACCTTTCTTCCACGACTGGCAAATTAGTACAAAATAGCCTGAAGCGCTGATGATAGAGCATTTCTATAACTAACTAGACCAACTATATTTCTTAATAATTAACCCGTTCATAGACCAGCGAAAATCAATTGCATATTGGCGAACATCCTGACTCTTCCACGCCTTCACTCACACACTGCTCTATCGTTTTGCACTGACAATTCATCAATTTTCCAAGCACCGCGTCAGCCTGTTCGAGTTCTTTTATCTTCTGTCGTATTTCAATGCGCTTGGCCTCAACATCGGATTGCCACACGCGATCAACGGTTGCGCCGTTAATGTAACGCTCGATCAACACCTGAAGCTCTTGTATGGTAAAGCCAGCGGCTTGTCCTAGCTGAATAAAACGCAAGGTGGCTAACGCATCTTCACTGAATTCGCGAACTCCCGAGACTCGCTCAGGCTTGGCCAGCAACCCTCTTTTCTCATAATACCGAATCGTTGAAGATGGGATATCGAGACGCTTTGCAACCTCTCCTATCTTCATGTGTTTACTCGACGGTAAGCACGATATCCAAAGAAGACAACGCCCAACACAATGCTCACAACAGCCAATGCAAATCCAAAGGATTGCACTACAGGCGGAAGATTAAACATTGATGCACTTGCGCCCAATCCACCGAACCCTAGCAGAAACAGAATCACCGGTATTTTACAAGCAAGTACACAAAGACCAACAAAGGCTATTCCTTTATTTCTTTTGCTTTTGAAAACCTCGGCAACACGATTACCCGTTTTATCGCTCATTTATTTCCCATTACAATACGTTGTGTGACTGCAGTAATTTTCTTATGCATCGGCCTTACATCGATGAAATGAAACCATTCGACAGATGGATGAATCAAGCCGTTTCACTGCGTTTTAAAACCATGTGTAGAACTTTACTACTTAAACCATGGTTTAAGTCAAGACTTAATTGCCACACGACGTGGAGCCCTCAGGAGATATGCGGCGACTGTCGATTTTTAGTAAGCCACACTGTATTCTGACGGCATCAATTTCGTACAGATGGCTATAAATCCCTATGATTCAACGCAAACAGGTCGCCATCATTGGTGCGGGAGTCAGTGGACTCGCAGCCGCAAAAGCATTTTCAGAAAAAGGCCACACGGTTATAGGTTTTGAACGAAGCCACGATTTAGGAGGGGTGTGGGAACCCTCTCGCTCTTATCCCGATGTGCAAACGCAATCGTCCAAAGATCTTTACTGTTACACAGACCACCCGATGCCAGCCGATTACCCTGAATGGCCAAAGGGTCCGCAAGTGCATCGCTACTTATATTCCTATGCAACAAAACACGATCTGAACAAACTTTTCAAATTCAATGCTTTCGTAAAGTCAATGACGCCTCGTATTGATGACCTACAGGGCTGGACTCTCATCATCGAATCTGAATCTGGTGAGCAATCATATGATTTCGATTTTGTCGCAGTTTGTACGGGTCAATTTTCCAACAAAAAGACGATCGAGCATAAAGGCCAACAATCGTTTATTGCACAAGGAGGACAAGTTATACATTCATCTGAATACAACGACAGTGCCACTATTAAAGGAAAACAAGTCTTCATTGTCGGTGGGGCAAAATCGGCCACCGACATCGCCGTTAATGCAGCCAACCACGGTGCGCGCAAGGTTTGTTTGATCTATCAGAAGAACGTGTGGCGCGTCCCTTATTTTATTGCTGGCATTAATTTCAAGCATTTGATTTACATGCGAACACAAGAGCAACAATATAACGCATGGAATCAAACTCGTTTACATAAGATAGTAACGACCTTACTCAAGCCATTCATTTGGGCAAATTTTAGAGCGGTAGAAACACTACTGAAACTACAACTTGGAATGAAAAAATGGAATATGATTCCAGATGAACCAATCGATAAAGCAGTTTCTTGTGCAATACCCATTGTGACGCCTGGCTTATTCGAATCATTTAACTCTGGAGATATCAAACCAATACAAGGAACCATCGATCATTATCACCACGGCCAAGTGGTACTCGACAATGGTGAGAGTCACGCGTGCGACGTTGTTATCCAAGCAATTGGGTGGAATCTAGGCTTACCGTTCTTAGCGGACGAATCGTTGAACCGACTTATTGACGATGACGGTCAGTATCGCGTTTATCGTTTTTCTGTCAACCCTAATTTGCCCAATATGGGATTCGTCGGATTCAATTCCAGCTTTTGCAGTGTGCTATCCGCAGAAATGATAGCCAATTGGTTGGTGCGCTTTGCAGACAGACAGCTTGTTATTCAGCCAAGTCGAGCAGACATGGAAGCGAACATTCAAACTATGCTTTATTGGCGCCGCAAAGAGCGGCCCGCTGCAAAAGTGTACGGCGGCCTATGTTCGGCTCCGTTTCATTTTAAACATTTCGATGAGCTATTAGCTGATATGGGAGCGACAAAAACCAAACGCAAGAATATTCTGGCGGAACAGTTTTCCTATCCTAAAGCGTATGCCTATGGTGAGTACCTGCGGACTACACCTGTATATAAAGTGGAGTAGTCAATCAATAGGGCAATAATTTAGTGCAGATTTTTATTTGGCACCGAGAGTCAATCGCCGGACCCTTACAATATCGACTATTCATTAAGCCGCTTGCAACATAAATTCTGGATTATCACGTATCAACGGTGTAGTAAGATCAGCTAGCTTCTCAAATATATCTTGATTCAACTTCTTAAAACAATCTCTGGTCAGTGAAAAAGAAAGCATCGCAGCGTGGGTGCTATCACTCAACTGAGGTTGCATTGCATGAAGATCTTCAAGATAACTTGCCACTGATAAATCGGAATCATGCCAAGTACACCCTTCCAATGTCGTTCGAATTATCGCTGTGTAATCTACAAGTACCGCCTCATACTTTCTCTTTTGTGCTTGGGCATCGTACTCTGGGTATTTAGATGCTCTTTTAATTAAAATCCCCAATAGGTCATCCAATAGTACTGCCTGATCGAAGGTGTTCTGTTGAGCGGCCAACGCCTCCATATCACACAATATTTTTTCAGTACTTTCTACTGACTCTCCGTTAGCGATAAAAGCTAAACTACACACTCGGTAGCCCGATTCGTTTTGATAAAAGGCCACTGTGTCTTTGTGATGCTTTTTCTGCGCGTCTGCTATTCGAGCCATGCGCTTGTATTGATCTACACCTGATTCAGAGAGCTGATCAGATTTAAACAATTCCTGAGTGAATAAAAGTTTTGCGAATTTTTGTCGATGGGTGGCCGCGTTTTCAATATAACGTCTAACCTCTGGAGACCGATTCCGTAAGTTGTAAGTGGTTCTTCTTGCAATAGAAATACATTCAGCTTCTGTCATCTGACTGATAATATGCCGCTTTTGTGTATTCCAGGCAATCATCGATGAATGAAGACCGGATGTTAGTGATTCTATAGTCATCTGTCGTTAGAGCGCCAAGTTAATGCAATCTACTTTAGTTGCCCATTTATCGGCTACAGCTGACGATACCCGTGTGTTCTAAGCCACATTTTGGGCAAAAAACAACAACCGATAGTGCGGTTTATCCGAGTGGTTCAAAAACTAATTTTTCAATCAATATTCAGGTTAAAGACCAACCAAACCGTCGACGCATTGGAAAGTGAAATAGCGGAAACTCAGACAAAGGAGTCGAACTAGCCGACGGTATCAATACCGTCGGAAATTTGCGTTGAACAAATCCAATTTATCGCTTAGGAAAAGCCATATGCCGATTTACATCCTTGTAAAGCAAGTAACGAAAGGTTCCATCGCCACCTGAATAACACGCTTGCGGGCAGTAGGCTCGAAGCCACATATAATCCCCTGCCTCTACCTCTACCCAATCCTGATTCAGCTTATACACACCCTTACCCTCTAAAACATAAAGCCCATGCTCCATAACATGTGCTTCCATAAACGGAAGGACAACACCTGGTTCAAAACTCACGATAGTGACATGCATATCGTGGCGAAGATCTGTTTGTTCGACAAAACGCTTGGTAGACCAACCTCCGTTACCGCCTTTCATCACAATGGGTTCAACGTCACTTTCTTGAACAACAATAACATCGGGCTCATCTAAACCCTTTACGAACTGATATGACTTCCTGAACCAGTGAAACCCAGCTTGGTGGGAACCCGTGTTAAATAATGTCCAATTCGCACTGGGTGGGAGGTAAACATAGCTACCGCATTCAAGCACATGTTTTTCCCCATTAACGGTCAACGTTAAATTGCCTGCTGTAACAAACAGAGTTGTCTCGACACCTTCCTCTGTTTCTGGTGTAGCACTTCCACCACCCGCCTCAATCTCTACGATGTAATGAGAAAATGTATTACAAAATCCGGCTATGGGACACGCAATAACCCATAACAGCGTATCGTCCCAAAACGGTAACCGACTATTAACAATGTCTGTCATCGAACCGCGCGGAATGACGGTATAGGCGTCAGTCACTATCGCTCGACTATCGAGCAGTGTTTTCTGCGGTGGGACATCAGCCGTTCTAACTGGCAATCTTTTTGGATCAATCATAATTATCGTTATCTAGTATTCGATTAAGAACGGTGTATCAAATGTAAACTCTTCAAGATTATCGCCATTGCCAATATAATCAACAACGGTAAACAAGCTCTGTTTTAAAATAGGTGTTAAAACGCCATGCCATACATTACGTCCGTAATTGACACCTTGCATGCCATTGGTAATGAACACTTTAGGTTGCTGTGGAACACCTTCCATATCATCTGCAACCACAACAATATAGTGGTCGTTTGTCATCGGAATAAATGCTTGTGACCCTAGGGGATGACGCTCAACGTAACTAAGTTGTATTGGATTAGCGTAAGGCTTTGCATTAAAAAGACTGATGCCGGTTTTACCACTGGCATCGATATCAAGCGACACAAGATCACTGTATCGAAGACAGTTTCCACTATTGATGCTGATACTTTTGGTGTCGCCAATTTCAATAACATCGCCATAGGGCTTAAATGCCTGTGCCGTAAGCAACTCAGATTTGAGGGTTTTCATTAAATTCCTTCTGTTGGCTGCCGCTCTTATATAGCCCAAGCCAACGTGATTCGCAGACTGACTAATTTCTTACGCAAGCGGAAGACAATATCACTATTAGCTAGCCATCAACCCCGAGAAACACTCATAAAACGACCTACTAAAACTAAATACGACGTATCCAAGAGAATTGAATGCCAATTGCTTGCTATTCAGAGCAGATAGAGGCGCACCAATACTACCGGCTACACAAATAACCCGACTGATAGAATTTAACTGCGATCAGACCAAACCGCCCAACAGAACGATACCCAAGCGCAAATGAGCAATACTCCACCTATTGGGGTGACTATACCTAGCTTTGTAAACCCAGTAAGCGCCATCAAGTACAAACTTCCAGAGAAAAATACGATACCGGCAATGAACAATAGCGCTGTTCGTGAGGTCGCTTTTTTTGCTGGAAAGAATCCACAAGCAATTAGCGCAAGCGCGTGCGTAGATTGGTAGGTCACGCCAGTTTCAATCCAACCCATTGCGTTAACATCTAGCCGAGCCTTTAGCGCATGGGCACCAAACGCGCCAATAATAACTGCTAACGCCGAAAATATTCCACCAGCGATCAGTATCCACTTGATCAATTTCGGCGCTTCAGTCATGTTGCGACACCTTGTATATGCGTTCTTCATTTAATACGGTAGCACTCAATCGCAGTAGTTCTTCAGCATCAGAATGATGATGCGCCATTGTAGCAATTCGGACCCACACCGCTTTGCGCAGTACATTTGCACAAAGCTCTGTAAATGCATGGGACTGTGGTGTTCGGTCGTCAGATTCACTGAGTTGCTTTGCCACCTTTAACCAGTGTTCGACATCGTCGTTAACAGATTGGTCGCCTTCGCCTAATGCTTGCACCAACACTGCAAAGTCGTCCATCGCACCACCTTTTCGCAGCCCTCGTGTTACAAGCCCTCGCTTGTGGATTCCATTAGCACCTTCATAAATTGCAGTAATACGAGCGTCTCGCCATATCTGACTCATACCGTACTCTGTCAAATAACCACATCCACCGAGAATCTGTATACCCAAGTCAGCCGAACGGATACCCGCTTCCGACCCCATAACCTTACACAGTGATGTTAGGAATTCGACAAGCGCGGGTTTCTGTGCAAGTTGAATCTCTTTAATCGCAATATGGCAAATGCCGCGCGTGCCAATGGCTAGGATGCGTTGCTCATCAAGCATGCGCCTGACATCTGCATGGTCGCATAGCTTTGCTGCATTCCCTTCTATTGTTCGCCCTTGTTTTCGCTCAGCAGCATAAAGCTGTGCAACATACGCGGCGGCAGATGCATGTGCAACGCCTTGTAACGCGACATCAATACGGACTTCATTCATCATTTTGAACATGGCTTTTAGGCCAGCGCCTTCCTCACCAATAAGCTCAGCTGCTGCATCGTCAAACAACATTTGGCAAGTCGGTGATGCGTGAAGGCCCATCTTGTCCTCAATACGAGTGACACGAACTCCAGGTTGTGAAGGACACAAGAACAATGACAAACCACTAAGACCTGCATCTGCATCGCCAGATCGCGCAAGCACTAAATGTAAGATCCCATCGGTAAGATCTTGTCCGCCACCAGAGATGTAGATCTTTTCTCCCGATAGACTCCAACCAGTTTCAGTAAGAACTGCGCGAGTAGAAATGACAGACAGATCAGAGCCTGCAGCAGCTTCCGTCAAGCACATGGTGGATAAAAACTCACCAGATGCTAGCTTCGGTATCCATTCAGTTTGCTGTTGGCTTGACCCAAACAGTCGCAAAGTTGCGATAGCACCTGGCGCAAGAGCGCAAACCATTTGTAATGAATGGTTAGCACCAGTGAATATTTCTGACACACCAGCCACAATGAGTGGCGAAACATCTTGACCGCCGAATTCCACTGGTGCCGTCAATCCTTGCCATCCGTCATCACTGAGTTGTTTGTAAGCATCGACAAACCCTGTTGGCATTTGCACTTGTCCATCGCTGTATTGCGCGCCCTCACGATCGCCAATAGCATTGAGTGGTGCCAATACATTTTCTGCAAACTCGGCAAAGTGGCCTAATACATCTTCGGCATCGGAAATTTCCCACCCAGGCAAACCGTCGACTTGCGCAACATGACGCAACGAAAACATAATGTCATCAACGGGAGCTTTAAAAGAGTACATAGTTTGTAGGTCTGATGATCTTGTAAATCAGTTATTACTGAGAGTCGTTTCAGACAAAAGCCTTAACGCGTTCTCTTTGAGAATAAGCGGCCGCACCTCATCCTTGAAAGGCGCTTTTTCAAAATCTGCCAACCAACGATCGGGGGTAAGCGCTGGCCAATCAGAACCGAACAACATTTTCTTTTTCAAAATCGAGTTTGCATAGCGAATAAAGGTTTCTGGAAAATATTTAGGCGACCAACCAGACATATCGTAGTATACGTTTGGCTTGTGCTGCGCCACAGCCAACCCTTCTTCAGTCCATGGAAACGATGGATGTGCTAAGACAATAGGCATGTCAGGAAAATCAACCGCCACATCATCAAGGTACATCGGGTTTGAATATTTTAATCGCATCCCCATGCCACCGCGCATGCCAGAACCAACCCCTGTTTGCCCTGTATGGAACAGCGTAATAACCCCTTCCTCTGCACAGGCTTCCAACACGGTATAGCACGCTTCCCGATCGTTGGGATAGAAACCCTGCATAGTCGGATGAAATTTGAATCCACGGACACCAAAATCTTGCACCAGCCGGCGAACCTCACGCGCACCAGCCTTGCCTTTATGTGGATCAACAGAGGCAAAAGGTATAAGGATGTCATCGTTTTCAGCGCAGATCGATGCCACCTCTTCGTTCGAGTAGCGCCGAAAACCGGTTTCGCGCTCGGCATCTACCGGAAAAATAACAGCAGCTATATTGCGTTCACGGTAATAGTTAGCAGTGTCTTGAACCGTTGGCAACATGCCTGTAGCCCCAGCAGGATTCTTAAAATAGGCCGCCATACCTGTCTGAAATTCGTTGTATCCATCATCTCGACACTCATTGCAAGGTTCTTCGGCATGAGTGTGAAAATCGATGGCAACAACCTTGGAAAAATCGACCATTGCGGCGCAAACCTCCTAAAATGACAATTGCTATGTGTAATAACCGTTATACAATAGAACTATATTAAGGGTAATGACATTTCTCTTCAAACACAACGGAAAAAGTTGACCGATGCCTGCAGACAACAAAGCGCCCTCAGCGATTCTCATTGAAGTGGAAGGCGACATTGCCACATTGACGTTTAACCGACCTGAAAAACGCAATGCGATGAATGATGCGTTAATCGACGAGCTTGATCAGTTCTTTGCAAACCCTCCCAAAGAGGTCAATGCGGTCATCCTTACAGGCAACGGCGGTCATTTTTGTGCAGGGTTAGACTTGGCGGAACATGAAACACGCGACCCTATCGATGGCGTATACCACTCACGCAACTGGCACCGTGTAGCTGACCTTATAGAATTTGGTGGACTGCCGGTTGTGTCGGCGCTCACTGGCGCTGTCATCGGCGGAGGGCTTGAAATCGCTGCGTCGACCCATGTTCGTATCGCCGAACCTTCAACGCGTTTTCAACTCCCGGAAGGTCGGCGCGGCATATTCGTCGGCGGTGGCGCAGCGGTCAGAGTCGGTCGTATTCTGGGCCCTGATCGTATGCGTGAAATGATGCTTACCGGTCGTAGCTATGGCCGCGACGATGCTGTCGATCTTGGGCTTGCACACTATGCTGTAGAGGAAAATGAGGCGCTTCCACTAGCACGAAAGCTTGCGCGTAAAATTGCCGATAATGCACCATTCTCAAACTACCTAATGTTACAAGCGCTTCCTCGTATTAACGATATGTCTCGCACGGATGGAATGTTCGCAGAGAGCTTAGCTGCTGCCATGTCTCAAACTTCAGACGGTGCCAAAGAAGGATTACGTGCATTTCTTGAAAAAAGAGAACCTAAGTTTAGATAATCAGCATCGTTAATAAATATCGATAAGTTAAAGTCAGGTTACGGCACAGATATAACGGTTTGAATACACGCAGTGTCTGTATCGGTATATAAGCGCTCTAGCAGTTCTGCTCTGCAACCCACTATGGCGTTGATATTCAAACTTCCCTTGGCAGTTATTTCGCCATCTTTTACTGATGGCGGCTGTGCCATTAGCAGCACCCTGGCGATTCGATTTGATGATCCAGTTGATGCATCATTGATGAGTGTTATGCGTTCCTTTATTTGAGTTAGGTAATCAGCGTCAGTGACTGTATCACCATCATTGCTCGGCGCGATGCTCGGCGATGGGAAAACAAGCAAGCCGATGTCTTTACGATCTGCACCAGTGACAACAATGTCCTGAACTAACTCTTCAAGCGTCGCCAATGCACGCAGCCTTATTTCTGCAGCTTGCACCCAAGTGCCTGTTAGTAATTTAAAGTCTTCAGTTATACGGCCATCAAAACGAACCCCAGCGTTATAGTCCTTCACATCAACGAATTTAATGGCATCGTTTGTAATGAAGAACCCTTCCTCGTCAAACGCTTCGAGATCTTTTTCAGGCTCTTCAAAATAGGCCGTAATAACGTTTGGACCTTTAACTCTAATCTCGTAGCGTCCATCCTGATAAGGCACCAACTTAGTTTCAAGTTCGGGTACTGGCACACCGATCATGCCTGAACCTGCTCCACCCTGATGATGTATTAGACAAGCTGGAGCCGTTTCGGTTAAACCCCAGCTCGATGTCATCATTGGTATTTTACCTGACACCTCCATTGACATTTTTTCAAGTGCAGTCCAAACATCAGCTGGCAAGGAAGCCCCTGCGTAGAAAATCATATCTAAGTCGCTAAAAAAACGTTCTTTCAATGCACTGTCATTTTTCAAAGCACTGACCAACATATCATAGGCAATCGGCACGTTAAAGCTTAACGTACCGACGTGCATTGAAAGGTTTTCTAGTGTTCTATCAAACAAGCCTTTGACTGGCTTACCATCGTCAATTACTAACGTACCGCCGTTAGCTAAAATAAGATTGAAATTGGAGTTGCCAGCAAACACATGATTCCATGGCAACCAATCCACCATCACCGGTGGACGCTGAGCAAACAAAGGCATGCAACTTAGATATTGCGCTTGATTAACCGTAAGCATTCGCTGCGATTGCGGCACCCCTTTTGGATTACCAGTAGAGCCTGAAGTAAACAGAATTTTTGCCAGCGTTTCTGGTCCAACCCGAGCGTAGGCATCGTTCAATGATTGCGTTGGGTTGCTAGTTAATAATGTATCAAAGCTTTTAATATTGCCTGATGAATTGAAACTGGCTAGCTTCGCAACTGATTCCAGTGAGTGTCGGTTAAGCGCATGCTCATATTTTTTCGCATCAGCGGCGTAGACCAGTGCAGGCTTAACTTTACCGATGCAGTAATCCAATCGACTGCCAGCCTCTGGTATCAGTGAATACTGCTCAGCCAAGGGCGCAACCGGCGCACCGATATAATGTGCAGCCATCATTAACAAGGCGTGATCAATACTCGGCCCAGAGAGCACAACCACCGGTGTATGCGCGCCCATACCTAAATCTAAAAGACTTGCGGCCACAGCTCTTACTTGCTCGAGCGCTTCGCGATAATTAATCTGACGCCAACCAGCGCCCGAGCGCTCCATTAAAAACGCACGATCAGGTGCAACATTCGACCAATGATGCAACCACTCCCCCGTTTGATTTGCGACGGGGCCAAGCGTTAAGTCTGATTGCAGTACGATAGCACCGTTATCACTCTGGGTTGCTGAAACGCTGTGTTTCACATACTCGTTTGACTGCATTACTTACCCGCCCAACTCTTAATAGGATTCAATTTTTTCCAGCAACGACGCAAGACTAGCCTGCTCTTCTTCAGTCAGACATTCCAGTCGCTTCATGTCATGATCGCGAACTAACGCTACCGCTTTTGTATGCGTGCGCAGCCCCACATCCGTGGCGAATAAAGCAAACGCCCGTCGATCTTCTGGTGCAGGCTCTCGTTTAATCCAACCTTTGTGTTCTAAGTCATCAATGATGGCAACCATATTTGAGCGCTTCATTTCAAGGATCTGTGCAAGAGCAGATTGACGCAGCCCAGGATGATCAACAATCAGTAAGAGCGTGGAGAATGTTGTAATGCGAAGCCCCATTGGCTCCAACACATGCATTAAGTCCGAACGTATTGTGTTGTACGCACGCTTAAGTCTGTAGCCAAAAAAACCTCGCAACACCGCATCGGTTGCAACGTGTTCAGGTAACACGCTGTCATTAGAAGGAGAATGAATTGCCACGATTTGCTTCGATCTTGTTGATTATTTTGGCGCAAGCCTTACCGCACCATCTAACCGTATATTAGTGCCATTCAAATAAGGATTTTCAACGATTTGCGCAACCATCATGCCGTATTCAATCGGCTGTCCTAAACGTTTAGGAAAAGGGACTTCAGCCGCGATTTTTGTGGTCACCTCTTCTGGCAATCCTTCCATCATTGGCGTATTGAAAAGACCAGGTGCGATTGCCATAACACGAATGGCAGACTGAGCAAATTCTCGCGCTACCGGAAGTGTCATCGCGGATATTGCACCTTTGGATGCAGAATACGCAGACTGGCCAATTTGACCATCTTGCCACGCCACAGACGAGGTATTAATAATGACCCCTCGCTCACCATTATCCAATTCATCCAGTTGCATCATCATGTTCGCAGCATGACTCATCACATGAAAGGTACCGAACAGATTAACGCGAATAGTCGTTTCAAAAACACCAAATGACAACTTGCCTTCGCGGCCAACCACACGAGCTCCCAGCCCTACTCCTGCACAATTAACGACAATTCGAGGAGCGCCACCGAGTTTGTTTCCAACCTCATCTAGAGCGGTGCCCACAGCACCTTCATCGGTGACATCCACTGCCAGAGCGACGCCTCCAATGTCGCTCGCAACCGCTGTCGCACGAGCCGCATCTAGGTCAAGAATGGCGACGGTCGCCCCTTTGGCCGACAAATACCGAGCCGTTGCCTCACCCAAACCGCTACCACCACCTGTAACCATTGCTCTTGCACCAGAAATTTCCATGTTCTTGCCTATTGTTGCGAAGTGACACATTTGCTATACATCATAACTATAATGTGACTTACTGCTGAATGTAAAGGCAAGCCAATAATACTTTTGATGCGCATCCAGCAGAAAAGGACGACATCACTTAGACTAAACCTATCAATTGATTAAGATCCATACTGTATGAACAAACCAAATACCCTGGCACCGAATACTTTTTACATTGAAGTATCCGGAGCGGGCCTTCCAGAAGTGGATGGACTGTACGTGCCGTCAACCGCACCTGTCACAGAATCTGAATCTGGAACACTTTCTACCATCGGTTACTGGAACGGCCGAATGGCGTGGGACCGAGCCGATGGGAAAAGCGCTCGAAGCCCAGCACTGTCTTACTCCAACACGTATGAGTCTTGGAGGATTTGTCGTCTTGATGGTCACCTAGCTTATGACAACACTATCGACGTCCCTTTGCCACCAACAGATCGCGAATGGCATGTCTATAAAAAAGGTGTAGCGCCAGCACCTAAAGTCGTCGTTCATCACTACGACCCCAGAGAACCATGTCCGCTACCAAACGTTGTGTTTGTTATTGGCGGACCTGGAAGTGGCAAGGGCACCATGTGCGAAGTTGCCGAGATTCAATTGGGCTGGACTCATTTATCGACAGGTGACCTACTTCGCGCTGAACTAGAAATTGGTGGCCCAAAAGCAAAGACAATTGATGAATACATTACCGCTGGAAAATTAGTCCCTAATGACATCATGGTGACGCTTCTCAAAGATGCCATGGAAAATACCACGAGAACAACCGGTAAAAAAAATTTCCTACTTGATGGCTTCCCGCGCTCATTGAATAATATGGAAGCGTGGTACGACATTTTTGGCCGACAATCAGAACTCCCAACAATGCTGTATTTCGAATGTCCTTACGCAGAGCTTGAAAAACGCATTCTGGGTCGAGCTAAGTACTCTGGCCGTAGCGATGACAACGTAGAAAGCATGAAGTTGAGATTTGATACGTTCAAGGCTGAAACATTACCGACAGTCGAACTGTTCAAAAAAAGCGACAAATGCATTAAAATAGACACGAGCCCTGCGCGTGATGTTGTGTATTCACGCGTTGTTGATGCTCTTTCTGGTTTCACTGACGGCACACTCGTTGGAAACCCACTAACAGAAAAAGCAGAAATACTATTAGGACTTAGGCCTTACCCAACAAAGAAATAGCGCACATTGCACAAGCTCTCTGAGTTACAACCTCATCTATGCGCGCTTGTGCAGAGCGCTTGTGCAGAGCGCTTGTGCAGAGCGCTTGCGCTGAGTGCTTGCGCTGA